>CABFVK010000005.1_pt1 | contig 358824 bp, 312 predicted proteins | sample 7065491 | NCBI WGS metagenome assembly CABFVK01 (sample SAMEA5704812, study PRJEB33009) | decomposition metagenome | isolation source: culture collections or soil
CACTGCGCTCCCCCCGAAACCCTGATCCCAACCCCTTGGTGCCGCGGGATGGAGCAGCCCGGTAGCTCGTCAGGCTCATAACCTGAAGGTCGTAGGTTCAAATCCTACTCCCGCAACCACACACAAATCACAAACCCCGCAAGTCCAGCGACTTGGCGGGGTTTTTCTTTGCCCAACCTCCGCGCTCCAACAAAATCAATCACTTACCAGCAAAATCAATCCCTTAAGAGCCGCAGGCCCGAACCAGCGCCCCCAACCCCGCAACCTCTCGCGGCCCCGCAGCGCGCCCGCAATCGATCAAGCGCCTGCCTTTGCCGCGGGTTCGCCGATCGGCAGCAGTCGGAACTGGCCGCAGGCTATCGCGATGAGGCCGTTTCCGGCGCCAGCATCGTCGGAAGGGCGGAACTCGCCCAGCTCCTGCTCGTCGCCAAACTACGGACCGGCGATATCGAGGAGGATATCCTGCAGCATGCCGCATGCTGGGCGCGATAAATGTCCTTCCCGAACCATCTCGCGATACTGGCAGCTTCTCCCCGGCCTGGTGTGCTCCTGGAAAGCGAGCAAGGGATTAGCCGGTCTGCCATCGCCTGCATCGGGCCGCCACATCGTCGCAGACAGGAAGAGATCCTCTTCCCCTATGACCGCTACGCGCCCCAATTGCAGCCATGATCGCATCCTACCTAATGCCCTGAAAACGGTCATTCCTCCGGTCGCGTTCCTGGCGGTCTGCGAGCCATTGTCGCGGGGGCAAAGGCGGGCATTTACAAACCTAGACGGGATCGTGGTTGGAGTAGATTACCGACACGATTTTCCACCCGCGCTCGGTACGCACGAGATGCCACGCCTCCTTTCCGGCGTTTATCGGTCGGCCGCCGAGCAGGTAGACGAAGTCGAAGGTTACCGAAGCGATGTCACCATCGGTATCGATGGCCACATTGTCGAAGCGTTCCTCGCTGCCGTCCTTTTCGTTCGCAATGTCTTCGATGAAGGATGCCGGCGTCTTGCCCGGATCGAAGGCGGCCTTCATGTCCACGCCGGGCGTCCGCTTCGACCTGGCCGCCAGCGCGTCACTATCGACGCCTTGCCAGATGACCGGACCGTGGAACAGGGCCAGGAACGCGGCCTTGTCACGGCGGATGATTGCGGTGCGGAACGTCTCGATCACCGCGCGCACGTCGCGTTTGGCCGCGGCCTGTCCGTAGGGGGGCTGCGCACTCGGTGCGGCCGTCAGCAAGGCGGCGGCGATTGCGATACGGATCATCGAATTCTCCCGGTTCAGTCGCGCCGCTATTGCAGCGTCAGGGTCAGCATGCGGCTGCCGCCCAGCGCAGCCGAATAGTGGCGGCCGTCGGGGCTTCGCAGGTCATAGACGCCGATCGGCGTGACCAGGGCGAAGCGGCCGCCGCGCTTCGGCTCGACGCCGATCAGCGCCAGCGCCGACGCGTTACGCTGGGGAAAGCTGTTCAACCACGCGCCGAACGGATTGCCGGGTTCCAATGCTACCGTGCCCGTGCACAGGCCATCGCGCAGACCGAAGGACGCCGACCCGGAAATCTCCTGGCCGGCATAGCTGCCGCGATATCCGGTGACCCCGGCTGGGCAGTCTACCGCGCTGACGCCCGTAGGAAGGGGGCCGGCAAGAAAGGGGGCGGCGAGCATCTGTGCGGTCTGCTCGATCGCCGAAACCCATATCGCGTTCGAGCCGAGGCTGACGGCGAGTCCGTGTGTCGGGTAGAGCGCCAGCGCGCTCCGCGCCCCTTCCGCGATACCGGCATGATAGGCGATGCGTTGGCCGTCACTGTCGCGCAGCGTCCGCCAGCCGAACCCGATCGCATAGCGGCCTTCCCGCACATCGCTGCCGTCGGCCAGCTTCGCCGGGGTCAGCATCCAGTCGAGCGTCGCTGGCGAGACGACCTTGCCGTTCAGGATTTGCCCGCCCCATCGCGCCAGATCGGGCATTGTGGCGGACAATCCAGCGCCGCCCCAGCTATAGCTATAGTCATGCGGTGCGGCGCGAACGACCCGCCCGTCGTCGGCAAAGGCATAAGCGACCGAGGCGTTCGGGTCCGCACCCGTGCGATCGGCGCCGATCTTCAGCCCAGGAGTGATCTGTGCAGCGAGGTAGTCCAGATACGGACGGTGCGCCGCCTGCTCGACCACCGCGCTGAGCAGCGTAATGCCCCAGGTCGAATATTCGTAGCGTGTGCCGGGCGCGCTGAGCAGCGCGCGATCCTGAAACAGGCCGACCGCTTCGCGGACCGATTTGAACGCGTGCCCGCCGCGGCCATCGTCGACCCGCTGATAGTGCGGCAATCCGGAGATATGCGCAGCCAGTTGCGCGCTGGTGATCGGCGGCCACCGGCCCGGCAGCCACGGCAACAGGGGGCCGATCGGCGCATTGGTGTCGAGCTTTCCCGCTTCACGCAATTTCGCGGCCGCGGTCACGGCGAAGAGTTTCGACACACTGGCGAGCCGGAACACCGTATCGGCGGTGACTGGCCGCTGCGCCTCCCGATCGGCCTGCCCAACCGAGCCGCTCCAGACGAGCGCGCCGCCGCGCCATACCGCGGCACCCATGCCCGGCACGCCGTTCGCTTCAATCTGCGCGGCAAGTATGGAGTCGGCGATGCGGCGGGCCGTCGCCGTATCGGCTTGGGTCGGCTCGGCGGACGCCTTGCACCCGAACAGGGTAAGCGCGATGAAGGCACTCAGCGTGAAGGGCGATCTCATGGTACCTCGAACATGGCTTGATGGGAGCGCAGGTCGGCTCTGCGCCAACCGGACTGCCGCCGCCGCCGCGCGGCCGGCAAGAAAAGAAAAGTGAAATTTGGTGAAATGCGTGAGACCGACACCGACGCGCCGTTGTTGCGACTATGCCGTCGGCGGCGTTCGGTCCGGGATGGATCGCGCGAAGTGCGGCTGCCGGACCTGTCGTTCCGGCTGATCGACCTGCTCGCCAGCCGCGCGCCCGCGGATGTCACATATGCCGAGATCGAAAGTGCCGTGTGGCAGGCCCAGGTGACGCGTGAGACCATCAAGCAGCGTGTCAAGCTCCTGCGCGACGGCCTCGCACCACTTGGTGTTCCGGAACACGCGATCGAGGCGGTGCGCAACATCGGCTATCGCACGACACTCTCCATCGGCCTGGTGGAAACGCCGGAGCGCCGCGACGACCGCAGCTTCATATTGGCGGCCGTCGCTGCCGCGCTGGCCTTAATGGCGGCAGTGGCCGTCCATCTGCTGGCGCGGCCGACGGGCACTGCACTCGTTCCCACGTTGCTGGTCGAAAGCCTGGCGCCCCCCGCCGACGTCGATCCCGCCGGTTGGGAAGGGGCCAGGCGCAGTCTTGTTCGCGATCTGTCGAAGATCGACGGCGTGCGCGTGCTCGATCGGCCAACGCCCGGCAAACCGCCGTCCTTGCTGGCGAGGCTTGCGCTCGATCGCGACGGCAATGATCTGCGCCTGTCGACCGAACTGCTCGATGGTCCGTCGAGCGCGGTTCTGTTTGCTGAATCCTATCGCTATGATCCTGCGAGCGTCGATCGCTCGCTCACCCATTTCGCCAGCAATGCCTATGCCGTCATAACCGCCTTGTCGCTTCAACTGGGCGACGAGGGCATGCCGGTGCAACCCGATGCCGTCCGGAGTGATTACGCCCGCGCCTTCGGGCTTTGGCGGCGAGGCGACCGGCAAGCCCTGATCGCCGCGCGGTCGATCCTGGAACGGTTGCTGGCCGAACGCGGTGCGCTTCCGGTCGTCCAATCGCTGCTGGTCCGGGTCAAGGCCGATCTGGTGCTGGGCCATGTCGGCGATGCCGCCCTTGCCCGAGAGGCGCGGCAGGAGGCCGAGCGGCTGGTCGCCGCACATCCGGATATCGGCGAGTTTCACTATTCGCTGGCGCGCGCGCTGCTCGCGCTCGGTCGACGCGAGGCGGCGCTCGACGAATTGCGGATCGCGCAACGGACGATGCCCTTCCTGTCGCGCGACGTAGCGGCGATCGAGCGAGCAGCGCCGTAACTTGAATCGGCGCGCCACGACGCCTGATAGTCTTCGCCGACGCAGTCGCAACGGTTAGAAGAGACTCGGCTCGCGTGCAGGACGCCGTCGGCGGCTAAGCGCCCTCATTCCGGCCGTTTGACCGGTCGGTCGTCATTGCCAAAAGTCGTCGTTTGTTCATCGTGATCGTCGCGGACACCCGTTCGATCTCTGCGATGGGCGCGGCGTTCCTATGCCGGAAAAAATAAGCCAGCCGATGCCACCGACGATGAGAAGTCCGACGGCCCAATCCATTGTCACGACCCCTCAGCGTTTCATCAAGAATATAAGGACGAGCAGCAGAACGGCTGCGGCCCACATGGGCGTAGCCAACTTCTGAATCTGGCTTTCAAGGCGCTCGATCCGGCTGACCAGTTCGAGGTGTTCCCGTGGCGGGTCATAGGGCGCGCCCGCCTTCGGCCGCGGTGCAAGGCGCTCCTTCGCATGGAAGTCGGGGGACCAATCCTCCTTTATCCACACGATGCGGGCGCTCTGCACATTGAGCGGCTTGCCGCCATCCCATCGAACGGTGCGCCCCATAAAGCTGCCCTCTACCGTGCCGTCGGGAAACAGCACTTCGATCGCGATGGTAAAATCCCATTTCTTGAAATCGAGCATACGTTCACGCAGGAGCCGGAATGTCTCTGGGCCTACGCCGATCCATGCGGACACACTGGGGCGCTTGTCGTTGACGACGCCATCGTCGGTGTTGATGCGAGGAAAATACTCGAAACGACCGACGAGTGATTTCCCGTCATGTTTGGCCGCGCTTTCGGCGATCCAGTCGGCGTCAACCTCATGGATATTCAGCATTGTGGTGATCTGGTTTAGCTGCCAGCCTTCTTCCATTTCGACCGGCTTGCTCTCATCCCCGTCTTCCTCATCCTCGGCAAACAGGCTGACGCGCTCGTGATGCTCATCACCGATAATGACACTGGAGCCGGTCAGGAAGCTGCCACTCTGCTCGCACTTCAGTTCGATGGTCTGGCGATCGGGGCTATCACCTTGGGCATGGTAGGCAAAGACGCGCCCGCCAAGTACTCCAAACTCCAAGCTAACGGTGCGCTCCATCAGATCGAGCGTCTTGCCCAACGCACGCTCGGCCATCGATCTGAAATCCCCCATGAAGTTACCCCGCGAATCCTATAGCAACGGCAACGGCCTGGAGGAATGCAGATGTATCCAATTAGCCGATCATTCCACTGCTAGGATCGCCGCTATTGCTTTAGTGACTAATGCGTCAGGCCATTCACTAGCTTTATTGAAGTGACGTGAGTGCCAGTATGACCGGCCTCAATAGGCGGCTTCCGTCAGGATCGGACGTTCACCAGAGATGAGATGAACGACCAGCTCTGGTCGATAGCGGCCGTGCGCCTTGGCTGACCGGGGACGGCAGCTTTCCTATGTCGATCGTCCGAGAACCGCCAGTCCGAAGCCGGCCCAATTTCAGGCATTGAGCCGACTACGTCGGAGGCCGCAGCCCAGCCGTTATGAAGACCGTTGGCATGATCTTGCTTGGATAGGCCTAGGCAGCCGCGTGGAACAACAAGCCCGTTTGTGGGAGCTCACTTATCTTCCTGGCGACTTCCATAACATCGGCTGATCCGAGGAGGCGAGTGCCGGCCCGCATGTAAAGATGGTTGCATACTCCCGCAACCAACCGCACACACAAACCCCGCAAGTCCAACGACTTGGCGGGGCTTTTTCTTGCCCGATCGGCGCTTCCGGAAGCTGTCCCGTAATCATATCGGGTCATCCGGGCTAGGGACCGGCGCTCTGGGTGGCACGCGCCAGGATCGGGTATCCGATCTCCCTGCCGTTCACGCTCAGGAGCTTCGGGGCAGGTTCGCCGCCTTCGGCGAGAATGCGCTTCCCAAGGGCGGGCGCCGCCTCGATCCGCATTCGGCCCTGCGTCCCGGCGACGTCGAGACGTACTATGCCATCCTGCTGTTCGGCACGGGCATCGGCGCCGGCGAAGGCCTTGCGCCAGCGGGCAAAGGCCTGCGTATCGATCCCTTCGGCGCCGCGCAGCCACAGCGCCGCGAGCCCCGGTCCGGTTGGCGCCCGGGCGGCATGGACGATGGTCAGGCGGGAAGCCGGGTCGCCGGGCCTTTCGCGGACCAGTTCGATCGCCGCGTCGCCGCCTGCCGGGGTGGCGGCGGTTGCAAGCAGGATGCGCACGCCGATCACCGCATCCTTCCAGCGGACCGAGATCAGGGCGCCCGCGGGAATCCGCATCGGTACCTTGGGCGTGCCCGCCTGGACGCGCTTGTCGTCCACCCAGATCTCCGCCTGGCTGGGGATGGTGAACTGGGTGAGCAGGCGCTCGAGCCCATCGCCGTTGTTCATGCGGACGCCGGGGCCGGCGGCGAGCAGCTGGAGGATCTCCGGGCCGCGCTGGACCGTCGCCAGGAAGGGCACCAGGTGCAGCGCTTTCATTGCGCCCTGGCGTTCGGCCTGCTTGTTGCGGCCAAAGGGGTCGCCGCGGCCGTCCATGAACAGGATCATCTGCGCGAAGTCGGGCGTGTCGCCGATATTGCCGACGAGCATCCGATCATCGCCGCCCCGGCCGGCACCGGCGGAGCCCAGGCTGAAGGACCGGCCGATATATTGGATGGCGACGCGTTCGGGCTCGGCACCCCATTTCTGCACGACGATGCGTGGAACCTGCCGGCGCAGCGCATCGGCCTGTGCTCGGTCCGGCCCCCATTCGGCGGCATCGAGCATCGACACCAGATTGGCGCGCGGCCCGTTGATCCAGCCCGCACCCTCCAGCTCCGGCCGGGCGCGCAGCCAGCCGGCGGGCCAGGTCTGCGCCTCGAGATAGCCGCGGCCCCAGAGATAGTCGTAGCTGCGCGCGTTGGCACCGCCAAGCCGGTCGCCCGGCGCCCACCAATTGGCCGCGACGTCCGCCCAGAAATAGCGCAGCGCCACGCCGGCCTGGGCGCGCCCCTCCGCGCGTGCCGCATGGCGGGCGATCGCGGCCAGCGCCTCGATGTCGATGCCGTAATAGGTTGGCGAATCGAACTCCGTGACGCCGTGCTCGGCGGTGAAGGCCAGCCAGGCGTCGAGCCGCGCATAGCCCTGCGCCGCGATTTCCGGACGGTTCACGGCTTCGCTGCACAGGATCAGGTTGGCGGCCTGGGTCAGGTAGATGTTGGTATAGTCGAGCTTCACGGCATGGCGCTGCATGCCCGCGATGCCGGTATCGATCAGTGCCTCGAGCTTCGCCCGGGCATCGGCGGGCAGCCGGTCGCGGAACAGGCGGTGCAGGAGGCCGGCCTGGAACATGCCGAACTCGACGCCGTTCATGTCGAACACGCCGCTCTGGCCGTAGCGCCAGCGGAAATTGCCATAGGTCTTCGACGCGGGGTCGAGATCCTGCATGCGCCGCGCGAGATCGAGCGCGGGCGCGATCCGCTCGGGGCGCCAGTTCAGGCCGGCGCTTTCCAGCGCGAAGCGGAAGACCCCGCGGATGCCGACCTGCTCGTCCGGCTGGGCGATCCGCGGCCACATCGCGTCGAGCTCGCGCCCGCCCGCCGCCGGATCGGCGCCCCAGGGATTGGTGGCGGCAGGCTTTTCCTGCGTGGGGAGACCCGCCGCGGCGAGGGTGGTGGCGGTGCCCGCCAGAAGCGTCGCGGCAATCAGCATGCGCATGGGGAAGGAGTCCTCGTCCGTGGTGCGTCTTTTTATCAGGTCATCATATGACATGAACAATCAGTGACAAGCATGAATATTTCGGCTAGCCCGCGCGGATCGACAAGGCACAAGGGGGAGCGGATGGAATTGAAGATGCGGCCGAAAAGGTCGCTCGCCTCCGAGCTGGTCGATCATCTGCGCCGCCAGATCGAATCGGGCGCGCTGGCCCCCGGCGATCGCATTCCCACCGAGCGCGAGCTGGTGGAGGGATCGGGCGTCAGCCGCACCGTGGTGCGCGAGGCGATCGCCCGGCTCACTGCGGAGGGGCTGCTGGAGCCGCGCCAGGGATCGGGCGTGTTCGTCACCGAACCGCGCACTACGGCCTTTCATGTGTCGCATGGCGAGTTCGACGATCTGGTCGAGGTGCGCCGGCTGCTCGAGCTGCGCCTTGCCGTGGAGATCGAGATGGCCGGCCTGGCCGCGCGTCGGCGCAGCGAGGCGGATGTCGCCGAGATGCGCGTGCTGATCCAGCGCATCGCGCTCGACGTTGCCACGACCGGCGACGGCAGCGCCGCGGACGAGGCGCTGCACGGCGTCATCGCCCGGGCATCGGGCAACCGCTATTTCGGCCGGTTCCTCGAATTCCTGGAAATGGGGCTGGTGCCGCGGCGCGGGCTGCTCCGGCAGTCGGCCGAGGACGATGGCGCCTATACTGCCCGGGTGCATGAAGAGCATGTCGCGCTGGTCGATGCGATCGCCCGCCGCGACGTCGATGGCGCGCGCGAAGCGGTGCGCCGGCATCTGGAGCATGCACGGGCGCGGCTGGAGGATTTCCTCGCGCGCGGCGACGCGTCGGCGGATCCCGCCTAGCTGGCGAGGGCGGGCAGGTCCGCCACCGTGTCCGCGATGCGCCGGGCACGCTTCAGGCTGCGCTCGAGATGCCGGCGCGCGGCGCTGCGTGCCGCCCGGGCATCGCCGTCACGGATCGCGTCGACGATCGCGGCATGTTCTTCCTGGATCGTGTCGAGGTAGCGGCGCTGCTTCTCCTCGGTGCGCTTCACCATGGCGGCATCGCGCCGCGGCACCAGCTTGGAGCCGAGGAACTCGACGAAGCGCACGAAATACTGGTTGCCCGTGGCGCGGGCGATGCTCGCATGCAGCGCGGCATCCGCCTTCACGCCGCCATCCTCCGACGTGCTGGCATCGCGCAATATCTCGAGCCATTTCTCCAGCTCGGCGATGTCGGCATCGGTGCGCCGCTCGGCGGCCAGCCCGGCCATCTCGGTTTCCACCGCCAGGCGCAGTTCGAGGAGCTGCAGCACGTCGTGCAGATCGGCCAGCTCGTTGGGGTCGATCTGGAAGGCCTGGGGCGGCTCCTTGATGAATACGCCGGATCCCTGGCGCGCTTCCACCCAGCCTTCGGCCGAGAGGCGCGCGACTGCCTCGCGAACCACCGTGCGGCTGATGCCGAGGTCCTCCACCAGGGCGCGTTCGGTCGGCAGCTTGTCGCCGGGCGACAGCTCGCCGCTGCGGATCTTCTCGCGCAGCTGGTCGACCAGGTCTGCCGCCATCGAACGGCGCTCGGGCATTTTGATTATCGCCATATGGTCAGACCAGTAACGCGGTTGCCACGTCCCGCGCAACCATCCCCCGGTGCACCGATAAATGGTATGATGACATTATAAGTTCATGGACAGCGACCGCGATCGGGTCTAGGTCCGCCGAAAATGGAGGACGGGATGCAGGACGGACAGGGCGCTCTCGCACAGACCGACGGGACGGAGCGCTTCCGTGCGCGGCATGGCGTCGCGGAGATCGATTCGCTGATGGCGGCGCTGGTGCGCAGCCTGGTCGGCATCGAGGATGCCGGCGGCGAATTCCTGGTCAGCGTGATCGAGGGCCGGCGCTACGACATCAAGAGCTGGCACAATTGGGACTGGACCCAGGGCGTGGGGCTGTACGGCCTGGCGCGCATGTACGAGCGCGGCCGCGATCCGCTGGTGCGCGGCCATGTCGAGCACTGGTTCCGCCGCCGCTTCGACGAGCCGGCGGTCACCAAGACGATCAATACCATGGCGCCGATGCTCGCGCTTGCCTGCCTTGCCGAGTGGAGCGCGGACGACAGCTGGCATCCGCTGCTCGCCGAATGGGCCGAATGGGCGATGCACGCGCTGCCGCGCACCGACGAAGGCGGTTTCCAGCACGTCGTCATCGACCTCGCCAACGATCAGCAGCTCTGGGACGACACGCTGATGATGACGGTGATGCCGCTCGCCAAGATCGGCCTGCTGCTCGGCCGCCCAGCCTATGTCGAGGAAGCGAAGCGGCAGTTCATGCTGCACGTGAAATATCTCGCCGACCGGGCGACCGGGCTGTGGTTCCATGGCTGGACCTTTGACGGGCGCAACCACCTGTCCGCCGCGCTCTGGGCGCGGGGCAACAGCTGGATCACCATGGCGATCCCGGACTTTGTCGAGCTGCTCGACCTGCCCGAAGGCGACGGGCTGCGCGCCTTCCTGCTCGCCACGCTCGAGGCGCAGGTCGCGGCGCTGCGGGCCTGCCAGCGCGCCGACGGTCTGTGGCCGACGATCCTCGACGATCCCGAATCCTATGGCGAGGCATCGGCGACTGCCGGCATCGCCTATGGCGTGCTCAAGGCAGTGCGGCTCGGCCTGTTGCCCGCCGACTATCTCGCGACGGGCTTGCGCGCGGCCGAGGCGGTGATCGCCCATGTCGACGAACAGGGCGAACTCACCCAGGTCTCGTTCGGCACGCCGATCTTCGCGACCGTGGAGGAATATAAGCGGGTCCCGATCACCACCATGCCCTATGGCCAGGCGATGGCGATCCTAGCGCTCGACGAAGTGCGGAGGCTGCATCGATGAGCGCGCCGGCCGTCCGTGCCCCGCGCCAGGTCCGCCCCCATACCTATCTCGCCTATGGCATCACCGATCTGTTCGGCAGCGGCGCGATGGCGGTCATCGGCGGCTGGATCCTGTTCTTCTACACCAGCTTCTGCGGGCTGAGCGCGGTCGAGGCGACTTCGATCTTCGCGATCGCCCGTATCCTCGATGCGGTGGGCGGCACGTTCATCGGCCATGTCTCGGACACGATCGGCAATAGCCGGCTGGCCAGGCGTTTCGGCCGGCGCCGGATGTTCCTGCTCTTCTCGCTGCCGCTGATGCCCAGCTTCGCGCTGATGTGGGTGAGCGGCCAGACCTATCTCTATTACCTCGCCACCTATGTGTTCTTCGAGATCGTCTATGCGGCGGTGCTGATCCCGTATGAGACGCTCGCCGCCGAGATGTCCGACGATTATCGCACCCGCGCACGCTTTGCCGGCGCGCGCATCCTCACCGGGCAGGCGGCGGTGTTCCTGGCGAGCGTGCTGCCGCGCTTCATCACCGGCGGCACCAGGGACGCCACGGCGGACACCTTCCTGCTGATGGGCGGCATCTTCACGCTGATCTTCATCGGCGCGATCCTGACCACCTATCTGTTCACCTGGGAGCGCGAGCGCCGGCCCGAGGACGCGCTGGTGCCCGCGCCGGCGCCGTTCGGGCCGATGCAGATCTTCCGCAACATCGCGCTGACGCTGCGCATCCGCGCCTTCCGCCTGCACCTCGGCATGTATCTCAGCGGCTTCACCGCCAATGACGTGCTGATCGCGGTGCTCAGCTATTATGTGGTCTTCGTGCTCGGCGCGAACGTCGCCACCGCCTCGACCGTGCTCGGCGTGATGACCGCGACTCAGTTCGTGTCCGCGGCGACCTTCGTCCATCTGACGGTGCGGCTCCATCCGGGGCCGGCGTTCCAGCTCGCCGCCGCCTTCTCCGCCATCGGCATCCTGCTGATGGCGGCACTGGCGCTGCCCGGGTTTCCGGCGCCGCTCTGGTGGATCTATCCCGTCGCGATGTGCGCGGGGATCGGCCGCGGCGGCCTCGTCTACATTCCCTGGAACACCTACAACTATGTCGCCGATGTCGACGAGATCGTCAGCACCCAGCGCCGCGAGGGCATCTTCGCCGGGGTGATGACGATGGTGCGCAAGGCCGTGGGCGCCTTCGCGGTGATGCTGGTCGGGCTGCTGCTCGAAGCGGGCGGGTTCCGGCCGCTGGCGGCGAGCCAGCCGCACGGTGCGCAGCTCGCGATCCTGGGCGCGCTCACGCTCTGCCCGCTGCTGGCGCTGGCGCTCGGCATCCCCATCGCCCGGCGGTTCCGGCTCAACGAGCATACCCATTCGATGCTGATGGCGGAGATTGCGCGCTTCCGTGCGGGCGATCGTACGCCGCCCAAGGGCGAGGCCGCGGCGGTCGTCGGCGATCTCACCGGCCAGCCGCCGGCGAAGCTCTGGGCTGGCCAGCTCGAGGTGCCCGGCGCGGCGCCGGTCTATCGGGAAGGTACCGCGGCGGCGGTCTAGGCCGCCGCGTCCATCGCCAGCAGCAGCGCGCCGAGCATGCCGGCGCGCGGGCCGAGCGCGGCGGTGCGCACCATCGCCTCCACGCCGCCCCGCGCCTCGGTGATCGCGCCATAGCCGCCGATCAGCCGGTCGAGCGTGCGGGTGACCCGCATCGCAAGGATCGGGCGGGTGCCGATCCCGCCGCCCAGGATGACCCGGTCGGCCCCCGCGACCATCACGGCATTCAGGGCGAGATGGCCGAGATAATGGCCGAGCATCTCCCAGGCGGGATGCCCATCGGCCAGGTTGTCGGGGCTGGCACCCCAGCGCCCCTCGATCGCGGCGCTGCAGGCCATGCCCTCGACACAGTCGCCGTGCAGCGCGCAGACGCCCGGAAAATCGCCGCGCCCGGCATGATGCGGCACGAAGATATGCCCTGCCTCGGGATGCAGGCGGCTGCGGGCCGTCCGTCCGCCGATCACCAGGCCCAGCCCCACGCCAGTGCCGATCGTGACATAGGCGAAGCTCTCGACGCCCCGACCCGCGCCCAGGCGCTGCTCGGCGAGCGCGGCGGCGTTGACGTCGGTATCGAGGGCGATCGGCGCATCGACATGGCGGGCGAGTGGGCCGAGCAGGTCGATCCCGCTCCAGCCGGGCTTGGGCGTGACGAACAGCCGGCCGTGATTTGTCCCCGGCGCGATGCCCACCGGCCCGAACGCGCCCAGGCCCATGCCCGCGAGCGGACCCTGCTCGGCCAGCCAGCGGCCGACACGGTCGAGCGTCTCCTCGGGCGTTGTGGTCGGGATGCGAGTCTCGGCATGGATGGTGTCGAGGTCGCTCGCCACCGCCAGCTTGAAACTCGTGCCGCCGGCATCGATCCCGGCGAAGCGCGGTGCCGGCAGGCTCACGATATCCGCGCGATCGGCGGGGGCGGGCCGACCGGCGCGACCAGCTCGATGCCGTTCCAGCGCAGCATGCGGCTGCCGGCATGTGGCGTCACCTCGATCCGGTCCTTGCTCGGCCTGGCCGCGACGGGAAGGATCTCGATCGCGGCGGGGATCGAGGTGCGGCCGAGCGCAGTCGGTGCGATGCTGCCGCCCAGCGGCACGACATAGGCGACATGCGCCGCGCCCTCGCGCTTCTCGATCGCCCAGCGGCCCTGGGCCCCGGCGCCGTTGTTCCAGATCGCCGGGCCCATATGGACCACGGCTTTCCATTCGCCGGCGACCAGTTCGACCCTATATTCGTCGAGCGCGCGGGCCGTGGCGCCGGGGCCGTCCAGGACGAAGCGCAGCTGCAGTTCCTGCCCGGGAAAGCTGGCGGCGCGATCGAGCGTGATGTGCCAGTCGCCCGAATTGGCGATCGGATGCGCCGACATCAGCACGCGCTGTGCGCGCTGCGCCGCGACCATGCCGAACGAGGCGAAATCGCGCCCATCCTTCTCGCAGCGCACCCGGAACACCGGGGTCGGTCCGCGCCGCGCGGTGCGCCAGAAGGCGATAAGCGGGTGGCGCTGCGTCCAGAAGCTTTCGGCATTGGCCGAGCCCAGGCAGGCGGCATCGTCCAGCCAGGTCGTGCCGCGGACCGATTGGGCATCGTCCGCCGCCCGGATGAAGCGCTGGCGCACCTCTGTCTCGCGCTCGGGCAGGGCCGCGAAGCGCGGCGCCAGCGCGGGCGGGCAGGGCAGCATCGGCACTTCGCGCGGCGGCACCGCCACGCCGGGGCGCAGGGGGCGGCCGAGCCTGGCCGAGAGCCCGTCCAGCGTGGGATTGGGCGTGCGGTCATAATAGGCGCGCGAATGCGGGCCGGCCCATTGGTTGGTGCCGGGATGCCAATGGCTGGCGATCATCTCCCAGGTGATGCGGTGCAGCTCGGCCGCGGCGGCACGCGCCTGCGCGTCGTGCACGAAGGAGAGGATCGCCTCGATCTCCTCGAGCGCGACGATGGTGTAGGTCGGGCTGTTATACTCGTTGAACGAACCTTGCTCGCGCGTGTAGTCGAGCAGGCCGAGCAGCCGCTTGCGGCCATAGGCGAGCAGCTTCGGGTCCCGCATCAGCTCGCCCGCCGCCAGCGTCACCCGCGCGCCCATCACCGAGATGTTGGTATAGGCGGGGCCGACATCGCGGCGCATGATCGCCTCGCCGGCGCGGCCGATCGCCTTGCGCATGTCCGCGGCGAGGGCAGGGTTCAGCCGGTCGCCGTGCCGGCCGATCATCGCGGTCAGCCGCGCACCGTTGAAGTCCGCCCAGTTCCAGTCGGGCGGATCCATCTGGGCGAGCGTTTCCTCCCGATAATAGGACCAGATGCCATAGGTGGGGCTCGCCGGATCGATGTCCTGCAGGGCGATCACCTTGCCGATCACCAGTTCGGCCCGGGCGAGCCCAGCGGCCGATCCGGTATCGAGCAGGCGCTGCGCATAATCGAGATTGGAGCGCGAGGCGTGCACCCAGGTGCCGCGCGGCAGCCGTGTGGAATAGCCCTGGCCGCCCGACTTTTCGCCGAGCATGCCGATATCCGCATCCCAGCGCCGGTCCTTGCCCGCGACGTCGGGCACCCCGTCCGCGTCGGTCGCCGGAACGGTCTGCGGCGCGGCGGCGACCAGGCAGGTCGCCCCCGCCGCGAGCAGCATCTCCCGCCGCGTCGTGCGCCGGCCTTCGTGCATCTCCGGAACTTCCATCGCTTCCCACTCCCTGTAGCGACGATTGGCTCGTCTTGTCCGAATCCGCCTAGCAGCGACGCCCCGGCCCGTCACGTAAAATGGTATGATGACATGATGAACATACTAGACAGCTCCGATTTGGATGGATAACGAGTCGTCAAACGAGCCGCCGGAAGTGCGGCCATTTGGGGAGGTCTCATGTCCGTCAAAGCCACCATGCTCTCGTCGATCGCCTGCATCGCCCTGGCCGTTCCGGCCGTGGCGCAGGCCCAGCAGGCCGAGGAGCCGAAGAGCGTTCCCGCCGATCCGGCCAGCGACTCGATCGTGGTCACCGGCGTGCGCGCGTCGATCCAGTCCGCGGTCAACGCCAAGCGGAACGCCGATCAGGTGGCGGACATCGTCGCCGCCGAAGACCTCGGCAAGCTGCCCGATGCGAATGTCGCCGAGAATCTCCAGCGCGTGCCCGGCGTGCAGATCGAGCGCAATTTCGGCGAAGGCGCCCAGGTCACGGTGCGCGGCCTTTCCAATGTTCGCGTCGAGCTCAACGGCCGCTCGAACCTCGGCATTTCGGTCGGCCCCACCGGCTCGGACCCTTCGGGGCGCTCCACCGGCCTCGAGCAGCAGTCCTCGACTCTGTTCAGCCGGCTGTCGGTCTACAAGTCGCCCACCGCGGACCAGATCGAAGGCGGGCTGGGCGGCTTCATCAGCATGACGACGCCGCGCCCGTTCGACTTCAAGAAGCCGACGATCAGCTATCTCGCCGAGTACACCAACACCAATCTCGCCCGGAACCGCAACGGCTACAACCTGGCGCTTTTCGGCACCACCCGGCTGCTCGACGACCGGCTCGGCGTCGCCGTGAACGTCGCCTATTCGGATCGCGAGATCGGCTCGTCGCAGTTCATCCGCGGCGTGTGGAACCCCGGCACCACCACCGGCATGAAGACCGATTTCAACGGCGACGGCCAGCTCGACTACACCCCGCAGATCGCCCGTTCGGAATTCTATCGCATCAAGCGCAAGCGCTTCGGCGCCGGCGGTACGCTGCAATTCCAGGCGACCGACAATCTGATGCTCTACGCGGATGCGCTCTACACGCATCTCGAGACGCAGCGGCACATCGAATATCTCGCGATCCAGACGACCGATACCGGCGCCAATGCCTCGACGCTCACCAACGGCGTGATGGAGGGCAATTACGTGGTCGCCGGCACGCTGACCAACCAGCGCGTCCGCGTCGGCGGGGTCGAGCGCAACGAGCCGACCACTTCGCTGGTCGCCGGCGGTGGCGCGGTTTGGAAGGTCGGGCGGCTCAACCTGAAGGCCGATTTCGGCAAGTCGGTGGGCGACTATACCTATCGCCAGGACTTCATGGAGCTGGCTTCGCGCGGGCTGACGATCAACTATGACTATCGCACCGGCGACGTGCCCAACATCACGCTGCCCGCCGGCTTCGACCTCACCGCGCGCGCATCCTATCCCACCCGCTCGAACAGCGCGGCGAACGATACGATCGTCCACACGCTCGAGACCGCCTATCGGCTCGACGGCAGCTACGATCTCGATTGGGGCATGTTGAAATCGCTCCAGTTCGGCGGTCGCTATGCCGATCTGACCTCGGACTATCGGGATTATCAGGCCAAGCTGAACGCGACCAACCCGAACATCGCGACGCTGCCGGACTCCTATTTCGTCCTGTCGAACAACCCGGGCTATCCCGGCGCGACGGGCAATTTCCCCAGCCTGTTCCTGGTGCCCGACGTCTATGCCGGCGGCACCGGCGACGATTCGCTGCTGCTCTCCAACTATCGCCCGACCCGCCCGCGGCCGACGACCAGCTACTATATCAGCGAGAAGACCAAGGCGGTCTATGGGCGCGCCAATCTCGATGGCGAGTTGCTCGGTATCGGCTTTCGCGGCAATATCGGCCTGCGCGCGGTGTGGACCGACTTTGCGGTCGACACCACTGCCGATGTCGGCGGCGGCGTGATGGTGCCGCGCCACGACACCAGCCATTATTCGAACCTGCTGCCGAGCGCGAACATCAAGTTCTCGCTGGCGCGCGACCTGGTGCTGCGCCTCGCGGCCTCCAAGGTGATGTCGCGCGCCAAGCTGCAGGATCTGGCGCCGCGGCTCGCGGTCAACGGGCCGCTGGGCACCGCGTCGGGCGGCAATTCGAACCTGCGGCCGACCCGCGCGGACCAGCTCGACGCTTCGCTCGAATATTACATCCCCGGCGGCGGCATCGCCTCGGCGACGGCCTTCTACAAGAACATCACCGACCAGGTGGCCCGCACCACCATCGTCGAGGTGATCCCCGGCTTCGAATCCTACGGCCCGCTCCAGCGTTCGCTGCCGATCAACCTGGGCGTCGCCAAGGTGAAGGGCATCGAGCTCAACTATCAGCAGGCCTTCACCTTCCTGCCGGGCCTGCTCTCGGGCTTCGGCACCCAACTCAACGCCACTTTCATCGACACCTCGTCGTCGGACAACCAGCCCGTGCTCGGCCTGTCCAAGACGACCTATAACGGCATCCTCTATTACGAGCGGGGGCCGTTCACCGCGCGCGTGGCCTATAACTGGCGCAGCAAGTCGGCGCTGGGCTTCACCACCACGCCGGCGACCGGCCAGCTGCGGCCGAACTGGTATTCGTCGGACGATCAGGTCGATGCGTCGATCGGCTTCAAGGTCACCAAATATGCAACCCTGTCGGCGGGGGTGACCAATCTTTTCTACAAGAAGTCGGGCCGCACCAACTACAACCAGATGATCGACGCAGTGAACGGTTATGAGATCTCCGACCGCCAGTTCCGCATCGGCATCCGCGGGCGGTTCTGAGCGCTACCGGGCCTGACTGGAGCGAGACGGCATCGGGCCCGGGGTCCGATGCCGTCTCGTTCCGCCTCACGCCGCGGCCAGACGTGCCCGCGCCATGTCCTGCAGGACTGCGTTCTCCTCGATCTTTTCCTGCAGCCGCGACTTCACCACGTCACCGATGCTGACCAGGCCGACGACGCGCCCGCCATAGGTGACCGGGAGATGCCGGGTCCGGCTGGCGGTCATCACGCGCATGGCATCGGCGACGGTATCGCGCGGGTCCGCGTCGGGGCTGCCTCTGGTCATCACTCCCTGGACCGGAAGCGAGAGAGCCAGCTTGCCGGCCGTCGCCGCCGCCCGGACGATATCGCGTTCCGAGACGATGCCGAGCAGCCGGTCCGCGTCGTCGAGCACGACGAGCGCGCCAACCTGTTCCCGGGTCATTATTTCTACGGCCACTGCCAGTTCGCTGTGGGGCGCGATGCTGATGACGCGGCGGCCCTTGTGGCGAAGAATGTCCTCGATAAGCATGGTCATCTCTCCTGTGATCGAAGGAAGCGATTGGGGGTTGGCGGTCAGGCGTAGCGATGCCGGACCTCGGCGATGCGTGCCTCGCCGGCCTGCAGGTTCGCCGCGGACGTGTGGACGGAGTAATAGCCCAGCACGAGTTCGTGCGGGTGCGGCACGGCGGATCCGAGGACGAATGTCGCGCCCCCGGGGCCGGCGCGCAGGGCGATCGGAGCATCGCTCCGGTCGAAGGCGATCATCTCGCCGGCATGATAGGTGTCGGCACCCACCAGGGAGCCGTGCGAGAGGCTGAGCCAGCCGACCTCGTGACCCTCCGGCGTCTCATAGGTCCATGCCTCGCCGGGGGCGAGCGTCACCAGCAGATAGTTGAGGCCGTCGAACGAGCGGATCGGGCTCCTTTCACCCAGATAGGCGCCGGCAATGAGACGTGCCGGACCCATGGCCGGGATGCCGCTCGCTTCGACGAACTGCCATTCCGGCTCGCGCATCTCCATCGCTTCCGGCAGGGCGACCCAGAGCTGGAAGCCCTTGAAGCGGGCTGCGCTGTCGGGGCGATATTCGTCGCCGTGCCAGATCGCGCTGCCGGCGCGCATCCATTCGACGCCGCCATAGTCGAGCAGGCCGGTGCCCCAGTCGCCCTTGTCGAAGCGCAGATTGCCTTCGGTGAGCACGGTGACGGTGGCGATGCCCGAATGCGGGTGGAGGTTGCCGGCGCTCGCGATCGAAGACGGCGCGTCGACCAGGTCGAGGAAGACGAACGGCTTGAGATACTGGCCAAGGTCCGACGGGCTCATCAGCCGGGTGATCGGGCCGCCGCCGCGTCCTCGCGTGCGATGGACGACCTCACGCGGGGAGGGAATGGCAGCGGATATGGCGAGTGCGGTTTGCGATGACATGACAGGATACTCCGGTTCTGGAGGGTTCAGGCTTTGGCCGGGCGCGCACGGCGCTCGATGGCGAACGATCCGGCACCGGTCGTCGCGAGCAGAAGAAAGCCGCCGGCAAGGCCGAGATTCTTCATGAGATCGATCGGCATGCCGAGATGGACGATCAGGCCCGTGGCCACGCACCAGGCTGCAAGCAGCGGCGCGACGGCGCGCAGATGATAGCCGGTGACGATCGCGACCCCGCCGACGACTTCGCCGAGACCGACGAGATAGGTCAGGGCGGTCGCACCAGGCAGTTTGAGGCTGCCCAGCATCCCGGCGACCGCCGAGGGGTCGGTGAGCTTGCCGAAGCCGCTGACGACGAACAGCACCGCGAGCAGGATGCGTGCGACGAGCTTCAAGAGATTGTCGGACATGGGAGCGTTCCTTACGCAGCGAGCTTGCGGACTGCGGCGAGCTTGCCGATTTCGGCCCGGGCCGCCGCGATGGCCTGGTTGCGCGCGTCGTCGCCCATCGCCACGCCCTCGGCACGGATGAAGCTGACGTCCGTCACGCCGAAGAAGGCGAAGACGCCGCGCAGGTAGTTTTCCTGATGGTCGAGCGCCGCCATTGCCGTGTCGGCGCCGTAGAAGCCGCCGCGCGACGAGGCGATGATCACCTTCTTGTCGCCTGCCAGGCCGACGGGTCCGTTCTCGGTATAGCGGAACGTCTTGCCCGCCACCGCGATGCGGTCGATCCAGGCCTTGAGCTGGCTCGGGATGCCGAAATTGTACATCGGCGCGCCAACCACCACGATGTCGGCGGCAAGGAAGGCGTCGAGCGCGGCGCCGCCGGCGGCGATATCGTCGACCAGCGCCGGCGCTTCCGGGACGGCGCCTTGCGCCGCGGCAAGGTGCAGGCCGGTCAGGTGGCCGACCGGGTGCGTGGCAAGATCGAGCCGCTCGACCTGGAGGTTCGGATGCGCGGCGCGCTGCGCGGCGACGATCGCGTCCGAAAGCTGGCGGCTGACCGAAGCCGGCCCGAGGATGCTGGAATCGACATGGAGAAGTTTCATGGCCTTTTTCCTTCACGCGTTGGTGGGATGCATGAGAAATAGGCGTGACGGATATATCGTCGTAGCCTATATTATCAGATACAATCCATTCGGGATTTAGATGGATGATTGAATCGATCACGCTGGATCAGATGCGAACGCTCGTGGCGGCCATCGATGAGGGGAGCTTCTCGGCTGCGGGCCGCAAGATCGGGCGGGCGCAGTCCGTGGTCAGCCAGACGATCTCGGGACTGGAGACCCAGCTGAAGGTCGCATTGTTCGAACGGATCGGTCGCTACCCGGTGCCGACCGAGGCGGGCACGGCGCTGGCGGAGGAAGCACGGGCAGTGTTGCGCCAGGCGGGGCAGTTCCGGGCTCGTGCGCGGGACCTGGCAAGCGGAGTCGAGCCGGAAGTGTCGATCGCGCTCGACGTGATGTTCCCGATCGAGATATTCACTCGGGCAGTCTCCGGGTTCGAGGCCAATTTTCCCGACACGGTCCTTCGGGTGCATGTCGAGAGCCTCGGCGCGGTGATCCAGCCGGTGCTCGACAGGCGCAGCGCATTTGCGGTTTCCGGCACCGTGCCCCTGTTTTCTCCGGAACTTCAGCCGGAGCGGTTGCTGGCGATCAGGCTGGCGCTCGTTGCATCACCCGATCATCCGCTCGCCCGCGCATCCGACCCGCTCTCCGCGGAACAGCTTTCGGTCCATACGCAACTTGTGCTGTCGGACCGTTCGGAGCTTTCCCAGGGGCGGCAGTTCGGAGTGCTGGCACCGCGGGCATGGCGCCTCGCCGACCTGGGCGCCAAACATGCCTTTCTGAAGGCCGGCCTGGGTTGGGGCAGCATGCCGCTCTGGATGATCCAGGCCGATCTGGCCGCGGGCCGGCTGGTCGAGCTCCGGACCGAGAGCGATGTCTGGCCCGAAGGCGATCAGATGGCGATGCACGCGCTGCATCGCCGCGATGCGCCGCCGGGCCCCGCCGGGCGATGGCTGATCGCGCATCTTCGCGAGCAGGTGCAGAAATGCGAGTCAGGCGGCAGCCACGCCTCTATCTGATCGATCGGAGATGTCCAAAGCGGAGTGGCTGCTATCGGCCCATTGTCGGCCGGGCAGCTTGGCAAAATCCGCCAGTGGATAGCGCCCCAGCACCCGTTCGGAGCGCGTATCATGTGTTTTCGGAATGATCGTCCCTATCGTCCGTCGAAGATAACTGAACCGATGGCCGCCACGGCCACGCTCTGCAGCACCAGAAGGATTGCCTGTGTGCTCTCGAACAGCGAGTAGGCGGTTATTCCTAAGGCGTTCAGCGCAGGCTGGAAGACGATGAAGGAGATCATCAGGAAAATCTGGAATGCACTGATCGCCACGGACCAACGGAACTTCCACTGGTTCACGGGGTGCTCGCGCCACTTCTTGCTTGGCTCGGAAAAGGCCGCCGCGAGCAATATCGATAGTACGGGCGTGTATTGGCCAAGAAGCCAATTGAGTGCGATCTGACCATCGCCGCCATAGCGCCCGCCCAGGATCTGCAGGCAGACGCATAGAGTCGCGAAGCATGCAGCGATGAGCCACAGGATGAAGAGGTGTCGAACCGCTTTCTGCTAGTAAATCGATGTTCTTCGCGACTCTCACGGATTGCCCCCAGCAAGATCCCCGGAAGCGTATGCCGCACATGTCGTAAAGTCGAGCGCCATCGAAAGACGGTGGCCGAGGCTATTATCAGCGAATGACTCAAGGAACATTGGAACGGGGAGGGAAAATACGGCTGCGACCGGCTATCTGTTCCACCGCGCTAGTGCCTGTCAGTGTGGGAGGATCAAATGGAATCGTTGCTGATCGGGCCGGTCGGCCAGATCTCGCGTCGCGTCGGCGATATCGCTGCGGCCCGCCATTGGTATGGCGACGTGCTCGGCCTGGAACACCTCTATTCGTTCGGCGACATCGCCTTCTTCGACTGTGGCGGCGTTCGCCTGTTCCTCACGCAGGAAGGCGACGGTGCCGAAGGCGAATCCGTGATTTACTTCACGGTGAGCGACATCCGGCTCGCCCATTGCGCGCTTGAATCCGCCGGCATCGAGTTTTCGGCCGCGCCGCATCTGATCCATCGGCACCAGGACGGTACGGAGGAGTGGATGGCCTTCTTCAAGGACAATGAAGACCGCACGCTCGCGATCCTCGCGCGCGTGGCGGGCGAGCCAGCTTCCTGACATGCGCGTGCCGCATCCCAGCCACACGAGAACGGGCGGGCGGAACGGGCTGCGGGGCATGCTGTTGCGCGTCGCGATCCTTGCAACGGCCATCTCGACAGTCTCCGGCCAGGCCGCCGCGACGTCATCCGATGCGCGATGCCCCCATGCCGCGACCGCGGGACCTGCAGTCGAGGCGATCCGGGCGCTGGAATTGCGCGGCGCCCGCGCGAATGTCGATGGCTGGTCGATCGAGGAGGCGCGCAGCTTCTTTGCGCCCGATTTCGTATCGATCCAGCCCGACGGAAGCGTCACGCGGCTCGACAAGGTGCTGACGGCCTTTGCCGACGGCCGCAATGCCGGCTTCGCACGAAGCTTCGACATCACCGAGCTGGAGATCCGCGTCTATGGCTGCAATGCCGCCATCGTGATCGGGGCCGCGGATATCCGCGCGCGGGCGGCACCGCCCGATGCCCCGGCATGGCGCGTTCGCTTTCTCAACATATGGCGTCGCGATGGGGAGCGCTGGCGCCTCACCGCCAACCAGTTCGCCCGTATCCCTCCCGACCCGTACCAGGATCTGGAACCTTGATCGTCGGCGGGGAGTGAAATTCGGGCATCCCGCCGATAGGTTGCGGGAATGACCGACCATCGGCCCCGAGGACGCCCCGCGCATCCCGACATATTGACGCCGGGCGAATGGCGCGTCGCCAAGGCCGCACGCTTCGGCATGACCAACCGCCAGATCGCCGAGCGGTTCGAAATCGGTGTCGAGGCGGTCAAGTTTCACATCGCGAACATCCTGCTCAAGCTCGAGATGGCGCGAAGGCAGGATCTGCTGGACTGGCCGGGCATGCCGGCAGATGCACAAGCGCCCAGGGAGGCCGGGATGCGAGAACCAATGGCTGAGGGATCGGGCACGGGATCGAAGGCGTCGCCTCTTGTCCCGCCCGGATTCACGCGCGTGTTTCCCTATCTGTTTGTCGAGAATGCCAGGGCGTATCTCGGCTTTCTCGAGGAGGGGCTGGACGGCGAGATCATCGACATTCACGCCGCGCGCGACGGCACCGTGCTCAATGCGCATGTTCGCTTCGGCGACACCACCATCATGGTGAGCGAGGCCGCAAGGGGCCGTGCCGTCACCTACATGACCCTGTACCTCTACGTCGCCGATGCCGATGCCGCGATGGCACGCGGGCTCGCCGCCGGCGGGACCGAGGTCAGTCCGGTGGGCTTCCGCCCCTATGGCGAGCGCCAGGGTGGCCTTGGCGATCCGTCGGGCAATGTCTGGTGGCTCTCCCAGCGGCTCGCACCCGGCGGCTATTAGCCAATGCGGTCTGGCCGGGGGGAGGGACGCCGATGGCAGGGATGCGATCGATGCCCGGCTCGCCGCGCTCGATGCGCGAACCGGCGCGCCCTGCCGCGATTTCGGCGTGTAATCCTTTACACAGACTTTTGACCTGCGTAGCCTGGGCGCAGGCAGGAAGACTGCGGCAAGGGGAGAGGGGCGCATGGCCAGCTTGGGCAAGGATGCGCTGGATGCGTCGCGGCGTCCGGCATCGGGCATGCTGATGGGGCGCCTGAGCGCACTCATGTTCATGCAGTTCTTCGTCTGGGGCGCCTGGAACGTTACGCTTGGCCTGGTGATGCAGACCGTCGGGATCGGCAGCCTCATCGCCAATGCCTTTTCGGTAGGGCCGATCGCGTCGATCGCCGGATCCTTCCTGCTCGGCATGGCCGCGACTCGCTATCTGAGTCCCAGGGCGCTGATGGTAGCGCTTCATCTGGTCGGCGGTGCGATCCTGCTGGCGATGCCGTTGCTGGTGAAGCCGGAAACCGGCGGCACCTTCGTCTGGCTGCTGCTCGGCTATATGATCCTCTACATGCCGACGGTCGGCCTCGCGAACACGATCGCGCTGAAGAGCTTCGGCGAGCGTGCGGACCGGTTTCCCTTCGTCCGCGCGTTCGGCACGCTGGGCTGGATCGTCGCGGGCCTGATCATCGGCTGGATGGGCCTGTCGGCCAGCCCGGAGATATTCCGCGTTGCCGCCATCGTCTCCATCGCGCTCGGCCTCTACAGCCTGACCCTGCCGAACGTCGAGCCCGACGCGCCGCGCGATGCGGGGCTGGTACGTCAAGTGCTGTGCGTCGAAGCGTTCGGCCTGATGCGGCAGCGATCCTATCTGATCTTCATCCTCGCGGCGACGCTGATCTCGGTCCCGCTGGCAATGTACTACGCCTATGCCTCTGCCTATCTTGGTGCGGCGGGCATCGAGAATGTCGGCGGTACGATGGCCATCGGGCAGATGTCCGAGCTGGTCTTCATGTTCTCCATGCCCTGGCTCTATCGCCGGTTCGGCGTGAAGCCGCTGCTGCTGGTCGGCATGGCGGCCTGGGCCCTGCGCTACGCGTTGTTCGCGATCGGTGACGGCGGCGGTTCGCTCTGGGCCATCTATCTCGGCGTGGCGCTGCACGGCGTGTGCTACGACTTCTTCTTCGTTGCCGGCGCGATCTATACCGGCACCATCGCCTCGCCCAAGGGCGTCAACGCCCAGGCGCAGGGCATGCTGACGCTGTTCACCTATGGCGTCGGCATGCTGCTCGGCTCGCAGATCGGCGGGCTGCTCTATGCGCAGTTGCCGGCGGCGCAGACCATCGCCGACTGGCAGCACATGTGGTGGTATCCGGCGATCGCGGCTGCCGTCATCGCCGTGCTGTTCCAGCTCTTCTTCCAGGACGACAGCCGAGGGGAGGCCGCGGCGTGAGCGGGATGCAGGGGCCGGCGATCTTCCTCGCCCAGTTCCTGGGCGATACGGCGCCGTTCGATACGCTGGACGGGCTGGCGAAATGGGCGGGGGATCTCGGCTATGCCGGAATCCAGATTCCCTGCGATCCACGGCTGATCGACCTGCGCCTGGCTGCCGAGAGCAAGGCCTATTGCGACGACCTGCGCGGCGGGCTCGCCCGGTTCGGTGTGGAGCCGACCGAGCTTTCGACACACCTGCAGGGGCAGCTCGTCGCGGTCCATCCAGCCTATGACTCGCTCTTCGACGGGTTCGCGCCGGCCGAGCTGCGCGGCAAGTCGGCGGAGCGCCAGGCCTGGGCGGTCGAGCAGGTCAAGCTCGCGGCAAGGGCAAGCGCCAATCTCGGGCTGGGCGCGCATGCGACCTTTTCGGGCGCGCTGGCCTGGCCCTATGTCTATCCCTGGCCGCAGCGACCGGCGGGGCTGGTCGAGGAAGCGTTTGCCGAGCTTGCGCGGCGCTGGAGGCCGATCCTCGATGTGTTCGAGGAAGCGGGGGTCGACTGCGCCTTCGAGATCCATCCGGGCGAGGATATCCATGACGGTGCGACCTGGGAGCGTTTCCTCGAGGCGGTCGGCAACCATCCCCGCGCGCGCATCCTGTTCGATCCGTCGCACTATGTATTGCAGCAGCTCGACTATCTCGACTTCATCGACCGCTATCATGACCGCATCGCATGCTTCCATGTGAAGGATGCCGAGTTCAACCCGACCGGGCGGACGGGCGTCTATGGCGGCTATGAGAGCTGGGTGAACCGCGCCGGCCGCTTCCGCTCGCTGGGCGACGGACAGGTCGATTTCGTCGGCATCTTCAGCAAGCTGGCGCAATATGGCTATGCGGGCTGGGCCGTGCTCGAATGGGAATGCGCGCTCAAGCGGTCCGAGGACGGCGCGCGCGAAGGCGCGCCCTTCATTCGCGATCACATCATTCGCGTGACCGAGCGTCCGTTCGACGATTTCGCGGCGAGCGGTGTCGATCGGGACGCGATCCGTGCGCTGCTGGGGCTTTCACCGCGGCAGGACTGAATTCGAACTCGTCGGTTGGGAATAGGCGTTTCATGGCTCGGCACGCGCTTCGACTTGGCATGGTGGGTGGCGGGGAAGGCGCCTTTATCGGCGCGGTCCACCGGATGGCCGCGGCGCTTGACGGCGATTGGCGGCTGGTCGCCGGAGCCTTTAGCACGGACGAAGGGCGCAGTGCGCGGACCGGCGAGGCACTGGGGCTCGACCCGCGGCGCGTCTACGCATCGATCGCGGCGATGATCGCGCGGGAACGCGCGCTGCCTGCCGGGGAGCGCATGGATGCGCTGGCGATCGTGACGCCCAACCATCTCCACGCGCCGATGGCGATCGCCGCGCTCGATGCCGGTTTCCATGTCTTCTGCGAGAAGCCGATGGCGATGAGCGTCGCGGAAGCCCAGGCCATCGGCGAAGCCGCCGGGAGGAGCGGGTGCCGCTTCGCGCTGGCCTTCACCTATAGCGGCTATCCGCTCGTCGAGGAGGCGCGCGTCAGGATCGCGCGGGGCGATCTGGGCGCGATCCGGCTCGTCCAGGTCGAGTATCTGCAAGGCTGGCTCAGCCTGCCCATCGACGGCGATGGCAACAAGCAGGCCGAATGGCGGACGGATCCGGCGCGCGCCGGGCCTGGCGGATGTCTTGGCGATATCGGCACGCATGCCTTCCAGCTTGCCGAGCATGTCTCCGGATTGCGGGTGGAGGCGGTGTCCGCCGATCTCGCCACCCATGTGCCGGGCCGCCGGCTCGACGACGATGTCGGCGCCCTGCTGCGTTTCGCGGGCGGGGCGCGTGGCCTGCTCAAGGCCAGCCAGGTGGCGGCGGGCGAGGAGAATGGACTGAAGCTGCGCATCCATGGCGAGCGCGGCGGCATCGAATGGGCGCAGATGGAGCCCAATACGCTGATCCTGCGCTGGCTCGACCGCCCGACCGAGATCCTGCGTGCCGGCGGGCCGGAGCTGGACGTCTGCACGATGCGTCTGCTGCGCACCCCGTCCGGCCATCCCGAAGGCTATGTCGAGGCTTTCGCCAACCTGTATCGCGCCCTTGCCGCGGCGATCCGTGGCGGCGGGGATCGCTGGTTTCCCGGTGTTGCCGATGGGCTGCGCACGATGCGGTTCATCGAGGCGGTAGTCGCCAATGCGGCATCGGACCGGAAATGGACAAGGATTGATCCGGGAGAGAAAGAATGAAGCTTCTCGTGTGCCTGGGAGCGGGAAGCGTCGCTGCAGCGGCGCTGACGATCGCGAGCGTTCCCACCGTCGCGCAGACCGCGGCCCCCACGCCGCCGCCTGCATTCAATGCCTGCCGCGCCTGCCATACCGTCGAGAAGGGCGGCAAGAACGGCGTTGGGCCCAATCTCCATGGCGTGGTGGGGCGGATGGCCGGTACCGGGCCCGACTTCAACTATTCGCCGGCGATGAAGAACTCGAAGCTGCGCTGGGATGAGAAGACGCTCGACGAGTATCTCGCCGCGCCGGGCAAGAAGATCCCCGGATCGCGCATGCCCATCGGCATGACCGATCCGGTGAAGCGCGCGGCGATCATCGCATATCTCAAGGCCGGGAGCGGCAAGTGACCGGTGCCGTCACCCGCAGGACGGTGCTCGCCACAGGCGCGGCGGGCGCGGCCTCATCGGCGATGGCGATGACCGGGGGCAGGGGCGGCCAGGGCTCGAACGCGGCGCGCTTCTCGCTCGGCTTTGCGCCGCACGAGGGCAGCTTCGCCAGTCGTGGCGGGCTGATCGAGCAGATCGCCTATGCCGCCGATCAGGGTTTCACCGCCTGGGAGGACAATGAGGCGCGCAGCCGCCCGATTGCCGAGCAGGAGAAGATGGCGAGGGCGCTGTCCCGGCGCGGCATGAAGATGGGCGTGTTCGTCGCCAGCATGCCGAAATGGGCGCAGTCGCGGCCGCTGCTCGGCGCAAATGACGATGCCGAGCGCGAGGCGTTCCTGGCGGACATCCGCACGTCGATCGAGGTCGCCAAGCGCCTCGACGCCACGCGCATGACCGTGGTCACGGGCTTCATGGATCCGAAGGTGCCGGTCGATATCCAGACCGCCCGCGTCATCGACGTGATGCGCCGGGCCGGCGACATCGTCGTGCCGCACGGGATCGCGATGGTGATGGAACCGCTGAACACGCGGACCAATCATCCGGGCGTGTACATGCAGACGGTCGCGCAGGGCTATGCCGTCGCGCGGGGCGTGAACAGCCCGGCCGTGAAAATCCTGGCGGATCTCTATCACGAGCAGATCCAGTCGGGGAATCTGATCCCGACGCTCGAGATGTGCTGGAACGAGGTCGGCTATATCCAGTTCGGCGACAATCCCGGCCGCAACGAGCCGGGGACCGGCGAAATCAACTATGCCTCAATCGTCCGCTGGCTCCGCTCCCGGCGCTATGCCGGCGTGATCGGCATGGAGCATGGCAATTCGCTGCCGGGCCGGGCGGGTGAGGATCGCCTGATCGCAGCCTATCGCCAAATCGATCGACAAGGAGGGGACGTATGACGCGTATGCGCTTGGCGGGATGCCTTGCGGCGGGGCTGGTCGCGATGACGGGGGTGCTGGCCTTTGCCCAGGAGAAGCCCGGCTTCAGGGATACGCCGATGCTGCCGGACGGCAAATGGCGGGTCCATGACGCCGACCGGCCGGCGCCGGCGGTGACCACGCCGGCCGCGATGCCGGGCGGGGCGCCTTCCGATGCGGTCGTGCTCGCGGCCGACGCATGGCAGGCCGAAGCCGCGCCCTGGCACGTCGAGAATGGCGTGATGACGGTTCCGGCCCGGGCACAGGGCGCCAGGGAGAGCAATCTCGTCTCGCGCCAAGGCTTTGGCGACGTCCAGCTTCACCTCGAGTTCCGCGCGCCCAACCCGCCGTCGGGCACGTCGCAGGACCGGGGCAACAGCGGCGTCTGGTTCATGCAGCGCTATGAGGTCCAGATCCTCGACGGCTATCGGAACCCGACCTATGCCGACGGGACGGTGGGGGCCGTCTATGGCTGGAAGCCGCCGCTGGTGAACGCCGCGCGCAAGCCCGGCGCGTGGCAGAGCTACGACATCCTGTTCGAGCGTCCGCGCTTCGCGGCGGACGGGAAGCTGCTGCGCCCCGCCTATGTCACGGTTCTGCTGAACGGCGTGCTGGTGCAGAACCATCAGGCGCTGCTGGGCACCACGGTCTGGCGCAAGGTCGCCGGCTATCAGGCGCATGGCGACGCGGCGCCGCTGCTGTTGCAGGATCATGGTTCGCCGGTTTCGTTCCGCAACATCTGGGTGCGCCCATTGCCCGAGGCCGCGATCGCGCAGGACCTTCCGGGAGAGGCGAAATGATCGATCGCCGGACGGCGCTCGCCGGGGTCGTAGGCATGTTCGGCGCGGCGGCGTTCGCGCCGCTCGCCCGCGCCGCCCGTGCGGGCAGAGGGTCGAACGTGCCCGCGATCAGCGAAGGGCCGCCGAGCGTAGCGGTGTTCACGCCGCCCCAGCGCGCGCTGATGACCGCGCTCAGCGAGCGTGTCCTTCCCACGACCGACACGCCGGGAGCGATCGCGGCGGGCGTGCCCGCCTTTATCGAGAAGCTGCTCGCCGACTGGGCGAAGCCGGCAGACCGGGTTCCGATCCTGGCCGGGCTCGACGCGATCGAGGCACGGAGCCTGCAGGACTATGCGGTCGCGGGCGCACAGGCGACCGCGGAGCAGCAGGATGCGCTCCTGACCCTTGCGATGAACGGCCAGCTGCCATTGGGCAAGGCCTTTTTCGAAGCGTTCCGGCAGCTCGTCATCGCCGGCTACTACACGTCCGAGATCGGCATCACCCAGGAGCGCGAATATCTGCCGGTGCCGGGCGAGTATGACGGCGCCTTCCCCTATTCCCAGGTCAACAAGGTGTATTCCGCATGATCGTCAGCCGTAGAAACCTGCTCGCGGGCGCCGGCGGTGTCGCCGCGCTTTCCCTTGCCGACGCCATGATCGCACCGGCATCTGCCGCGCAGATCGAGGCGATCGGGCTCCAACTCTACACGGTCCGCGACATCTTCGCGAAGGATCCGGTCGGCACGCTCGAGCAAGTCGCGCGCATCGGCTATCGCGAAGTGGAATTCGGCGGCGGCGGCTATGACGCCATGGATCACGCGCTGTTGCGCGGGACGATGGACCGGCTCGGCCTGAAGGCCCCGTCGCTCCATATCGGCTATGACGCGCTGCTCGGGCAGTTCGACCGATCCGTGACGATGGCGAAGGCGCTTGGGGCCGACACGGTCGTGCTGCCCTATATGACCGACGAGCACCGCACCGAGCAGGGCTGGCGGGCGGCGTTGCCGAACTTCAATCGCTTCGCCGCAGAGCTGAAGAAGGCCGGGCTCGGCTTCGCCTATCACAATCACGATTTCGAGTTCACGAACCGGCCCGGTGGCACCAGCCTGTACGATCGCTTCCTCGGAGAGACCGACGCCGCGCTCGTGAAGGTCGAACTCGATCTCTATTGGGCGGCGCATGCCGGCGAGGATCCGGCGTCGCTGATCGATCGGCTGTCGCAGCGGCTCTACGCCTATCACGTCAAGGACATGCGCGCGGATCGCAGCATGGCCGCGGTGGGGCAGGGCACCATCGATTTCGCCGGGCTCTTCAAGCGGAAGGGAAGTGCCGGCGTCCGGCACTTCTATGTCGAGAATGATCGGGCGCCCGCGCCCTATATTCCCGACATCACGACAAGCTACCAGGCGCTGCGCGCGCTGCGTTTCTGACCGGACGGAGAGGGGGAATCATGGTGGCGACCAACAGGTTCGACGCGATCGTCATCGGATCGGGAGTGAGTGGCGGGTTCGCCGCCAAGGAACTCACCGAAAAGGGGCTGCGCGTTCTCATGCTCGATCGCGGCGTGATGGTCGAACATGGCGAAGGCTATGCCTATGACGGCAAGCCGGCCTATGAGATTCCGGCGCGCAACATGATGCCCGCGGGCCTGCTCGAGAGCGATTATTTCATCGCGAAGCACGGCTATGTTTCGCCGAGCAACCGAGCCTTCTACAACGACGATCGGCTGAATCCCTATGCCTTTGACGAAGGCAGCAAGTTCTACTGGATCCGGCCCGGCGCAGTGGGCGGCAAGTCGCTGATCTGGGGGCGCTGGAGCTTCCGCTGGAGCCCCGCGGACTTCGAGGCGAACAAGCGCGAAGGGATCGATGGGGACTGGCCGATCCGTTATGACGACCTTGCGCCCTGGTACAGCTATGTCGAGAAATATATCGGCGTGTCGGGCTCGCGCGAGAACCTGCCCTATCTGCCGGACAGCGAATTCCAGCCGCCGATGCCGATGAACATCGCCGAGAAATGGCTCAAGCAGCGGCTCGAGACGCAGTTTCCCGGCCGCAAGCTCATCCATACGCGCCTGTCCAACCTGACCGAGGACAAGCCGGACCAGAACCGGACGAAATGCCAGTTCCGCAACCAGTGCGGCAACGGATGCTCGTTCGGCGCCTATTTCTCGACCCAGGCAGTGACGCTGCCGGCCGCGCGCGCGACCGGTCGGCTGACCTTGCGTGCGGATGCGGTGGTGACCAACCTCGAATATGACGCCGCGAAGAAGCGCGTGACGGGGGTCCGGTTCATCGATGCGAAGACCGGAAAGGCGGAAGTGGTCGATGCCGGGCTGGTGTTCCTCTGCGCGTCGGCGATGGCCTCGAACCAGATCCTGCTGAATTCACGCCCGGCCGGCAACGGGCGCAGCCATTTCGATGCCAGCGGGACGCTCGGCAAATATGTGATGGACCATATCTTCCGGGTGTCGATCGACGGCGACATACCGGGGATGGAGGAGTTCATCGAATATGGCCGCCGGCCCGGGGGCGTCTACATTCCCCGTTTCCGCAATCTCGACGGGGACGAGGGGGCGGGCTTCAAGCGGGGCTATGGCTATCAGGGCAGCGCCCGGCGCGACCCGGCGCCGCCGGTCGGCTTCGGCGCGTCGATGAAGCACGGGATGCGCAAATATGGCGGCTGGAAGTTCGGCATGGGCGCGTTCGGCGAATGCCTTCCCTATGAAGACAATCGCGTGTCGCTGCATCCGGACAAGGTCGATCGCTTCGGTGTGCCCCTGATGCGCTTCGACGTGCGATTCCGCGAGAACGAGCTGCGGATGATGTCCGATGCGCGCATGCAGGGCGAAGCGATGCTCAGGGCCGCGGGCCTGGCCAATGTCAGGAGCTATGAAGACGAGCATGTGCCCGGCGACGCCATCCACGAAATGGGCGGTGCGCGCATGGGCGCGGACCCTCGTTCCTCCGTCCTGAACAAATGGAGCCAGGCGCATGATGCCGCCAACCTGTTCGTCACCGACGGCGCGCAGATGGCATCCGTCTCCTGCGTGAACCCGTCTCTCACCTTCATGGCGCTGACGGCGCGGGCTGCAGACCATGCAGTCAAGCAGTTCCGGAGCGGCTGACGGCAGGCGCCGCCGCCCGTCATTTCCTCCGCGCCACGATATAGGGGCGATTGTCGTTGCCCCTTGTCGCATGGTTCTCGGTGACGAGAATGTCGAAGCCTGCGGCGCTTATGTGCCGGCTCAGTTCCTCTGCGCGAAATACACCCGCATAGGGTGCCTTTCCGATTGCGCGCATGGCCGGCAGGGCAAGCCGGATGAGCGGGTTCATGTCTCCGACGCACGGGGTCTTCGAAATGAACAGGCCTTCGGGCGCGAGCAGGGCGTGGATGTCGCGCAAGGTCCCAGGCAGGTCGCGGACCATATGGAGATAGTTGAAGCCGAGAACCTCGTCGAACCGCACGGCACCGGATGCGAGCGCTTCCGCGGTCGTGGGGCGGAAGACAAGGGCCAGGAGAGGGGCAGCGGCGGCGGCATGTTTCCCGCTGGCGATCGCGATCATTTCCGCGGAAATATCCGTCGCAAGATAGTCTTGCACCGCGCCCGCGAGCAGCAGTGCCGTCGTTCCCGTTCCGCAGCCCAGCTCCAGCACGCTGTCACGCGGCCTCAACAGGGAGCGGGTCCGCTCCAGCGTCCGCTCATAGCCGGCCTGGTCCGCGATCGGGCTTCCGGCGTATTTCCGTGCGGCCCGATCCCAGAAACGGGCGTCGCTCGCGATGCTCATGATGGCAGCTCCTCAGATCCCGACATTGCCGCATTCGGCATAGAAGGGGCAGGAGACGAAACCATGTCGGTGCGAAACGAGCCCGGCGGGGACGAGCGGCCATTGGCGGCGATTGGTCGCCATCTCGGGAATTCGCGGCATTTCGTGCGGGCGGCGACAACAGGCTGCCCAAAGAGATCATCGTATCTTCGAGCGCCGGAGCCGGCTTGCCTAGCTTCGATTCCTTGCCCTAACCATGCTTGAGGAATCCACCAAGGCGGCCATCATCGCCGGACTCTAGTTGAACCGGTGGACCGCCATGATGGGGCTGGCCATCAGGGAGCCGGCGGATGTCTCGTACCGTGTTGCTGCACGCTTTTCTGGTTCTGGCGGCCTTTCCCGTCCCCGCATGGGGCGATGTCCCGTCCCCGCCGCAAGCGACCCCCGCGCAGGAGACAGGGTTGCCCTATATGGGGAGCCCCGCTCCGGCAGAGCTGCAGGTGCTGACGCCGCTGCTGGGGGACTGGAGCATTGCCACGCGCGTGCAATCCGCCGAGTCCCCGGGACAGGAGCTTCGCTTTGCCGGGCAGGCCAGGGCGCGGCTGGCCTATAACGGCCAGTTCATCCAGCTCGACGGCAGTGCCTCGAACGGCAAGGAGCGTGAGGAATATGTCGTGCTGTACCGGTATGACTCCACCCAGCGCGTCTACCGGCGCTGGTATTTCTCGTCGATCGGCCTTGCCAGCGAGTTCGTGGGCCGTTGGGACGGCACGGCGAAGACGATGACCTGGACGCTGCTCAACCCTGGCCCGGGCCGTACGGGCGTGTTGACCGATACGCTTGGCCCGGACGGTTTCTCGACGGACGTCGTCTACAAGGACGATGCCGGCAAGGTCACGCGCCATGCAGTGCTCACCGCGGCGCGCATGGGATCCCCGGCGCCGAACTGATCCGCATGCGTCACCGGCCCATGCGGGGTGGTCGCGAAGCGTCGTCGGTCCAGCGGCGCTCCTGCCTGCGCAGCCAGCCTAGCGCGTGGCCGCCATGGCGATGCGAAGCGCCTCATAGACTCGGTCGCCCTCCATTTGCGCGACATTGAAGCGGAGGAACGGGGCCGCGGATTGCGAGATGCTGAATACATTGCCGGGAGCGAGTATCACGCCCTCGTCCATGCAGCGGCGGGCGATATCGGCGGAGTCCAGCCCGTCGGGCAGGCGGCACCACAGGTAGAAGCCACCCCTTGGCATGGTCCATGGAACGATGCCAAGGCTCGCCAGGCGCTGGGCCGCCTGATCGCGCGAACGCGCGAGGCGCTGCCGCAACTCGCCGATATGCTTGCGATAGCTTCCGCCCGCGAGGACATCCGCGAGCAATTCGGTTGCCATGGGGCTGGGGCCCCCGAAGCTCGTCGCTACCTGGAGGTCGACCAAGCCGTCGATCCAGTCGGCACGGGCCGCGACATAGCCGCAGCGCGCGGATGCGGAGAGCGTCTTCGAGAAGCTGCCGATCCGGATGACGCGATCGAGCCCGTCGAGAACGGCGAGGCGAGGCGAGGGGGAGGGTTCGAATTCGACGAGGATATCGTCCTCGACGATCACCAGATCATGGGCGGCCGCGGCGCTCAGCAATCGATGCGCGGTCTGGGGCGACATGGTCGCGCCCGTCGGATTGTGCAGTGCGGAATTGGTGATGTAGAGCCGCGGCCGATATGCGTGCAGCGCCGCTTCGAATGCGGCGATATCCGGGCCCGACCGCATATGGGGGATGCCGACGATCTCGACCCGATGCGCGCGAAGCAGCGCCTGGAAATTGAAGTAACCGGGATCGTCGATCAGCACCGTATCGCCGGGATGCAGCAGATAGCGGCAGATCAGATCGATCGCCTGGGTGCCGGATCCGGTCAGGAGTAGCTGGTTCGCGCCGGCTTCGATGCCTTCGTCGGCGAAGAGGCCGAGGAGGAGGCGGCGCAGCTTCAGCGATCCGCGCGTGCTGCCATAGTCGCACAATATGGAGGAATCGGAGCGGGCGAGCTCGCGTAGCCCGCGCCGGAGCGCCGCATTCGGCATCCATTCGGCGGGAAGCCAGCCGCATCCCGGCATCGCCATCGTCCCGTCGGCGTCCAGCGACTGGCGGGATACCCAGAACGGGTCCACCGCGCGGTCGCGCCGCGGCCCGATTTCGCCCACCGACAAGGGCGGCATGTTCGCGCCGGTTACATAGAAACCCGAACCCCGGCGCGCCCGGATGACTCCCTCCGCCGCCAGCCGGTCATAGGCTTCGACGACGGTGGACGGCGATACGCCCATCGTCTCGGCAAATGCCCGTACCGACGGCAGGCGATCGCCGGTCGCGAGCGCGCGGCTCGCAATCCTGGTGCGGATCGCATCCATCAGCTCTTCCGTGCGCGTGCCGATGCGCCGATGCGGTTTCAATGGCCTGGCTCATGCATGTGTATGGATCAATTCAACCATACGGTTTCTGTATATTGTAGGGCATTGTTGCTGTCGTGGCCAGTAGTGGCGTCCTATTCCACGCGCCGAAAGCGAGGGAATGATGGAAAGAACTACCGCCGGCTGGGGAAGCGGGCTGCTGGGCGTCGTCATCTTCAGCGGGTCCTTGCCGGCGACCCGCGTCGCGGTTGCCGAGTTCACGCCGCTGTTCGTGACTTCCGGCCGTGCGGCCATCGCGGCACTGCTGGGGGCGGCGTTCCTGCTGGGGCTTCGCCAGGACATGCCGGCGCGTGGAGACCTCCTGCCGCTTCTTATCGTCGCGATCGGCGTGGTCGTCGGCTTCCCGCTGCTGACCGGGTTCGCCCTGCAGCATATCACCGCGGCGCATTCGGTGGTGTTCATCGGCCTGCTGCCGCTGTCCACCGCCGTCTTCGGGGTTCTGCGGGGCGGCGAGCGGCCCAAGCCCATCTTCTGGATATTCTCCTCCATCGGCGCAGCGACGGTTGCGGGCTTCGCGCTCTATCATAGCGGTGGCGGTTCGATGGCTGGCGACCTGTTGATGGTCGCTGCGATCCTGTTGTGCGGGCTCGGCTATGCCGAAGGCGCGACGCTCTCGCGGCGCCTGGGCGGATGGCAGGTCATCAGCTGGGCGCTGCTCCTTTCGTTGCCCGTCATGGCGGTGATCGCGCTCGCCACCATGCCTGCGAGTTTCGCGGACATCGGCTGGCGCGCCTGGACGGGGTTCGCCTATGTCTCGGTGTTCTCGATGATGCTGGGCTTCGTGTTCTGGTATCGCGGCCTCGCGCTCGGCGGCATCGCGGGCGTCGGCCAGCTTCAGCTGATGCAGCCGTTTTTCGGCTTGCTGCTTGCGGGCCTGTTGCTCGGCGAGCCCGTTGCATGGACGATGGTCGCATCGACCGTGATCGTCATTCTCTGCGTGGCGGGTGCCAGGCGCTTCGCTTGAACGCGGCGGCAATCCCGGGCCGCGTCGAGAGGGACGGTGGCCCGGGATCGATCGCGCACATCGGAGCTAGGCGTCGACGACTTGCTGATGCTGCTCGCCCAGGCCCGCGATCCCCAGGGAGACCCTGTCGCCGCTGTTGAGCCAGACATTGGGGTTTTGCCCGAGGCCGACCCCCGGAGGCGTACCCGTGGTGACGATGTCGCCCGGTTGCAGGCTCATGAAACGGCTCAGATAGGACAGGATGAAAGCCGGGCGGAAGATCATCGTCGAAGTCGAGCCATTCTGGAATCGCTTCCCGTTGACTTCCAGCCACATGTGCAGGTTTCCGATGTCGCCAATCTCGTCCGGCGTCACCAGCCAGGGCCCGATCGGACCGAAGCTGTCACAGCCCTTCCCTTTGTCCCATTGCGAGGATTGCAGCTGGAAGGCGCGTTCGGAAACATCGTTGCAGACGAAATAGCCGGCGATCGCGGCCGCGGCTTCGGCCTCGTCGACATAGCGACAATCGCTTCCGACGACGAATGCCAGCTCGACTTCCCAATCGAGCTTGGTCGACCCCCTGGGCTTCAGGATCGGGTCGTTCGGTCCGGAAAGCGCGCTGGTCGCTTTCATGAACACGATCGGCTCGTCCGGAATCGCCGCGCCGGTTTCGGCGGCATGATCGGCATAGTTGAGCCCGATGCAGACGAACTTGCCCGGGCGCGCGACGCAGGCGCCCAGCCTCGCGGTTCCCTCGACCCGGGGGAGGCTTGCCGGATCGAGCGCGCGCAGCCGCGCCAGGCTTTCGGGCGTGACGGTGCTCCCATCGATGTCGGGGATAACGCCGCTCAGATCGCGGATATTGCCCGCGGCATCGAGAAGGCCCGGTTTCTCGCTGCCGATCGGGCCGAAACGCAGCAATTTCATACGCAAAGCTCCTTTGAACGCTTGATCAGTTGGTCCAGCCCCCATCGATCACATGGATCTGGCCCGTCGTGAACGCGGCTTCCGGCGAAGCCAGATAGAGCGCCAGGGCGGCGACTTCGGAAGCCAGGCCGAGCCTGGCCATCGGCTGGCGCGCGACGAAGGCGGCCAGCGCTGCATCATAGTCTCCCGTCGCGCGCAGGCGCTCGTGCAGGGACGGCGTTTCGATGGTGCCGGGACAGATCGCGTTGCACCGGATGCCGTGGCCGACAAAGTCGGCCGCGACGGCCTTGGTCAGGCCGATGACTCCGGCCTTGGTGACGCCATAGGCGAACCGATTGGGGACGCCCTTGATGGAACTGGCGACCGAGGACATGTTGAGGATGCTCCCGCCGCCGCGCGCGATCATGGCGGGCAATGTGGCGCGAACGATCCGATACATGCTCGCAAGGTTGAGGTCATGGGCCAGGGCCCAGTCATCCGGCGAGCAATCGAGGATCGTTCCGCCGGGCACCGTCCCCGCGCAATTGAACAGGATGTCGAGTGGGCCGGTGCGCTCGAGCGCCTCGGCGATCGACGCCCCGTCGCGAACGTCCAGCTGCGCCGTCTCGCAGCCGGCAATGCCGGACAGGCCCGCCAGATTCACGTCCGTTGCCCAGACCATGGCCCCTTCGGCGGCGAAGCGTTCCGCGGTTGCCCGGCCGATGCCCTGTGCCGCCGCGGTCACGAGCGCGGTTTTCCCTGCCAGCCGGCCAGGCTTCGTCATGATTGCCTCCGTCAGATCTTGTAGATGCGTGCCGCGTTGGCACCGAGAATTGCCTTGCGCGCACCGCTGCCGAACGGGGCGAGCAGCGCGTGCGAGATGGCGAGCCAGTCCGCATAGGTGCCCGCCATGGTCAGGATCGGCCAGTCGCTCCCCCAGATCATCCGGCCGGCGCCGAACCGGCGCACGACATGGTCGAAGAATGGCGCGAGGGTGGTCGCGTCGGCGCCCGCGGGGGACTCGGTGAGCAGCCCCGAGAACTTGACCGCGACATTGGGGGCGTCGGCCAGGGCGGAGATCGCGTCCATCCACGCGCTGCCGGGCGCATCGCCGATTTGCGGTTTGCCGAAATGATCGAGCACGATCGAGAGATCGGGATGGCGCGCCGCGAGCACCCGGATCGCGGGCAGCTGTGCCGCGCGGACGAGCGCATCGAAGACAAGGCTGTGCCGTGCCATCGCCTGAAGGGCGGGCCGGATCCTGTCGTCCAATATCCATGCCGGGTCGCTCAGATCCTGCAGCATGGGACGCAAGCCAAGCAATTTCGGCGTTCCCGCCAGGGCGGCGATGCGGGCCGGGGCGTCGCCGGCCGCCATGTCGGTCCAGCCGACCACGCCCGCGATCCAGGGATGCAGCTCGGCATGGGCGAGCAGAAATTCGGTTTCCGCCGCGCTGGGGGCCGCCTGGACAAGGATCGCGGCGTCGATGCCATGCGCCGCCAGCAGGGGGGCGAATTCGTCCGGCTCATGATCCCGATAGAGGCCGCCGGCTGCCGGGGTCAGCCAGCCATAGTCGCCGCGTGCCGGCCGCCAGAGATGGAAGTGCGAATCGATGCGCATCTAGCGATCCGCCGGAACGGGCGCGTCTTCGGCGATCAGGCCGGCGTCGCGAAGGGCCAGCCAGAATTGCGACGGAATGCGAAGCCGGTGGAGCTGGATCGTCTCCTCGACCTGCGCGGGCGCTCCCAGGCCCAGGATCACGCTCGCGACGGCGGGATGGGCCAGCGGGAATTGCAGCGCCGCCGCCGCCAGCGGAACCTGAAAGTCCCGGCAATGGGCCTCGAGCCTGGCGACGCGCGCCACTATGTCCGCCGGCGCTTCGCCATAATCGTAGCGCAATTCCCCTCCCTGCATGGTGCCGGTTGCGAGAATGCCGGAATTATAGGCGCCGCCGATCACGACGGCGACCTGCCGATCGAGGCAGCGCGGCAGGAACTGGTCTAGGGCACCCTGCTCGAGCAAGGTGTAGCGGCCGGCCAGCAGCATCACGTCGCAGTCCGCCCGTGCAAGCGCGTCCAGACCGGCCTGCCACTCATTTGCCCCGATGCCGAAGCCCGCAATGGCCCCCTCGTCGCGCAGGCGCTGCAGCGCTTCGAAGCCGCGCCCCTTGGTCAACTGATCGAAATAATGCGCGTTGCGCGCGCCGTGCGTTCTCGCGCCGATGTCGTGGACGAAGAGCAAGTCGATCCTGGCCAGGCCCAGCCGCTGGAGGCTGTCCTCATAGGAACGCAGAATGGCATCATATGTATAGTCATAATGACCGACAAAGGGCAGGGCGGAGCGGAAGCCCTGTCGTTCGGCGCTGCCCCGGAGCGTGGAATCCGCGCGCAGCAACCGCCCCACCTTGGTGGACAGCACGATGCCCGGCCGCTCGCGTAGCGCGTCGCCGGTCCGCCGCTCGCTCAGGCCATGGCCATAATGCGGTGCCGTATCGACATAGCGCATCCCCGCCTGGAGCGCGCACTCGAGCGTGGTCTTCGCCTGGAGATCGCTGATCGGATGATAGAGATTGCCAAGCGGGGCTGCGCCGAATCCGATCTCGCTGACTTCGATCCCCGCGCGGGGAATGGACCGGCGCGGAATCATGGCGCCGGCTGCTCGTCGAGCGCGAAGATCCGCGTCATCGGCAGCCATTTCGGGCCGTCGGGCAGGATGGGTCGCTGATAGGCGCTCATCTCGGCTTCCCACTGCGTCACGATTGGCTGGAGATCGGAATCGAGGGAAGCCAGGCCGGCCGGCGCGATTTCGGCGAGCATGACCAGGCGGTCTGCGGCGCGCCAGATCTCCATGTCGCGATATCCAAGCTGATGGATGGCGCGAATGACCTGCGGCCATACGGCGCCGGGCGCGTGACGCGCCTCATAGGCGGAGATCAGCTCCGGATCATTTTCCAGGTCGAGGACGAACAGGGCGCGCGTCATGCGGCGCGCCCTTCGTGAAGGCGCAGCAGGGCAAAGGCCAGTACGCCGACAAAGGCGAGCATCGGGACGAACATCATATGGTGGATGCCGCCGATGCCCTCGGAGACGATGCCCATGAGGGGCGGGAGCAGCGCGCCGCCGATGATCGCCATCACCAGAAAGGCCGCCCCGCTCTCGGTCTCGTCGTCCAGCCCTTCGACGCCGAGCGCGAAGATCGTCGGGAACATGATCGACATGAAGAAGCTGGTGAGCCAGAGCGCGCCCACCGCGGGCATGCCGGTGGCGATCGCGGCGAAGCCGCACAGCATTATGTTCGCCGCGGCGTAGATCGCGAGCAGCCGCGCCGGCGCGATCCGCTTCTGCAGGAATGCGCCGCTGAAGCGGCCGATCATCAGCATGCCGAGGCTGCCGGAGAGCAGGAACGCAGCGGCGCGCTCGCTCAGGTGCGGGGCCTGTATCTTGGTGAAGTCGATGAAGAAGCTCCAGACGCCGACCTGGGCTCCCACATAGAGGAAGAGCGCCGCGACGGCCGCGAGCAGCCTGCGATGGCGGAGCACCGCGAACATGGAGCGGCCGTTGCCGGGCATTGCCTTGGCCCGATCGAGGACCGGGAAGCGCGTGCAGGCGATCAGCAGGGCGAGAAGGCAGACCACCACGCCGATCGCGACATAGGGACCCTGCACCGCCGCCGCCGCCGCGGACCGCCATGCCGCGCGTTCGGCCGGTGCCATCGCGGCGATCTGGGCCTGGGTCCGTTCGTCCGTGGAGAAGATGAACAACCCGCCGACGATCGGGCCTATGATCGCGCCGACGCCGTAGAAGGACTGGGCCAGGTTCAGCCTCGCCGACGCCGTCTCCCGTGCGCCCAGGATCGTTATATAGGGGTTGGAGGCGGTTTCGAGGAAGGCGAGCCCGATCGCGATCACGTACAAGGCGGCGAGGAACAGGCCGAACATTTCGGTGGATGCCGCCGGGTAGAAGAGGAACGCGCCGCCTGCGTAACAGGCCAGGCCGATCAGGATCGTGTTCTTGTACCCCAGGCGGCGGATGAGCAGGCCGGCGGGAACGGCGGCGCAGAAATAGCCGATATAGAATGCGAACTGGATCAGGCTCGCTTCCGTGCGGGTGAGGTCCAGCGCCTTCTGGAACTGCCGGATGAGCACGTCGTTCAGTGCCGCCGCCAATGCCCAGGAGAAGAAAAGCGAAGTGACGAGCGCGAACGCGACCGCATAGCGGCGCTCGACTATCGGCGGTGCGGCAAGGAACGCGCGGCTGGCCATCTCAGATCTCCTCCCCCGAGGCAGAGCGGAATATGCTCTTTTAAATTTGCGTATTTAAAATACAAGTTCATAGAGAAAAACAATATCAGGATAACCCGATGATCGCGACTTCGACCGGTGACTTCCGCCTGGCGGCGCGGCGGCGGTTGCCGCGCTTCCTGTTCGACTATGTCGATGGCGGAGCCGGGGCGGAGGTGACGCTGCGGCGCAATGAGGCCGACCTGGAGGCCCTGGCAATTCGCCAGCGGGTGTTTCGTGACGTGCGGGAGATCGATCTGTCCTGCACGCTGTTCTCGCAACGGTTTTCGTTGCCGATCGTGCTGGGGCCGGTCGGGTTGGCGGGCATGTACGCACGTCGCGGCGAAGCGCAGGCCGCGCGCGCGGCCGCCGATCGAGACATAGGCTTTTGCCTCTCCACGGTTTCGGTTTGCGCTTTGGACGAGGTGGTTGCGGCATCGTCGAGACCGATCTGGTTCCAGCTCTATGTCATTCGGGACCGCGGCTTTATGCGGGACCTGCTTGCCCGCGCCAAGGCGCAAGGCGTGCGCGCATTGGTGTTCACGGTCGACATGCCCGTTCCCGGGATGCGGCGCCGGGATGCGCATAGCGGCCTGTCCGGATCCTGGGCGGGAATCCGGCGGCTCCTGCAGGCGGCCGGGCGTCCCGGCTGGGCGTGGGACGTCGGCATCCGTGGACGGCCGCATATCCTCGGCAACGTCGCCCCGGTGCTCGGCAAGGCGAGCGGATTGGAGGATTTCATGGGCTGGCTTGCCGCGAATTTCGACCCCGCCGTCGAGTGGCGGGACCTGGAATGGATTCGCGAGGCCTGGGATGGCCCCTTGATCGTCAAGGGCATATTGGACCCCGAAGATGCAAGGGACGCCGTACGGTTCGGGGCCGATGGCGTCGTCGTCTCCAACCATGGCGGGCGGCAGCTCGATGGCGCCCTATCGACTGCGCGGGCGTTGCCGTCCGTGGCGGAAGCGGTCGGGGATCGGCTGGCCGTCCTGGCCGATTCCGGCATACGGTCCGGCGCCGATGTCGTGCGCATGCTCGCGCTGGGCGCGCGCGGGGTCCTGCTGGGGCGCGCCTGGGCCTATGCGCTGGCCGCTGCGGGCGAAGCGGGGGTGGCGCGCCTGCTCGACCTCTTCGCGGCGGAGATGCGCACCACATTGGCGCTGGCGGGCGCACGCGCGATCGCGGACGTCGATATGTCGCTGCTGGACCTGCGCTAGAGGCGCGACGGGCGGATCCCGCCTCGCCCCGCGTTCAGGCCGCTTGCCCGCGACCCGGCGCATACCGGTAGCGCGTGAGCGTTTCCGGCTTCATCTCGATCGAGAAGCCCGGCCTCTCGGGAGGCATATAGGCTGCCGAACGGATCACGCAGGGATCGATGAAATGCTCGTGCAGATGATCGACATATTCGATCACGCGGCCATCGCGCGTGCCGGCGAAGCAGAGATAGTCGATCATCGCCAGATGCTGGACATATTCGCACAGGCCGACGCCGCCCGCATGCGGCCATACGGGCAAGTCGTACTTCGCGGCCATCAGGAGGACGGCCAGGACTTCATTGACACCGCCCAGACGACAGGCGTCGATCTGCACCACGTCGATGGCGTAGCTCATGATGAACTGCTTGAAGAGAATGCGATTCTGGCACATCTCGCCCGTCGCGACCTTGATGGGCGCGATGCCGGCACGAATATGGACGTGCCCCAGCACATCGTCGGGGCTGGTCGGCTCTTCGATGAACAGGGGCTTGGCAAAGGCCAGGGCATTGACCCAGTCGATCGCCTGCTCGACTTCCCAGACCTGATTGGCGTCGATCATCAGCACGCCCTCGGGCCCCAGAACGTCGCGCGCGATCGCGACGCGCCGCACATCGTCCGCCTGGTCGACGCCGACCTTCAGCTTGATGTGGCGGAAGCCCGCGTCGACGGCTTCCTGCGCCAGGCGGCGCAGCTTCTCGTCGTCATAGCCCAGCCAGCCGGCGGATGTGGTGTAGCAGGGATAGCCCTCGGCCCGGAGCAACCCGATGCGCTTCTCCTTGTCGGCGGCGCGGGCTTCGAGGAGGGCGAGTGCCTCTTCCGGCGTGATGCAATCGGTTATGTATCGGAAGTCGATCGCCCGGACGAGCTCGGCCGGCGACATGTCCGCGACCAGGCGCCATACCGGCTTGCCTTCCGCCTTGGCCCAGAGATCCCAGACCGCGTTCACGATCGCGCCCGTCGCGAGATGGATGGCGCCCTTGTCGGGGCCGATCCACCGCAGCTGGCTGTCCCCGGTGATGTGCCGCCAGAAAGCCGCAGGGTCGGCGCGGATCGCATCGAGCGACTGGCCGACCACCAGGGGGCGCAGCGCTTCGATTGCCGCGACGCAAATCTCGTTGCCGCGGCCGATAGTGAAGGTGAGGCCATGCCCGGAGAGGTCCGGCACGTCCGTTTCCAGGATCACATAGGCCGCGGAATAGTCGGGATCCGGATTCATCGCATCCGAGCCGTCCAGGGAAAGGCTGGTAGGAAATCTGATGTCCAGCACGCGCAGGCCGGTGATCACGGTCATTGGTTGGCTTTCTCCGTGACAGGGGAGATCATATGTCGAGCACGAAGCCTTTCATATTGGGCCATGGTAATTTTGTATATGGAAATATGATTTCTAGATAAAATTACGCCGCTTAAGGCCTTGATACCCGGGCTGGCGGGGCATCGCGGGCGCTGCTCGATATGGGTATTCCGTGTTCGCGCAGGTGCTCGGGGGCATGCCGGCGAGGGCGCGCGCGCGGCGGCGCGTGGCGATGTTCGAGCCACGCGCGGGAACGGAATCCGGAAATGCCCGGCGATGCGCGGCCTCGCGCCGCGCCGGCCTAGCTGGCCTTGCGGGTCCTGCGCGGGCGCTTTGGTTCGGGTACGGAAAGGCTCGGTACCACGGGCGCCTCCTGCCGGTCGTACCAGCCCAGGACAGTCGATATGTCGAGCGCGGTGGCCTTCAGGAGCGCCAGCGTCTCCTCGATCGACAGATGCGGGGCATCGTCGATCGCCGCCAGGAACGGAATGGTGAGCGCCGCGACCACCTGGCCGCTGAACCCGAAGATCGGGCAGGAAAGGTCGGAGACGGCGGCCAGCCGCGAGCTGGCGATGGATTCATGTCCCTGCGCGCGCACGGCGGCCAGCCGCTTGGCGAGCTTGCGCGACGGCGCTTCGCCAAGCACGTCCGGCCAGCTCGCCTCGTCCATGAACGCCAGCAGCACATGGCCCGAACAGCTGGTCTCCAGCGCGATATCGGTGCCGAGGCGAACCGCGAATCCGGTCGGCCCCGGGCTTTCCTGGCGTGCGACGATCAATCCGCGGCCGCCATTGACGACCACGAGATGGCAGGACTGCATCGTTGCCGCGGCAAGCGCGCGCATCCGGGATGCGGCCACATAGGTGAGCTCCTGCGCGGGCGTGGCGCGGTGTGCCAGCTCGAGCAGCTTGTAGGTGACGCGATATCGATCGCTCGCGGCCTCCTTGTGCAGCCACCCCCGGCGGTCCAGGGCGACGACCACGCGGAACAGCTCGCTCACCGAACGGCCCAGCCGCTGGGATATCTCGGTGATGGTCAGCCCGAACGGCTCGTCGCCGAGCAGCTCGATCACGTCGATGCCCTTCTCCAGCGCAGGCGCGCTATAGTTGGGCGTGGCGGCCTCTCCGTCCGACTTGGTCCTCTTGGCGACGGGCTTGATCTGCGATGCGGGCTTCGGCGGCATCGGCCTAGGCTAGCGCAGCGCGGACGGCTTGTCATGTCCCGCGCAAGGGAGATTCTCCCATGAGGGTGCCTTCGTCACGCCGGGTCGACGACGAGAAGATGGAAGGTCCTTGCCGCGGGCATGATCACGGCGCGTGCGTTGGCGGCCAGCGCATCTCGATCGACGATCCCGGGATCCTGCACGACGACGCGAATCCGACCGGGCCGACGCGATGCATCGACCAGATTGGCCGCGCCTCCCAAGGCCGCGGCGATGGCGGCGGGAAGCGGAATCCCGGCTTCCGCGCCCGGCTGGAGAGGTGCTGCCGGCGCCGGACGCCCGACGAGATCGCGCATCTCCATCGCCAGCGTGTCCGCGATCCCGCCCACCACGACCTGGAGATTGTTGTCCGCCAGCTTCAGGATCCCGCGCGCCCCGAGCGCGCGCAAGCCCGGCTCGTCCAGCGCCGCCATATCCTCGACACGCAGGCGCAAGCGCGTGGTGCAGGCGTCGATGGTGCGCAGGTTGCTGACGCCTCCCAGCGCGGCGATGATTGCGCCGGCCCTGTCGCCTGCCGGCGCCGCCATCGGTGCGGCCCCTTCCTCGGCAGGCTCCCGGCCTGGCGTCTTCAGGTCGAATTTCAGGATCGCCCAGCGGAAGAGCCCATAATAGATCGCCGCATAGGCCAGGCCCACGGGAAGGAGGAGCAGCGGATGGGTGGCGCGGCCATAGTTCAGCACATAGTCGAACAGGCCCGCGGAAAACCCATAGCCCAGCTTCACGCCGAGCAGGTGCATCACGACATGGGCGAGACCGGTGAGCACCGCGTGCACCACGTAGAGCGCCGGTGCCAGGAACATGAAGCTGAACTCGATCGGCTCGGTCACCCCGGTGAGGAACGAGGTGAGGGCAAGGCTGAGCAGCATCCCGCCGACGGCCTTGCGCCGTCCCGGCGCGGCGGTGTGGTACATGGCCAGGCAGGCGGCGGGCAGGCCGAACATCATGACCGGAAAGAAGCCGCTCATGAAAGCGCCGGCGCTGGGGTCGCCCGCGAAGAACCGCGTCAGGTCACCGGTCTTCCCGGCGTATTCGCCGACGACGAAATAGGCGATGTTGTTGAGAATATGATGCAGGCCGGTGACGATCAGCAGCCTGTTGAGCACGCCGAAGGCAAACAGGCCCCAGCCGCCTGCGGCGACCACGCCGCGGCTCAGCCCGTCAATCCCTCCGCTGATCCAGTCATAGGCCGGGCCGAGCAGCGCCCCGATCGCCAGACCGGCGACGCCGGCGACGATCGGCACCAGGCGCCGGCCGCCGAAGAATGCGAGATAGTCTGGCAGCCTGGTGGTCGAGAAGCGATTGTAGCAAGCGCCGCCGACCAGCCCGGCGATGATGCCGACCGGAACCTGCAGCTTGTCGATCGTCGCGGCCTTCCAGGCAGCGGAGAGCGCGGCGGCGATCGCCTCGCCAGTGCCGGGCGGGATCGTTGCCGGCGGTACCGCAAGGAACACTTTGGCGGCATTGCCGATCACCAGATAGCAGACCACGCCCGCCATGGCTGCCGCACCATTGCCGTCGCGCGCAAAGCCCGTCGCGACCCCGACGGCGAAGAGCAGGCCGATATGCGCGAAGATGGCATCGCCCGCCGCACTCATGAAGGGGAGGTCGAGCAGGTCGGCCTGGCCGAGCCGGAGCAGGAGCCCGGCGATCGGCAGCACTGCGATCGGCAGCATGAGCGCGCGGCCGAGCGGCTGGAGAAGCTGGAGAAGGGTGAGGGGGGACTTCATGCGGAAAGCTCCTCGGCGAACCGACGCGCCAGCGCCCGGACTTCGGCTGCGGATGCGCAGGCCAGCGCTTGCCGGGCATGGCTGGCGGCCGCCGTGACGGTAAGGGTGGTGACCAGTGCCTTGGTGAGCGCCACCTGTGCCGGGGGGACGGAGAGTGTGCGCACCCCCAATCCGATCAGGATGGGCGCCGCCATGGGATCGGCGGCGAGCCCGCCGCACACGCTGACCGGTGTCGAACCGGCGCGGGTGCAGGTTTCCGCGATCAGGCGCAGAACCCCGGGATGAAGGCCATCGAGCATTGCGGCGACCGCGGCATTGCCGCGATCCGCGGCCAGCGCATATTGGGTGAGGTCGTTGCTGCCGATCGACAGGAAATCCGCCTCGGCGGCGATGAGATCCGCGCCGATCGCGGCGGCGGGCGTCTCGACCATCGCGCCCAGGGCCACCGCCGTGTCGCCGCGCAACCGATCGAGCACCGCGCGCACCGCGGCCATCTCATGGGCGCTGGCAACCATCGGGACCATGATGCGCAAGGGCCCCGGAACCGGCAGGCCGAGAATGGCCGACAATTGGGCTTCCAGTATCTCGGGGCGAGACAGCGCGACACGGATTCCGCGAAGCCCCAGCGCCGGATTCTCCTCGGCCGGAAGGCTGAGATAGGGGGCGGGCTTGTCGCCGCCCACGTCCAGGAGCCGCACCGTGATCGGCCGTTCCGGCAGCGCCTCGAAAATGGCGCGGTATGTCGCGCGCTGTTCGCCGATATCGGGGGCAGCTGCCCGCCCGAGGAACAGAAACTCGGTTCGCAGCAGCCCGCAGCCGTCGGCGCCGGCCGCCATCGCTGCCTGCGCATCGGCGACGGAGCCGCAATTCGCCTGCACCGAAACCGATATGCCGTCGGCAGTATGCACCGCCGCGGCGCCGATCGTCCGCGCGCGGGCTTCTACGGCGGCGCGGCGGGCCCTGGCGGCCGCCAATCCTTCGCGTGCGTGCGCATCCGGGTCGACACGCACGAAGCCCGAATCGCAATCGATCAGCAGGCTGGCGCCTTCGGCCACGGCTTCGAGCGGCGTGCCGAGCGCAACGATCATCGGCAGGCCGATACCGGCCGCGAGAATGGCGACGTGCGCGGTGGGGCCGCCCCGGGCAAGCGCGATGCCGGCGATCCGATCGGTGTCGAGCGCCGCGAACTGCGATGGCAGCAGATCGTCGGCAAGCAGGATCGCGCCTTCCGGCGGCATGATCATGTTCGCCCTGGTCCCGAGTATCGCATGGGCGATCCGCTCGCCGACATCGACGAGATCGGCGCCTCGTTCCGCGATGCGGGCGTCGCCCGAAGCGCGCAGGATGCCGGCCTGGGCTTCCGCTGCGGACAGGATCGCGAATGCCGCGCTTTCGCCCGAGTCGATCCGCGCCAATGCCGCATCGATGAGGCTGGGGTCCTCCAGGATCGCCCGATGTGCGGTGAATACGTCCGCCGCCTGCCCTTCGCCCTGGGACTCCGCCTCGAGCTCGGCCCATACCATGCCGATCCCCTGCACGAGGTTGCTCCGCTCGGTCATGACGCCCGCGCCCAGGCGGGTTGGGGCGGGTCGATTGGTGCGCAGCCAGCAGGCGGGGCCGATCGCCAGGCCCGGTGCCGCGCCGACGCCGCCGATAGCGCCTTCGGGCACGATGCTCCGCGATGGCGCGACAGTGGCCGCGGGGACGTCCGTATCGTGTTGCAGCACCGCCAGGACGCGGGTGATCGCCTCGCCGGCATCTGCGCCGTGCGCCACGATGGTTACCGGGGCGCCATGTCGCAGGCCCAGCCCGAGCATCGCGATCGAACTCGCGGCGGAAGCCCGCTGGTCGCCGCTCTCCAGGAAGACTTCCGCCCGCAATTCGCGAAGCGCAGTGGCGATCCGCGCGGCGGGACGGGCGTGCAGGCCGTGCGCGAGCGCGACGACGGCTTCGTGACGTCTCGCTTCGCCGGCTGCCGCCTGTGGGCGGGCGATGCCGTTGGCCGCCGCGCGCGCGCCGATCCGGAGCACCGTTTCGCCGACCGCCACCATGCCGCCGGTATGCCGCGCCAGGATATCGACGCCCGGGCCGGTCACGATGATCGGCGTGGCGGCGGCGCTCGCCCGCAGAGCCAGCTGATCGAGATCGAAGCGGACCAGCGGATCGCCGGCGGCAACCCTGGCGCCGGGCGATACCAGGGCTTCGAACCCCCGGCCCGCCATGCCGACGCTGTCGATTCCGATGTGCATCAGCAGTTCCACGCCTTCGGCAAGGGCGAGCGTCACGGCATGGCGGGCGGCATGAACGGACGAGATCGTCCCGGCGCAAGGGGCGTGCAGCATGTCGCCGATCGGCTCGATCGCCAGCCCATCCCCGACCATGCCCTGCGCGAACACCGGATCCGGGATCTTCTCCAGCGGGATCACCCACCCGGCGAGCGGTGCGCCGAGCTCGACTTCGATCATCATCGTTTCCCCTTGTCCTCGGTGATGGTCACGGCGCCCGCCAGCCCGGTGGTCTGGCCGGGCGCGAACTGGACCAGCAGCACCACCGTCCGCGGTCCCTCTCCCGGGTGCCAAGGCATGGCGAGGGGGCCCGGCGCCTGTTCGTGTTTCTCCGCGGCAAGAGCGCCATCCATCCAGACCTCCGCGCGGCCGACGATGGCGGCGAACCGAAGTGCGCCACCCGCGCGGCGAACGGCGCGGCGCGGAGTGACGGTCGCGCGATAGGCACGCCAGCCCGCCCTCGCTTCGGGTGCGAGACTATCGCCCGGCGTGACGAAGGCCCATGCATTATTGTCTCCGTCGCGTGGTGCAAGCGAGGGATCGGGGCGCTCGGACAGTGCCGGCGATCGCCGCCAGGCCGCGATGGCCTGGAACTGCTCCTCCGCCGCGACTTGCGCGCGGGGCGCGCGTGGCACCTTCTCCACGATCGCCCCCGCCGGGCGAAGCGACGCCGCCTCCGCGCGCACCGACAGGGGGCCCGCGCCGGCATCCGCCCGCACGATGACCTGTGCGAGCCCATGGAAGAGCGATCGGGAAGGTGCCTTCTCGGAGGCATGGCTGTTGGGGTCGCCATTGCCGACGCCGATGATCGTGCCGCCGTGCACGGTGAAGTGGGCGAGGCAATCCGCATCGGGGACGTGCCGGCCGAGCCGGTCGACCGCATCGACGGTGAACGGCTGGACGTCCTCGCCGTCCGCCACCATCTTCCGGCGCGCCGGCGTCAGCCTGAGCGCAACGGGCTTTCCCACGGTCTCGTGCACCGCGCGGGCGACTTCGCGGCCGGCGCGATGGGCGATCGCCTCGATCCGCCCGGGCGCATAGGGCAATGTCCATTCGTTGCCGTTGATGCGATCGACGCGCGCCTCGCCGATCGTCCGGCCATTCAGGCGCAGCGTCACGCTGTCCGCATTGCTCGTGACCAGCAGCTTCATGGGCTGGCCTTCCCGGCCGGGCCAGGTCCAATGGGGCGCGATCGCCACGACGGGGACATCGTCGCGCCATTGGGCACGGCGGATGTCATGCGCGGTCTTGGGAAAGCCGCACAGATCGAGGATGCCGAAGAAGCTCGACGTGGTCGGCCAGGCGAAGGGCGTCGGTTCGCCATGATAGTCGAAGCCGGTCCACACAAAGCCGCCGGCGACGAAGGGGCGGCCGGCGATCTCGGCCCAGCTTCGGCGATGGGTCGCGCCCCAGTCGGCGGCTTCGGTGTCGAGCGAGGACAGGACATGGGCCGCCGGATCGCTGGCAAAGGCGCCGCGCGTCATCATCGCGCTGGTATCCTCGGAACTGAGGATCGGCTTGCCCGGGTTCAACCGATGATAGCGGTCATAGTCGTTCGGATAATAGTTGAACCCCATGACGTCGACGACCTGCGACACATTCTCGGGATCGTAGAAGGCGCCGTTCATGGCGGCCGTGGTCGGGCGATCGGGATCGAGGCGCCGAACGGCCGCGACCATCCGGCGGACCATTTCCACGCCGGCATGGGTGCCCTGCATCGGCTCCTCGTTGAATACCGACCAGAGCATCACGCTGGGGTGATTGCGGTCGCGCCGGACCATCCATTCGAGCTGGGCGAGATAGTCGGGCGCGGGATTGAATCTCCGGTTCTCCGCCATCACCAGGAAGCCCATCCGGTCGGCGAGATCGAGCAACTCGGCGGCGCAGGCGTTGTGCGAGCAGCGGATGGCGTTGCAGCCCATGTCCTTCAGCCGCGCCAGGCGCCAGGCGAGCAGGGCGTCGGGCACGGCCACGCCGACACCGGCATGATCCTGGTGGAGGCAGACGCCCTTCAGCTTGATGCTCCGGCCGTTGAGCGACACGCCCAGATCGGGATCGAAATCGATCGTGCGAAAGCCGATGGCGAGATAGCGCTCATCGGCGGGAGACCCGGCCCGGATGACGCGAACCACGAGCCTATGGAGCGCCGGACGTTCCAGCGACCAGAGGCGCGGTTGGCCTGCGGCGAGCGTCAGATTCGCCTCGCCGTGCCCGAGTGCAGCCACGCGGGCCGCGATGCGGGTGCGCGCGGTCTCCTGGCCTTCCGGGTCCAGCAACACCGCTTCGATCGCGACATCGGCCTCTTCCGCCGCTACGCTTTCGAGCGTTACCGACACGGGCAATTGCCATTGGCCGTCCTTGCCGCGCACCGGGCGCGCATGGATGCCGTCCGTGGCGATCGATACCGCCGGGCGCCGGGCCAGCCAGACATGCCGATAGATGCCGGCGCCTTCGTACCACCAGCCTTCCATCACGGTGGCGTCGACCCGCACGGCAATGACGTTCAGGGCATCGCCGAACCGGGCGAAGGGCGTGATGTCGACATGGATGCCGGTATAGCCGGACCAGCTATGGGCGACGACATTGCCGTTGACCCAGATGGTGGCATTGGTGGCGATCGCGCCGAACTGCACTTCCAGCCGCCTGCCGCGATCCGCCTCGTCGAGCCGGAATGTCCGCCGGTACCAGCCGATGCCGCGCTTGCGATAGCCCTGGCTGACATTGGCGGTCTCGACGACGGGCTGAAAGGACGCCCAGTCGTGCGGCAGCCCGACCTGCTGCCAGTCGCTGTCGTCGAAATCGAGCGCCGCCGCGCCCGGCGCGGTGCCGGCCTTCACGCTCAGATAGGTGTCGTTGTGCGTCACCGGGGCGGCGGCCGGCACTTCGCCTTCGTGGAAGCGCCAGCCGAGATCGAAGCAGGTCCGCGAGGGATCGGTCTCCGGCAAGGGCGAGGGCAGCAAGTCGCTCGGCGGCGGCATGGGCGGCCCGAAGCCGGCATGCGCAGCGCGCGGCATTGCCGCCGCCGGTGCGCCGGCCAGGATCGTCGCGATCCCGGCCGAGCCGCCGAGGAGGGCGCGCCGCGTGCAGTTCATGCGGCGCGCCTTCCGTCGATCCAGGTTCCGCAAGGCTTGAAGTCGCGGTCCAGCTGCACCCAGTCCGCGCGGAAGCCCGGTGCCAGGGTTCCCCGCTCGCGATCGAGGCCCAGAAAGGCTGCCGGATTGGTCGATGCCAGCGCCGAGGCGGTTTCGCCGTTCAAGCCAAGCATTCCCACGCTGTTCGCGACGGCGCTCGCCATGTCGAGATCGGCGCCGGCAAGCGTGCCGTCGTCGTAGAGGGCCTTGCCATCGGCGACGCGGATCTGCCTTCCCTGCAGGACGAAATCCTTCTCGATCGCGCCGACGGAAGGCATGGCGTCGGTGACGAGCATCATCCGCTCGGGTCCCCGCGCGCGGATCGCGATGCGCAGCATGGCGGGGGACACGTGCACGCCGTCGACGATCAGCCCGCACCAGGGCCGGGGATCGTCGAGCGCCGCGCCGGCAATTCCGGGCTCGCGATGATGCAGCGGCGGCATGGCATTGAACAGGTGGGTGACTCCCGTCACGCCCGCCCCGAATGCGACACGCGCTTCCGCATAGCCCAGGTCGGTATGGCCGGCGCTCACCCTGACTCCGGCGGCGACGAGCGCCGCGATCGCGCCGGCATCCGCGCATTCGGGCGCGAGCGTCACCATGACCACGCCGCGATGCGGCCTGGTGAGAAGCGCCACCATTTCCGCATCGAGCCGACGGAAATGCGCGGAATCATGGATGCCCTTGCGCCGGGGGGAAAGGCACGGCCCTTCGATATGGATGCCGACGACGCCGGCTATGCCCGCGGCGATCGCCGCATCGCTCGCCGCAAGGGCCTGCGCAATGCGATCGGGGCGATCGCTGATCAGCGTGGGCAGGAAGGCCGTGGTTCCGAAGGCGGCATGGGCTGCGGCGATCCTGGCGATGCCGTCGACGCTGGGATCGTCGTTGAACAGCGTTCCGCCGCCGCCATTGACCTGGGTGTCGACAAAGCCCGGCATCAGCCATCCGCCGTCGAGGTCGATGGTGCCGCCGGCCGTTCCCCGCAAGGGGGAGAGCGCTGCGACGCGCCCGTCCGCCACATGGATTTCCGCGCCCTGCCAGATCAGCCCGTCGACGACCACATTGCCATTGCCGAAGCGATAGAGGCTCATTGGGTCCGGGTGACCTTGGCGAGATAGGGCGGCTGGTCGGGATCGAGCCCGCGCGCGCGGGACAGCCGCTCGACAAGGCCATAGAAGCTGGCGAGCTGGAGGATCGGCTCGAGCGCCGGATGCATCGCTTCGGCGGGGAGCGGCGAAGTCCCTCCGGCGCGCGCCGTCAGCACGATCGCGCCGCGCGCCCGGAATTCCTCCGCCATCGCGGCGACGCCATCGCCCGCGACATCGGAGGTCGCGAACGCCAGGATCGGAAAGCCGGGACCGACGATGGTCATCGGTCCGTGGCGGACCTCCGCGGAACTGAACGCCTCCGCCTGGATCGCGCAGGTCTCCTTGAACTTGAGCGCGGCTTCCTGCGCGACCGCGAAGCCATAGCCGCGTCCGAGGACGAACATCTGCCGCGCGGCGGAAAGCGAGGCGACGCCGGCGCTCCAGTCCAGCGCCACCGCGCGGGACAATGCTGCGGGAAGCGCCTCCACCCCGGCGGCGAAATCCGCATCGCCCGACCAGGCCGACACCAATGCTGCCATGGCCACCATGGCGGCGATGCACGACTTGGTCGCGGCGACGGAGCGCTCGGGCCCCGCCCATAGCGGCAGCAGCGTGTCGGCGCACCGGGCAAGCGGGGATTCCGCATCATTGACCATGGCGACGACAGGGATGCCGGCATCCCGCCAGGCATCCACCGTCGCGAGCAGATCGGGGCTGCGGCCGGACTGCGAAATGGCGAGGCACAAGGCGTCGTCCGTCGCCACCCGCGCCGCGAATACCGAGGCCACCGAAGGGGCCAGGGAAGCGACCGGCACGCCGATCATGGTCTCGATCAGATACTTCCCATAGGTCGCCGCGTGATCCGAGGATCCCCGCGCGCAGGTTCCGACGAGATGGAGCGGCCGGTTGCGCAACCGTGCTCCCAATGCGCCGAACGCCTCGCGATTTTCCGCGAGCTGTCGCGCGACGGCCATCGGAATTTCCTGAGTTTCCTGCCACATGAGGCTGGGCGTCGTCGAAATGCTGGTGGTCGTCACTGATTAGAGATCCGTGAGTTCGGCGACGAAATCATACGTATCGCCGCGATAATAGGATTGCGTGTATTCGACGGGCCGGCCGTCGCGCAGGAAGCCGCACCGCTCGATCAACAGCCCGGGCGTGCCGGCTTCGACACGGAGCAGGCGCGCCTGGGAACCGGTGAACGGCACCGCGCGCAGCCGCTGCAGCGCCCGTACGGGGCGATGGCCCGTAAGGGCGAGGGCCGCATAGAGCGATTCCGAGACGTCATCGATCCCGCCCAGGCAATAGCTGGGGACGGTGGAGAATTCGACCGCCATCGGCGCGTCGTCGGCGATCCGGACGCGGTGGAACCGCATCACGGGCGCGCCTGGCGACAGGTTGAGCTGCATCGCCTCCACCGGGGTAACCGCTCCCGCGGCCCGGAGAATCCAGGCACTGCTCGGCAACTGGCCGCGCGCCGTCATCTCCTCGGAAAAGGAACTGATCCGGGAGAAGTTCTGCTCGATGCGGCGGGTTACCGTCGTGCCCGCACCTTGCTTGCGCGTGAGCAATCCGTCTTCCGCCAGTTCGGCAATGGCCTTGCGGATGGTGATGCGCGACACGCCATATTCGGCCGCGAGATCGCGTTCGGGCGGGAGGGCGGCACCCGCTTCCAGCCGCCCCTCCGTGATGGCCCGGCGCAGCAGGTGCGCGAACTGCGCGTAGAGCGGCTTGCGGTCGCGCGGCAGGAGCTCGCCCAGTCGCGCGTTGCCATCCAGCTGGGCCAGGGATGCCGGCGCGGGCGCGGCGTGCACTCCGGAGCCCTGGAGGGCGATGCCGGCGGTCATGCCCGGAACCCGCCCGGCCGGCGTTCGCACATCCTCGGCGGGCGGTTCGACAAGAGACCAATCGCGCGCCCCGCGGGCGCTCGGCGGATGCGCTGCGATCGTGCGATCGGGAACTGCGCAGACATGCCCGTGTCGTTCATTTTTCCTCTCATCCGGCTCGAATCGCCCGGCGCAACATCAGGGGAAACCGGGCAAATGTCATGCTTCATTTTCATACACAAAACAAATTTCCAGAAATCCGTTGCGTGATTGGTTCGTTCGTGGTTACACACTGGTCCCAAGGCGTCCCGGTGTTGGATTCGGCAGAATCGACCAGGAGAGGCGTCAGAGAGACGTTCTGTATCCGCAGGGAATCTGGGCTGGCGCTGCCAGTCCTGCGATGCAAGCGAGGGGGGTTATATCAATGAATCTACGCCTGAAATTCCTGATCGGCACGGCGCTGACCTGTGCCGCAATGCCTGCCTGTGCGCAGGATGCCGTGCCGTCGCAGCGTGAAGACGGTTCGAACGGCGAGATCGTCGTCAATGGCATCCGCAAGAGTCTTCAGGACGCGATCGAGACCAAGCGGCGCGCCGATTCCATCGTCGACGTGATCAGCGCCGAGGATGTCGGCAAGCTGGCCGACAGCAACGTCGCCGAATCCCTTGCCCGCCTGCCCGGCGTGACCGTCGACCACCAGTTCGGCGAGGGCGAGCAGCTGTCGATCGCGGGCGTGGAGCCGGCGCTGAACCGCTTGACCATCGACGGCCATTCCGTCGCCTCCGCCGATTGGGGCGGCAACCCCTCCGATCGCTCCAGCCGCTCGTTCAACTATTCGCTGCTCTCGCCCACCATCATCAGCCAGGCGGTGGTCTACAAGACCCCCGAGGCGCGGCTTCAGGAAGGCGCGATCGGCGCCAGCGTGGACATCGTCACGCGCAAGCCGCTGGACCTCGATCCGAACACCGTCGCGGTGACGGGCGGCGGCGAGTATAACAGCCGGGCGAAGCGCGGCAGCTTCCGCGGCTCGGCGCTGTACAGCTGGCACAATGCCGACAACACGATCGGTTTCCTGGGCGCGGTCAATTACGACAAGGAGCAGCTCAGCCGGGCGGGTTCCGCAGTCTATTGGTATCGTACCGGTGATGCCCTTCTCGAACGCTATGCGCGCGACGGCTCGGGCAACATCATCTATGGCACGGACGGTCGCGTCCCCGGCGGTCCGACGCTGAACGGCCAGCTGCCGAACGCGGCGATGATCGCCGAGTTCGGCAAGGCGCGGGTGGCGTCGTTCCTCGCCCGCGAATTCTTCCGGCAGGAGCGCGAGCGCATCGGCTTCTCCGGCGCGCTCCAGGTCCGCCCGGCCGACAATCTGACGCTCACCGCGACCGGCCTCGTCATTCGCGGCAATTACGACAATCTGTCGAACTCCGAATATACCTATGGCTATGAAGGGTCGCTCCTGCAGAGCGCGACCTATGCGAACGGGATGGTGACCTCGGCGACTTTCGCCGGCATCACCGGCAATGGTGCCACCGGCCAGCTCGACACCAATTTCCGCCGGACCCGCGTCAAGAACGACTCGATCGCGCTGATGTTCGACTGGAAGCCGGGCGCGTGGGAGATTTCGGGCAATTTCGGCGCAACCCGTGCGTCGGGCGGCAAGGATCCCGAATATCTGCTCGACTTCCGCACGAAACAGGGTTTCACGTCCGGCACCAACGGCAAGAATACCTATGTCAACTGGCAGTTCCCGGCGAGCGACGCGTCGCGCTGGCTGAGCAATTTCACGGCGCTCGGCGGCGAGAACCAGAGCGAGCCCGCGGTGCTCGCGGCCAATGGCGGCCGCCCGTTCTTCGGCCGGCAGATCGGCGGCATCACCTTTGCCGAGAAGACGCGTGACGCGGAGATCTTCGGCCAGGCGGATATTGCGCGCAATGTCAGCCTGGGGCCGATCAACCGCATCCTGTTCGGTGCCCGCTACGTCAGCCACACCAACAGCAGCACCACCCTTGGCGGCGCCGCGTTCACGAACCAGAACTTCACGCTCGCCGATCTGAACCCCTATGTCCTCGATGCCGACCTGTACAACGGCCTGGGCGTGAGCGGGAACGGCACGCCCTATGCCACGCTCGACAGCGACGCGATCCGGCGGACGCTGGAGAAATACGGCACGATCAACGTGAATCGCGGCCTCGCCAAGGACCGGTATTTCCGGGTCAAGGAGAATATCCTCTCCGGCTATGTGCAGGCCAATTTCGAAGCGGGCCGCTTCCGGGGCAATATCGGCGGCCGCTACGTCTTCACGCGCGACCGCTCGCAATTCTACGTCCAGAGCGGCGGCATCTTCGCGCCGACCATCGTCACCACCGACGACAACCGCTTCCTGCCGGCGGCCAACCTGATCTTCCAGGCGGGCGAGAACGTCATGCTCCGCGGATCGGCCGCCAAGGTGATCGCGCGCCCGCGCTATTCGGACCTTGCCGGCTCGCTCTCGCTCGACGACACCACGCGCAGCGGCAGCGGCGGCAATCCGGGCCTGAAGCCCTATGCGGCGACCAATTTCGGCCTCTCGGCGGAATGGTATTTCGCGCGGGCGAGCTATATCTCCGCCGAGATCTTCTATCGCGACGTCTCGAACTATATCGGCAACGAGACGCAGGACGGCGTCCAGATGACGAACACCGTCACCGGCCGGACGCTGACCTACTCGATCTCCCGCCCGGTCAACGGCGGCAAGGCGAAGGTCACCGGCTTCTCGCTGACGGCCAATGCCAATCTGTTCTGGGGCTTCGGCATCCAGTCGAACTATACCTTCACCGATGCGGATACGGGCCTGCCGACCGGCCTTCCGTTCCTCTCGCGCGATGTCTTCACGATCGTGCCCTATTTCGAGAAGGGGCCATTCCAGGCCCGTGTCAGCTACAATCGGCGTTCGAAATATTTCTATCGCTTCGGCCGGCAGCAGTCGCAGGACTATACGGACGGCTATCGCCAGCTCGATGCGTCGGTCTCGGTCAACCTGACGGACAAGCTGCAGGTCAGCGCTTCGGCATCCAACCTGCTCGACGAAACCTATTATCAGTACAGTTCGGATCCGAAGTTCCCGACTGCGGTGTACAAGAATGGTCGCGTATATTCGCTGAGTGCGTCGCTGCGCATGTAGGCACGTTCCGGGCGCGGCGGCATCGTTGCCGCGCCCCGTTACCTGGGTGTTCCCTGATGCCGGTGTCTCTCCAAGTCTGGCATTCAAACCTCGCCGCCCGCGGTACGCTGCGGGCGGCTTTTTGTGCGTCTCGGCATGCTCTGCGAATCCTGGCGCAGCCGCAGGAAAGGATTTTCCCCGATGAATGAACGCCGTCGTGCCGGACTGATCCTGCTCGCGTCGCTGGCGCTCGGCATGCCGGGCGTGGCGGCGGCGGATCCCCTGCCGCTGGTGCCGCTGCCGGCGTCGGTGGTTCCCGCCAAGGGGAGCTTCACCCTGGGTCCGGACGTGCGGATCGGGACGGAACCGGGCGATCGGGGAGCGGCCTCCGCCGCGCGCCTGCTTGCGGCGCAACTGAAGGCCGTCCGCGGGTTTGCGCCGGTCCAGGTCAACGGCAAGGCGGCGGTGCGCTTCGTCCGCGACCGGCGGATACGGGGGAAGGAGGCCTATCGGCTGACCGTGGATGCGAGTGGCGTCACCATTGCCGCGTCCGGCGATGCCGGCCTGGTCTGGGGCGCGATGACCCTGGCGCAGCTTGCGAGCCCGGACGGGCGCTTCGGCCAGCCGGCCACCATCGCCGGGATCGTGATCGAGGACATGCCGCGCTTCGCCTGGCGCGGCCTGATGGTGGACGTCGCCCGCCATTTCCAGCCGATCGAGGAACTCTACATCATCGTCGACCAGATGGCGGCAGTGAAGCTCAACACGCTGCACCTGCACCTGACCGACGACCAGGGCTGGCGCTTCGAAGTGAAGCGCTATCCCAAGCTGGCCGAGATCGGGGGATGGCGGCTGCCGCCTTCCGCCGGCGGTCGGACTGGCGACAAGGTCGGCGGCTTCTACAGCCAGGCGCAACTGAAGGCGCTCGTCGCCTATGCCGCGGAGCGCGGCATCACGATCGTGCCGGAAATCGATCTGCCCGGCCATGCCCAGGCGCTGGTCGCCGCCTATCCCGAATTCGGCGTGTTCGGCGACCGGCCGCCGGTGAGCCATGACTGGGGCGTCAATCCCTATCTGCTCAATCCGGGTCCGGAAGGCGTCGCGTTCGTCAAGACGGTGCTCGACGAGCTCATGGCGGTCTTTCCCGGGACCTATATCCATCTCGGGGGCGACGAGGCCATCAAGGACCAGTGGCAGCGCAGCCCGGCGGTGCAGGCGCAGATCGCGGCGCTGGGCCTGAAGGACGAGAATGCGCTGCAGAGCTGGCTGATCGACCAGTTCGGCGCCTATCTTGCGAGCAAGGGGCGGCGCCTGATCGGCTGGGACGAGATATTGGAGGGCGGCCTTCCGCCTTCCGCCTCGATCATGTCGTGGCGGGGCGAGAAGGGAGCGGTCGAGGCGGCCAATGCCGGTCACGACGTGGTGCTCTCGCCCGCGCCGATACTCTATCTGGACAGTCTGCAGAGCGACCGCGGCGACGAGCCTCCGGGCCGGATCACCATCCAGTCGCTCGAGACGGTCTATGCCTATGAGCCGCTGCCTGCGGGCGTCGCGCCCGACAAGGCGCACCATGTGCTGGGTGCCCAGGGCAATGCATGGAGCGAATATCTGGTGACGCCCTATCAGGTGCAGCACATGCTGTTTCCGCGCGCCGCCGCGATCGCCGAAATGGGCTGGACCCCCAGGCAGCGTCGCGATTTCGCGGACTTCGTGCCGCGGGTCGACGTACAGATGATGCGTTGGCGCCGGGGCGGGGTGGAAGTCGCGGACAGCGGCTTCGCGGTCGGCTTCAAGCTCGACGGCACGCGCGGAGAGGCGCTGCGCAAGGGCAGGGTCAGGCTCTCGCTGGCAAGCCAGATCCGGTACGGCGCGATCCGCTACACCGTCGATGGCAGCGAGCCGCAGGCGTCGTCGCCCGCCTATGCGCAGCCGCTGGACATCGCCTTCGGCACGACGATCCGCGCGGCCGGCTTCCGCGAGGACGGCACGCCGATTGCGGCGCCGCGCCGCTTCGAGGGGACGCGTGCCGCCTTGCTCGCCCGGACCGCGTCCGAAATGGTCGCCTGTCCCAAGGGCGCGCTCGGGCTGCGCGTGCCGCTCGCCTCCGAGGCGACGGCCAACCAGCCGGCATTCAACGTGAACCTGTTCGACACTTGCACGGCCTATCCCGCCGCGCCGCTCGACATCGCGCGCGCCTTCGTCGTCGATGTCGCCCGCCTGCCGCGCCATTACGGCCTGGCCCATGATTTCAAGGCGGTGCGCGCGCACTATAACGTCACGCCTTTCGGGGAGCTCGTGGTGCAGGTGGGATGCACGGACAAGGATGCGAAGCCGGTGGTCGCGGGGACCTTCCCGCTTCCGGATCCCGACAAGGCGCCGCAGCGCTTTACCTTCCGTGGCGCGCTGCCCAAGGGCGCCGGCGATCGCGACATCTGCTTCCAGTTCACTGCGCCGACTTCCGGCCCCTTCTATGCCGTCGAGAAGGTGCAACTGATGGAGCAGGGCGAATGAAGTGGCTTGCCGCGCTCCTGCTCGCGCTGGCCCCGGCGGGAGCGTTCGCCGCGCCGAAGGCGATAACCCGGCTGGACACCGGCTGGCAGGTGCGGATCGCGCCTTCGGACAAGGCGGCCGCCGCGGCGCATCCCCGCGCGGCGCGCTGGATCCCCGCGACGGTGCCCGGCAGCGTGCAGCAGGATCTGATCGCGGCCGGACTGGTGCCCGATCCCTATCGGGGCACCAACGAGGGCGCGATCCAATGGGCCGGCCTGACCGACTGGGAATGGAAGCGGACCATGACGGTGACGCCCGCGATGCTCGCGGCCGACCATCTCGACCTGGTCTTCGACGGTCTCGACACCTTTGCCGAAGTGCGGGTCAACGGCACGCTGCTGCTTGCCGCGGACAATGCCCATCGCCGCTGGCGCGCGGATGCGAAGCCGCTCCTGCGTTCGGGCGTCAACGAGATCACCGTGGTGATCGCCTCGCCGATACGGCGGCTCCAGCCGATGGTGCTGGCCGAGGCGCATCCGCTTCCCGGAGAGTATGACAGCGCGTTCGGGGACGAGCCGAAGGGGCGCCAGACCTCGCCCTATATCCGCAAGCCCAAATATCAATATGGCTGGGACTGGGCCCCGCGCATCGTGACCGCCGGCATCTGGCGGGAAGTGCGGCTCGAGCAATGGGACGCTGCCCGGATCGATCGATTCAGGGTCGAGCAGGAGGCGCTTTCCGATGCCGAGGCGCGCCTGCTGGTGCGGCTGGAGGTGGTTGCGGGAGCCCCTGGTGCGCGGCGGGTGCGGTTGGTGGTGACGACGCCGGCCGGCGAGACCGTGACGGTCGATCGTTCCATCGCCCTGGCGCCGGGAAGGAACCTGGTCTCCGTCCCGGTCGCCCTTGCCGATCCGAAGCGCTGGCAGCCGGTCGGCTATGGCGAGCAGCCGCTCTACCGCGTCGAAGCGGAGCTGGAAGGCGCGGACCGCGCCGCCACCCGCATCGGCCTGCGCACCGTCGAGCTGCTGCGCGAGGGCGGCGCCTTCGGCTTTCGCATCAACGGGATTCCGATCTTCGCCAAGGGCGCCAACCTCATCCCGTTCGACAATTTCCCGGCCCGGGTATCGGCCGGGACGATGCGGTCGATCCTCGTCGATGCGCGGGCGGCCAACATGAACATGATCCGGATCTGGGGCGGCGGCTATTATCTCGACGACGCCTTTTACGACGCGGCGGACGAGCTCGGGATCCTTGTCTGGCAGGACTTCATGTTCGGCGGCGCGGTGACGCCGCCCGACGCCGCCTTTCGGGACAGCGTGGCGAAGGAGGCCGACGAGCAGGTCGCCCGGCTGGCCAATCATGCGTCGATCGTCCTGTGGGCGGGCAACAACGAAGTCCTGTCGGGCTGGGAGAACTGGTCGGACCGCAAGGCTTTCAAGCAGGCCGTGGGCCCGGAAGAGCGCGAGCGGATCGGCGTCGGCATGGCGGTGCTGTTCGACCGGGTGCTGCGCGACGCAGTGACGCGCAACGCGCCGGGGATTCCCTATTGGCCGGGCTCGCCCTCGACCGACTATCGGGGGCCCGTCGACACCGATGCGAGCGGCGACCGGCATTTCTGGGATGTCTGGTCCGGATCCAAGCCCTTCGAGCGCTATCTCGATTCCTGCCCGCGCTTCATGTCGGAATATGGCTTCCAGGCCATGCCCGGGCTCGCGACGATCCGCGAATTTGCCGGGGAAGGGCCGCTGGCGCCCGACAGCCCGGTCCTCAAGGCGCACCAGAAATTCCTGGCGGGGGAGGGCAATGCCCGGCTCCAATTCTATATCGACCAGCGTCTGCGCCCCGCCCGCGACTTCGCCGATTTCGTCTATCTCAGCCAGGTGAACCAGGCCCAGGCGATCGGCATGGCGGCGCTCCATCACCGTGCCTGCCGGCAGGTGACGATGGGATCGCTCTATTGGCAGCTCAACGACAGCTGGCCGGGGATTTCCTGGTCGAGCATCGACCATGCCGGCCGCTGGAAGCTGCTCCATTTCGCCGCGCGGCGCTTCTTCGCGCCCCAGGCGATCGTCGCCGAGCACAAGGACGCGGCGACGCGCGTCACCCTGGTGTCCGATGCGACCGCGCCGATCGCGGCGCGCTGGCGCGTGCGCGCGATGACGATGGACGGGCAGCCGCTCGGGGAGCGGGCCGCCGCGATCGACCTGCCGCCGCTGGCAGCAACCGAAGTCGCACGGATCGACGATGCCGCATTGTTCCGCGACGCGCCGGCCCGCGCCAGCTTCGCGGTGGCCGAGCTGCTGATCGGCGGACAAGTCGTGCATCGCACCATCGTCGAGCGCGCGCCGCCCGGGGAGATGGCCTATCCCGCGCCGGGCCTGCAGGCGCGCTGGAGCGGTGACAGCCTCACGCTGTCGGCCACCGGGCTCGCCCGCGCGGTGATGCTCGACTTCGGTACGATCGCTGCCCAGCCGAGCGACAATGGATTCGACTTGCTTCCAGGCGAGACCGTGACCGTCACCATCGCGTCGCGGGCCGGCCGCGCGGCGCTTGCCCGCGCCCTGACCCTGAGGAGCCTTGCGCGATGATCTGGCTTCTGCTCGCCCAGGCCGCGCCGGTTACGCCCGATCCGGTCGTCGAGGCAGTCGCGGCGATGACGCTGGAGGAGAAGGCGGCGCAGCTCCAGTCGACGGCACCCGCCGCGCCCGAGGCGGGGCTGCCGGCCTATGACTGGTGGAACGAAGGCCTGCATGGCCTCGCGCGCAACGGGCCGGCCACGGTGTTTCCCCAGGCGATCGCGCTGGCGGCGACCTGGGATGCCGATCTGCTGCGCCGGGTGGGCGACGTGGTGTCCACCGAGGCGCGGGCGCGCTTCAATGCGCGGCCGGCCGGCTCCGATCGCCGCATCTATGAAGGGCTGACGATCTGGTCGCCCAATATCAACATCTTCCGCGATCCGCGCTGGGGCAGGGGGCAGGAAACCTATGGCGAGGACCCCTATCTGAGCGGCAGCCTGGCCGTGGGTTTCATCCGCGGCCTGCAGGGCCCCGATCCGCGCGCGCCCAAGGTGATCGCCACGCCCAAGCACCTCGCGGTGCACAGCGGTCCCGAGGCGGGTCGCGACGGCTTCGACGTGGATCCCTCGCCGCGCGATCTCGAGGCGACCTATCTCCCCGCCTTTCGGATGGCGATCACCGAAGGCAAGGCCCGATCGGTGATGTGCGCCTACAACGCCGTGCACGGGGTCCCCGTCTGCGCATTGCCGTCGCTCATGGTGGAACGGGTCCGGCGGGACTGGGGGTTCCAGGGCTTCTCCGTCTCCGATTGCGATGCCGTCGCCAACATCCATCTGTTCCACCATTATCGCCTGGGCGGGGCCGCGGCATCCGCGGCCGCGCTGACGGGCGGGACCGACCTCAATTGCGGCTCCGCCTATGGCGCGTTGCCCACCGCGGTGCGCCAGGGCCTGCTGCGCGAGGCCGAAGTGGATGGCGCCCTCGTCCGGGTTCTGTCGGCGCGGCGCGACCTGGGGATTGCCTTTGGCGCGCACTCGCCCTGGTCCGCCATCCGGCCGGAAGAAGTCGCGACGCCGGGCCACCGCGCGGTCGCGCTCGAAGCGGCGCGCAAGTCGATCGTGCTGCTGCGCAACGAACATGGGCTGCTGCCGCTCGATCCGCGTACCCGATTGGCGGTCATCGGCGCCAATGCCGACGATCTGGGCGTGCTGCAGGGCAATTATCACGGCACCGCCGCAGATCCCGTCACGCCGCTGGCCGGCCTGCGGCAGCGCTTCGCCAGCGTCTCCTATGCGCAGGGCTCGATCCTCGCGGAGGGCGCGCCGGTGGTGATGCCGGGTACCGCGCTGCGGGACCTGCACGCCGAATATCAGGTCGATGGCAAGACGGTCCTGGCACGCACCGAACCCAGGATCGACCTGGACCTCAACCGCGCCGCGCCCGGCCCCGGCGTTCCGGTCACCGGCTGGCGCGGCCGCTGGACCGGGCGCTTCGCGCCGCCGGGCCCCGGCCGCTACCGCCTGGTGCTCGACCAGGCCCAGTGCTGGAAGGACTGCACGCTGCACGACACGGCCACGCTCGCCCTGGGCGGGCGTGTGCTCCATGCGGGAGCGCTGCCCAAGGGGCGCGTGGAGCTGACGATCGACAGCGACGGATCGCCCCAGCCGATCGCGCTCGAACTCGATCATCGCAGCGAGGATGAGAGCATCCGTCTCCTCTGGTTGCCGCCGGCCGAGCCGCTGCTGGCCGAAGCGGTTGGGGCGGCAAGGGCGGCGGAAGTCGCAGTGGTGGTCGTCGGCCTCTCGCCCGATCTCGAAGGCGAGGCGCTGCAGGTCCAGGTGCCGGGCTTTGTCGGCGGCGATCGCACCGACATCGGCTTGCCCCAGCCCCAGGCGCGCCTGGTCGAGGCGATCCGGGCGACCGGCAAGCCGATGGTGCTCGTCCTGGCGAGCGGCAGCGCCGTGTCGGTGGACCCGAGCCAGGCCGATGCGATCCTCGCGCTCTGGTATCCCGGCGAAGCGGGGGGAACGGCGCTGGCCGATACGCTGGCCGGCGCGAACAATCCCAGCGGGCGCCTGCCGGTGACCTTCTATCGTTCGACCGGCGACCTGCCTGCCTTCATCGACTACGGCATGAAGGAGCGTACCTATCGCTATTTCACCGGGCAGCCGCTCTGGGGCTTCGGCCATGGCCTCAGCTACACCCGGTTCCACTATTCCGGGGCCGCGGCGCGGGCCGGCAAGGCCGGCGAGCCCGTGACCGTCACCGTCCGGGTCGCCAATACCGGGAGCCGTCCGGGCGAGGAAGTGGTTCAGGCCTATGTCGTGCCGCCTGCCGAGGACGAAGCGCCGACGATGACCGATCCCGTCCTGCAACGGCAGCTCGCTGGCTTCGCGCGCGTGTCGCTCGCGCCGGGCATGGGGCGGACGGTTTCCCTGGCGATCGATCCGCGCGGCTTGTCGAGCGTCGCGCGCGACGGCACCCGGCGCGTCCTGCCGGGGAAATATCGTGTCTGGATCGGCGGCGGCCAGCCCGGCGACGGACCCGGGCAATGGGTCGAGGCGATCCTTTCGGGCAGTGCACGGGAACTCCCGAAATGATGGACAGGCGCAGCATGCTTGGCGCGGGGTTGGCGTTCGCCGCGCCGCGCCCGTCCTGGGCCATGGCCCCGTCCTTCGCCTCGCAACGCCCTCCCATAAGCGAGCGTCGCTTCACGAGCCCGGCGGTGGAACGCGAGATAGCGCGCGTGTCGTCCCGGATCGGCGATCCCAAGCTCGCCTGGATGTTCGCCAACGCCTGGCCCAATACGCTCGACACGACGGTCATGCGTGCCGGCGAGCAGGACAGCTTCGTGGTGACCGGGGACATCCCCTGCCTTTGGCTGCGCGACTCCTCGGCGCAGATGAAGCCCTATCTCCACCTGGCCAGGGAGGATGCCAGGCTCGCCATGCTCCTGCGCGGCCTGATCGCGCGGCATGCGCGGTCGGTGCTGATCGATCCCTATGCCAATGCGTTCATGGAGGATCCGCTGGCGCGGACCAGCCTTTCCTGGGCCGTCGACGACGATACCGAGATGAAGCCGGGCGTCGCGGAGCGGAAATGGGAAGTGGATTCGCTCTGCTACGTCATCCGGCTGGGCCATCAATATTGGCGCGCGACCGGAGATACGCGCCCCTTCGATGCGACCTGGGCCCAGGCGATGCGGGCGATCGTGCGCACCTTTCGCGAGCAGCAACGCAAGTCGAATCCGGGCCCCTATCGCTTTCGCCGCCAGGCGCCGCAGCCGACCGAGACCTTGCTGTGGGGCACCGGCAATCCCACGCGGCCGATCGGGCTGATCCACTCCGGCTTCCGTCCGTCGGACGATGCCTGCCTCTATCCCTTCCTGATCCCGTCCAACCTGTTCGCAGTTGCCGCGCTGCGCGAACTGGCGGAGCTATGTTCCGAAGCGCGCCCCGATCCTGCGCTCGCGGCCGAAGCCCTGGCGCTTGCCGTGGAAGTGTCCGCCGCCTTGCGCGCGCATGGCACCATGCGCCTGCCCGACGGCCGGCGCGTCTGGGCCTATGAAGTCGATGGCTATGGCAATGCGGTCTTCATGGACGATGCCAATGTCCCGTCGCTTTCGGGCCTGGCCTATCTGGGCTGCGCGAAGCCGAACGACGCATTGTGGCGCAGGACGGCGGATGCGGCATGGAGCGCGGCCAATCCCTGGTTCTTCAAGGGGCGCGCCGCCGAAGGCATTGGCGGGCCGCATGTCGGAAGCGGCCAGGTCTGGCCGATGTCGCTGATCGTCCGCGCGCTGAGCGCGAGGGATGACGCGACGATCCGGCGATGCCTGAAGACGCTTCGCGACACGGATGCGGATACCGGCTTCGTGCACGAAGCCTTCGACAAGGACGATCCCTCGATCTTCACGCGCAAATGGTTCGCCTGGGCCAACGGCCTTTTCGGCGAGCTGATCGTTCATCTGGCGGATGTGCGCCCGCAGATATTGAAGGAACCGCTATGAACCTGTCGCGCCGCCAGCTTTTCGCCGGCACTGCCCTGGGGACCGTTGCCGCGGCCTTGCCGCCCGCCCCGGCGATCGCGCCGGCAACGCCCAACCTCTTCATCGGCACCGGCGGCGATGGCCATACCTATCCCGGCGCCACGCTGCCGTTCGGCATGGTTCAGCTTTCGCCGGACACCGATGTCGAGCGTTGGGATACCTGCTCGGGCTATCATCGCAGCGACACCTCGATCATGGGCTTCAGCCACACGCATTTGTCGGGCACCGGCATCGGCGACATGCTCGACGTGCTCGTGGTGCCGACCCGGGGGCCGCTGCATCTGTTGCCGGGCCCGCTCGCCGATCCGGATGCCGGCTATCGCCAGCGCTTCTCCGCCGAGCATGCCGAGCCGGGCTATTACCGGGTGACGCTCGAGAGCGGCGTGCAGGCGGAGCTCACCGTCACCGAGCGCACCGGCTGGCATCGCCACAGCTTCCCCAAGGGCCCCGGCCATATCCTGATCGACCTGTCGCATATGATTCGCGACAAGTCGGACCAGGGGTGGCTCGTCGACGACGCGCATCTCGCCCTCGATGCCGACGGCACGCTTACCGGCGGCCGCCGCGTGTTCCGCTGGGCCAAGGGGCGGCGGATCTTCTTCGCCATGCAATTCTCCCGCAAGCCCGATCGCATCGCATTCTATGGCGACGAGGATGCCGAGCAGCCGGCCGGCGCCGAGCGTGTCGCCGGCAAGCGCGTCAAGGCGGCGCTGTTCTATGACGATGCCGGCGCGGCGCCGATCCTGATCCGCTGCGGGATCTCGGCGGTGGACGTCGCCGGGGCCCGGGCGAACCTGGCGCCGCACGCGACGCACTGGAATTTCGATCGGGTGCGGAACGCGGCGGCGGCGCGGTGGAATGCGGCTCTGGGCGGGATCGCGGTCGAGGGCGGCACGCCGGACCAGCGCGTGGTCATGGCTTCCGCCTTCTATCACGCGCTGCTGGCGCCCACGCTGCTTTCCGACGTCGATGGCCGCTATCCGGGGCTCGACGGGAAGATCCAGCAAGTGCCGGCCGATGCCGCTGCCTATAGCAGCTATTCGCTCTGGGACGTCTATCGCGCGCAGCTGCCGCTGCTCACGCTTGTCGCGCCGGAGCGGAGCAAGCACTTCGTCGACGATCTAATCCGCCAGACGGCGCAGTCGCCCTTCGGCCCGCTCGTCTGGCCGCTCCAGGGCAAGGAGACCGGCACCATGATCGGCTGGCACGGCGTGGTGCCTCTCGCCGAGGCACAGGCCAAGGGCATTTCCGCCGATTATGCCGCGGCATGGCCGGCGATCCGGCGTCGCAGCTTCGACTTCTCCGCGCCCGACAAGGACAACAGCCTCGGCCGCGACCTGTACGATGCCAAGGGATATGTGCCGGCGGACAAGGTCTTCGAGAGCGTGAGCCGGACCCAGGAATATGCCTATGACGATTGGGCGTCCTCGCATCTCGCGCGCGCGGTGGGGGCGGGGGAGGATGCGGAGCGGCTGCGCAGACGCTCCGGGAACTGGCGCAACGTGATCGACGGCAAGATCGGCTTCGCTCGTCCGCGGTTCGACGATGGCAGCTGGTGGCAGCCCTATGATCCGATCCAGCTCGGGCACATGCCCAAGCCCTGGTGGCGCGACTATACCGAGGCGAATGGCTGGCAGGCGACGTTCCTCAACCAGCACGACGTCTATGGGCTGATCGCGCACATGGGGGGCGATGCCGCCTTCGAAGCGAAGCTCGATGCGCTGTTCGACGCACCGTCGACCCTGCCGGCGAATGCGCCGCCCGACATTGCGGGGCTGGTGGGGCAATACGCCCATGGCAACGAGCCGGACCAGCATGCGCCCTATCTCTATGCGTTCACGGGCGCGCCCTGGAAGACGCAGGCAATGGTTCGCCGGCTTTGCACCGAAATGTACCAGAACGCGCCGAAGGGCATTATCGGCAATGACGATTGCGGCCAGATGAGCGCCTGGTTCATATTCTCGGCGCTGGGATTCTATCCCGTGGACCCTGTCGAGGCGGTCTATGTCTTCGGCTCGCCACTCTTCGCGCGCGCCAGCATCGCCCTGGCCCAGGGCCGCACGCTCACCATCGAGGCGCCCGGCAACTCGGCGGCGACGCCCTATGTGCACGCCGTCAGCTGGAACGGCCGTCCCTGGTCGAAGAGCTGGATTTCGCATGCCGATCTCGTCCGGGGCGGAACGCTGCGCTTCACGATGAGCGCGAAGCCCAATCCCGCGTTCGGGCGCGCGCCAAAGGATCGCCCGCCGTCCGGCGGCAAGTTCCCGGCATGAGCCCGGATGCCGGCTTGGTCGCGCACTCGCATGCGCCATTCTCGAAAGGGCCCTGACAGATGACCGACCTCACCCGCCGCGGTCTTGCGGGCATGGGATTGCTGATGGCGGCGGTGCCGGTCGGGGCGCGGGGCCGGGTCGCACCGCCCGCGCCCTGGGGCGCGACGCCGTCGCCGCGACAGCTCGCCTGGCACGCCCATGAGATGTTCGGATTCGTCCATTTCTCGATCAACACCTTCACCGACAAGGAATGGGGCTATGGCGACGAGAGCCCGCGCCTGTTCGATCCGTCGGGCTTCGATCCGGATCAGATCGCCGCGGCGGCGAAGGCGGCGGGGATGCGCGGCCTGATCCTGACGGCGAAGCACCATGACGGCTTCTGCCTGTGGCCGACGATGCTGACCGAGCATTGCATCCGCAACGCGCCGTACAAGGGCGGCAGGGGCGATATCGTCGGCGAGCTTGCAGGCGCGGTTCGGCGGGCAGGGCTGAAATTCGGCATCTATCTCTCGCCATGGGACCGGAACCATGCCGAATATGGCCGTCCGGCCTATATCGACTATTTCCGCAAGCAGGTGGTCGAGCTGTGCACGCGCTATGGCGAGCTCTTCGAATTCTGGTTCGACGGGGCGAATGGCGGGGACGGCTATTATGGCGGCGCGCGCGAGGCCCGGAAGATCGATGCGCCCGCCTATTACAACTGGCTCTCGATCGTCGCGCTGGTGCACCGGTATCAGCCCATGGCCTGCACCTTCGATCCCCTGGGCGCGGATGTGCGCTGGGTGGGCAATGAGAAGGGAGTCGCCGGCGATCCGTGCTGGCCGACCATGCCCGATCATCCCTATGTGCAGTCGGAGGGGAATTCCGGCGTCCGGGGCGCGCCGCTCTGGTGGCCGGCGGAGACCGATGTCTCGATACGGCCGGGCTGGTTCTATCATGCGGACGAGGATGGCAAGGTCAAGGATCCGGAGCGACTGATCCGCCTCTATGACGAGTCCGTCGGCCGCGGGACCAACCTCAACCTCAACATCCCGCCCGACCGGAGCGGACGGATCCCCGCCGCCGACCTGGCGTCGCTGCGCGCCTTTGGTAACGCCATGCGCGCCACCTTCGCACGCGATTTGGCCAAGGGGGCGGTCGCGCATGCCAGCGACGAGCGGGGTGCGGCCTTCGGCGCCGGCAAGGTGCTCGATGGCGATCGGAACAGCTATTGGTCGACGCCGGACGCGGTGCGGACTCCGGTCCTCACGCTGGATCTCGCGCCCGGCACCGTGTTCGACCTCATCCGGCTGCGCGAATATCTGCCGCTCGGCGTCCGCGTGACCAGCTTCGCGGTCGATGCCGAGATCGGGGGGCGCTGGCAGACGCTGGCGAGCCACAGTTGCATCGGAGCGCAGCGCCTGATCCGGCTTTCCGAACCGATCGCGGCGCGCCGCATCCGGCTGCGCATCCTCGATGCCCCGGTCTGTCCGGCGATCAGCGAAGTCGCGCTCTTCCGCCAGGTCGCGCCCGCACGGCTCGCGGCCATCGCGCCGAGCGATCCGTCGATCCTGTCGCGCGCGCGCTGGACGATCGTCCGGGCAAGCGCCGGCGGCGATCCCCGGCGCCTGCTGGACGACGATGCGAGCTCGCTCTGGACGGTTCCCGCGCCGACGCCGGGCCGCCCGGCCGAAATCGTCATCGATCTGGGCGCGGTGCAGCCGCTTGCCGGGTTCACGCTGACGCCCGCCCGCGAGCCGAGTGCCGATGCCGCGCCGCCCCGGGGCTATCGGGTCGATACCAGTCTCGATGGTCGAACCTGGGAGGCGGGAGGCGAGGGTGAATTCTCCAACATCGCCTATGCGCTGGCAACCCAGCGGATCGCGCTTTCGAGCGGCAGGCCCGCGCGCTTCCTTCGTCTCGTCTTCGAGGCGGTGGCGGTGCCGGCCCGCGAACTGGCGATCGCGGATATCGGAGCGTTCGGCAGGCGATGATGGTCGCGTTGGCGGGTGCGCCCCCTCGGCGTCGGGGCCGTCCATGAATATGCTGCTGGAAATCTGCGTCGACGATGTGTCCGGCATCGATGCCGCGGTGGCCGGCGGGGCCGATCGCCTCGAACTCTGCGCGAGCCTCGAACTGGGTGGCCTGACGCCGTCCGCGGCGCTCGTCGAGCGGGCGGTCGCGACGGGGTGCCCCGTGCACATGATGATCCGGCCGGTCAGTGGGGATTTCGTGCTCGATGGCGCGGCGATCGCATTGATGCGGGAGGAGATCCGCCTGGGCGCGTGGTGCGGCATCGCCGGGGTGGTCCTCGGCGCTACGCGGCCGCAGGGCGGGCTCGACTATGATGCGCTGGCACGCTTTCGCGAAGCCGCGCGCGATGTCCGGATCGTGCTGCACCGCGCGATCGATCTCGTCGCGGACCCGGTCGAGGCCGTGCGGCGCGTCGCCGCACTCGGCTACGACAAGATCCTGAGCTCAGGTGGCGCGCCCCGGGCGATCGACGGTGCAGCGACGCTTGCCGCGATGGTCGAGGCGGCCGGAGAGCATCTATCCATCATCGCCGGATCCGGGATCACTTCGGACAATGTCGCCTGGTTGCTCGAGCATACGGGCGTCCGGGAAGTCCATGCATCGGCGAGTTGCCCCGGGCCGGCGCCGCATCCCGATGCCCTGGGCTTCGGCTTCGCGCGCGGACCGCGGAACCGGACCGACGCCGGACGGGTACGCGCGCTGCGCGAGGCGATCGCGCAGTGGAAACGCAGCAGGCGAACCGCGGAGCTTGACGGCCTGCGCTAGGACGCGTCCCCGAAGATCGCGGTGCGACGGTCTCGCGCCGGTCACTCTCGGGCATTGGCGATGCGGGATCGGCGGATCGGGGAAGATGTCGTTGCGGTCGTCACGGCTATCGCGGGTTCGTCGGTCGACAGCGGTGCGCCCTGGCCGTCGATGAGAAATGGCCAGATTGCGAAGAAGAAGGCTTCGGGATCGACCAGTTGCTCGGGCGTTGCGACGCCGGATCGCTTGATCGTTCTCCCGACGATCATGTCCGCCACGATCACCGCCGGCAGCGCCGTCAGGAAGCCCGTTCCGCCGGGGATGACGCCGTTCAATGCCGCGCCGACGACCATCTGCCTTCGTCCCTGCCAGCCTTCCGCCACCGCGCTGAGAGGTGGAAGCCATTTCTTGCCTCGAACGACATCCGCGATGCCATGGTAGATATAGGACGTCGCATCCCTCGGCCGGAAGCGGCCGCCCTGTTCGTCCAGCGCGGCGGCAAGCCGGGCGGCGGCTTCGTCGATGGTCAGGCCCCTGGTGCGGATGCCGCGAGCGGCCCTTGCCAGCGCGGCGTTCACATAGCCCGAGAAATCCATGACATTGAGGCATTCCTGCAGCGATGGATATTTTCGCGGCAGCGTGATCGCCTCCGGATGGCCGACGAGACGCGTGGAGACGCGGCCAATTCCCGGATAGTTCACCTCGACCCGTTCGAGCGGTCGGGCGCTGACGATTCCGCCATTGCGCCAGACCGGGATCGGCATGCTGATCTGTTCGACCCAGTGCCGCAGCGCCGCGGTCACGCCATTGCCCGGACTTTCCTTCTCGTCGCCACGGCTGCCCCAGATGGTGATCAGGCGGTCGACCCGATCGAGCTGGGAAGTTGCGTGCACGGCCAGCAGGTTGGCGATGCCGGGGCTGGCGCCGCAGCCGATGATGGCAGTGATGCCGGCCGCGCTGGCCGCTGCGTCGAGCGCCAGCATGTCGAGCGTGGGCAGGGGATCGTCGGTCACGTCGACGAAGTGGCAACCGGCCGCGATGACCTGGCGGAGCAGCGGCACCGCGAAGCGACTCGCCGGGCCGACGGTCGATACCACGATGTCGTGCTGGCGCAGTATCGCGCCCAGCGCGGCCGCATCCTCGATGTCGACCTTCATGCTGCGCGCACCGCACAGCGAGGCCGCCCGCGCGGCCGCGTCTTCCGACAGGTCCGCGATGGTGACGTCGGAGAAGCTGTGGAAGAGCCTCACGGCCCTGGCGAAGGCCCGGCCGACTTCGCCGGCACCCAGAACAAGCAGTCGCAATTTCGCCCCCTATCGTCAGGACATGAAGAATGTCGCGCCCGCTGCACATGGTGGTTCCGTCGAGCGGGCCGATGCCGTTGTCATGGTCGGGTCGGCACCGCCGCCGGCAGGACTTCCCCAGCCTCGAGGGCGGCCACTTCCCGAGGATCGGGCTGCCGGACGAGCCGGCCGAATTTGGGAGCGAGCCAGCGCTCCAGCCGGTCGATCGTCTCGTATACGACCGGCACCAGCACCAGCGACAGCGCGGTGGAGGTGATCAGCCCGCCGATCACGGCGACCGCCATGGGCTGGCGGAACTCCGATCCCTCGCCAAGGCCCAGGGCCGTCGGCACCATTCCCGCCGCCATCGCCACGGTCGTCATCACGATCGGCCGGGCGCGCTCGTGGCAGGCCTCGACCAGCGCGGCCCGGCGCGGCACGCCGTCCCGTTCGCGCTCGATCGCATATTCCACCAGCAGGATGGAGTTCTTCGCGGCCAGGCCGAGCAGCATCAGGAACCCGATCATCGCCGGCAGCGACAGCGCGAACCCGCCCAGCAACAGGCCCGCGAACGCGCCGCCGACCGCGAGCGGCAATGCGGTGAGGATCGTGACCGGCTTGAAGAAGGAGCGGAACAGCAGGACCAGCACCGCGAAGATCATGCCGACGCCGGCGATCATGGCGCCGATGAAACCGCCGAACAGTTCGGCCATCGCCTCGCTGTCGCCATAGAGCTGCTGCCGCACGCCGGCGGGCAATGCCTTCATGCCTGGCAGCGCTGCCACCGCATCGGTCGCCTGGCCGAGGGTCAGGCCGGAGAAATCCGCCTGGATCGTTGCCCGGCGTTCGCGGTCGATGCGTTCGATGCGGCCGGGGCCGGCCTCGAAGCCGATATCGGCAACCGCGTCCAGCCGGGTCGTGCCGCCGCCTGCGACCGGCACGCGCAGTCCGGCGATCGTCTCGAGATCCAGGCGCGCGGCGGCCGGCAGCAGCGCCCGGGCGGGCAGGTTGCGTCCATCGATCGGCAGCTTGGCCAGATTGGCGTCGATATCGCCGATCGTCGCGACCCGCGCGGTGTCGGCGATGGCCTCGGCAGTAACGCCCAGACGCGCCGCTTCGGCAAGGCGCGGCCGGATCACCAGTTCGGCGGAGGAAGGCGGCTCGGCGGCGCGCACGTTGCGCAGCCCGGCGATTCCCTGCATCTCGTGCCGGATGCGCCGGGCGGCTGCCTCCAATGCCTGCGGATCGCTGCCGACCAGAATGACTTCGAGATCGGCGCCGGTGCCGCTCTGGCCCCCCGGCGTGATGCGAACGTCGCGAATGGCGCGTAGCGCGGGAGCCATCCGGCGCTTGAAGCCAGCCGCGGTGCCGGCGCGATCCTCCCTGAAGACGACGGTCAGCGAACCATTGTGCATCGCCTCGCCGCCGAAGCGGGTGAAGACGGATGCGACGTCCGGATGCCCCTTCAGGATCCGCGTCGCCTCGGCGCTGGCCCGGTCGAGGTCCGCGCGAGTGGATCCCGGTGCCGCCGCCATGTTGAAGACCATGGTCTTCGGATTGCTCTCGGGGATGAAAGCCGTCGGCAGCAGCGAAGCCAGCCCGAGCGAGCCGGCAAAGAACAGGAAGGCGAGCAGGATCGACAGGCCGGGATGATCGAGCGCCCAATCGAGGATGCGGCGATACCAGCCGGGCATCGGCTTGCGCGCGTGCGGCGTTCGCGCCGGCACCAGCAGATAGGCGCACATCAGCGGCGTCAGCAAGCGGGCGACCAGCAGCGAGAAAAGCACCGCGACGGCGACCGTGATGCCGAACTCGCGGAAATACTGGCCGACGATGCCGCCCATCAGCGAGACCGGCAGGAAGACCACGACGATCGCGAAGGTGGTGGCAATGACGGCAAGGCCGATCTGGTCCGCCCCGATCATCGATGCGCGATAGGGGCTCTCGCCGCCTTCGATCCGCTTCTCGATATTCTCGATCTCGACGATGGCGTCGTCGACGAGGATGCCGATCACCAGCGTCAGCGCCAGCAGCGAGACCAGGTTGAGCGTGAACCCCAGTGCGAGCATGATCGCGAAGGTGGGAAGGAGCGAGATCGGCATGGCCACCGCCGCGATCAGCGTCGAACGCCAGGTGCGCAGGAACAGCCAGACGACGAGCGCCGCCAATGCCATCCCTTCGACCAGCACTTCGATCGTCGCGGAGAATTCGGCGCGCGTCTCGTCCGCGCTGGAGACGATCCGCGTGAAGCGGACGCCGCCGCTCTCGCGCGCCAGCCGCTCGATCGCGACATTTGCCGCATCCTCGACACGGATGTCGCTCGCGGGCTTGGTCTTCATGATCTCGAAACCGATGACCGGACGCCCGTCGAGCCGCGCGAAGGATCGGGGTTCGATGCCGCCGTCGCCCACTTCGGCCACGGCGGACAGCGGCACGCTGCGCCCGCCGTCGAGCGGCAGCTCGACTGCGCGGAGGGCTTCGGCGCTGCGCGGCGATGCGAGGACGCGCACCGCCTGCTCGCTCTTGCCGAGTTCCACCCTGCCGCCGGCATTGTCGCCCAGCGCGGTGCGTAGCGCCTGGCTGACCTGCGAGGCGGTGAGTCCATAGGCGGCCAGGCGGTCGGGCAGCAGCGAGACGACGATCTCGCGATTGGCACCGCCCAGCCGGCGGATCGACGAGACGCCGGGAACCGCCTGGAGCGTCTTGGCGACACGGTCGTCGATGTACCAGGAGAGGTCGACGTCGGACATCGGAGCGGCGACCGCATAGGTCAGCACCGGAACGGCATCGATATCGACCCGCTCGACCACCGGGGGATCGATGCCGCGCGGCAGGTCCGCCCGGATGCGGTCGATCGCGGTGCGGACTTCGTCGATCGCCTTTTGCTGGTTCTCGCCGATGCTGAACTCGACCAGAGTGGCCGAATGGCCATTGGTGACGGCGGAGAAGACGTGCTTCACCCCCGGAATGCCCGCAACCGCATTCTCGACCGCGCGGGCGACCTGGGTTTCCAGCTCCGCCGGGGCCGCCCCGCTCTGCGTCACGTTGACGGCGACGATCGGAAAGGAGGTGTCGGGCAATTGCTTGACCGGCAGCGCGAGATACGCCCAGATGCCGGCCAGGGTGAGAAGGGCGAAGAGGACGCAGACCGGAATCGGGTTGCGGATCGACCAGGCCGAAATGGCGACGCTCACGGTTGGCCTTCCACCGGCTTGACGATCTGCCCGGGGACGACCAGGGCGCCTCCACCCAGCAGGACCGGCGTGCCGGACGGCGGCCCGTCCAGCAGCTCCACCATTCCGCCGCCCCGCGCGCCCGTGCGCACCGGCACGCGCGCGACACGGCCCGCCTTGTCCACCGTCATCACCGACGGCCCACCCTCATAGGAGAGTGCCCGTAGCGGGACCGAGCGGACCGACCGCGCTTCGCCCGCAACCGAAGCGGTGGCGAAGCCGCCCAGGCGAAGCCCGGGATGGAAGGGGAGGAGGATGCGGACCCGGCCGAGACGGGTGGCGGGATCCACCCGCTCGCCCAGCCGCCGGACGGTGCCGGTCAGTCGCCTGCCGGATGCCAGGGTAACGGTGGCGGTCGCGCCGGGTGCGAGCCTGGACAGGAGGTGTTCGGGTGCTTCGGCGTCGAGTTCGAACAGGCCGTCGCGGGCGATGCGGAAGGGCGGCTCGGTGCCCGTCCCGGCGACGTCGCCGGGGCGCAGGGAACGCTGGACGATGACCCCCGATACGGGGCTGCGCAGCGTCAGCCGGCCGCGGCGGACGACGATCTCGCGCAGGGCGGCCTGCGCCGACTGCAATTGCGCCTGTGCGGCGCGCGCTTCGAAGCCGCGCTGCACGATCGTCTCGTCGGCGATCACGCCGCGTCCGGTGAGATCCGCAACGCGAAGATGCTCGGATCGTGCGCGTTCCGCCGCGACCTGCGCGCTGGTGCGTTGCGCTCTGAGGCGCGCCTCCTCGCTGGCGAGCAACGCGCCGTCGAGCAGCGCCACCGGCTGGCCGCGACGCACCTGATCGCCTTCATCGGCCAGCACGCGCAGCACCCGATAGCCCGACAGTTCGGGCAATATCGCAGCTTCCTCGCGCGCGACGATGGTTCCCGAAACATCGACACCCGCGCTGATCGGCCGAAGCGCCACGCGGAAGACCCCGACGGTCGGCGGCGCTTCCGCCTCGTCGGCGCGAGGCGCTTCCTTTGCACAAGCGGAGAGCGTCAGTGCGATGGCGGTGACGAACAGGGGCCGTTTCATCATCATTCCCCGGGAAGTGAGGCGGCGCTCGGCAAGGGCTGCCAGCCGCCCCCGAGCGCACGGAATAGGGTGACGGCGCGGCGGAGGGTTTCCGCGCGGGCCGTGGCACTGGCGAGATGTGCGGCGCTGCGCGCGCGTTGGGTCTCGAGCAGCGTGGGAAGATCGTTCAATCCGCGCGCGAAGCGCAGCCGGTCTGCCGCATATGCCTCGTCGGCGCGGCTTTCGGCACGTGCCAGCAGGACGACGCGCGCACGGTCTCCCGCCAGGCGGAGCAGGGACTGATCGGCTTCGGAAAAGGCGGTCTGGACCGCTCGTTCATAGGCGATGACTGCCTGTTCGGCACGAGCGCCCTCGGCGCGCATCTGGGCGAGCAGCCGCGCCCGGTCGAGGATCGGCATGGTGAGCCCCGCACCCAGCGTCCAGAAGGCGCTGACGGCAGTGAGGCCGCCGCCGCGTGTGGCAGTGAGTCCCGCTCCGGGGTTGAGCGTCAGGCGCGGGAAGAGCTCGAGGCGCTGTAGTTCGGCGCGTGCGATCGCGGCCCGGAGGCGCTGCTCGGCCTCCCGCACGTCGGGCCGGCGCTCCAGCAACATGCCCGGCAGCGCCGCGGGCGGCTGGGGAGGAAGATCGAGGCGGGGCGCGATCGGCAGGGTGTCGAGCGCCTTGTCTGCCTCGCCCAGCAGGACGAGGATCGCGCGCCTGGTCGCGGCGAGCTCGGCCTCCAGCTGGGTGGCGTGCGCCTCGGCCTGCGCGACATCGGCGTCGATCCGCGCCACATCGGCGCGCGCCGCCAGGCCGCGATCGGCGCGTGCGTGCATCACCGCCAATATCCCGCGCTGGATCGCCAGGGTTTCCCGGGCCGCCTGGATCTGTGCGGCGAGGCCGCGCGCCGCGAACAGGGCATCGGCGACATCGGCGACGAGCGTTGCCCGTGTCCCCTCCTGTACGAAGCGGGCGGCCGCAAGGTCGGCGTCGGCCGCGGCCCGCGCCGCGTCGCGCCGGCCCAGCAGGTCCAGCTCCCAGGAAAGATTGAATGTCGGCGAGGCGGCCGCGACCGTGGCTCCGGAGGTCACCGACGTGCCCCCGGGGCCGCCGATCAGCACGTCCGGACCGGACAGGCTCTCGCTGCGCTGCACCCCGCCGGTCAGTTGCAGGTCCCCCTGGACCCGGAAGGGGGCGAGCGCAGCCCGGCGGATCGTCTGGGCTTCGCGCAGGCGCGCCAGGCCGAGCCGGACATCGGCATTGGCATGCAGCGCGCGTGCGACGAGATCGTCCAGCTGCGCATCGCCGAACAGCGTCCACCACCGGTCCAGTGCCGCCGGCTCCGGGCTCGGATGCGGCGCTGCCGCCTCGAAGCGCGCGGGGAGGCGCGCGACGGGCCGTCCGATCTCGAGGCTCGGGGCACACCCCGCCGTCGCGAGGACGGCGGGGAGCAGTACCGACGGGATGCGGACACGGTGCATCAGAAGGCCTGGCGGATTCCGAGCATGGCGGACCAGCCCGACATGCGCGGACGGAATTGCGCCTTGGTCGCGCCATTGAAGCCGTCGAAGCGCAGGGACGAGGTCCGGGAATAGCGCGCACCCAGCTCGATCGTGGTCGACTGCGTGGCGGCGATGCCGACGCCCGCGTCGAGGTGCCAGTTGAAGCCCCAGTCCTTGCCCGAATAGCGGCTGCCGGTGGCGGGCGAACCGCTCAGGCGGCTCATGCGCGAGTCCACGCGCGACATGCCGATCCCGCCGCCGACATAGGGCACGACATGCTCGCTCGCCGCGATGTCGAAATAGCCCGCCGCGCCGATGGTGAGCGCCTTGGTCCGCCCGTCCGCAGTGAAGCCGCCCTTGGCCGCCTGCTTCTTGTCGACGCCGGCGGTGGTGTAGCCGACCGTGCCTTCGAGACGGAACGGGCCGGCATCATAGCCGATGCCGAGTTCGCCATTGAAGCCGCGCTTATAGTCGGTGTCGCGCTGGAGCGTGGTTCCGGCGGTGGGGTTGTTGCCCTGGAGGCGGGCATTGGAGTCGATGGACAGGCCGGCCCGCGCCACGCCATAGACGCCGGTCGACGGTTCATCCTGCGCGGCTGCCGGGGTAATGCCGGCTGCGGCAATTGCGAGCGCGGCGAGGGCGCAGTGGCGGAAAGCGGGTACCATGAAAATCTCCTGTCTGCCGAGGCGGCATGATCGCCGCGTCGTCATGCTTCTTCCGGCAGATCGATGGAGCCTTATGGAGGATTCGATGGAGGCTTGATGGAGGGGCGCATTTCGATCCCCGCCGCCTCCACCCAACCTACACAATCAGCGACTAGGGCCAGCCGCAGGAGGCGCGATGAGCGGCAGGATATTGATCGTCGAGGACGAACGGGAAATTGGCGACATACTGGCGCTCTATCTCGACAAGGGCGGCTATCAGACCCAGCGTGCGTTCTCGGTATCCGAAGCGATCCGGCTGCACGCGCAGTTCCGGCCGGACCTGGTGCTCCTCGACATCGGGCTTCCCGGCGGCGACGGGCTGGAGGTGCTCACCACCATCGGCAATCGCGCGGGCACTCCGGTGATCATGGTCACCGCGCTCGACGACGACGGTTCGAAGCTGTCGTCGTTGCGGATGGGCGCCGACGACTATGTGGTGAAGCCGTTCAATCCGGCCGAAGTGGTCGAGCGCGTCCGCGCGGTGCGTCGCCGCGCGCAGGGAGCGAGCCCGCATCGGACGATCGGCATCGGCAGCCTGGTCGTGGATATCGATGCCCATGCCGTGCTGCGCCGGGCGGAGGACGGGAGCGGGCTCGAGCGCCTGCCGCTGACGCCCACCGAGTTCCAGATCTTCGCGCACATGGCCCGCCAGCCGCGCCGCGCCTTCACGCGCATGGAATTGCTGGACGCGGCGTCGCCCGACAGCGATGCCTATGACCGGGTGGTGGATTCGCACTTGTCGAAATTGCGGGCCAAGCTGAATGCCGTCGGATGCGGCGACATGATCGAGCCGGTACGCGGAGTGGGATATCGCCTTTGGCCCGAGCGCTGAACCGCATCGTCACGCGCGTCTGGCTGCTCGCCGGCATGATGACGTTCATCACGATCGCGATGAGCGTCGCGGTCTATTACGGCGCCACTGTCCTTCACCTCCATCAGATCGGCGACAGCATGCCGCCCAAGGCGCGCGCGGAGTTCGAGCGGCTGGTGCGTTCGGGGCAGACCGACAGCGATCGGTTCTTCGATCTCCACGAGCAATATTCGGGTTCGGTGATGCTGCCGAGCGACTGGCTGTTCCTGGCGGTGATCGGCATCGTCTCGACCAGCGTCGGTGGCGGCATCGCCTATGTCTTCGCGCGCAGGATCAGCGCTCCGATCAGCGCGGTCAGCCTTGCCGCGAGCCAGGTCGCGGAGGGCGAGCGCGGCGTGCGGGTCGAGGCAGTCGGCCTGGCAGGGGAAACCGCGGAGCTGGTCGACAGCTTCAACCGGATGGCGGCCGACCTCGAAGCCTATGAGCGCGAGCGCAAGATCCTGACCGCCGGTATCGCGCACGAGCTCCGGACGCCGCTCACCATTCTCAAGGGGCGTCTCCATGGGCTGACGGACGGCTTCATCGACCCGAGCACCGACGAGCCGGAGCGCCTGTTGCGCCAGGTCGAGCAATTGTCGCGTATCGTCGAGGATCTTCGCACGCTCGCCCATGCGGATGCCCATGTCCTCGAACTGGACCTGCGCGTGGTCGACCTCGCCCGGGTCGTGCAGTTCGCGATCGTCGACCTTCGCCCCGAGGCCGAGGCGGCCGGCGTGACGATAGGCGAGGCCTGCCAGCCCGCGCGGGTGCGGGCAGACCCGGTGCGGATGCGCCAGGTCGTGATGAACCTCATCAGCAATGCCATCCGCCATGGCGCGGATGGCAACGCGGTCGAGATATCGGTGGCCGTCGAAGGCGCCGCCGCCGTCCTTCGCGTTGCCGACGAGGGAAGGGGGTTCGAGGAAGGCGACGAACGCCGGCTGTTCATGCCGTTCTGGCGGGCGGCGAGATCGCAGGTCGCGGTACGCTCCGGCAGCGGCCTCGGGCTGGCACTCACCGCGAAGCTGGTCGAGGCGCATGGCGGGCGCATCGTCGCGGCGAACCGATCCGATCGCTCGGGGGCATGTTTTCTGGTCTATCTGCCCCTTTGCGATTGATCCTCCGGCGCGGCCTAATGGAGGCTGATCGCGGCGGGCTCGGCGCGCGGCAGCTTCGGTTTGCGTGCCGCGGCCACGGCGAACATGCAAAGCGTCGCGTAGCACAGCGCCGGGACGGTGAACGCAGTCGCATAGTTGCTGTGTTCCGAGACGAGGCCGACGAGCAGGGGGAGGACGGCGCCGCCGACGATGGCGGTGCAGAGGAGGCCCGAGGTTGATTCGGCGCTGGCGGTGGAGCGTTCGAGCGTGAGAGTGAAGATGACGGGGAACATGATCGAGTTGAACAGGCCGATGCTGAGCGCGACGAAGCCGGCGGTGACGCCGCCGACCGCGAAGACGTAGAGGCACATGGCGGCGGCGATGGCGGTGAACAGCGCGAGCAGGCGGTGCGCCTTGACCCTGGTGAGCAGGAGCGAGCCGACGAGGCGGCCGACCATCGCGCCGCCCCAATAGAAGGCGACGGCCTTGCCGGCTTCCTGGAGCGAGACGCCCGGGATGCCGTCGCTGCCCATCGCATAGCCGAGCAGCGGCACGCCGAAGGCGGCATCCGAATGGCCCCAGATCGCATCCGAATTGAGGAACAGCGCCATCTGCGTGCCGATCGACACCTCGGCCCCGACATAGAGGAAGATCGCAAGCCCGCCGAACAGCGCCCAGCGCGACGAGAAGGCGTCGACGACCAGGTTGGCGATCCCCCGGCGCCCGGCCGTGGAAAGCGGCGCCGCCTCGGTCACCACCCGGCGGCTGAGCCAGAAGAACACCGCGAGCGCGGCGATCAGGCCGCAGATCCAGAAATAGGCGGAATCGATGCCGGCCAGCGCCTGCGCGCGGATTTCCTTCGTGACGACTGCCCCTTCCTTCACTTCGATGCCGGCCAGGAACAGGTGCGCGCCGAGCAGTGGCCCGATGAACGTCCCCAGCGAGTTGAAGGTCTGGCTGAGCGTCAGGCGGAGATGGCTGTAGCGTGGATCGCCCAGCGCCGCGGCGAGCGGGTTGGCCGCCACCTGCAGGATGGTGATGCCGCTCGCCAGGATGAAGAGCCCGAGCAGCACCAGCGTGAACACCGCGAGATTGGCGGCCGCCAGCATCACCAGGCACCCGACGATCATCATGCCCAGCGCGCTCAGGATGGTCGGGATCGACTTCAGGCGCGCGAGCAGCGCCGCTGCCGGGAACGACATCACGCCATAGGCCGCGAAGAAGGCGAAGGCCGCGGCCTGGGCCTGGAAATCCGTCAGCGTGAAGATGCCCTTCACCGCGGCCACCAGCGGGTCGATCAGCGACGTGATGAACCCCCAGGCGAAGAACAGGCACGTCACGATGGCATAGGCCGCCGTCACGCCAGCCGATTGTCTCGTCGTCATTTGTCCCCCCTGAAAATGCTTGTCCCTAGCGTGCGCCGGCCAGGCTGTCGGATGGCAGCAGCTGGGTTTCCCCGGAAAGCCGGGTCACGGCGTAGGTGAATCCCGGGAGGAGCGCGAAGGCACCCACTTCGCCGGCCGCGCTCAGCGCCAGGAAGCCGACCTGCATCTCCCGTATCGCATCGCCGCGCAGGCGGGCGATATGCTCGACCGCTTCCCGGCAGGCGGCCTGGGGCGGAAGGCCCGCGCGCATCGACGCGACCACGCGCGCGGTGCCGACGATGCGGGTGACTTCCTCGCCCACGCCCGTGGACGTGGCGCCGCCGATGCCGCGCTCGACATAGAGGCCGTGCCCCGCGAACGGCGAATCCCCGACGCGGCCGTGCATCTTGTAGGCCATGCCGGAGGTCGTGCATGCACCCGCCATGCGGCCGTCCGCCGAGCGCGCGAGCAGGCCCAGCGTGTCGTGGTTCAGCGCCGAGCCCGGTGGTCCCGGCAACTGGTTCTCGATATTCGCCTGGGGCTTGTATTGCGCTGTCTTCAGCCACGCGCGCCACGCCTTCTCGGCCTCGGGCGTCAGCAGCTTGGCGGTCTTCATCCCATGTTCGATGGCAAGGCGCCGCGCGCCTTCGCCCACCAGCATCGTGTGCGGCGTCTTCTCCATGACCAGCCGGGCGACAGAGATCGCATGGATGATGTCCTCGAGCGCCGCCACCGCGCCGATATGGCCCGCGTCGTCCATGATGACCGCGTCCAGCGTCACGCGCCCATCGCGGTCGGGATAGCCGCCGAGCCCGACCGAATGGTTCGTCGGGTCGGCTTCCGGCACGCGTGCGCCGGCTTCGACCGCGTCGATCAGCGATCCGCCCGCATTGAGGCGAGCGAGCGCCGCGGCGTTCGCCGCGGCACCGAAATCCCAGGTGGAAACCAGTGCGACCGGGTCGCTGCCCCGCACGAAGGCGGAACTCGCACCGGCGAAGGTCGCGCTCGTCAGGCCGATGGCCATGGCGGTACGGCGAGTCACTGCTGTCGTCATGCGCTCTCCTCGATGGCGGTACGCAGGCGGCGGACCAGCGCCGCGCTGGTTCTGCGCCGGGGCCCGGCGGAAAACCCCATGGCCATGCTGCGCGGATCGGGGCGTCCGGGCTGGCTCGCGGAAGCGTGCACCTCGCGCACGCCGCTCACGCGCGCGATCCGGACCACATTGTCGGGGGCGAGGCCCGAGCCGGCGATGACGGACAGCCTGCCGTCCGCCGCCTCCACCATCCGGGCGAGGGTCAGCGCGCCGGCCAGCGCCGTCGCTTCCTGGCCCGAGCTGAGGATCTTGTCGAAGCCCAGGGTGCAGGCCTCCTCGACCGCGGCAATCGGATCGGGAACGAGGTCGATCGCGCGATGCAGCACTAGCGCGGCATCGCGGCTGACCATGCGAAAGCGCGCCAGGGCGCGCGAATCCAGCGTATCGTCCGGGCGCAATGCGCCGACCACGATGCCCGTGGCGCCGAGCGCGAGCGCGTGTCGGATATCTTCGGCCATCAACGCCAGTTCGTCCGTGTCGTAGACGAAGCTGCCGGCGCGGGGGCGGATCATCGCGTGGACCGGGACGCCCGTCGCCACGGCATATTCGATCAGGCCGGGGGAGGGGGTAAGGCCGCCCAGTTCGAGTGCGCCGCACAGCTCGATCCGGTCGGCACCGCCCATCACCGCCGCGGCCACCCCTGCGGCGTCGTCGACGCAGATCTCGAGCGTGACGGCCATCAGCGCTTGCCTCGCCCGCTCATCGAGAAGGGTGCGGCGGCGGGTCCCGTGCCCCATGCCATGTTCGGCCGCGGCCCCATCTCGAAGCGCAATGTGCCGCCGGCCATGATCTCGTCATGGCCCAGCCAGGTGCGGTCGAGCGGCCTGCCGTTGAGCGTGGCGGACTGGATATAGATGTTCGCGGCGCTGTTTCCGGGAGCTTCGATGGTGAAGGTCCGGCCATTCTCCAGCGCCAGCTCGGCATGCCGGAACAGGGGTGAGCCGATCACATATTGGTTCGCGCCGGGCGTCACCGGATAGAAGCCGAGCGCGCTGAACACGTACCAGGCCGAGGTCTGGCCATTGTCCTCGTCCCCCGGATAGCCGTCGGGCGCGCTCGAATAGAGCTTGCGCATAACTTCGCGCACCCTGGCCTGCGCCTTCCATGGCTGGCCGGCATAGTTGTAGAGATAGATCATGTGCTGGATCGGCTGGTTGCCATGGGCATAATTGCCCATGTCGACGATCTGCATCTCGCGGATCTCGTGGATCGTGAAGCCGTAATAGCTGTCGTCGAACTTGGGCGGGCTGTCGAACACGCTGTCGAGCTTCGCGGCAAAGGCCTTGTCGCCGCCCATCAGCGCGATCAGGCCCTGCACGTCCTGGAATACCGACCAGCTATAGTGGAGGCTGTTGCCCTCGGTGAAGGCATCGCCCCATTTGAGGGGGTTGAACGGCGCCTGGAAGCTTCCGTCCCGGTTGCGGCCGCGCATCCACCCGCTCTCGGGGTCGAACAGCTTGCGGTAGTTCTGCGCGCGTGCCGCGAACAGGGCAGCGTCCCGGGGCTTGCCGAGCGCCTGTGCGAGCCGCGAGATGGTGAAATCGGCATAGGCATATTCGAGCGTGCGCGCGGCATTCTCGTTGATGCCGACATCGTACGGAACATAGCCGAGCCGGTTGTACCAATCGACGCCTTCGCGACCGACCGAACTGATCGTCTTGCCGTCCCGCGACTTCGGCCGCCCCTGATCGGTATCGGCATTCTTGCGGATCGCTTCGTAGAGCTTGGCGATGTCGAAGCCGCGAATGCCCTTCAGATAGGCGTCGGCTATGTTCACGGCCGAGTTCGATCCGATCATCACGTCGCGGTGGCCGGGGCTGGCCCATTCGGGGAGCCAGCCCGATTCGTCATAGGTGTTGGCGAGCCCCTGCATGATCTGGCCGTCGACTTCGCGGTGCATCAGCGCGAATAGCGGGAAGACCGCGCGGAACGTGTCCCAGAAGCCGTTGTCGGTGAACATCGGGCCGGGATGCACCTTGCCGTCATAGGGGCTGTAGTGGATCGTCCGGCCGGCTGCGTCGATTTCGTGGAACCTGCGCGGAAAGAGCAGGGTGCGGTAGAGCGCCGAATAGAAGGTGCGCTTCGCGTCGATATCCGGGTCTTCCACCTTGTATCGGCCGAGCAGGGCGTTCCATTCGTCCCTGGCCTTCGCCTCGGTGGCTTCGAAGCTGTCCTTGCCGATTTCGCGATCGAGGTTGAGCGCGGCCTGCTCGGGGCTGATGAACGAAGAGGCGACGCGGACATGGACCTGCTCGCCCTTGCGGGTCTTGAACCCGATGATCGCGCCGACATGCTGCCCTTCGGCCTGGGCGATTCCCGGGTTGCGCTTCCAGCCGTCCCCCCAGGTTTCGGCAATTTCGAAATCGCGGTCGAACTCGGCGACGAACCAGTTGTGGAAATTCCCCGGAACGCCGCCATGATTGTTGCGCGCATAGCCGATGATCCGGCGTTCCTTCGGCAGGATCCTGACCATCGAGCCCATGTCGAACGCGTCGAGCAGGATCCAGCTCTGCTCGCTCTCGGGAAAGGTGAAGCGGAAATGCGCCGCCCGCGCGGTGGAAGTCACCTGGGCGGTCACGTCGTAATCGGCCAGATAGACGCCGTAGCGATAGGGCCGCGCGGTCTCCGCCTTGTGCGAGAACCAGGATTCGCGCTCGTCTTCCCTGAACTTGAGCGGACCGGTGAGCGCCATCAGCGAGAAGGCGCCATAGTCGTTGAGCCAGGGGCTCGGCTGATGGGTCTGCTTGATGCCGCGGATCTTGTGGTCGCCGTAGCGATAGGTCCAGCCGTCGCCCATCTTGTTGGTCATGGGCGTCCAGAAGTTCATGCCCCATGGCACGGCGATCGCCGGATAGGTGTTGCCATAGGATAATTCGAACGACGAATCGGTTCCCGTGAGCGGGTTCGCCAGGTCGGCATGGTCCGGCGCCTGCTGCGCGGCGAGCGGGACCGGGAGCATGGCCAGGGCGAGCCCCAGAATGCGCGTTGCAAATCCCCCCATCCGCATCGTCTCCCTATCCCTTCTCACCGGCGCGGAAGCCGGGTTCGCGCCTCGGCCCAGAAGGCGGGGGCGAACATCTGGCCCGCGCCGACAATGGCCGCGTCTTCGGTATTCTCGTGTATCAGTATCGGTGTCGCGACGTCGCATGCAGCGAGCCCTGCGCGCAGGGCAGGCGCGAAAAGGTCGAACGCGCCGGCGATGCGTCCCCCGAGCATGATCGCCTCGGCGCCGAATCCGCGTGCCCAGGGCGCGACGATGGCCGCGAGATTGGCGCCATATTCCGCGAAGACGGACCGCACGACTTCGTCCTGCCGGGCGTCGGCCGCCATTCTGGCCACATTCTCTTGCGGACGACCGCTCTGCCTGGCGCCTTCGGTCAGAAGCCAGCGGGAAGAGACATAGTCATCGGCGATCCCGTGCTTGAACGGCAAGTTCCACAGGCATCCGCCGGGCGGCACCGCACCCGGCTCCTCCTCGATCACCGGGATGCCGCGATCGAGGAACGCGGCGCCGAGCCCGGTGCCGAGCGTGATCGCGAGCAGGCGGGCGCAATTCCCGGTGGCACCCATCGCCGCGCAGCCGACCGCGAAGGCAGTTGCGTCGTTCAGGAAGCGAATCTCGTGCGAAGCGGGCAGGCGGCGCTGCAATTCGTCGCGCACGTTGATGCCATAGAGGCTCTGGAACTTGCCATTGCTTTCGAAGAAGGCAGTGCCGGTGCGATAGTCGAACGGGCCCGGCATTGCGATGCCGACTCCGGTGACCCGATCGGTGTCCGGCGCGATCGTCGTGATCAGGTGCGCCCAGGCATCGAGGAGTTCCGCGCTGGCAGCGCCGCTGCGTGTCTCGCTATGCCTGTAGCTCTTGACGAGGATCCCGTGCCCCTGCCGGTTCAGCAGCGCGCCGGCGACGTGGTGACCGCCGATATCCAGTCCGACGATCATTCCATGCCTCTCCCCCTGGACCCACTGCGCCGCGCGACGCGGTCGTTGCACGAAATGTAATCCATTACATATCGCGAGGCCAGCCTTATTTGAGAGTGGGCGGCGGAAATGGCTGCGGGCGGTGCCCGGACGCGCTCCCGGCACTATCGGCGCGTGGCGGGGCGCTCACCCGCTGCTCTCGCGAACGACCAGGGTATGCGGCAGAATGTGCACCGCCTCGTCTCGCGCCTTGTCCTCGATCCAGTCGATCAGCAGCTCGCAGGCCTTTGCGCCCATCTCGGCGGCGGGCTGCCTGACGGTGGTGAGCGCCGGCGTGGAATGGGCGGCGAAATCGATGTCGTCGAAGCCGGTGACCGCGATATCCGAGGGGACCGAGACACCCTGGGCCGCGAGCGCCTGGATCGCGCCGATGGCCATTTCGTCGTTGATGCTGACGATCGCCGTGGGCCGCGGCGACATTGCGAGAATCTCGCGCGCGGCTTCGAAGCCGGACTGCATCCTGAAACTGCCGTGGAGCACGAGTCCCGGATCGAAGGCGATGCCGGCTGCCTCGAGTGCCTGGCGATAGCCCTTGAGGCGGTCGATGGCATGGGCATTGGCCTGCGGGCCGCTGATCGCCGCGATCCGACGATGGCCGCGGGCGATCAGATGCGCGACGACCTCGTGCATCGCGCCGACATTGTCGATCCGGACGGAAGGCGCCTCCGTCAGTTCGCAGCCGCAGGCATGGACCACGGGGTAGGGAGCCTGGCGGCGGCTTTCGGCCGGCGCATAGTCGGGGCTGAGCTGGATCACGCCATCCGCCAGCCGCGTCTCGACCAGCCGGGCATAATGTTCCTCGCGCTCGGGCGAATCGCGCGTGTCGCCGAGCAGCACCGAATAGCCGCGTTTCCAGGCGGTCGCTTCGATCCCCGCAGTGACGTTGGCGAAGAACGGATTGGCGATGCCGGGCACGAGCACCAGCAGCGTGAAGGACTTGTCGGTACGCAGGTTGCGCGCCAGCATGTTCGGCCGATAGTTCACGGCCTCGACTGCCTTGAACACCTTCGCGCGGGTCTTCTCGGTCACCTTCTCCGGCTCGCGGAGCGCCCGCGACACGGTCGCCGTCGAAAGCCCGGCTGCCCGTGCTACGTCAAGGATGGTGGTCATCGCCGTGTGATTGCCCTTCGCGCTTCCCGCATCCATCCGCTCCCCCATTGCCGGATCCTGCGCCGTTCATGACGAAAGAGGGCGATGGCCGGCCCGTTGTCAATATTGTCGAGAAGGGCTTTACAAAAAATGTAATCGATTGCAAATCCGGATTCGCGCAACGAGTCCGGGCAGATAGCAATGGTCCGGCGGGCGCGGCGCCAACGGGTTCGTTGGAGAGGGGGCAGGATTGACCGTTATCGATGGCGCGATCGTCGCCGCCTATCTCCTGGCAACGCTCGTCATCGCGCTGGTGGTGCGTCGCCGCGCGGCGCAGAGCATCGACAGCTATTATCTCGGCAACAAGAAGATGCCCTGGTATCTGCTCTGCCTGTCCGACGCGTCGGGGATGTTCGATATCTCGGGCACGATGTGGCTGACGACGCTGCTGTTCGTCTATGGCTTGAAGAGCGTCTGGCTCCCCTGGCTCTGGCCGGTGTTCAATCAGGTCTTCCTGATGGCCTTCCTCGCGCTGTGGCTGCGCCGTTCGAACGTGCGCTCCGGGGCCGAGTGGATCCTGCTGCGCTTCGGGGAGGGGGCGGGAAGCCGGCTCTCCCATCTTTCGGTGGTGGTCTTCGCGCTGTTCTGCGTGGTCGGCTTCCTCGCCTATGCCTTTGTCGGCATCGGCAAGTTCATGGAGCTCTTCATCCCGTGGGAAACGGTGGCGCCGCTGCTCGGCGGGATGACGGTCGATCCCGCGCTGGTGCCGAATATCTATGCGGTGTTCTTCACCAGCCTGGTCACGCTCTACGTCGTGCTCGGCGGCATGCCCGGGATCGTGTGGACCGATGTCCTGCAATTCTCGATCATGACCATTGCGGCGATTTTCATCGCTGGCCTCGCCATGACATTGGTTTCGCCGGAACAGGTGGTGGCTGCCACGCCCCAAGGGTGGATGAACCCATTTTTCGGCTGGTCGCTCGATCTGGACTGGCACGCGATCCAGCCCGAGGTCCAGACCAAGATCGCGGCGGACGGCTACGGCCTGTTCGGCGCGCTGTTCATGATGATGCTCTTCTCGGGGATATTGAAGAGCGCCGCCGGCCCCGCGCCGAGCTATGACATGCAGCGCATCCTGGCGACCCGCACGCCGCGCGACGCGGCGAAGCTGACCGGTTTCGTCTCGGTGGTGCTGATGCCGATCCGCTATCTGATGATCACGGGCTTCACGGTGCTGGCACTGGTCTTCGTCGACCGGCTCGATCTCGTCTCCGGTGGGCGGATCGACTATGAGAGCATCCTGCCGGCCGCGATCCAGAGCTTCGCGCCCACCGGCATGCGCGGGCTCATCGTCACCGGCTTGCTCGCCGCGTTCATGGCGACGTTCGCAAGCAGTCTCAACGCGGCGCCGCTCTACCTCGTGAACGACATCTACCGTCGCTACGTCAATCCGGACGCATCGCAGCGCAGGATGATCTGGATGAGCTATGCCGTGTCGCTCACCGTCGTCCTGCTCAGCATGGGGATCGGCTTGTTCGTCTCGAGCATCAACGATGCCCTGCAATGGATCGTGTCGGGCCTGTGGGGCGGCTACACCGCGTCGAACGTGATCAAATGGTATTGGTGGCGGTTCAACGGCCATGGCTATTTCTGGGGGACGGTCGCCGGCATGGCCTGTGCGATGACCTTCCCGTTCCTGTTCGGGGCGCTGCTGCCCGACATGGGCTCCGTCCTGGCGCTCTATCTCTTCCCGCTGGTGATCCTGGTCGCGGGGACCGTTGCCGTCACCGTAAGCCTGATGACTCCGCCGACCGACATGGCGGTGCTCAAGACCTTCTACGACCGGGTGCGTCCCTGGGGCTTCTGGGGGCCGGTACATCGCGCGCTCGCGCAGGAGCGGCCGGGGGCACGGCCGAACCGCAACTTCCCGCGCGACATGTTCAACATCGCGGTGGGCACGATCGTCCAGACCAGCCTGGTGGCGGTGCCCATCTTCCTCGTGCTCAAGAATATCCCAGGCCTGCTGGCGGCAATCGCGGTCGCATCCGCCGGCGGGCTGATCCTGTGGCGCACCTGGTACCGCCGGCTCGAGGACTGGCCGAGCGACATGGCGCGGTTGGACGCCGCGCCGGAGATTGCGCGATGACTCGGCGGACGGGCATGCGGTTCGTAGCCGCGGCATTGCTGCTGGCCGTCGGCGCGGGCGCGCGGGAAGCACCCGTGGCGGCCAGGCCTGGCGAGGACCTTGTCGCCTATGTCGATCCGCTGATCGGCACCGGCGGCAACGGCCACACCTTTCCCGGCGCCACCGTCCCGTTCGGCATGGTCCAGCTCAGCCCGTCGAACGACCGCAATGGCTGGAACTGGACCTCGGGCTACCATTATTCCGACGAGGACATCAAAGGCTTCGCGCATACGCATATCAGCGGGGCGGGGCTTTCGGCGCTCGGCGACATCCTGCTGATGCCGACGCGCTCGCCCTCGACCGACGCCGGCTCGGCGGAGCGGCCGGGTTCGGGCTATCGCTCGCGCTTCTCGCACGCGCGCGAACTGGCGCGGCCGGGTTACTACCGCGTCCATCTGGACGATCCGGACGTCGATGCAGAGCTGACCGCTGCCGCGCGCGCCGGCTTTCATCGCTATACCTATCGGGGCGATGCGGCACGTTATGTGGTGATCGATCCGACCCACAGCGTGGGGGACCACGCCTATCGCACCGAAGTCGAGATCGTCTCCGACCATGAGATCCGCGGCTGGAAGCGCGCGATCAGCCAGTCGTCGGGCGACCGTTCGGTCTTCTTCGTCGCGCGTTTCTCGCAACCGTTCGCCAGCGCGAGGCTGACGGAGGACGACCGCCCGGTCGAGGGGCGCGCCCGGACGGGACGCGCGATCAAGGCGCTGGTGCAATTCGCGCCGGGGGACGGGGATAGCGTCGAAGTCGCCGTGGCATTGTCACATACGGGCGAGGGCGGTGCGCAGGCCAATTTCGATGCCGATGCGCGGGGCCGTACGTTCGATGCAGCGCTGGCCGACGCCACCCGCCTGTGGCAGGAGCGCCTGTCGCGGATCACCATCGAAGGCGATGCGCGGCAGAAGCGGTTGTTCTACACCGCGGCCTATCATGCGGCGATCGCGCCCAACCTGGTCTCGGACGTCACGGGGGCCTATTATCTCGACGGCAAGGTCCGCCAGTCGAGGATCCCGCAGTTCAGCAATTTTTCGAACTGGGACACCTATCGCGCGCTGCATCCGCTGCTGACCATCATCGACACGAAGAAGGATGGCGAGATCGTTGCCTCGATGGTCTCGCGCCATGCCGAGCAGGGCCTGTTGCTGCCGAGCTGGGAGGCCGTCGGCCACGACAATCGCGTGATGATCGGCTACAGCATCGTCTCGCCGATCGCCGACGCGGTGCTGAAGGGCATCCCCGGCGTCGATCCCGAAGCCGCCTATGCGGCGATTCGCGCCAGCGCCTTCGACACGACCAAGCACAGCAACGTCTATGACGCGAACGGCATGGCGGGCTATCTGGCCTATGGGTTCGTGCCCGCCGACGTGGCGAGCTCGGTCTCCAAGACCACCGAGCAGAATTACGAGGACTGGGCGATCGGCCGCGTCGCGGAGAAGCTCGGCAAGCGCGCGGATGCCGCGCTCTTCGCCGGGCGCGCGACCGGTTGGCGCCAGCTCTATGATCCGGCCAACGGCTATCTGCTGCCGCGGCTGGCCGACGGGAGCAGGGTGCCGGTGCCGATGGACACCTGGGATACGCTGAACCGGCACTATGTCTCGGGCAATATCTGGGCCTATTCGAGCTATACGCCGCACGACATGGTCGCCGCGATCCGGCTGCACGGCGGACGCGAAGCCTATGCGCGCTGGCTCGAGGGAATCTTCACCGACACTCGGCCGATCGGTGGCGAGCAGCATGTCGACATCTCGGGCTTTATCGGCCGCTATGCGCATGGGGACGAGCCGGGGCATCACATGGCCTGGCTGTTCAATCTCGTCGGCGAGCCGTGGCTGACGCAGCTCTATGTGAACCGCCTGGTCCGGGAAATGTACGCCGATCGACCGGACGGCCTCGTCAACAACGAGGATCTGGGCCAGATGTCGGCCTGGTATCTGCTTGCCACGCTCGGCTTCTATCCGATCGCGCCGGGCGACCTGACCTATCAGATCACGGCGCCCCATCATCGCCGCGCGACGATCGGGCTCGAAAGCGGCAAGACCTTCGTCGTCGAGGCCGACGGCCTGACGCCCGAGAACATCTTCGTCCAGTCGGCGACGCTCGACGGCAAGCCTTACCCCTATAGCTATATCCGGCACGAGCGGATCATGGCCGGCGGCGTGCTGCGGTTCGAGATGGGGCCGAAGCCGAACCGCGCATGGGGAAGCGATCCGCGGGAGACCAGCCTAGGCGCGTTCGACGACAAGCTGCCGGCGGAAGTGCCGCATCGCGCCGCCTGGGCGCCGTTCGACTCGGATGCCGCGGCATATTTCGCCGGTTCGCGCACGGTCGTCCTGCAGACCGCCGAGCCGGGCGCGGTCATTCGCTATACCCTCGATGGCCGCGAGCCGGATGGGCGATCGCGGCGCTATGCCGGCCCGCTTCGGATCAGCCATGACACGGTGCTGAAGGCCGTTGCCCTGCGCGAAGGGCTGGCGATGAGCACGATCTTCGAGAAACATTATGCGCGCGCCGCTACCGTCGGTCTCGGGCCCGGCTATCCGCGGATCGCCATCGCGGAGCCCGACATGCCCTATGGCCGGGCCGACGGCGCGATGCTGATCGACCAGCAGCGCGGAACCCGCTTCTATGGGGACAAGAAATGGTCGGGGCGGCTGGGCGACATCACCGCGACCATCGATCTCGGCAGGTCGCGGCCCGTCCGCAGCGTGACGATCGGCTATCTCGACGATCCAATGAACGGCATCCTCGTGCCGCGGCGGATCGAGATCTGGGCCGGAAGCGAAGCGGGGGCGCTGTCGCTGGTGGGCAGCCGCGATGTAGCCGCACCGCATGAGATCCGGCAGGCGGTCGATCGCCTGCGCATCCCCGTGCGCGGCAGCTTCCGACATTATCAGGTCCGCGTGCTTTCCGCGGGCACCATGCCGCCAGGCCTCAGCCCGCCCGGGCGAAAGGCATGGCTGTTCCTTGACGAGATCCTATTGCAATGACCGCTTCTGCCGCGGCTGCGGCCGCACATATCGCGCTGCGCCGGCGCATTCCGATCGCCGATGGCTGGGTGTTTCGCCGGGCCGGCGATACGGCATGGATGCCGGCCAGCGTGCCCGGCTCGAATTTCTCCGACCTGCTGCGCAACGGCGTGATCGAGGACCCGTTCGCGCGTGACGCCGAGCTTCGACTGCAATGGATCGAGAACGAGGACTGGGAATATAGCTGCGCGTTCGAGATATCGGGCGAGGATCTGGCTGCCGACAGCGTCGCGCTGGTCTTCGAAGGGCTCGATACCTATTGCTCGGTGGCGCTCAACGGCATGCCCCTGTTGCGGGCAGAGAACATGTTCTGTGTCCATCGGGCCGAGTGCCGGGCGCTGCTGCGGCCGGGCCGAAACGAACTGGCGCTCCGGTTCAAGTCGCCGGTTGCGCCAGGTGCCGAGCGGCGCGCGCGCGAGGGCGTGCTCTACCCGGCGGAAAACGACAAGACCGCGGATCACGCCAGCGTCTATGTCCGCAAGGCGCCCTATCATTTCGGTTGGGACTGGGGCCCGAAATACGTCACGTCGGGCGTGTGGCGGCCAGTCTGGCTCGACCTTGTCCGCAAGGCGCGCATTGCCGAATTGCGGCACGAGATCGTCGACCTGTCGCCCGAACGGGCCGAGTTGGCCTTCACCGTCGAGATCGAAGGGCAGGCGGATGGCCAGGCTTGGCTGGAGCTGACGTGCGACCGGCCGGGCATGCCTATCGTCCGGCATCCCGTGTCGCTCGAGCCGGGCATGCGGTCGCACCGGATCGCGGCGACGATTGACGGCCCCCGGCTCTGGTGGCCCAACGGGCTGGGCGAAGCCTGTCTCTACGCCTTCACCGTGCGGCTGGTCGACAAGGACGGCCCGATCGATGCGACGGTGCAGCGGATCGGATTGCGCACCATCGAAGTGGTCAATCACCCTGACGCGCATGGCGAGTGTTTCTATCTCAAGGTGAACGGGCGCCCGGTGTTCATGAAGGGGGCCAATTACATCCCGCAGGACAGTTTCCAGGAAGCTGTCACGCCCGAGCGCCATCGCCAGCTCTTCCGCGACACGGCGGACGCCAACATGAACATGCTCCGCGTCTGGGGAGGCGGGGTGTACGAGTGCGATTTGTTCTACGATCTCGCCGACGAGCACGGCATCCTGATCTGGCAGGATTTCATGTTCTCGTGCACGCTCTATCCCTCGGACGAGGCCTTTCTCCAGCTCGTCGAGGAAGAAGCCATGCAGGCGGTCCGCCGGTTGCGGCATCATGCCTGCCTCGCGCTGTGGTGCGGCAACAACGAGATCAGCCTGGGTGTGGCCCATTGGGAATGGCCGGAGAAATTCGACTACTCCGCCGAGCAGTTCGCGGCGATGGTGGCGGGAAATGCCCGGCTGTTCGACGAACTGCTGCCCGATGTGGTCGCGCGGCTCGATCCGGATCGCTTCTATTTTCCGTCATCGCCCATCGGCCACTGGAACGACCCGGCCGACGATATGCGCGGCGATGGCCATTATTGGGGCGTTTGGCACGGCGAACTGCCCTTCGCGACCTATGGCGAGCGGCTGTCCCGCTTCATGAGCGAATATGGCTTCCAGTCCTATCCGCTGCTGGATTCCGTGAAGCGCTTCACCGCATCGGAGGATCGAACGCTTGGCTCGTCCGTGCTTTCGGTTCACCAGAAACATGGGCGAGGCGATGCGATCATCGGGCGTTTCGTGCGCGAGGCCTTCGGCGAACCGACCGGTTTCGAGCATTTCTGCTACCTCAGCCAGGTGCTCCAGGCCGATGGGCTGCGCGTTGCCTTCGAGGCGCACCGGCGGAACATGCCGATGTGCATGGGTTCGCTCTACTGGCAGCTCAACGATTGCTGGCCGGCAGTCTCCTGGTCGGGGATCGACTATTACGGGCAATGGAAGGCGTTGCACTATCAGGCCGCCCGCTCGTTCGCGCCGGTTCTGGTCTGTGCCGAGGCGCGCGACGGCGGCTTCCGCATCCATGGCGTGTCCGACCTGACAGAGGACCTCGCGGTCGAGCTGGTGGCCGAGCTGGTCGATTTCGACGGTGTCGTGCTGTGGGGCACGGCGCGCGAAGTCCGGCTCGGCGCGAACGAAGCGCGCGAACTTCTGCTGGTCCCGGCCGACGATCTGCCGGCGCTGGATCGCGCGACTACGGTGCTGACGTTGCGGCTGACCCGACAGGGCGAGGCGCTGGCCTCGAACATCGTCCACCCGGCGGCGGTCCACGCCTCGGCCCTGCCCGAGCCGGGGATCGAGATCGAAATCCTGAATCCCGACGTCGTACGGGTCAGCGCGCGACGGTTCGCCCGGGCGGTCCATATCGCCGCGGCTCCCCTCGATACCCCGGGATCGCCCATCAATTTCGACGACAATTTCTTCGATCTGCTCGCCGGGGAGGCCCGGGTGGTGCGGGTGCGCGACGGCCGCCGTTTCGATCCCGCGACGCTTCGCGTGACTTCGGTCAGGGACACGCACGCGACGGTGCCGGCACGGGCCGCGCTCGCGGGGCCGGCTCGGCGCGCCGCGGCGGCAGAGGGTTGAGTGGCGCGCCGGCTCATCCGCGCGGCCTTGTGGCGAGGCACCGCATTCGCCATCGCGCTGGCGTTGCCCGGCTCCGCGGCGTTCGCTCGGGCGCCGCACGCCGCGGACGCCCCCCTGGCGCTCTCGCCGCCCTTCGCGCTCAGCGTGGAGCAGCTCTTCGCGTGGGAGGCGGCCGGCCCGCTTGCCGATGCGGGCAATGTCTCGCGCGTGCCGCTCGCCGGCCGCATGGTCGATCCGGGGCCGGGGCCTGATCCCGCCGCGCGGCTGGATCCGAAGGTCCGCGTGCTGTTCGCCCCTGACGGAATGAACAATTTCGGCAACTATCTGGCGCCGCAGCCCCGGTTCAATCTCTATACCTTCACCCATTGGGCCCAGATCGACGTGTTGTCGTGGTTTGCCGGTACTGCGGGGCACAATGTGCTGATCCCGGCCCGGCCATGGGTCGACACCGCGCACCGTAACGGCGTGAAAGTGATCGGCACCGCGTTCTTCGCCCCGCTCGCCTGGGGCGGATCGGCGAAGACGCTCGAGGCGTTCCTGCGGGAGGAGGGCGAAGGGCGCTTTCCCGCCGCCGACCGTCTCGTCGAGCTCGCCCGCCACTATGGCTTTGACGGCTGGCTGATCAACCAGGAGACCGACGTCTCGCCCGAGCTTGCCCGGCGCATGACGCGGTTCATGGCGTATCTGACGCGGATCGCCCCCCCGGGCATGGAAATCCATTGGTATGACGCGATGCTGCCCGATGGCCGCGTCCAGTGGCAGAATGCCTATACCGCCGGCAATGCGCCATTGCTGCAGGATGGCGCGACGCGCGTGTCGGACGCGATGTTCCTCAACTATGCGTGGACCCCCGCGGGATTGCGCGCGGGTGCGGCGCTCGCCGAGGCGCGGGGGCGAGACCGCTATGCGCTGTTCGTCGGTGCCGATCTTTGGCCGGCCCGTCACAATGCGCAGCAGGCGTTCGGCAACAAGCGTTGGCTGCGCGGCCTGCGCGAGCATGGGGACGGGCCGGCCCTCGGCTCGGTCGCGCTCTTCGCCCCGAACTTCAACTTCAATGCCGGCGGGGAATTCGGCGATTTTCGCGCCAATCCGCGGGATGCGGAAGCCTTTTATGACGGCGAGGTCCGGCTGTTCGCCGGCGACGACCGCAACATGGCCGCGGGAAATTCCACGGAAGCGATGCGAACCGGCGCGTGGGAAGGCATCGCGGCGCTGGTGCCGGCGCGCTCGACGATCGCGAAGCTGCCGTTCGAGACCGGTTTCAACACTGGTCATGGCCTGACCGATTTCCGGGACGGGCGCGTCGTCGGCGGCCCGTGGCACGACATGGCGCGACAAGACCCGCTCCCGAGCTGGCAATTTGCCTATTCGCCCGCCGCGCGATTGCGGATCGGCTATGATTTCCAGCGCGCATGGCAGGGCGGCAGCTCGCTGCGCGTGGCGCCCCAGGCCGTGCTTGGCAACCCGGCCGAAGTGCCGCTGTTCCTCACGGATCTGCCGATCGATGCCCGGACCGGGCTCTCGGTGACCGCGATCGCCGCGTCGCCGGGCTATGCGCTGCGCCTGACGATGGCGGATGGCAGCGAATCACTTCACCCATTGACCGCGAGGGGAGTGTGGCAGGAACGCCACTGGTGCCTCGGGCGGTTCGCCGGGAAAGCCGTACGGCGAATTTCGCTGGTGATTGATCGGGGGCAGTCCAAGCCGCTGAATCTAGGGAAGATAACCATCCGGGACGGCTGTTCCCCGCCGACCTAGGAAACCGGTGTCAATCGCTCGCTTCGGCTGCAATAAAAGCGTTTGACAAAGGAAATGTAATCGATAACTTTGTAATCGATTACATTTGGATCGTCGAACTCGGCCGGGCGGCTTCGCCCAGGAAAGGGTCAAGGCGAACGATGGAATCGGGGAGGAAATGGCGGCTAGCGGTCAACGGGCCGCCCGCTTGAAAGGGAGAGGGGCAATGGCCTTTTGTCGCACTGTCGGGGGCGCATCCGATTCGGGTACGTTCCGCAAAGTTCTGCTGACCACCACCAGCCTCGTGATCGCCGCGGTCGCGCCGCTTGGGATCGCGCATGCACAGGAAGCGCGGTCCGATGCGACCGCAGCCCAGGAGGGTGAGGGCGAGGCCATCCTCGTGACGGGGTACCGCGCGTCGATCCAGCAGGCCTTGCGCCAGAAGCGCGACGCGAATGCCATCGTCGAAGTGATCACGGCCGAGGATATCGGCAAGTTTCCCGACAAGAACGTCGCCGACGCGCTGCAACGCGTGCCCGGCGTGGTCATCACCCGCGATGGCGGGGAGGGCAAGACGGTGAGCGTTCGCGGCCTGCAGGCCGGCCTCACGCTGACCCAGCTGAACGGCAACTATATCGCGTCCTCGGAGACCAACGACGAGGCCACGCGCTCGTTCAACTATGTGCTCCTGCCGTCGAACATGCTGTCCAGCGCCGAGCTGTACAAGACGCCGGAGGCGCGGATCGACGAAGGCGGCATCGGCGGCACCGTGATCCTGAAGACCCGGCGTCCGCTCGACCTGCCGGCCTGGTCGGGTTTCGTGACGGCCGAGGGCACCTATTCCGATACGAGCGCGAAGGTCGACCCGCAGCTTTCGGGCATGATCTCGTGGCGCAACGAGGCAGAGACCGTCGGTTTCCTCGTTGGCACCACCTGGCAGCGGCGCACCAACCGCAGCATGGAGGTCAGCACCGAAAGCTGGAACTGGTATTCCGACAACAACGCGCGGAGCGCCGTGGACGTCAACGGCAAGGCACTCGATCCGCAGCCGTCGAAATGGTGGGGCGGCTCGGGCTTCAACGACCAGAATGGCAAGCATTATTCGGATTTCTTCCTGCCGACTTCGGTCAATTTCGCGGTGCGTGACGAGCAGCGCGAGCGGCTGGGCATCCAGGCGACCGCGCAGCTGAAGCCCTTTCACAACCTCACCATGACCGCCAATTACTTCCGCTTCGACCTGAAGGGGGACTATGCGCTCAACATGCTCAAGATTCCGGAATGGAATCTCGCCCGCGTCTCGTGGGACGGAAATTACGGGGGCGGCAGGCTGCTCAACGGGCTAACGCTCGATCCCAGCGGCACCATCGCGACCGGCGCGGAATATCGGAAGCTCGCGGGCCGGACCTATTATTGCAACGAGGCCGAAGCCGCGGCCGGCGGAAAGCCCTCGGGCGGATGGGGGCCCGACGACTGCACGATCCCCACGCCGCAGCTCTCGGGCGGCTATAGCCGCGAGAAGGCGCTGTCGCAGACGGTCGACTTCTCGGTCGATTGGGAGAGCGGTCCGTGGCGCGCTACCCTGGTGGGCGGCCGGACCTGGTCCGAGGGCGGCCCGTCGTTGAACTTCCGCATGTCCGCCAAGCCCCGTCGCTTCGTCAACGGCGCATGGCAGATGGGCAACGGCCTCAGCGCCTGGAATCTGACCGGCACGCCGTCGGCTACCTTCTCGCCGGACCTCCAGGACAATCTGCGCGCCGGCATTGCCGAGATCGATCTTGGGTCGACCGATTCCTCCTGGAAGGAAACGTCGATTTCGCAAAACTATGTCCAGGCGGACTTTACCAGGCTGTTCGAGAGCCCGTGGCTGCAGTCGATCCAGGCCGGCGTCAAGTATCGCGACGGCAAGGTGCACCGCAATACCGGCAACACCTTGTGGTACTGCCCGGGCACGACCACGCGCTACCAGAATGGTTGTGACGCCCAGGCATCGGTGGCGCGTCCGGAATATTTCTATGCCAAGGCGCTCGGCCATATCGAGGGCGGCTTCAACGCCAACGTCTTCCCGGGAATCGATTTCCCGGCCTATCTCGCGCAGCTGAAGGCGCGTTACGGCGACGCGGTTCGCTACGAGGAGCCCGACTTCATCTACAATGTCGGCGAGAAGATCCTCTCCGGCTACACCCAGCTCAACTTCAAGGCGGACCGCATCCGCGGCAATATCGGCCTGCGCGTCGCCCGGACCAAGCAGCATGCCGCGTCGACCGACGCGATCGAGCGTTTCCTCGACTATTTCGTGGACGGCCCGGGCGGCACCCCGCAGCCGTGCACGACCGAGCCGGGCTGCGAGAGCGGCTTCCTCAAGAATGAGGTGAAGGAGAAGACTTTCGAGCTCAACACGCTGGACAAGACCTATACCGACTTCCTGCCCAGCCTGAACTATGCCGTCGACCTGACCGACAGGCTGGTGTTGCGCGGCGCCGTTTCGAAGGTGATCTCGCGGACCGGCTACACGGATATCGCCTTTCCGGGCGCCCTCAACTTCGTCTCCCAGGAATATAGTTCCGATCGCAGCGCGGCGGGCGGAAGCACTGATCCGGGCTGGAGCGGATCCGGCAGCAACAAGGACCTGAAGCCGTTCGAGGCATGGCAATATGACGTCGGGCTGGAATGGTATTTCCACCCCGGCTCGGTCGTGGGCGTCGGCCTGTTCCGGAAGGACGTGAAGAACTTCATCGTGCCGGTGACTCGCGACCAGCAGCTGACGATCGGCGGCAATACCGTGACCGTCCGCAACTTCTCGACTTCGGCCAATGGCCGCAACGGCGTTTCGAAGGGTATCGAGCTCTATGCCCAGCACACGCTGGACTTCGGCCTCGGCTTCCAGGCGAACTTCACCTACAACGATACCAACATGGCGGCCGTCATCCTGGACGGGAAGGAAATCGCCAGGTCGCCGCTCGTCGGCAGCGCGAAGACCCAGCTCAATGCCACCGTCTTCTACGAGAGCGACAAGTTCCTGGCGCGCGCCTCGTACAACCGCCGCGGCGAGCTGGTGGGCGGCCTGCACAACGGCCTCAGCATCTATTCCGAGCCCTATCAGCAGGTCGATCTGAACGTGGCCTACAACATCACCAAGCAACTGGTGTTGAGCGCGTCGGTGCTGAACCTGACCAAGGAGGAACAGCGTGCGCACCTGGGCAAGGACACCAAGGCCCGGCTGTGGACCAACAATTATTCGGGCCGTATCGTCTATGGCGGCGTGACCTATAAGTTCTAGGCCGGTCATCCAGTCTCCTCGCGTCCGGCGGGCGCGAGGAGGCCCCCGACGACAGAAGCGCGGCTCAACCGGTGGAGGGCCCGGATGCCGCCGCGGCCCGATGGGGCGGCATCATGGGCTGGACGATCGGCGATCATCTTTGAGGCATGGCCGTCGGTCGATGCCATGAGGGGGAACTTTGCAGCGATGAGCACCGATAACCGGATCAGGAACATCGTCGTCGTGGGGGGCGGCAGCGCCGGCTGGATGGCGGCGGCGGTGCTGGCCACGTATCTGGGGCGCGGAGCCTCCGTTCGCCTGATCGAATCGGAGGAAGTCGGCATCGTCGGAGTGGGCGAAGCCAGCGTTCCGCACATGAAGACGTTCAACACCGAGATGCTGGGCATCAAGGAAGCGGATTTCGTCGTCGAGACCCAGGCCACGTTCAAGCTCGGCATCCAGTTCAACGACTGGGGGCGGCTCGGCGACAGCTATGTCCATGGTTTCGGAAAGATCGGCCAGGGCATCGGGCCGTTGCCGTTCCATCAATTCTGGCTGAAGCAATATCTTGCCGGGCGCGCGGCAGAGATTGGCGCCTATTCGCTGCAGACGGTGGCGGCCCCGTTGAACCGGTTCATGCCCAGCCCGGCCAATGCGCCGGAGGGCTCGCCGCTCGCGGACATCGCCTATGCCTATCATTTCGACGCGAGCCTGTATGCGCGCTTCCTGCGGAACCTGTCCGAGCGCAGGGGCGTGCAGCGCACCGAGGGCAAGATCGTCGAAGTGATCCAGCGCGCCGGCGACGGTTTCGTGGAAGCGGTCGTGATGGAAAGCGGCGAGCGCATCGAGGGCGAGTTGTTCGTCGACTGCTCGGGCTTTCGCGGCCTGTTGATCGAGCAGGCGCTCGAGACCGGCTATGCGGACTGGACGCATTGGCTGCCCTGCGACCGGGCGATGGCCGTTCCGTGCGAGAATGTCGGCCCGCTCACGCCCTATACGCGCGCCACTGCGCTCGGGGCCGGCTGGCAATGGCGCATCCCGCTGCAGCATCGCTGCGGCAACGGCTATGTCTATTCCAGCCAGCACGTCAGCGACGATGAGGCCGCGGCGACGTTGCTCGCGAACCTTGACGGAAAGCCACTCGCGGATCCGCGCCCGCTGCGCTTCACCACCGGCATGCGCAGGAAGTTCTGGCACAAGAACGTCGTCGCGGCCGGCCTGGCCGCCGGTTTCCTGGAGCCGCTGGAATCGACCAGCATCTATCTGGCCCAGTCGACCATCCAGCGGCTGCTCGGCCTGTTCCCGAACAAGGATTTCGATCCGCTGCTCGCCGAGCGATTCAACCGGGAATCCGCGTTCGAATGGGAACGCGTGCGCGATTTCATCATCCTGCACTATCATGCGACCGAGCGCGCCGACACGCCGTTCTGGGACCATTGCCGCACCATGTCGGTCCCGGCGCCCCTGCAGGAAACCATGGCCCTGTTCCGCAGCGATGGCCGCTATTTTCGCAATGGGGAGGATTTCTTCGCATTGCCGAGCTGGGTGCAGGTGATGCTGGGCCAGCGCATCGTGCCGCACGGCTATCACCCGATCGTCGACGAGATGCCCGAGCACCAGCTGGCCGAGTATCTCGAACGGACGCGCGCGACCTTGGCGAACTGCGTCGGGGCCATGCCCTTGCACCAGGCATTCATCGACGAGCACTGCAAGGCGCCGCCGGAGCTGGCGCAGGCCGGCGCAGCGCCGCACATGGTCAAGGCATAGGGGAGCTGCGGTAATGGACATCACAAGGCGAGCGGTGCTCGCGGCCGGCGGCGGGATCGCGACTTCGGCGATGCTGGGCCCGATGGGTATCGCACGGGCGGCAGGATTTCCCGGCAAGCGCCCGCCCGTGGCGGAGCGGCGGTTCGTCAGCCAGGCGGTGGAGCGCGAGATCGCCCGCGTTTCCGGGATGATCGCCGACCCCGAACTCGCCTGGCTGTTCGGCAATTGCTATCCCAACACCCTCGACACGACCGTCGCGATGGGCACCGTGGAGAGCAAGCCCGACGCCTTCGTGATCACCGGCGACATTCCGTGCCTGTGGTTGCGCGATTCGGCGGCGCAGGTTCGCCCCTATCTTCACCTGGTGAAGCAGGACGCGGCGCTGCGCGAGCTGTTCCGCGGATTGATCGGCCGCCACGCGCGATCGGTCCTGATCGACCCCTATGCCAACGCCTTCATGCACAATCCCGACGAGAAGACCTCGCTGGTCTGGGCAAAGGAGGACGACACCGAGATGCGGCCGGGCGTCGCCGAGCGCAAATGGGAGATCGATTCGCTCTGCTATGTCGTGCGTCTCGCATATGGCTATTGGCGCGAGACGGGGGACAAGGCGCCGTTCGATGGCGCCTGGGCCGAAAGCGCCCGGGCGATCGTCCGCACCTTCCGCGAGCAGCAGCGCAAGGACGGGCCCGGCCCCTACAAGTTCCAGCGGACCAACAAGCAGCCGAGCGAGACGCTCCAGGCCGGCCTCGGCCTGCCGACGCGCAAGGTCGGACTGATCCATTCGGCTTTCCGCCCGTCGGACGATGCCTGCATCTTCCCGTTGTTCGTGCCTGCCAACCTGTTCGCGATGACTGCCCTGCGCGAGCTGGCGGCGGTGGCGAGCGAGGCGCGCGGCGACGCGGCATTGGCGCAGGACGCGGCGGCGCTGGCAGGCGAAGTCGAGCAGGCGCTTGCCCGATATGGAGCCATGACCTTGCCCGACGGGCGCGAAGTCTGGGCCTATGAAGTCGATGGCTATGGCAACGCATTGTTCATGGACGATGCCAATGTGCCTTCGCTGTCGGGCCTGGCCTGGCTCGGCTGCGTATCGGCGAAGGACCCGCGCTGGCAGCGCACCCGCGATGCGGCTTGGAGCGAGGCCAATCCGTGGTTCTTCCACGGCAAGGCCGGCGAAGGCATTGGCGGGCCGCACCAGGGCGAGGACTTCATCTGGCCGATGTCGCTCATCGTGCGTGCGCTGTCCTCCGGCGACGATGCGACCATCCTCGCGTGCCTGCGCACCTTGAAGGCCACGCATGCCGGCACCGGCTTCATGCACGAGGCGTTCCACAAGGACGACGCGTCGAAGTTCACGCGCGACTGGTTCGCCTGGGCCAACGGCCTGTTCGGCGAGTTGATCCTGCACCTGGCAAGGACCCGCCCCAAGCTCCTTTCCGTCCCCTTGATCGCGTGAGCGCGCCGATCCGCGAAATCGCTTGCGGAGGAAGAGGAAGGGGCGCCGGCGCGCGCTGAGCTTCGGTTGGTTACGTGGCTTGTCATGGAGCCGACCCGCGCCTGTTATATTCGTTCCGCATAGCCATTGGCCCATGGGTATCGCGGGAAATGGACGGGCAGGGCCGGCAAGCTGGCCCGTCTTCTACAGACTGGCCGGCACGGAATTATGGGAGCGCTTCTCGCTCCACGGCATGAAGGCGTTGCTGACGCTCTACCTGGTCCGGGAGGTGCTGGCCGATGGCGCCGGGCTGCCCTGGGGCATGGCGGGGCTGCGCGCGATGCTCGAGTCCGTGTGGGGCCCGCTTTCGCCCGTGGCGTTCGGGTCCAACATCTATGGGCTCTATGCGGCGCTGACCTATTTCGTGCTGCCCCTGGGCGGCCTGGTGGGGGATCGCCTCGTCGGCCGGCGGCCGGCGATCGTCGTCGGCGCGGTGCTCATCTCCTGCGGCCATCTCTTGCTGACCGACGCCTATCTGCTGCTGCCGGCGCTGCTGCTGCTCATCATCGGAACGGGCCTGCTCAAGGGCAATCTCGCCGCGCAGGTCGGCGAACTCTTCCCGGCATCGGATGGCCGGCGGGACAGGGCGTTCGCGCTCTATCTCGCGTTCCTCAACATCGGCGTGATGCTGGGGCCGCTCGTGTGCGGGCTGCTCGCGCAGGCGCTTGGCTGGGGCTATGCCTTCGGGGCCGCGGGGATCGCCATGCTCGCCGGCCTCGGCATCTATCTCACCATTCCGGCCACGCCGCGGCACGTGCGCACCCGCCCGGCGCCCGGCGAGGATCGCGTCTATCGCCCGGTGACGGCGATCGGGGCGATCCTCGTCGTCATCCTGGCCTTCTGCGCCTATGAGCAGGTGTCCAACATCTTCCTGCTATGGGTGGCGGATGCGATCCGCCCGACACTATGGGGGCTGTCCGTGCCGCCGGCCTGGTTCGCTTCGGCGGACGGCATCTTCACCGTGCTGATGGTCATCCTGACGATGCGCTGGCGATGGCTCGCATCGCTGCGGGACTGGGACCGGCTCGCAATGGGATGCGTGGCGATGATGCTCGGCTACGGCCTGCTCGCGCTGGTGGCGGGAGCAGGATCACGTTCGATGGCGGGGCCGCTGGCGGTGCTGCTGTTGCTCGATCTCGGCGTGGCGCTGGTCTGGCCCGCGGGGCTGGCGATCATCACCGGCGCAACGCCGCAGCGGCTCGCAGGCGTGATGGTCGGCATATTCTACCTGCACGGCTTCTTCGCCAATCTGGTGGTCGGATCGCTGGGCGCCCTGTACGAGCGGGTGCCGATAGCGACATTCTGGGCGATCCATGCCGGCATCGCCGGGAGTGCGGTGCTGGTGTCGCTGGCGCTGCGGGCATTCGACGGCGAGAGGCGCACGTTTAGAATGCCATGGCGCCTCAACACCGCGCCGTGACGGGATTGCAGCGCGAGAGGACCCCGCCCGGCAGCGCGGCACGATAGGCCAGCCGCTCCGGGTTCGTGGCCCCTTCGTACAAGTCGCTGCTGATCCATTGCGCGCCGGAAGCGATGGCGGCGTCGAGCCGCCGGCGATCGGCGGCGCGCGCTTCCTTCAGGCCCACATCCGCGCGGGTGCGGACGATGAACCCGGCGCGCACAAGCCGGCGAATACGCTCGCCCTCCGCAACCGGATCCTGGATATTGAACACCGCCGCCTCGTCCGCGTCGTCGGGATAGAAGCCGAACATCGCCCGGCCGCGCAGGGACGGGTGATCGGCGCGATAGGCGTCCTCATGCGCGGTGCTGCCGTCGAGAACGAACAGGAAGCGGCCGGCCGCCCGCGCCAGGCTCGGCCAGCGGTGCGCGATCGCCGCGGCGCGCAGGGTCGGAAGCGTGTGTCGGACATCGTCGGGCGTGACGAGCCGCTCGCGCCCGATCTCCGCCAGGATGTCGGCATCGAGTGCGGCCAGGTTGCCGGCATCGAAGCGCGCCCCGCCGGCATCCCCCGTATTGACCAGGACCATGACCGGGCCGTGGCCCGGATGCTGGTCCGACCAGTGCCGCAGGGTCGCCAGGCACAGGCGCAGCGTGAGGCAGTGCGTCTCGGTATCGAAGCCGGCGATGTGCAGCACCTTCGCGCCCGGCGCTGCCATGATCCGGCGGGTTGCCGCATCGGCATTGCCATAGGGTGCGGCATAGGCGCTCCCGTCGGGATCGGGCGCCACGTCCAGTTCGAGCTGTCGCAAGCCAAGGGCAAGCTGGGCCTCGAGCGGGGGATGGCCATAGGCAAGGCCCGCCCACTCCGCCGGGCCGGCACCGGCGAGGCGTGCGCGCAGCTGCGGCGAAGGATAGGGGCGATAGCTGTTGTGCGAACCGATGAGCTGCACCTGATCGAGCCGCAGGTCCTGGCGTGGCGGCACCGCGGTGCCGGAGGCGGCGGCGATCGCCAGCAATGCGAGGGTGCGGATCATGCCCGCTCTCCCGTCGTCGGTTCGCTGATGCCCGGAGCGCCGGTTTCCCAATGTCCCGCGAGCCCGTGGACGGTGCCGTTGCCGGTTTCGACGCGTATGTCGTACCAGCGATGCGCGTCGACGGGGGACAGCTTCACCGTGGCTTCTTCTCCTGGAGAGAGGCGGAGCCGGCCGACGCTGGGGGCGGCATGGCGCGAAACGATCCGCAGCTCCACGGGCGCCGTATCGCGGTTGGCGATATGGACATGGGTTGCCGCGCCGACCCGCTCGGCATGGCTGATGAGGCGCGTGCCCGTCATGATCGATCTATGGAAACCATTCGGACCGGTCACCGTCAGCGTGCGCGGTGCGGCGGCGTCGACGGGCCAGCTGTCGTCGAGCGACCGGCCCGCGCCTACGGTATAGTGGCGGGGCCCGTTGTCGTCGGCGGAACCGGTGACGCAGAATATGGCCGCGCGCGTGCCGCGGTTGCGGAAGACCAGGCGCAGGCGGCCGGCTTCCCAGCGCTGCTCCAGGTCGAGATCATAGGGCAGGGCGCGGGCCGGACGGGTGCCCGGTTCCTGGCCGGCGGGCGGAGGCGCTTCGGCGACGGCCGGTTTCGCCTGGCGGCAGGCAGCGTCGCTGCCGGCGACATACCCGTCCACTGCCGGCAGCGCCGCGAACCAGGACATGTCCCGGCGCGCGGCGGACGACAGGTCGAAGTCGAACATCGACAGAAGGTCGCCGCACACGGCGCGCCGCCAGGGGCTGATATTGGGCTCCGGCACGCCGAAACGGCGCTCCAGGAAGCGCAGGACGGAGGTGTGATCGGCCAGTTCGGAGTTCACCCAGCCGCCCCGCGTCCATGGCGAGGCGATCAGCATCGGCACGCGCGGCCCGAGACCGACCGGCTGGCCGCGATATTCCTCGCCGTCCAGCGCAACCGTGCTCGCCCCCATGCCCGGCAGCGTAGCGGGAAGAGGCGGGCTCATATGGTCGAAGAAACCGTCATTCTCGTCATAGTTGAGGATGAAGACGGTCTTGGCCCAGACGTTCGGATTGGCGGCGAGGGCGGCGATCAGCCGGGCACTGAGCGCCTGGCCATAAGCGGGCGGTGCGTCGGGATGCTCGCACATGTGGAAGGGGGCGACGATCCAGGACACTTGCGGCAGGCGGTCCGCCATCACGTCGGCGGCGAAGGCGCGGACCAGATGCTCCCCGCGCGACGTGCCGGCATTCGCGCGGGTGGAACCGTCGACCCAGGCACGCGCCGCCGCATATTCGGCGCTATCCCTCGCGATCCCGCGATACCGGGCGAACAGCGCCAGGGGATTGTCGCCGTAATTGTCATATTCCTGATAGAGCTTCCACCGCACCCCCGCGGCCGAGAGACGTGCGGCATAGGGCGTCCAGTCCAGCGCATGCGCCTTGATATCGTCGCGGCCCATATCGGCGGTCTCGTTCGGATCGACGCCGTCATTGGAGACGATGAACGCGCCATCGCGCCCGACGGTAAGGCCGCTGGTGCCCGTCCAGTGATAGAGGCGGTTGGGGCCGGTCGGCCCGTGGACCGAGCAGTGATAGGCGTCCGCGATGGTGAACTGATCGGCGAGCGCGTAATAATAGGGCAGGTCGGCGCGGGTCATATAGCCCATCGCGAACGGGCCCTTCTCCGGCATCCACACGTCCCAGTCCTTCCACCGGGCATGGCTTCCCTTCCAGCTGTGGTCGAGGCCCTGCATGCAGCCGGCGGCGGTGGCGCGGGTGTCGAGATGGAAGGGGCGGATGATCGCGCCGCCATCCTTGTCGTCCTGCCGCTGCTCCCAGACCGTCCGGCCCGAGGGCAGTATGGCCGGGCGCGGATCGGCGAATCCGCGCACGCCCCGCAGCGTGCCGAAATAATGGTCGAAGGAGCGGTTCTCCTGCATCAGGATTACGACATGCTCGACATCCGCGAGCGTGCCGCGCGCGCGGGCGGGCTTGGCAAGCGTCGCGGGCGCGGCGGCGAGGGCGCCGGCGCTGGCCACGAAGGTGCGGCGGTCGATATGGGAGCTCTTCATGACCGTCGATTGCCCGATCTTGATTACATCCTCGCGTAATCCGATCGATTGTTGACCATTTGTCCGTGTGCGCTAGCTTGCGGCGCTCCGGCACTCGGCCTCCCAACCATGGAATGATGATGACCAAGCGTTTTCGCCGGCAGCAAAGGTTGCTGGAACTGCTGGCTGCCGGCGATGTGTGGAGCGTGCCGGCGCTCTCCAAGGCGCTCGACGTGTCGGACGAAACGATCCGGCGGGAGATCCGCGCGCTGGAACCGGGCGGCCAGGTGATGCGTGCGCACGGCACGGTTCGGCTGGCGCGCGTCGAGACCGAGGGATCGTTCGCGGTGCGGCTCCAGCGCAATGCCGATGCGAAGCGCCGTATCGGCTGCGCCGTCGCGCCGCTCGTCGCGGATGGGCAGACGATCTACATCGATGCGAGTACGACCGGCCATTATGTCGCCCAGGCCCTGCGCGACCATCGCGACCTCACGGTCGTCACCAATGCCGTGGGCGTGGCGACCGAGCTTGGCGGGCGCAACGGCAACCGGGTCCTGCTGGCCGGTGGCGAGATGGACTATGACTATCGCGCCTGTTTCGATCAGACGGCGACCGACTTCCTGTCGCTGTCCACGCCTTCGCTCGCCATCATCTCGGTCGAGGCCGTGAACCTCGATCACGGCTTCACCTCCTATCATGCCGGGGAGGCGCGGGTCTGCCGGCTGATGGTGTCGCGGGCGCGAAGCGTGCTGATCGCCGTCGATGCCTCGAAATTCGGGCGATATGGCACGCTGAGCGTCGCGGACTTCCAGTCGGTCGACCTTGTGGTTGCCGACTGCCCGCCGCCCGATGGCTATGATGCGGTATTGACGCGGACGGAATGGGTGACGGCCTGAGCGGCGTGCTCATTCGGCAAGACGGCTGCGCAATATCCTGTCGAAGCGGCCGGCCGGGCAGAGGCGTGCGCATCCCCCCATCTTCAGCGCGCCGATCGACGCGGCCGAGCCGCCGCGGCGCAGCACCTCCGGCGACTGGGTGCGATAGGAAAGGCGGACATATCGACGCCCCGATTCCCGATCGCGCAACTGCTCGATCAGAATCGCCGCGCCGGGTGGTACGTCGTCCATCGCATAGCCCGGTGCGGACAGGCTGGTTCGCAGGACGGCCGCCAGCGCGGTGACGTTGGTGTCGTGGCCCATCAGCACTTCGATGCGCGGGCCTGCCGGGTCGGCGAGCGTCTCCAGCACATGCCGCCCGAGGATCGAGGCCTGATGCGAGGCCATATAGGGCGAGCGCGTGAAGACGTCGAACAGTGCCGCGTGCAACGCGCCGAGCCGGACGAGCGTGGCAGGATCGGCGCGCCCCCAGCCAATGTCCCGTCGGGGTAGCCCCTCGACATATTGCAGCAGCAGCACCTGCGCGATGCCGGAGGTGTCGCGAATCGGGCCCTGGAGTTCGATCCCATGGCCATCCGGCGCGGGGCGGACCTGCGCCGGCAATGCCGGCGTGCAGCCCGTGTTGCGTGGCGCGCATCCCAATACGCGGTCGAGCAATGCGATCGCGGCGGCATGCCGGCTCGCAAGCGCCGCCATCCCGCCGGTGAACCGCTCGATCGCGGCGACGGCTTCGTTCGCATCGAAGCGCGTGGCGCGGGCGCGCAGGGGCTCGAAGATGGGGTCGATCGCGCTCGCCCCCAGATGCTCCGGCGCGAGGCCGCAGCCCGGCGCAATGCCTCGCGCATAGGCCTCGCCGCTGGCGATCGTCCGGTCGGAGACGTTGGTCCGGATGCGGATCGTGCCGGCCGCGGCGCAGTTCCGGGGCAGGACGCGCTGGACGATGAGGCGCTGGCGATCGGCCGCGGCGATCGTCTCGAGCGCGCGTATGCCGTGCGGCGTGAGCCGGCTCTCCTCCACCGGCCATCGCGGCCAGGGCGCGGCGGTGCGCGTGCCGTCCGGCACTTCGCCCCCAAGCGGCGCCCGGATGCCATGGCGCATGACCATCACGACTCGCTCGACGGCAAGCCCCTTCGGCCGCGACGAGGCCGAAAGGGCGGGGCCGGGGAGCAGCATGGCACCGCCGGCGAAGAGGGCGAGGAGGGGGCGGGCCATGAGAATCATTCGCGAACCCATGCGGCCCCGAAGGGTCAATTTGATGACATTGCGATCGATGACGCGATGAAATCGATTTGATCCCCAAGGATATGGTCAAAAATTAATTGATACGGTCATTTTGTCATCAATGCGTAATTGGCCGCCCCTAGCCGGCCGGCGGCGGCGGGCAAGGTGCCGCTGCCGATCCAGTTTCTTTGGGGGTAAGCAATGATGACCATCTCGACGGCACATCTTCGCGCGCTGTATCTTCTGTCCGGCACGGCGATGGCGCTGCTCGCCACTGGCCCGGCCTGGGCAGCACCGGTCGGCCCGGAGACGATCAAGCCGGCCGACCCCGTCCCTGCACCGGATCAGGACCGGAGCGGGAACCAGGACAAGGACCGGATCGAGAAGCAGGACGACGACATCGTGGTCAACGGCCGCCGTCACGCCGTTCAGGACACGCAGAACGCGCAAATCCGCAGTTCTTCGTTCGTTTCGATCATCTCGGGCGAGGAATTGCGCGCGCAGCCGCAACAGAATCTGGCGGACCTGCTGACGCGCCTGCCGGGCGTCAATTCTTCCGTGGACCAGTCGCGCAATGCGGCGGCGACGGGCGAGGCGCAGTATCTGTCGATCCGCGGGCTCGATACTGCCTATAATGCCTATATGCTCGACGGCGTGCGCCTCGCGCAGACCGATGCGCGCACCCGCGCCATCTCGATGAACCTGCTGTCGCCCTTCTCCGTCGCCGAAGCGCGCGTGAACAAGGCGCCGACCGCGAATTTCGATGGCGACGCGATCGCGGGCGTGATCGACCTGCGCACCGCTTCGGCCTTCAACCTGCCGGCCGGCCATGTGCAGATCCGCGCGCAGGGCCAGGTCGCAGGCCGCGCCGCGGCACGCGGGCAGAATCCGTGGGGCGGCACGGCGCAGATCGAAACGGCGCAGCGTCTCGGCAATCTCGGCATCTATGCGTCGGTCTATTACGGCCTGAAGCACACGCTGGGTGAATCGACCGCGATGCAGCATGACTGGGAGAAGTACGACAACAAGATTCCCGGCATGATCCGCGACAATCTGGACAATATCTCTCCGCGCGGCGTGCAGTGGAACGTCTTCCGCAATCGGATCGAGCGGCTGGGCGGCACGCTGAACCTCGACTGGAAGGGAGAGGATCTCGATCTCTATTCGTACACCACCTATGGCCGCTACAAGCTCAAGAGCTGGATGGACCAGACGGCGCTGCGCCAGACCGATCTCGCGCCGGGCCAGATCAACCCCAATCCCGGCAATACGGGATCCTATGACGCGGCGGGATTCCGCGCCGATTATGGACTGACCGCCACCCATTATTTCCGTACCGAGCACTCCAACCAGGAGCTGTTCTCGACCAAGTTCGGCGGCCAGTCGCGTATCGGCGACCTCACGCTCGACTATCATGCCGCCTATTCGCGCGGCGAGCAGGACTATCCGCTGCGCATCCAGTCGGGCTTCGCCGGGAAGCCCTATATCGGCACCGCGGACAATAGCGGCCTAGCGATCACGCGGATGGTGACCAGCATCGGCGATCGCACCAGCCCGCAAGTGGTGCTGACCGACGCGGCGCGCGCGGCCCTGCTCAATCTCTCGACGCTGAAACAATGGTATGTGACGCAGCAGTTCGAGAATACTTGGGAGCGCCGCCTGGAAGGGCAGCTCGACGCGACCTGGAAGCTGGCCGATCAGGGGCTCGAATCGATCGCGGCCGGCGCCAAGGCGGAAGGGACCAAGCGCTATGCGAACAGCCTGGGCGACGACGGTGCGCTCCAATATTACTTCCCGCTCGCCAATGGCAGCAACGCCCCGCGCTACGACGCGCAAGGGCCGTCGGTGGCGGCTATTCCGGGCGAGATGCTGGGCGGCTTCATGCACAATTCCGCGCAGGTGCCGATCAAGCTGCTCGATACCAAATTCATCGAGGACCAGGTTCGCCGCCTGTCGACGCCGAAGCTCGCCGGCCTCAACCCGGTCAAGCTGAAGGAGAACCGGCTCGACGGCAAGGAGCAGCGCATCGGCGCCTATGCCATGGCAACGTTCCGTACCGGCGATCTGACGGTCATTCCCGGCGTGCGTTTCGAGCATAACCGCTTCGAGGGCACCTATTGGCAGAGCAACGAAAAGACGGGCAACGGCTTCGTCACCACGGCGCGCAGCTACAACCAGTGGTTGCCGAGCGTGATCGCCAGCTATCGCCCGAGCGATCGCGTCGTCTATCGCGCTTCGGTTCGCCGCAGCTATTCGCGCCCGGCCTTCGACCTGCTGCTCGGGCCGACGGAGGTTTCGCTCAGCGACGACGGCACATTGTCGGTGTTCATTCCCAATCCCAATCTCGACGCGCAGACGGCCTGGAACGTCGATGCGTCGGTCGAGCTGAAGGGAGAGGGCACCGACTTCTTCTCGATCAGCCCCTATTACAAGCGCATCAACCATGTGCTGTTCTCGACGGGTACCACCAATGCGGGCGGCGACCTCAACGTCTGGGGAACTAGCAGCCCGATCAAGGTGAACGGCGTGGAGACCTCGACGCTGGATACGAGCGGGAAGGGCGACGTCTATGGCATCGAGCTGGTCGGTCGGTACAGTTTCCGCGATCTGCCGGGACTGTTCGACGGGCTGGGCGTCGGCGGCAACATCACGCTCCAGCGGGCCCAGGCAAAGGTGTTCGTGAACGGCCAGTGGCGTGGCCAGCGCATGCCGCAGGCGCCGCGCCTCATGTACAATGTCGAGCTGTTCTACAATCACGGCGGATTCCAGGCGGCGCTCAACTATAACTACACGGGCGACAAGCTGTATGACCTGCGCTCCAGCCGGCCGGATACCTATATCCAGCCCGTGTCCAAGATGAACCTGATGCTCGGCTATACCTTGGGCAAGCATGTTGCGATCGGTGCGTCGATCGAGAACCTGCTGAACGCCCATACCTACTGGGCAACGACCAGCCAGCGGCCGGCCTATCTCTCCAACGATCGCAAGGGCGGCTATATCGAAACGGGCCGGGTCTATTCGCTGAACCTGAGCTATAGTTTCTAGGCACGATCGCGCATCGCAGGAGATGCAATGGACAATGGGCCGCCCGCGGGTGGCCCATTGTTTCGCCTCGCCATACCGCCCCAGCGAAGCCGCGGGTCAGACGGCGCTGCTGAATCGGGCGGCGCTGGCGGCGCGCCAGGGATCGAAGGCCGCGGCTACGGCGCGGGCATAGGGGAGGGCGCTCCTGTCGAGGAGCAGGCGTGTTCCCGCCCATGCGAGCAGCCCGCGCTCCTCGAAACATGCAAGGCGAGCGCGGGTGTCCGACAAGTCGCTCAGGCCCGTGCATTCCGCTTCACCGCGACAGAGCAGCGCTTCGATGATCGCGCTGCGGCGGCGGTCGCCCGGGCTGCGCCGGATGCCGCGCGCGGTGGCAAGCCGGCCCTTGGCAAGGCACAGGTGATAGCGGCCGGCACGCTTCTCGTTCTGCAGCAACGCACCCGGAAACGCACTGACCGCCGAAGCGCCCAGGCCGATCAGCACTTCGGACTGGTCCTCGGTGAATCCCTGGAAGTTGCGGCGCAGCGTTCCGCTGCGCGCGGCACGCGCGATCGCATCCTGCGGTACCGCGAAATGGTCGAAGCCGATCGGGTCATAGCCAGCGTCGCGCAGATGCCGATGTGCCTGCCGCGCCAAGGCGAAGCGCGCGGCGGGGCCGGGCAGGCGGGTCGCGTCGATCCGGCGCTGACGGGGCAACAGGTGCGGGACATGGGCGTAGCCGAACACGGCGAAACGTTCGGGCCGCATCGACAGCGCGATGTCGAGGGTCTCCTCCAGGTCGGCGGCGAACTGGCCGGGCAGGCCGTACATCAAGTCGAAGTTGATCGACTCGATACGGGCGGCGCGCAGGCGGCCCATGGCGCAGGCGATGGCCTCGACCGGCTGGACGCGGCCGATCGCGTGCTGGATGTGCGGCGCGAAGGTCTGCACGCCGAGGCTGGCGCGGGTCACGCGGTTGCGGGCGAGGCACTCGGCCCAGCCCCAGTCGAAGCCGCGCGGATCGAGTTCGACCGAGACGGTGGCATGCGTGCAGGCAAAGGCGTCGCGGATACGGTGCATCAGCGCGTCGAACTGGGCGGGGACCAAGGCGTTGGGGCTGCCGCCGCCCCAGGCGATACGCGTGACCCGGCCGCGCCCCGCGAGCCTGGCCGCGACAAGATCCACTTCCTCGCCAAGGCGTTGGACATAGGTTGCGACGCGCGCGGCGCGATTGGCGGCACCGGTGTTGCAGCCGCAATACCAGCAGATCTCATGGCAATAGGGGATATGGAGATAGAGTGAGACCGGCTCGTCTTCATGCACCCGGGCGAGTGCATGCTCCATGTCGGCCGGGCCGACATCGTCGCCGAACTCCGCCGCCGTGGGAAAGCTGGTGTAGCGCGGCACCGCGGTGGCGAGCAGGTCGGGATGATAGGTCCACATGGCGCCTTCCCTGCGCATGCCGGGGCCGGGAGCGCCTTGATCCGAGTCAAACCCTTGTTCGGCAAGGACTTGTCGCGATATCCTCGATCGCCACCACATTTCCGGCCAGCCCAATCGGCGCGCGGCGGTGCGAGACGAGGACCAGGCCGGTGTTGGAAGCCGCCAGCCAGGCGTCGAGCCGCGCAACCATCTCGGATTCCGTCGCGGGATCAAGCCCTTCGGTCGGCTCGTCGAGCAACAGCCAGGGGCGGCCGGCAAGCAGCGCGCGGGCGAGGGAAAGGCGCTTGCGCTCGCCGCCGGAGAGGGTTCCGCCCGCCTCGCCCAGGCGCGTATCGAGCCCTTCCGGAAAGCCCCCGATCCGATCCTCGAGCGCGACGACGCGCAGAACGGCCCATATCGACTCCCTGTCGACGCCGGGGCGGGCCAGGCGGAGATTGTCGGCGATCGTTCCGGCGATCAGCGCCGGATCCTGGGGCGCAAGCGCAAACTGGGCGCGGAGCATCGCGCCGGAACAGGCGGCGGGTGCCAGCCCCCCGACGGCCGCATCGACCGCGGCCCCGCGCAGCCCGGCCAGCGTTTCGAGCAGCACGGTCTTGCCCGAGCCCGAGCGGCCGGTGACCGCGACCCGTGCCCCCGGCGCGAGATCGAGCCCGCCCAGGCGAAGCGGCATCGCTTCGGTGGAAGCCGGTGCGGCAACGGGTTCGGGCAAGGCGAGGAGGGCGTCGAGCCGGCGCAGGCCCGCGGCTACCCCGGCCCGGCGGAAGGCGGTGCGCGCCAGGCCGGCCATCGCCTCGACTGCGCCGGCGGCCACCAGCAAGGCGAGGGCGACGCGCGGCGCGGGCGCGTCGGCGAGGCGCAGCACCAGCGCCACCGCCAGCGCGGCATAGCCGGCGAGCAGCGCCGCGATCACGCCCTCGCCGCGATGCAGGCGTGCCCGCGCGGCATCGAGATCGGCAGCGAAGCGGGACAGGTCGCCGGTCACGCGATCGGCAAGGCCATAGGCGGCGATTTCGGCCCGGGCGGCGGCATATTCGACATAGCGGGTGCGCAGCGCCCCGAGCGCTTCGGCCGCATCGTGCGCCGGCTGCCGGGTGAGGCGGCGTGCGGCGCGATCGAGCAGCGGCGGCAGCGCGGCGAGGAGCAGCAGCAGCGCCAGTGCCGCGGCCCAGCCCGCGAGCCCGGCCAGCAGCACGCCGGCGCCCGCCGCGACCCAGCTCGCCGAGCGGACGGGCTCGCGGACGATCAGTTCCTCCAGCGCATCGATATCGCCGATCAGCCGGGCGCTGGCATCGCCGCCGGCAAGGTCCGGACCGGTACGGCCGTCCTGCGCGGCGAGCCTGGCGAACAGGCCGGCGCGCAGGGCCGCCATCGCGCCCAGCGCAGCCTGGTGCGAGAAGAGCCGCTCGCCATAGCGGCCGGCGGTGCGCAGGATCGCGAGGCCGCGGATCGCGGCGCTGGGGATCAGATAGTTGAAGCCGAGCGCGGCCATCGGGCCCGCCGTGCCGGCCAGCGCCGCGGCGGTGAGGAACCAGCCCGAGACCGCGAGCAGCAGCACCCCCGCGAGCGCGGCGAGGATCGCGGCGATGCGCGCGCGGCGCAGCCAGCGGCGGCCGGCGGGATCGAGGGCGAGTGCGCTCACAGCGCCACCACCAGCCGCGCGGCGGCGGCCAGGGCGGGATCGTGCGTGGCCACCAGCACCGCGCGTTCCGCCGCGACTTCGCGCAGCAGCGCGACGATCGCCGCCGCGCTCGCGCGATCGAGATCGGCAGTGGGCTCGTCGCAGAGCAGCAGCGGCCGGCGCGAGAGCAGCGCGCGGGCCAGGCCGATCCGCCGCCGCTCGCCGCCCGACAGGCCCGAGCCGCGATGATCGAGCATCAGGCCCAGCCCGCCGCGCGCGGCGATCACGGCGTCCAGGCCGACCTGCCCGGCGACCCGCGCGATCTCCTCCGGCGTCGCATCGGAGCGGGCAAGCGCGATGTTCTCCGCCAGGGTGCCGGGAAGGAGCAACGGCGTCTGCGCGGCCCAGGCGATGTCCGCAGGGTCGAGTGCGTCGCCGCGCGCGGTGGTGACGGCGCCGCCCGCCGGCGCGACCTGGCCGGCGATGGCGGCGAGCAGGCTCGACTTGCCGCTGCCGGTGGGGCCGGTGAGCGCGACGAGGTCGGCCGAAGCGAGTTCGAAGCCGATCGGGCCGATGCGCAGGCCCGGCCAGGCGATGGCGAGCTGCACGACGCGCAGGCCGTCGAAGCGCGCCGCCGCGGGCGGGGCAGGCGCCGGCGCCTCGACATCCGCCAGCGCGGCCATGGCGGCGTTGCCCAGCTGCTTCTCGTGATAGGCGGCGGCCAGGCGGCGCATCGGCAGGTAGAATTCCGGGGCCATGGCCAGCGCGAAGAAGGCGTGGCCGAGCGAGAGCTTCTCGGGCGGCGGAAAGGGCAGCAGCCCGAGCAGCGCGAAGCCGCAATATACCGCGACCAGCGCCACCGAGAGCGCCGCGAAGAATTCCAGCACCGCGCCGGACAGGAAGGCGACGCGCAGTACCGCGACGGTGCGGTCCGCCGCTTCGCGGGTCGCGGCGGCCACCTGGCGGGCAATGCGGTCCTCCGCGCCGAAATGGCGGATGATGGGCAGGGCGCGGATGCGATCGACGAACAGGCCGGAGAGTCCCGCGAGCGCGGCGAGCTGGCGCTCCGCGGCGCGGCGCGCGGCGCTGCCGGCGAGGATCATGCCGAGCGCGAACGGGACGAGCGTGACCAGGAGGATCGTCGCCGACACCCAGCTCGCGCAGGCGACGATCGCGGCGACGAGCAGCGGTGCGGCGGCGGACGCGGCGCGGGCCGGGCGAAAGCGCGCTTCACAGGCCTCGATCGCTACCATGTGATCGATCGCCAGCGCGGCGCTCTCCCCGGCGAGCAGCGGACGGGGGAGCCGGCCGGCGAGCAGGCGCGGGAATATCCGCGCGCGCCAGCCCGCAACCACGCGCTGCGCCGCGCGGATGGCGACGGCATGGGCCAGCAGCGCCGCCCCCGCGCGGATCGCCCCGCCCGCCAGGATCAGCGCCACGGCGCCCCAGGACGGGCCTTCTCCCGCCGCCAGGCTGCTCACCGCGAGGGCGATGCCGGCCGCGAACAGCGCAGCGCCGGGTATGTCCAGGAGCCAGGTCATTTCGTTCCGGTTCTAACGCATGTTGCCATGGCAGCGTATTTGTCCATGATCAAAGCGCCTTCCGGATAGGGCCCTTAGTGACGAACGGAACGCGGCCAACCCGTTGGGCGCAGACTTTGGCGTAGGGGGATTCCTGCGATGATCAGCATGGCAGTCGTGGAGCTGTCTAGGCTCCAGTTCGCGCTGACGGCGCTCTATCACTTCCTGTTCGTGCCGCTGACGCTCGGCCTGTCCTTCATGCTGGTGATCATGGAGAGCGTGTACGTGATGACCAACCGCCCGATCTGGCGGGACGTCACGCGCTTCTGGGCCAAGCTGTTCGGCATCAATTTCGTGCTGGGCGTCGCCACCGGACTCACCATGGAATTCCAGTTCGGGACCAACTGGTCCTATTACTCGCATTATGTGGGCGACATCTTCGGCGCCCCGCTTGCGATCGAGGGCCTGATGGCCTTCTTCCTCGAGGCGACGTTCGTCGGGCTGATGTTCTTCGGCTGGGAGCGGATGTCGAAACAGGCGCATCTGTTCACCACTTTCATGGTGGCGCTGGGATCGAACCTGTCGGCGCTGTGGATCCTGGTCGCGAACGGCTGGATGCAGCATCCGACCGGCGCGACCTTCAACCCCGAGACGATGCGGATGGAAGTGACCGACTTCGCGGCGGTGCTCTTCAATCCCGTGGCCCAGGCCAAGTTCGTCCACACGGTGAGTGCCGGCTATGTGATGGCCAGCGTGTTCGTGCTGGGCGTCTCCGCCTTCTATCTGCTCAAGGGCCGGCACCTGGAACTGGCCAGGCGCAGCTTCACCGTGGCCGCGGCGTTCGGCCTGGCCTCGTCGCTGTCGGTGGTCGTGCTGGGCGACGAGAGCGGCTACGCGCTCACCGAGAACCAGCAGATGAAGCTCGCCGCGATCGAGGGCATGTGGCACACCGAGCCGGCGCCGGCGGGGCTCGCGATCTTCGGCATCCCCTCGAACAGCGGGCGCGAAACCCGATATGAAGTGAAGATCCCCTATGTGCTGGGCCTGATCTCCACCCGCAGCCTGACCGGCGAGGTCAATGGCATCTTCCCCCTGGTGGAGCGTGCCCGGGGACGGATCGTCAATGGCCTGGCGGCCTATGACGCGGTCGAGAAGCTCAAGGTGGACCGCAACGATCTGGCCGCGCGCGCAGCGTTCGAGCGGACCAAGGACGATCTCGGCCATGCGCTGCTGCTCAAGCGCTTCGTCGCGGATCCGCGCAAGGCGGACGCGGCGACGATCGAGCGGGCGGCATGGAGCACCGTGCCCAATGTGCCGGCGATCTTCTGGATGTTCCGGATCATGGCCGGGATCGGCTTCGGCATGATCGCCTTCTTCGCGGTCGCCTTCTTCTATTCGACGGTGCAGCGCTTCGACGCGCGCTGGTTCCTGCGGCTGGCGCTTGTCGTGATGCCGCTGCCCTGGATCGCGGCCGAGGTCGGCTGGGCCGTGGCCGAAGTGGGCCGCCAGCCCTGGGCGGTGGAAGGGGTGTTGCCGACCTTCCTCGCGCCGTCGAGCCTGACCGTGCCCGAGCTGTGGCTGACGATCGCCGGCTTCACGCTGCTCTATGGCGCGCTGGCGGTGATCGAGGTGCGGCTGATGCTCGCCGCGATCCGCAAGGGGCCGGAGCCGTATCGCGCCGCCGATGCGCCGGAGCCCGCACGCCCCGATTTCCACGCCGTTCCGGCCGAATGAGCCGGGCCGGGGTTTTGGAGACAGACCATGTCCATCCCTCTCGATTTCGAAACGCTCCGCATCCTCTGGTGGCTGCTGCTCGGCGTGCTGCTGATCGGCTTCGCGCTGACCGACGGCTTCGACCTGGGGACGGCGGCGATGCTGCCCTTCGTCGCGAAGACCGACGAGGAGCGGCGGATGGTGATCAACACCATCGGCGCGACCTGGGAAGGCAACCAGGTGTGGTTCATCCTGGGCGGCGGCGCGATCTTCGCCGCCTGGCCCTTCGTCTATGCCGTCAGCTTCTCGGGCTTCTATCTCGCGATGTTCCTGGTGCTGTCGGCGCTGATATTGCGGCCGGTGGGCTTCAAATATCGTTCGAAGCGCCCGGACAAGGCGTGGCGGGAGCGCTGGGACTGGGCGCTGTTCGTCGGCGGCTTCGTGCCCGCGCTCGTCTTCGGCGTCGCGGTGGGCAATGTGATGAAGGGCATTCCCTTCCGCCTCGATAGCGATCTGCGCGCCTTCTACGAAGGCTCGCTGCTCGGGCTGTTCACGCCGTTCACGCTGGTGACCGGGCTGCTCTCGGTGGCGATGCTGGTGCTGCACGGCGCGGGCTGGCTGAGCCTGAAGGCCGAGGGCGTGGTGCTGGAGCGGGCGCGGCGCTGGGGGCAGGCGGCGGCGGTGCTGGCGCTGCTGCTGTTCGCGGCCGGCGGCGCGTTCGTCGCCTGGGGCGGTCTGGGCTACCGGCTGGACGGTATGGTCGATCCCGGCGGGCCGTCCAACCCGCGCTTCTCGACCACGGTGGCCGAGGGCGGCGCCTGGCTGCGCAACTATGGCGCGCATCCCTGGATGCTGCTCGCGCCGCTGCTCGGCTTCCTGGGTCCGGTGCTGGCGCTGCTCGGCATCCGCGCGCGCCGCGACGTGCTGGTGTTCGCCGGCTCGTCGCTGGCCAATATGGGGATCATCGCCACGGTGGGCCTGTCGATGTTCCCGTTCATCCTGCCGAGCTCGATCGACTCGCTTTCGAGCCTGACGGTGTGGAACGCCTCGTCGAGCCACGGCACCCTGTTCACCATGCTGGTGGTGACGGCGATCTTCCTGCCGATCGTCCTCGCCTATACGGCCTGGGCCTATCGCGTGATGTTCGGCAGGGTGACCGCGCAGGACGTGCGCACCAATCCCGACTTCTACTGAGGAGCGTTCGCCATGTGGTATTTCTCGTGGATCCTCGGCGTCGGCCTTGCCGTCGGCTTCGGCATCCTCAACGGGCTCTGGCACGAATTCCATTCGGAGCCGCTGCCGGAAGCGGCGGCGAGGGCCGAGGAATAGGCCAGGCAATGGCTGGCCGGGCGCGCGGGACCTGATAGAATTGCCCCGCCGGAATCGGCCATTGCCCGGTTCCGCCCGGCGCATCGCCATGCAGGAGACAGGACCATGGGCATTCTCAAGATCGCGGACGGCACCGAGCTCTTCTACAAGGATTGGGGGTCCCGCGACGCGCAGGTGATCTGGTTCCATCATGGCTGGCCGCTCTCGGCCGACGACTGGGACAACCAGATGATGTTCTTCCTGCTCAAGGGCTATCGCGTGATCGCGCATGATCGCCGCGGGCATGGCCGCTCCACCCAGACCGACACGGGCAACGAGATGGACACCTATGCCGCCGACGTCGCGGCGCTGGTCGAGCATCTGGACGTGCGCGGCGCGGTTCATATCGGCCATTCGACGGGCGGCGGCGAAGTCGCGCACTATGTCGCCCGGGCCAAGCCGGGGCGGGTGTCCAAGGCGGTGCTGATCGGCGCGGTGCCGCCGGTGATGCTGAAGAGCGAGAAGAATCCGGGCGGCCTGCCGATGGAGGTGTTCGACAATTTCCGCGAGCAGACCGCGTTCAATCGCGCGCAATTCTTCATCGATGTGCCGGCGGGCCCGTTCTACGGCTTCAACCGGCCGGGCGCGAAGGTGGACCAGGGCGTGATCGACAATTGGTGGCGCCAGGGCATGATGGGCGGGATCAAGGCGCATTACGACTGCGTCAAGGCATTCAGCGAGACCGATTTCACCGAGGATCTGCAGAGGATCGACGTGCCGGTGCTGGTGATGCACGGCGACGACGACCAGGTCGTGCCCTATGCGGATTCCGCGCCGCTCTCGGCCAAGCTGCTGAAACAGGGCACGCTCAAGACCTATCCAGGCTATCCGCACGGCATGGCCACCACCCATGCCGCAGTGATCAACGCCGATCTGCTGGCCTTCATCCAGGGCTGACGGGCCGGGTTCCGGCGGGGAAGGGAACGCCCGGGCTCAGGCGAGCTCGGGCATTCCGGCCAGCAGCTTGTCGAGCGTGATCGGATAGTCGCGCACGCGCATCCCGGTGGCGTTGTGGATCGCATTGGCCACCGCCGCGCCGACGCCGCAGATGCCCAGCTCGCCCACGCCCTTGGCCTTCATCGGCGACGTGGTGGGATCGGCCTCCGCGAGGAAGATCACGTCCTGGTGGGGGATGTCGGCATGGACCGGCACCTCGTAGCCGGCCAGATCGTGGTTGACGAAGAAGCCGAAGCGCTTGTCGACCGCCAGCTCCTCCATCAGCGCGGCGCCGGCGCCCATGGTCATCGCGCCGATCACCTGGCTGCGCGCCGAGACCGGATTGAGGATGCGCCCCGCCGCGCACACGGCGAGCATGCGGCGGATGCGGATCTCGGCCGTCGCTGCGTCGACGCCGACTTCGACGAAATGCGCGCCGAAGGTGGATTGCTGATATTTCCTGGCCAGGTCGCCATATTCCATCGCGTCCTCGGCGACGAGTTCCCCGCCCTTCGCCGCCTCGGCCAGGGGCACGCTGCGCTTGCCGCTCTTCACCTTGCCGCCGGCAAACACTGCGTCGGCCGAGTTGAAGCCGAGCTTCTGCGCCACTGCCTCGCGCAGCTTCACACAGGCCGCATAGACGCCGGCGGTGGCGCTGTTCGCACCCCATTGCCCGCCCGATCCGGCCGAGACCGGGAAGCTCGAATCGCCCAGCCTCACCACCACCTTGTCGAGCGGCAGGCCCATCATCTCGGCGGCGGTCTGGGCGAGGATCGTGTAGGTTCCGGTGCCGATATCGGTCATGTCGGTCTCGACGGTGACGATCCCGCGCGCGTCGAGCCGCACCCGGGCGGCCGACTTCATGTTGATGTTGTTGCGAAACGCCGCGGCGACGCCCATGCCGACCAGCCAGCGGCCGTCGCGCACGCTGCCCGGCTTCGCGCGCCGGGCCCAGCCGAACTTCTCCGCGCCCGTCTGCAGGCACTGGTTGAGCTGGCGCTGCGAATAGGGGCGGCCGGGATTCTCGGGATCGACCTGGGTGTCGTTCAGCACGCGGAAGGCGACCGGGTCGAGGCCGAGCTTCTCGGCCATCTCGTCGATCGCGATCTCGAGCGCCATCATGCCCGGCGCCTCGCCCGGCGCGCGCATCGCATTGCCCTCGGGCAGGTCGAGCACCGCGAGCCGCATCGCGGTCATCCGGTTGGCGCCGGCATAGAGCAGCTTGGTCTGCCCGGTCGCCGTCTCCGGGCCGCCGCCGGGAAGGTCGCCCGACCAGCTCTCATGCCCGATCGCCACCAGCTTGCCGTCGCGCGTCGCGCCCAGGCGGATGCGCTGGATCGTCGCGGGGCGGTGCGGCGTGTTGTTGAACATGAAGGGCCTGGGCAGGGCGACCTTCACCGCCCGGTTCGCCGCCCGGGCGCCCAGCGCCGCCAGCACCGCGTCGGCGCGGATGAACAGCTTGCCGCCGAACCCGCCGCCGATGAAGGGCGAGCGCATCCGCACCTTCTCGCGCGGGATGCCGAGCGTCTTCGCCATGTCGCCCACCGACCAGGCGATCATCTGGTTGGCGGTCCACAGATCGAGCCGGTCGCCGTCCCACGCCGCGATCGTCGCGTGCGGCTCCATCATCGCATGGGCATGGTCGGGCGTGGTGTAGGTCGCGTCGAGCTGCACCGGGGCGGCGGCAAAGGCGCCGGCAAAGTCGCCATGGCCGCTGTCGGCCGGGCCGTTGAACCCGCCTTCGGGCGGCTTGCCGGCGCCGTCCTTCGCCGCGGCGAGATCGTAGCGGCCCTTGTCGCGGGCATAGTCGACCCGGATCAGCGCGGCGGCGGCGCGCGCCTGTTCGAACGTCTCGGCGACGACGATCGCCACGGCCTGGTGATAGTGCTCGATCTCCGGGCCGCCGAGCAGTTTCGCCGTGTTGAAATTGCCCTTGCCGAGCTTGCCGGCATTCTCCGCGGTGACGATGGCGAGCACGCCGGGCGCCGCGCTGGCATCGCGCAGGTCCATGCCCGTGAGGCGCCCCTTGGCGATCGCCGAGCCGAGGATGAAGCCATAGGCAGGGTCGGGCGCGTCGTGATGCTCATAGGCATAGGGCGCGGAACCCGTGGTCTTGAGCGGGCCGTCGATGCGCGGCGTGGGCTTGCCGATCACCTTCAGCTGGTCGATCGGATTGGTGCCGGCGGGCGTGTCGAACTTCATGGCTCAGCCCCTCGCTTCGGCAATGGCGGCGGCGAGCGTGCGTTCGGCCAGCACCAGCTTGAACCGGTTCTGCTCGGTGGGCGTGGCGCCCGCAAGGACTGCTGCCGCCACGGCGCGGGCGCCGCGCGGCATTTCGGCCTCCGCCGCCTCGACGCGCCATGGCCGGGGTGCGACACCGCCGAACGCGACCCGGCCGGTACCGTCCTTCTGGAGGATCGCGCCCACCGAGACGAGTGCGAAGGCATAGGAAGCCCGGTCGCGCACCTTGTGATAGATGTGCGTGCCGCCGACCGGCCGGGGGAGAGTCACCGCGGTGATCAGCTCGCCCGGCGCAAGCGGGTTCTCGACGTTCGGCGTGTCGCCCGGCAGCGTGTGGAATTCGGCGATGGGGATGGCGCGGGCGGTGCCGTCGGCGCGTACCGTCTCCACCACTGCGTCGAGCGCGCGCATCGCCACCGCCATGTCGCTCGGATGGGTGGCGATGCACGCTTCGCTGGTGCCGATCACGCCAAGGCCGCGATTCACCCCGCCGATCGCCGCGCAGCCGCTGCCGGGGCTGCGCTTGTTGCAGGGCTGGTTGGTGTCGTAGAAATAGGGGCAGCGGGTGCGCTGCAGCAGGTTGCCCGCCGTTGTCGCCTTGTTGCGCAGCTGGCCCGACGCGCCCGCGACGAGCGCGCGGGAGAGCAGGGCATAGTCCTTGCGGACGCGCCCGTCGGCGGCGAGGTCGGTGTTGCGCACCAGCGCGCCGATGCGCAGCCCGCCCTCTGTCGTCGCTTCGATCCGGTCGAGCCCCAGATGGTTGACGTCGACCAGATGGGTCGGCGTCTCGATCTGCAGCTTCATCAGGTCGAGCAAATTGGTGCCGCCCGCGATGAAGCGGGCGCCCTGGGTGCGGCCGACGATCGCAGCGGCCTCGGCCGGCGAGCCGGCGCGCTGATAGCTGAACGCCTTCATGCCTTCCTCCGGGCGGCGACTTCGGCGATCGCCTCGACGATGTTGGAATAGGCGCCGCAGCGGCAGAGGTTGCCGCTCATCCGCTCGCGGATCTCTTCGCCGCTCATCGCCGGCTTGCCCACGATGTCGCCGGTCGCGTGGCTGGGGATGCCCGCGCGGATCTCGTCGAGCACCGCGACCGCCGAGCAGATCTGGCCCGGCGTGCAATAGCCGCATTGATAGCCGTCATGCTTGACGAAGGCAGCCTGCATCGGATGCAGGCTGTCGGGCGTGCCCAGCCCCTCGATGGTGGTGATCGCATCGCCTTCGTGCATCACCGCGAGGCTGAGGCAGGAATTGATCCGCCGCCCATCGACGATCACCGTGCAGGCGCCGCACTGGCCATGGTCGCAGCCCTTCTTGGTGCCGGTCAGGCGGAGATGCTCGCGCAGCGCGTCGAGCAGGGTGGTGCGGGTGTCGAGCTCCAGGGTGTGCGGCTTGCCGTTCACCGTGAAGCCGACCTTGGCCATTACCGGCGCCCCGGTGCCTGCCGAGGCCACCACTCGCGCTCCGGCGGCGGGAGGCGCGGCGCTGGCCGCCACCGATGCCGCGCCGCCGATCAAGACGCCGCGCCGCGAGAGTTCGAAATCGCCTGGTCCATGCATATCGGCCTCTGCTCCCCTTGAAGCTGGCGCGTGCCCTGAGACAGTCGGGTCATGCCCTGTTCCTCGGGGTTCTAGCGCGAACAACGATCCAGGCAAATTCTCGCGCATCGGGGTGCCCGATGCGCGCCGCCGCCGCGGGGGCCAGCCGATGTCCCGTTCCGCCTTCGTCCTCCCCGCGCAGGCGGGAATCCATAGCCTGCCCAAGCCCTCCACAGCCGCGATGAAACAAAATTGAGAACGTTCTTGAGAACGCTCTCAATCTATGCTCTAACCATCGGATCGGAGCAAAAGACTCCGTGAACGATAGAGGGGTGTTGGAACAGGCTGCCGTGCGCGCCATGCTGCGCTGTCGGCGCGTTCCGTCGCTGAAACCGACAGCGTTGTCGGAAAAGCTCCCCCAGGTTGGATCGGATGAACTGGCATGCCTTCGGGCATGCGCGGCGCCGTTGCACGCGCCGAAGGGGAGAGGATAATGCTGATCAGCCTGCGGCACGTGGCGCGCTCCATGGCGTTGCTCGCCACCACCGCGCTTGCCGGGACGATGACGGGCGCGCGTGCGCAGGATCCCGTCGCTCCCGCCGCACCCTCGAACGAAGCCCGCCCGTCCGCGGATCCCGCCGCGCGCCCCTGGGCCGATGCCAGGTTGCCGGCGGCGGCGCGCGCGGAGGCGCTGCTTGCGGCGATGACGCTCGAGGAGAAGCTGGGTCTCGTCTATACTTGGTTCCCGCCGCTGGCGAAGGATCCGGCGGCACCGAGCGACATGATCCCCTCGGCCGGCCAGCAGGCGGCGATTCCGCGTCTGGGCATTCCGGCGCTGCGCGAGACCGATGCCAGCCTGGGCGTCGCCAACCAGGTCGAGCAGCGCAAGGGGGATACCGCCACCGCACTGCCTTCGGGCCTGGCGCTGGCCGCGAGCTTCGATCCCAAGCTTGCCTATGAGAGCGGCGCGATGATCGGCGGCGAGGCGCGGGCCAAGCGCTTCAACGTCATGCTGGCGGGCGGCATCAACCTGACGCGCGATCCCTGGGGCGGCCGCAACTTCGAATATCTGGGCGAGGACCCGCTGCTCGCCGGCGTGATCGCCGGGGAATCGATCAAGGGCATCCAGTCGAACCGCATCGTCTCGACGATCAAGCATTTCGCCCTGAACGCACAGGAGACCGGCCGCTTCGTGATGGACGCGCGCATCGGCGAGGCGGCGTTGCGGGAAAGCGACCTGCTCGCCTTCCAGCTCGCGATCGAGCGCGGCAAGCCGGGCTCGGTGATGTGCGCCTATATGTCCGTCAATGGCGACTTCGCCTGCGAGAACGACTTCCTGCTCAACACCGTGCTCAAGCAGGACTGGGCCTATCCGGGCTGGGTGATGTCCGATTGGGGGGCGGTGCATTCCACCGTGAAGGCAGCGCGCAACGGGCTGGACCAGCAATCGGGCGGCGAGCTCGACACGCATTCCTTTTTCCGCGCCGACCTGAAACAGGCAGTGGCGAGCGGCGCGCTGCCGATGGCGCGGCTGGACGACATGGCCCGCCGCATCCTGAACGGCATGTTCGCCACCGGGGTGATGGATGCGCCGGTGGTCGATGCGCCGCAGCCGATCGACCATGCGCGGAACGCCGAAGTCGCGCAGCGCGCCGCCGAGGCGGGGATCGTGCTGCTCAAGAACGACAGGGACATATTGCCGCTCGCCCGGACGGCGAAGCGCATCGTCCTGATCGGCGGCCATGCCGATGTCGGCGTGCTTTCGGGCGGCGGCTCGTCGCAGGTCCGCTCGGTCGGCGGCGCACCGATCGAGATACCCCTCAAGGACGGCCCGGCCGCGTCGTTCGTGCGCGTGACCTGGCACGCGTCCTCGCCGCTCGCGGCGATCCGTGCGCTGGCCCCCAGGGCGCGCGTCGATTTCGTCGATGGCAGCAACCCCGAAGCTGCCGCCGCGGCGGCTAGGAACGCGGACCTGGCGATCGTCTGGGCGACGCAATGGACCACCGAGGCCGAGGACCCCGAGACGATCGACCTGGCCGGCAACCAGAATGCAGTGATCGCCGCAGTCGCCGCCGCCAATCCGCGCACCGCCGTGGTGCTCAACACCGGGGGCCCGGTGCTGATGCCCTGGCTCGACAAGGTGCCGGCGGTGCTCGCCGCCTGGTATCCGGGCCAGCGCGGCGGCGAAGCGGTGGCGCGGGTGCTGTTCGGCGAGGTCAATCCTTCGGGGCGCCTGCCGATCACTTTCCCCGCCGCGATCGACCAGGCGCCGCGCCCCGCGGTGCCCGGCTTCGACCAGGTCAAGGCCTTGCCCGATCGCGGACAGGATGCGCGGGCGATCAAGCCCTTCGCGGTCGAGTATCGCGAAGGTTCGGACGTCGGCTATCGCTGGTATGCCCGCCAGGGCCATCGCCCGGCTTTCCCCTTCGGCTATGGCCTGAGCTACACGCGCTTCGGCTATGCGAACCTCACGGTGGAAGGGGGCGAGGCACTCAAGGTCAGCTTCGACGTGACCAATCGCGGCAAGCGCGAAGGGGCCGATGTGCCGCAACTCTATGTGACGCCGGCCACCGGCCGCCGCCCGCTGCGCCTGGCCGGCTTCGAGCGCGTGACGCTCAAGCCCGGCGAGACGCGCCGGATCACCCTGATCGCCGAGCCGCGCATCGTCGCGGACTATGACGTCGCGCAGCCCGGATGGCGCGTGGCGGCGGGAACCTATCGTGTCGCGATCGCGCGGGACGCCGGCCAACCGGTGCTCACGGGCGCGGCGGATTTGCAGGAGCGCCGGCTGGCGCCCTGAGACGACAGCACCGGGTGAGGCGCGCGTAGATGCGTCGGGGTGCAGAACAGAGTGGGAGGACAATGGGAATGAAGGGACTATCCAGTTTGATGGCCGGCTTGCTGGCATCGACCGCCCTGGTCGCGCCGGCATGGGCCCAGGACGCGGTCGCGCCGCAGGATGCGGGGGCCGATCAGGGTGAGGAGATCGTCGTCACCGGCATCCGCGCGTCGCAGGCCAAGGCGATCAACATCAAGCGCAACGAGACCGCGATCGTCGATGCGATCTCCTCGGAGGACATCGGCAAGCTGCCCGACGTCACCGTGGTGGACGCGCTGCAGCGCATCTCGGGCGTGCAGATCAAGCGCGACGCCGGCGAGGGTTCGAGCGTCAACATCCGCGGCCTGCCCCAGGTGATCACGCTGCTCAACGGCGAGCAGTATCTGAGCCCGGGCAATCTCGGCACCGCGCAGCCGAACCTGAACGACATCCCGGCGCAGCTGATGAATGCGGTGGTGGTCTACAAGTCGCAGGACCTGCGCAACGCGCTGTCGGGCATCTCCGGCACCGTCGACCTGCGCACCCGCCGTCCGTTCGACCTGAAGAACGGCCTGACCCTGGCCAACCAGGTCGAATATTCGCGTGGCGACTATACCAAGAAGAACGACTATCTGATCAGCGGCCTGCTGAGCTGGCGCAACGACACGATCGGCGTGATGGTCGGCGCCACGCAGAGCAAGGCGCATCTCGGCAACAACTATGCCGGTATCGGCGGCAGCCCGTTCGGCAACAACGACTGGGGCGGCACGGGCCCCAACTGGATCGCGCCGCACGGCTATGAGCTGTTCAGCCGCGAAGTGGAGCGCAACCGCTTCGGCATCAACGGCGCGGTGCAGCTGAAGTTCGCCGAGGGCTGGACGCTGACCGGCGAAGTCTTCCACACCGAGCTGGTCGAGCATAACCGGGCGGCGGGCGTGAACATCTCGAACCGCTGGAACGGCCTGACCTGGACGACGCCGACCCAGTCGACCTCCACGGGCCAGATCGGTGCGAACCAGCAGCCCTGGCTCGACGTCGACCAATATGACCTCAATGTGTGGTGGTTCAATTCCTTCTCGGTGAACCGCACCGCTCGCGAGAAGTCGACCAACTACAACCTGGAACTCGACTATGACACGGGCGGTCCGTTCAAGTTCACGGCGCGGGCGCTGCGTTCGGATGCGAAGCTGCGCAGCATGAACGGGCAGGTGCAGGGCGACCTGAGCAACTGGCGCGCGGGCAACCGGGCGTTCACGCTGTTCCGCAATCCGAACGACCTGACGCGCGGGCCCTTCTATCCGGCGAACATCGCGGCGCAATATCCGGCCTCGCGCTATACCAACAACGTGGTCGGCGCGAACGGCGGCCGCTACATCGACCCGAACCCGCTGGGCTATGGCCAGGATCCGCTGCTGCACCTCGACCTGCGCGGGCAGAACCCGGTGCTGAGCGGCTTCGACACGCCGATCTCGGGCGGGCTGGGCGCCGGCAAGTCGCTCAAGGACTATATGGCCAATCTCGACAGCTATGCCGTCGCGGCCTTCTCGTCCGAGGGCAATCAGGAGAATACGTCGGATCTCGGCGTGTTCCGCGCCGATGGCAGCTACGAGTTCCAGGGCGGCGGCCTGTTCGGCCTGCTGAACCGCGTCGACGTGGGCGTGCGCCGCTCGGATCGCTCGACCCAGATCAAGAACTTCCACCTGTTCTCGAACTTCTATGGCGGCAACGGCGCCGCCACCGCCGCGGGCTGCTCGGCGCAGTGGAAGGCGATCGACGTGGTGATGGACAACCCGCAATGCTCGGCGGGCGAGATGGTGTCGAACCCGGGCTACAATGCGGGGCTGCCGCTGGCGACTTCGCCTTCGAACTGCGGCGCATCGGCGGCCAATACGCCGACCTGCTTCCAGGGCTATACCGTCAACCGGCCGACCAAGCTGAACGCCTATAACAACGTCTATTTCCAGACGAACTGGGGCGGCGTGGTCAACGGCATGCCGGGCATGTGGGTGGTCAATCCCAAGGACTTCGACGACATCAAGTCGTTCATGACGCGCGTGTTCGGCGGTGCCGACGAAGTCATCGTCCCGGGCAACACCTATGACGTCGACCTGATCGAGGAGAGCGCCTATATCAACACCAACTGGAAGCGCGGAGGGTTCAAGGCCGATATCGGCGTGAAGGTCATCAAGACCAGCATCGACGTGAAGCAGAACCTGACCGGCGATACCCGGGCCTATGGCGACACCAACCTCGACGTCGGCGACAGCGTAACCCGTCGCAGCTATACCGACTGGCTGCCGACGGTGACCCTGTCCTACGACGTCACCGACAATATCCGCATCCGCGCGGCCTTCGCCAAGACGATGATCCCGCTGGATCTCGGCAATTATGGCGGCGGCCTGAAGATCAACACCGCGGATTCGCAGGGGCCGAACCCGACGAACCCCACGGCGGCGCCGCTCGGCGTCCGCCAGGTGACGAGCGCGAATGCGAGCGGCAACCCCTATCTGAACCCGTGGCGCTCGAACAATTACGATCTCAGCCTGGAATATTATCTGGGCCGCGCCTCGATGCTCAACATCGGCCTGTTCAAGCTCAACATCGACAGCTTCGTGACTACCGCGACGCAGATGATCGGCCGCTATCCGGATGCCGACGGCGTGATCCGCCGCACGGTGCCGGTGACGCAGCCGATCCAGGGCGCAGGCGGCAACCTGCAGGGCGTGGAAGCGGGCGCCAAGCTGGCCTTTACCGACCTGTTCCCGAACGTGCCGTTCCTGCGCAACTTCGGCATCGACGCCAACTACACCTTCTCCGACTCCTCGCAGTCGGCACGAGGTCTCGATGGCAAGAAGCTGCCTTTCCAGGATAATTCCAAGCACCAGATCAACCTGGTCGGTTGGTATCAGGACGACATCTTCCAGGTCCGCGTCGCGTGGAACCACCGCACGCCGCGCCTTGCGAACATGGGCCTGGGCTATGATGTGAACCCGGATCCGGACATCACCGACCAGCGCAACATCCCGGTGATGCAGGACACGAGCAACTATGTCGACGTGAACCTGACCGCGAACATCAACAGCCAGTTCGCGATCTACGGCAACGTCTCGAACCTGCTGGGCGAACGCGAACGCTATTACTTCCAGTTCGACAAGGATTCGAAGCAGTTCCATTCGCAGAACCGTTTCGAGCCGCGTTACTCGGTGGGCGTGCGCTACCGTTTCTAAGAGCCAACCCTCCTGGGCCGGCGGTCTTCCCGGGCCGCCGGCTCATTTTTCCCCGGGAGCAGGATCGGCGCGGTTTCGCTTGCGGACCCGAGGCCGGGACGATCAGAATGACACGATGAAGCATGGGGGCATGGCCAGCGGCGCGATCGAGCGTGTCGTCATCGTCGGCGGGGGCACCGCCGGGTGGATGGCGGCGGCTGCGCTGGGCGCATATCTGGCGGGGGCGGGCACCCGGATCACCCTGATCGAAAGCTCGGAGATCGGGACGATCGGCGTCGGCGAGGCGACGATCCCCACCATTCGCCGCTTCTACGCCGCGCTCGGCATGACCGATGCCGAAGTGATGCGCGCCTGCGAGGCGACCGCCAAGCTCGGCATCCGCTTCGTCGACTGGAAGCCCGGCACCAGCTTCGTCCACCCCTTTGGCCGCTTCGGGCAGGACCTGCGCGGCATCGACTTCCACCAATATTGGCAGAAGGCGCGCCAGGCCGGCCGCGCCGCGCCGCTGGAGGAATATTCGCTGGGCGCGATGCTCGCACGCGAAGGCCATGCCAGCGTGCCGCTGCCCAATCCGCCCAGCCAGCTCTCGGTGTTCGACTGGGCGCTCCATTTCGACGCCGCACGCTTCGCTGCGCACATGCGCGCCTATGCCGAGCGTGCGGGGGTGGCGCGCATCGATGCGCGGATCACCGATGTGACGCTCCACGGCGAGACCGGTTTCATCGAAGCGGTGACGCTCGACAGCGGCGAGCGCGTCGCGGGCGACCTGTTCGTCGATTGCTCGGGCTTTCGCGGCCTGCTGATCGGCGAGGCGCTGGGCACGCCCTATCGCGACTGGTCGCACTGGCTGCTGTGCGACGGCGCCTTTGCGGTGCAGAGCGAGCGGGTGGGCGAGCCGCCCAGCTGCACCACCGTCACCGCGCGCACTGCCGGCTGGCAATGGCGCATCCCGCTGCGCAGCCGCGAAGGCAACGGCCTCGTCTTCGCGAGCGATTTCCAGGGCGACGACGAGGCGCGGGCCGAACTGCTCGCCAACATCCCCGGCGCGCCGACCATGGAGCCGCGCCGCCTGCGCTTCACGCCGGGCCGGCGCGAAGTCGCATGGGCGAGGAACTGCGTCTCGCTCGGCCTGGCCTCGGGGTTTCTCGAGCCGCTGGAATCGACCAGCATCGCGCTGATCGAGACCGGCATCGAGCGGCTGAAGCAGCTCTTCCCCGACAAGGGCTTCGATCCGGCGGTGATCGCCGAATACAACGCCCAGTCCGCCGAGGAGATGGAGCGCGTTCGCGACTTCATCCTCCTCCATTACCATCTGAGCACGCGCGACGGCCCGTTCTGGCAGGCCTGTCGCGAGATGACGCTCCCGGACAGCCTGGCCGCCAAGCTGGAGCTTTGGCGCGCGCGGGGCGCCTTCCTGCGCTATCGCTGGGAGATGTTCTCGCCCGCATCCTGGCTGGCCATCTATGGCGGGTTCGAGCACCTGCCCGAGCGGCTCGATCCCGGCGTCGCCGCGGTCGGCACGGACGAACTCGCGCAGGGGCTGGAGCAGATGCGCGCCGCCATCGCCCGTACCGTCGCCGATACGCCCACCCATTCCGAATTCCTCGCGACGGTCGATGGCGCCGCTGCCGAGCCCATGAGGACATCCGTATGAACAATCCGGACGCACTGCGTAAGGTCTGCATCGTCGGCGGCGGCACTGCCGGCTGGATCGCCGCTGCGGTGATGGCGCATCACATGAAGGGCAGGCTGTTCGAGATCGAGCTGGTCGAAAGCGACGATATCGGCACGATCGGCGTGGGGGAAAGCACGATCCCGCCCTTCATGGAGCTGATCGCCAAGCTCGACATCGACGAGCAGGACTTTGTCCGCCAGGTCCAGGCGAGCTTCAAGCTCGGCATCGAGTTCAAGGACTGGTTTCGCAAGGACGAGAGCTATTTCCACCCGTTCGGCGATGTCGGCCAGCGCGTGGAGCTCAGCGACTTCTACCAATGCTGGCGCAAGGCGACGCTTGCGGGGCATGATTTCCCGCTCCAGGATTTCGCGCCCGCCACGGTGATGGCGCATGCGGGGCGCTTCATGCTGCCGTTCAAGGCGCGGAACACGCCGATCGCCGGCGCATCCTATGCGCTGCACGTCGATGCCAAGCGCGTCGCCCAGTTCCTGCGCGGCCATGCCGAGGCGCGCGGCGTGAAGCGCACCGAAGGGATCGTCACCGATGTCGCGCTCGACGCTCGCGGCTTCGTCTCGACGCTGACGCTCAAGGACGGTCGCACGATCGACGCCGACTTCTTCATCGATTGCTCCGGCTTCCGGGCGCTGCTGATCGAGAAGGCGCTCGGCAGCGGCTATACCGACTGGTCGAACTATCTGTTCTGCGACCGCGCGATCGCCGCGCAGACGGAGAATGTCGGTCCGCCGCGCCCCTATACGCTGGCCGAGGCGCAGGACGCCGGCTGGCGCTGGCGCATCCCGCTCCAGCACCGCACCGGCAACGGCCATGTCTATTCCTCGGAGTTCATGAGCGACGAGGAGGCGACGCGGATCCTGCTGGAGAAGGTGGAGGGCGAAGTGGTCGCCGGGCCGATGGTGGTGCCGTTCAGGACCGGCGTGCGCGAAAGGATCTGGTATCGCAACGTGCTGGCGATCGGCCTGTCCTCGGGCTTCATCGAGCCGCTGGAATCGACGGCGATCCACCTGATCTATCGCGGGATGGACTTCTTCTTCCGCTTCCTGCCCGATCGCCACTGCGATCCGGCGCTGGCGGACGAATATAACCGCCGCATGGTGGCGGACTATACCGAGATCCGCGACTTCATCGTGCTCCATTATTGCACCACCGCGCGCGACGACACGCCCTTCTGGCGCAAATGCCGCGACATGGACTGGCCGGACAGCCTGAAGGAACGGGTGGAGCTGTTTCGCAGCAACGGCACGCTTCGCGAGGGGCTCGACGAGCTGTTCCGCTCGGTCAGCTGGTTCTCCGTGCTGGAGGGCATGGGCATTCGCCCGCGCACCTATCACCCGCTGGTCGACCGGATCGACGAGGCGATGCTCTATGCGGGGCTCGACAAGGCGCGCGAGCAGCTTGCCGGCTTCGTCCGGCAACTGCCGACCCAGCAGCAGTTCATCGACGCACATTGCCGTGCCGAGAAGGTGGATCTGGCCCGTCCCGTCATGGCCGGGGCCTGATGCAGAAGAAACGCGCGATCACGATCAAGGACGTGGCGGCCGAGGCGGGAGTCTCGCTGCAGACGGTGAGCCGCGTCATCAACAAGGGCCCGAATGTCACTGCGCCGGTTCAGGATCGGGTGCGGGCGGCGATCGACAAGCTGGGCTATGTCCCCAGCCTCGCCGCGCGGCGGCTGGGCGGCTCGCGTTCCTATCTGATCCTCGCCTTCAACGACGAGCGGCCGACACTCGAGGGCTGGCAGTCGCGGCGCGGCAACGACTGGGTCGACCAGATGCTCTATGGCGGCATGCTCAAATGCGCCGAGCATGGCTATCGCATGCTGTTCGAGCTGGTGGATTCGCATTCCGACCAGCTCGAGGCACAGGTCCGGGCCGCGCTCTCCGCGCTTCACCCCGATGGCGTGATCCTGACGCCGCCGCACAGCGAGGACGACCGGATCACCGATCTCCTCCACCAGGGCGGCCTAATCTTCGCGCGGCTGGGCTCGCACCGCGAAGGCGAGGGTTTTGCAGTGTACATGGACGACGAGGCGGCAGCGCGCCGCGCGACCGAGCATCTGCTCGACCTTGGCCATACGCGCATCGCCTATGTCCAGGGGCATCCCGAATATGCGATGAGCCCGGATCGCCTGCGCGGTTTCACCGATGCGATCGAGGCGCGCGGGCTGAGCGTGGATCCCGCCTATCTCCAGCCCGGCGATTTCACCTACGAAGCCGGCATTGCGGCGCTCAACACGCTCGCCGCGCTCGCATCGCCGCCCAGTGCGGTGCTCGCGAGCAGCGACGAAATGGCGCTGGGCGTGCTCCATGCCGCCGGGCCGCTCGGCCTGTCGGTTCCCGGCGATCTCTCGGTGGTGAGCTTCGACGATACGCCGACAGTGCGGATGAGCGTGCCCGCGCTCACTGCGATCCGCCAGCCGATCGCGGCGATGACGGCCAAGGCCGCCGAGCTGCTGATCGAAAGCAAGACCCGCGGCGACCCGCCCGGCAATGGTCGCTTCCTGCTTCCCTTCGATTTCGTCGTCCGTGCCTCTACCGCGCCGCCGCGGCGTTGACTTGGCTCCGGCCGGCGGCGATGCTCCGCCGTCCATGCGCAGCTTCGTCTCGCCCGGCCGCGGTTTCATCCTGCTCTATGCGCTGGCCTATGCGGGCATGTTCGTCAGCTTCATGCCGTTCGTCATGGTGCTGTTGCCGTTGAAGGCGGCGCAGGCGGGGGGCGGCCATGCGGTGCAGCTCCTCAGCGCCGGCGCGCTGGGCGGCGCGGCGGTGGCCAGCCTCGCCAATATCCTGTTCGGCGCGCTGAGCGACCGCACGCGGCGGTTACGCGGCACCCGGCGGCCCTGGGTGACGATGGGGCTGGGGGTGCTCAGCGCCTCCTATGGCCTGTTGCTGGTCGCGGCCGATCCAGTGAGCCTGTTGTTCGCCGTCGCCTGCATCCAGATCGGGATCAACATGATGTTCGCGCCGATCGCCGCGGTGATGGCGGACGAGATACCCGATGCGCAGAAGGGCATGGTCGCCGGCCTCACCGGCGTCTCGCATCCGATCGGCGCGATGTCGGCGGTGCTGATCACGCTGCCCGGGCTGGGCGGCGATGCCATGCGCTATGCGCTGCTCTGCCTGTTGTTCGTCGGGCTCACCGCGCCGTTCCTGCTCCTCGCCCGCGAAGGCGCCGCCCTGCCGCCGCCGCCGCCCGGGCCGCAGCGCGAGCTCCGCCGTTTCGATTTCATCCTCGCCTGGGCCTCGCGCATCCTGTTCCAGGTCGCCGGCAATGGCCTGTCCACCTATGGCTTCTACTATTTCCTCTCGGTGCTGGACCGGGAGGACATCAGCAAGACCAGCGTGGAGGCCAATCCGATCGTCGCGACGATGACCGGTTCCACCATCGTCGCGGTGCTGCTGACGGTGCTGGCGGGGCGCCTTTCGGATCGAATGATGCGGCGCAAGCCCTTCCTCGCCGCCGGAGCGCTGGCGATGGCGGCGGGGCTCGGCGTCATGGCGTTCGCGGGCAATTGGGGCGTGGCGGCGGCGGGGCATGCGCTGGCGCTGTCGGGGCTCAGCGTGTTCCTGGCGATCCATTCGGCGATCGCGATGCAGCTGCTGCCCAATCCGGGGCATCGCGGCCGCGACCTGGGCATCCTCAACCTCACCAACACCCTGCCGGCGATGGTCGCGCCGCTGCTGGCGCTGGCGCTGGCGCCGGAGAAGACCGGCTATACGCTGTGGCTGCTGATCCTCGCGCTCGGCACGCTGGCCGGCGGCGCGGTGTCGCTCTGCATCCGGACGCAGGACTAGGCCGGGGCCGCATATTCGCTTCCGTCATCCCCGCAAGGGCGAGGGCGGCGGTGGACGACAATGAGGGGCGGGCACCGGCGGCACCCGCCCTTCCCGTCGCTCAGTGCGCCGGCTCGCCCGCGCTCGAATTGCGGTCGACCTTGGCGGTCATGCCCGTCGCATCGGCGTCGTCCTGGGTCTGCGCATCGGGAGAGAGGTCGGCGACAGGCGGCGGATTGGTGGCGACGTTGGTCACTGCCGGGGTCTCGACCGGCTGGTCGATCGTGACGTTGGTGAACGTCTCGGGCTCGCCGATATTCGCGACGATGGTCTCGTTCGCGCTCGTGTCTTCCGGCTTGCTGCCCGAGCAGGCGGCGAGCGCCAGGCCGGCAACGGCGATCAGTGCGAGGGTACGGGTCTTCATTTCGGTCATTTCCCCTTTTCTCAACGTGCGGAAACGGCGGCAGCCGTAATCGCGGATCGTTTCTCGATCTTTGCTGCGAGATCCTTGTCCCAGCCATAGGGATCGCCGCGGAAGTTCATCGTGCCGTTCGCATTGGCGAAGGCGGTCCAGTAGAGCAGATAGACCGAGACCTGGTCCTGCTCCTGCAGAGTCACGCGCAGCGTGTCGCCCTTGGCGAGCGCGGCGTTGATCTGGTCGGGCTGCCAGTTCGGATCGTTGCGCAGCAGCAGTTGCGCCAATGGGCCCGGCTTCTCCAGCCGCACGCAACCATGGCTGGCCAGCCGGCTGAAGCTGGCGAAGGTCGATTGCGACGGGGTGTCGTGCAGATACACGGCATAATTGTTCGGGAAGTCGAACTTGTAGCGGCCGAGCGCGCTCTTCGGGCCGGGCTGCTGCTGCAGGCGGCGGTTCGCGCCGGTGCCGATGATCTTGTAGCCCTGCGCCTTCAGCGCGGCCTCGCCCTTGGGCCACAGTTCCTTGGCGGCGATGCCGGTGGGCACGTTCCAGGGCGGATTGAGCACGATCGAGTGGATCTTCGACTGGAGCATCGGCGTCTCGTTGCCGGGGCGGCCGGTGACGGCCTTCATCGACGCGATCGGGGCATCGCCCTCGAACACGGTGAGCACGGCGGCGGCGATGTTCACCTGGATGCGCTTGGCGGGCAGCTCGCTCGGCAGCCAGCGCCAGCGCTCCATGTTCGCCATGATCTGGCCGACCCGGTCCTGCGCCGGCACGTTGAGTGCAGCAAGCGTGCCCGACGAGACCACGCCGGTGGGGTTGAGCCCGTAGCGGCGCTGGGCGCGCACCACCGCGTCCTTCAGCTCGGCGTCGAACTTGTCGCCGGTGGCGATCGCCTGCGGATCCTCCACCGCCAGCCGCTTGCGCAGCGCTGCCACGCGCGCGCCGCTCGCGCCCACCGCGAGGTCCGGCCCCGCGGCGAGCTTCTGCCAGCCGCCGGCCGCCACGATCTTGCGATAGGTGGCGAGGCCCTTCTGCAGCGTGTCATAGCCGGCCCAGGGCGGGGGCAGGTCGCGCAGCCAGGCGCCGACGCGGTTCTGCTTCACGGCCTCGGCAAAGGCGGGCAGGGGATCATAGGCGGCGGGGCGCAGGCCCCAGTTCGGATCGAAGTCGCTCTCGGCCAGGCGGCCCGAATGGACCGCGCGGGCATAGTCGAGCGCCGCTCGCACCAGCGTCTCGCTGTCCTTGAAGCCGGGCGCGGGATCGCCGACCCGGCGCAGGCCCTGGGCGAAGCCGGCCTCGTTGAGGATCGGCGCGAGTTCGGCCGCCTGCGCCGCCGTCAGCACCGGCAGCACCACCGGCGGATTGGGGACGAACGGCGGCACGGGCACCGCCTGGAGCGTGGGGGTCGGCGTGGTCTGCGGCGCGGGAGCGACCTGTTGCGCGACGACGGGCGCCGCTATCCCGGCAAGCGCCGCAGTCCATGCGGCCCGGCGGGCCACCCGGCCCGAAAACACTTTGGTCACTCGCAAATCTCCTCCGCGGCCGCCCTGAGGCCGGGCGACCTGAATCGCCACCTGCTATTAAGCCAAACCGGGCGCACGTGGCGAGCGTCGAATTTACACGATGCGACGACGTGCCTTGACATTGGCAACGTTGTCGGACCAGTTTCCGATAAACGCCCGCCAGGGGAAGAAGCGGGCGACGTCCGCAGGGGAGAGATATCTTGGCATCCGCACGTTCCACGCAGACGACGCTGGCCTTCGCCGCCGTCACCACGCTTTTCTTCGCCTGGGGCTTCATCACCTCGCTGGTCGACCCGCTGGTGGCCGCGGTGAAGGGCATCTTCACGCTGACGGATTTCCAGGCCCAGGCGAGCGCATTCGCGTTCTTCTTCGCCTATTGCGTCGTCTCGTTCCCGGCGGCGGCGCTGGTCGGGCGGCTGAAGGCAGTGCCTTCGATCCTGGCCGCGCTCTGCACCATGATCGCGGGCTGCCTGATCATGCTCGCGGCAGCGAATGTGGCGAACTACTGGCTGGTGCTGCTCGGCCTGTTCGTCCTGGCGAGCGGCATCACCATCCTGCAGGTGGCGGCCAACCCGCTCGCCGCGGCGCTGGGCGATCCCAGGGGCAGCCATTTCCGCCTCGTGCTCAGCCAGACCTTCAACTCGGTCGGCACCTTTCTCGGCCCGCTGCTCGGCGCGCACCTGTTCCTGAAGGGCGTCGAGGTGAAGGAAGGCACGGCAATCACGCCGGAAATCCGCGCGCAGGCGCTGGCCGGCATCGATTCCGCCTATTTCTGGATCTGCGGCCTGATCGCCGCGCTCGCGGTGTTCTTCTGGCTCAGCCGCCGTGTCGTCACCGAAGCCGCGCCGCCGCCGGCCTCGACTGCGGGGCTGCTCTCGGCCTTCTCGTCCAAATGGGCGCTGCTCGGCGGGCTTGCAATCTTCCTCTATGTCGGGGCCGAGGTGTCGATCGGCACGCAGATGGCGCTGTTCCTCAATTCGGATGCGATCTGGGGCCATTCGGATGCCGCCTTCGGCGTGCCGCTGCTCGGCTATGCGATGGGCAGCGACGGCATCCCGGGCGTCTCGCTCCAGGAAGCCGGCAAGGCCGTCGCCTTCTATTGGGGCGGCGCGATGGTCGGCCGCCTCGTCGGCTCGCTCCTGCTCACCAGGGTCAAGGCGCACCGCCTGCTCGCGCTGTTCACCGCCATCGCCGCCGCCATGTGCCTCTACGTCTTCGCGGTCGGCGGCGTCACCGCCGGCTTCGTCGCGCTCAGCATCGGCCTGTTCAACTCGATCATGTTCCCCGTCATCTTCACTCTCACGCTCGAACGCTCCACCGCCAGCGCCGAATCAACCTCGGGCCTCCTCTGCACCGCCATCGTCGGCGGCGCCGTCCTCCCCCTGCTCGTCGGCCTCGTCTCGGGCGCGCATGGCTATGGCTTCGCGCTGATCCTGCCCGCGGCCTGCTATGTCGCGCTGTGCGCGTTCGCGCTCGCCGCCGGCCGCGCCCCCGTGGTCCGGGCCGAGGGCGAGACTGCGTCCGTGCACTGAGAAGGCCGTTCGCTTGCCGCCGGACTCGGGGGAAGATCCCCTTCCGGCGGCAAGGAACGAACTGGTGCGCGTAACGCCGTCCAACGCGGTCCCGTCATCCGCGCACAATGCCGGGCCAACCCCCTAAACGGCCCTGTCTGCGGGAACTTGCGGGCTCTTGTTCCGAAAACCTGTCCCGTTCCGGGGCGCTTCCGCCGGGGCCGGCCGGGCGCTAGTGTCGGCGCCGTCCGTACGATGCTGGAGGCGCCGTGATGTCGATGGTCCGTCGTGGGTTCCTTGCCGGGACCTTGCTCATTCCTGCCGCCTGTGCCGCCAAGATGCAGGAGAGCGGGGACGAGAAGCGCCAGCGCCAGTTGAAGGAGGACTGGCCCTGGCTCGGCCATTATGCCGCCGACAACGAAAAGCTGATCGCCTCGGGCCGAAAGGTCGACATCGTCTTCATGGGCGATTCGATCACCCAGATCTGGGCCGACAGCCGGCCCGGCTTCTTCACCCCCGGGCGCATCGGCCGCGGCATCGGCGGACAGACCACGCCGCAGATGGTGCTCCGCATGATGGCCGACGTGATCCGGCTGCGCCCGCGCCTCGTCCACATCATGGCGGGCACCAACGACGTTGCCGGCAACACCGGCAAGATCACGGTCCAGCAGAGCTGCGACAATCTCCAGGCGATGACCGAGCTCGCCCAGGCGCACGGTATCGCGGTGCTGCTCGGCGCGGTGCCGCCGGCGGATCGTTTCCCCTGGCGGCCGGGGGTGAACCCGGTCGAGCCGATCCGGCTGACCAACCTCTTCCTGCAGAACTATGCCCGCCGCGCCCGCGCGACCTTCATCGACTATACCGGCGTGCTGGCCACCGAAACGGGCGCGATGAAGCCCGGCATGGCCTTTGACGGCGTTCATCCGACCGCGCAGGGCTTTGCCGCGATGGAGAGCGAGCTCGCCCCGGTGCTGAAGGCGCACAAGGCGTGAGGGCGTTCCTTGCGGCGCTGGCGCTGCTCGTCGCGGCGCCTGCCGGCGCGCAGGTCCTCACCGCGGTGTCGCCCGACGGCAGCAACCGCATCTCGCTCCAGCTGAACGGTTCGGGCACGCCGGTCTATGCGGTGTCGCGCGGCGGCGGTCTGGTGCTCGCGCCGTCGCCGATCCTGCTCGACCTCGATGCCGATACGCTCGGCTATGGCCTGGCGATCACCGGGTCGGAGACCGCCAGCGCCGACGCCCGCTATCCGATCGTCGCCGGCAATGCCGCCGAAGGGCGCGACCATTACAACCAGCTCACCGTGCATTTCCAGGAGAAGGGCGGGGCGAAGCGCCGGATGGACGTGGTGCTGCGCGCCTATGACGACGGCGTCGCCTTTCGCACCGTGGTGCCCGTCCAGCCGCAGACAGCGGCCGCGATCGTCCGCTACGAGCGCACCGGCTTCTATTTCCCGCCGACCTACAAATGCTGGGGCTTCAACGTCGGCAAGTTCGGCTCCAGCCATGAAGGCGAGTTCGATCCCGTCGACGTGCCGCGCCTGCGCGACCACAACCTTTTCAGCCTGCCCTTCGCCTGCGAGACCGGCAAGGCCGCCTTCGCGCTGACCGAGGCGGACCTGCTCGACTTTGCCGGCATGTACCTCACCGGGCGCGGTGACGGCGGGCCCGGGCTGCAGGTCAAGCTCTCGCCCTCGCTCGACGATTATCGCATCGCCGTGCACACGCGGATCGGCAGCCCGATCGTCACGCCGTGGCGCGTGGTTATGCTGGCGGACCAGCTGGGCAAGCTCAACGAGTCGACGCTGGTCCTCGACCTCTCCAGTCCGAGCCGGATCGAGGATACGGGCTGGATACGGCCCGGCCTGACGAGCTGGGACTGGTGGAGCGGCCCCGTGATCGCGGCGCTGCCCGGCCAGCGCAGCACCACCGCGGTGGCCAAGGCGCTGATCGACTTCGCCGCCGACAATGGCCTGCCCTATACGATGATCGACGAGGGCTGGTATGCGGGGGCCGGCGGGGGCGGGGTGCGCCGGCCGGGCGTCGACATCACCAAATGGACCGACGCGCTCAACCTGCGCGAAGTGGTCGACTATGCCAGGTCGAAGAAGATCCGCCTCTGGCTCTGGATGCACTGGCAGGCGCTGGACGAGCAGCAGGAAGACGCGCTCGCCGAATATGAGAAGCTCGGCATCGCCGGGATCAAGGTCGATTTCATGGACCGTGACGACCAGTGGATGGTCAATTGGTATGCGCGCACGCTGGCGGCGGCCGCGCGCCATCACATCATGGTCGACTTCCACGGCGCCTATCCGCCGCGCGGGCTCGCGCGCACCTGGCCCAATTTCATGACGCAGGAAGGCGTGATGGGCGCCGAGTACAATAAATGGTCGCGCCGGGTGACGTCGCGCCACAACGTCATGCTCGCCTTCACTCGCGGCCTGATCGGCCCGATGGACTATACGCCGGGCGGCTTCCGCAACGTGACGCCCGAGGCCTTCCGCATCCGCGGCGACCTGCCCTTCGTCCAGACGACGCGCACGCATGGCCTGGCGCTGTACATCGCCTTTCTGTCGCCGGTCGCCGCGGTGTCCGACAGTCCGGACACCTATGCCGCCAGCCCCGCCGGCTTCGATTTCATCAAGGCGGTGCCGACGAGCTGGGACGAGACGCGCTATCTGGCCGGGGAGACGGGGGAATATATCGTCCTTGCCCGCCGCAAGGGCGCGCGCTGGTTCCTCGGCGCGCTGAACAGCGAGACCGCGCGCAAGATCGCCGTGCCGCTCGATTTCCTCGGCCGGCGGGGTGCGACGATGCGATTATGGGCCGACGGCGACAAGCCCGACGCCCCGGTCCTCACCGAGAGGCGGGTGGTGGAGGGAGAGGCGCTGACGCTCGATCTCGCCGCGCATGGCGGCGCCGCCGCGATATTCGAAAAATAGGGTTCAAAACTCGGACAATTGCAGATAACACCCTCCCGTCCGACGCGGCGAGCGATCGCGCGGGCGAGGAGAGTGGCGATGCGAATCACGCAAAGGGATCTGGCCGTCGCGGCGGTCGCGGTGCTGCTCGGCTGGGGCGCCAGCGCCCTGGCGCAGCGGCAGGATGTGCTCGGGCCGGCGGTGTGGAACTGGGACCGGCTGGCCGTGCAGAAGACCGATGTCGGCGCGCTGCGCACTCTCGTCCGCCAGCCCACCGCGACGCTGGCCGAGCTCGAGATGCACGTCACCACGCTCAACCCGGGCCTGTCCTCGCACCCGCCGCACCAGCATCCGAACGAGGAACTCGTGATCATCGACAAGGGGACGGTCGAAGCGCTCTCGGGTGGCAAATGGGAGCGGCTCGGGCCCGGCTCGGTGATCTTCAATGCGTCGAATGCGCCACATGCGTTGCGCAATGTGGGCGGGATCCCGGCCACCTATCATGTCATCAACTGGAAGACCGCCGCCACGCCGGCACAGTGACAGGGAGCTTCACCAGAATGGACCGTCGTTCGATCCTCGGCATTGCAGGCATCGCCGCGATGCTGCCGCCCGAAGTTCTCGCCCAGTCGCAGAGCTCGGGCAACGCCCCGTCCGAGAATGCCGCGCCCATCGGCCCCGAGCCGGGCGTGCGGCACAAGGTCGATTTCGGGGTGATCGGCCTCGATCATGCGCACATCTATTCGATGACCGACGCGATGATCCGCGGCGGCGGCGTGCTCAAGGCGTTCCACGCCACGGATCCGAGGCAGATCGATGCCTTCCGCAAGCGCTACGGCAATGCCGTGAAGCTGGCCCGCAGCGAGGACGAGATCCTCGGCGACAAGACGATCGGGCTGATCGCCGGCGCGCCGATCCCCGATCTCCGCGCGCCCCTCGGCATCCGGGCGATGAAGGCGGGCAAGGACTATCTCGGCGACAAGCCGGCGATCACCAGCCTCGACCAGCTTGCCGAAGTCCGCCGTACGATCAAGGAAACCGGCCGCAAGTTCGCGATCATGTATTCCGAACGGCTCGAGGTGCGCGCCGCCGTCCAGGCGGGCGAACTCGTGCGGCAGGGCCGGATCGGCAAGGTGATCCAGACCGTCAACCTCGCGCCGCACCGCATTGGCTCGGGTCGTCCGGACTGGTTCTGGGACAAGGCGCGCTATGGCGGCATCCTCACCGATATCGGCAGCCACCAGGCCGATCAGTTCCTGTTCTATACGGGCTCGAAGACCGCGCATGTCGTCGCCGCGCAGACCGGCAACCTGAAGTGGCCGGGCAAGCCGGACTTCGAGGATTTCGGCGACATGATGCTCACCGGCGACGGCGGCACCGGCTATGTCCGGGTCGACTGGTTCACGCCCGACGGGCTGCCGACCTGGGGCGATGGCCGGCTCTTCATCCTCGGCACCGAGGGCTATATCGAGCTGCGCAAATATGTCGACATCGCCGGCCGGCCCGGCGGCAACCATCTGCTGATCTGCGACAGGCAGGGCGTGCAGTACATGGATTGCTCCAGGGTCCATCTCCCCTTCGGCCCGCAGTTCATCGCCGATGTCGTCGAGCGCAGCAGCGTCGCACAGGATCAGGACCAGGCGCTGCTCGCGGCCGAACTGGTGCTCACCGCGCAGAAGAACGCCACGCGGCCGGTTTCGGCCTGAACCAGGGAAGGAGAGGGGCATGCGGCTTTCCAGACGCCAGACGCTCGGGGCCATCGCGGCGCCGATGATCGTGCCGTCCAGCGTGTTCGGCAGGAACGCGCCGTCGAACCGGGTGACGATCGGCGCGATCGGCGTCGGCCGGATCAGCAGGGTCCACGACATGAAGGAGATCCACAAGCACGCCGATGCCCAGATCGTCGCGGTGTGCGATGTCGATACCAAGCGGCTCGGCGCCGGCATGCAGCTGGTCGACGATCGCTATGCCGCAAGCACCGGCAAACCCTATTCGGGCACGCGCGGCCATTCCGATTATCGCGAACTGCTTGCCGCGAAGGACATCGACGCGGTGCTGATCTCCACGCCCGATCACCAGCACGCCCCGCTTGCCGTGCATGCGGTGCGGGCGGGCAAGCACGTCTATCTCCAGAAGCCCGCCTCGCTCACTATCGCCGAGGGGCGGCGGATGGCGGACGAGGTCAAGCAATCCGGCAGGATCCTCCAGATCGGGTCGCAGCAGCGTGGGCAGGACCCCTGGCCGCAATTCCACCGCGCCTGCGAGCTGGTCCGCAACGGCCGGATCGGCAGGCTGAAGCATGTGGAGATCGGCCTGCCCGGCGATCCCTCCGGACCGGAAGCGCCGCGGATGCCGATTCCGTCCAACCTCGATTACGACGCCTGGCTGGGGACCACGCCCGAAGTCTATTATACCGAGACCCGCGTCCACCCGCAGAACAGCTTCGAGGATCGGCCCGGCTGGCTCCGCATGGAGCAGTTCGGCGCCGGCATGATCACCGGCTGGGGCGCCCATCACGTCGACATCGCCCATTGGGGCATGGACATGGAGCATAGCGGCCCGGTCGAGATCTGGGGCAGCGCCGAATTCCCCAAGTCCGGGCTATGGAACGTGCACGGCCTGTTCGAGACGCATGCCCGCTATGCCAATGGCGTGACGATGACGATCTCGGGCGCGCTGCCCAATGGCGTGAAGTTCATCGGCGACAAGGGCTGGGTCTTCGTCCAGCGCACGGGCGCCGTCTCCTCCTCCGATCCCTCCAAGCCTGCCGACGTGCCGCTGACCGCGAGCGATCCGGGAATCCTCGACAGCGTGATCGGCCCGAACGAGGTCCGGCTCTACAAGGCGCCCGAGCAACATCGGAACTGGCTGGACGCGATCCTGAAGGGCGTGCCGGTCAGCGCGCCCGCCGAGATCGGCCACCGTGCCTGCTCGACCTGCCTGCTCCATCACATCGCGATGAAGACCGGGCGGCGGCTCAAATGGGATCCCGTGTCGGAGCGGTTCATCGGCGACGATGCGGCCAATGCGATGCTCAACCGGCCGCAGCGGGCGAAATACGCGATCTGAAGAGGTCCCCTCCGTGATCCCGGCTGACGGCCGGGGCCACGCTTTTTCTTCCCGCGGCCGCCTGCCTGGCCCTAAGGGGCGGTGGCAGCAGGATATGAGGGAGCGTCGCATGATCCGCACCGGAGTGATTGGCTATGGCCTGGGCGGCATGGCCTTCCATGCGCCCCTGGTGGCCGCCGTGCCGGCGCTGGAACTCGCCGCCATCGCCACTTCGCGCGCCGACCTGGTGCGTGAGCGCCATCCCGACGTGCCCGTCACCACGCCGGAGGCGCTGCTTGCCGATCCCGACATCCGGCTGGTCGTGATCACCACGCCCAACGACACCCACGCCCCGCTTGCGCGCCGGGCGCTGGAGGCCGGCAAGCATGTCGTGATCGACAAGCCCTTCGCGACCAGCCTTGCCGACGGCGAAGCGCTGGTCGCGCTCGCCAAGGCGAAGGGCCTGCTGGTCAGCGCCTTCCACAATCGCCGCTGGGACGGCGATTTCCGCACCGTCCGCAAGCTGCTGGACAGCGGCGTGCTGGGCGAGGTGATGCTGGCCGAGCTGCGTTGGGACCGGTTCCGCCCCGCGCTTGCCCAGGCCTGGAAGGAAGATCCCGGAGCGGGGGCCGGCATCCTCGCCGATCTCGGTCCGCATCTGATCGACCAGGCGCTTCAGCTCTTCGGCGTACCGGAGGCGCTCCAGGCCGATCTCGCGGTCCAGCGCCAGGGCGGGCGCACCGACGATTATTTCGAGATCACCCTGTTCCATGGCCCGCGCCGGGTGACGCTTTCCGCCGGTCGCCTGTTCGTCACGCCGCGTCCGCGCTTCTGGCTGCACGGCACCCGGGCCGATTTCGCCAAGCACGGCCTCGATCCGCAGGAGGCGCGGGTGAAGGATGGCGCCCGCTACACCGATCCCGCCATGGGCGACGAGGAGCCGCAATTCCACGGCACCCTCACGCGCGCCGATGGCGGCAGCGAGATCGTGCCGACCGAAACCGGCGACTATCGCGGCTATTATGCCGGCATCGCCAGGGCGATCACCGAGGGAGCGCCCGTGCCGGTCAGCGGCGAGGACGCGGTGCTGGGGCTGCGGATCATGGAGATGGCGCGGGAAAGCGCGCGGGAAGGGCGGCGATTGACCCTTTGACCGCGGTCGCGCACCGCACCCGTCATCCAGGCGACGATTACGGCCTAGGGCCGCCACCCCACCGCGATCGTTCGCGCCTCGAGCGTCACCGGCACCGTCGCGACGATATCCTTGGCCGAGGTGGCCAGCATCACTTGCACCGTCCCGCCCGCGATCTTCCAGCCATTGCCCGCCGCGTCCCATGTCGCGAGCAGGCGCGGATCGATCTTGAGCGAAACCTGCTTCGCTTCGCCCGGCGCCAGCGCGATCTTGTCGAAGGCGCCCAGCCGCTTCGGCGCTTCCCAGCCGGCGCCGGCGACATAGAGCTGCGGCACGGCCTTGCCCTTCACCTTGCCGGTGTTGCGCACGGTGAAGCTGGCCGAGACCGTTCCGCCATCGGCGCGCGCGCGCAGCCCCGAATAGGCGAACGTGGTGTAGCTGAGCCCGTGCCCGAAGGCGAAGGCGGGCGTCAGCCCCTTGGCGTCATACCATTTATAGCCCACCGTCGCGCCCTCGCCATAGCTCGTGTCGCCCTTGTTGGGCGCGGCGGGCTTGGCCAGCTGGTCGAGGCTCGCCGGGAAGCTGACCGGCAGATGGCCTGAAGGATTTTCCTTGCCGAACAGCAGGTTGGCGATCGCGTTGCCGCCCTGGGTGCCCGGATACCACGCGGCGAGGATGGCGGCGACCTGGTCGCGCCATGGTGTCAGCACCGGTCCGCCGGTCTCGAGCACCACCACCGTTCGCGGATTGGCCTTGGCCACCGCCGCGATCAGCTTGTCCTGGCCGTCCTCGAGCGTGAGCGACACGTCGAACGCCTCGCCCGCCCATTGCGTGGCGAAGACGATCGCGACATCCGCATCCCGGGCGAGCTTCGCGGCGCTGCCGGCATTGCCGCCATCGGCGAACACGATCTCGGCATTGGGCGCCTGCGCCCTGATCGCCGCGAACGGCGCATCGGGATAGTACATCACCGGCCCCGGCCAGGTCGCCGGCTTCAGGCCGGGCACGGCATTGCCGCCCACCGGATAGACCAGCGACGAGCCGCTGCCCGCGAGCACGCCCTTGTCGGCGCGCCCGCCGATCACGACGATCTTCCTTGCCGTAGGCGAGAGCGGCAGGATCGCGTCCCGGTTCTTGAGCAGGACGGCGCCGCCCTCGGCATCCCGGCGAGTCGCTTCGGCATGGCTGGCGAGCATCGCGGGGGCCAGGTCCATCGGCGCCTCGGCGATCGGCCTTTCGAACAGCCCGTTGGCGAACATCGCATGCAGGATCGCGCCCGCCATCGCGTCGAGCCGCGCGGCCGAAACCTCGCCCTTCGCCACCGCCGCCTTCAGCGGCGCGCCGAAATAGGGCTCCTTGTCGAACGGGAAGCCCGAATCCTGGTCGAGCCCGGCATTCGCGGCCGGCGCGGTGGAGTGCGTCGCCCCCCAGTCCGACATCACATAGCCCTTATAGCCCCAGTCGCGGCGCAGCACGTCGGTCAGCAGCCAGGGGTGTTCGCAGGCATGGATGCCGTTCACCCGGTTGTATGCGCACATCACCGAACCCGGATCGCCCTTCTCGATCGCGATCTGGAAGGCGAGCAGGTCGCTGGTCCGCGCCGCGCCCTGGTCGATGATCGAGTTGCCGGTATCGCGATCGGTTTCCTGATCGTTCACCGCATAGTGTTTCACGGTGGAGATGATGTGGTTGGACTGGATGCCGGCGATCTGCGCGCCCACCATCGTGCCGGCGAGCAGCGGGTCCTCGCCGCCATATTCGAAGTTCCGGCCGTTGCGGGGTTCGCGCATCAGGTTGACGCCGCCGGCGAGCATCACGTTGAAGCCCGACGCGCGCGCCTCCGCGCCGATCATCGCGCCGCCGGCATGGGCGAGGTCGACGTCCCAGCTCGCGGCGGTGGCGAGGCCCGAGGGCAGGGCGGTCCGTCCGCGCTTTCGCGCCGCGCCGCCCTGGGTGGCCACGCCGATGCCGGCATCGGTCTGCCACTGGGCGGGGATGCCCAGCCGGGGAATGCCCGGCACATAGCCGGCCGAGCCCTGCCGCGCTTCCGCGTGGGCCTTATAGCCGTTCTTCGGCGCGAAATCGGTGCCGAAATAGCCGAAGACCAGCGTCAGCTTCTCGTCCTCGCTCATCTGTGCGAGCACTGCCTTCACCCGCGCATCGGGAGCGAGGCCGGCATCCATCCAGGGCCGGGGCTGGTCCTGTGCGGCGGCGGGGGCCGCGGCCGCGAGAGCGATGCCCAGTGCGATCAACGGCGCCGTGAAGGCGTGACGGCGGACGTGCATGATTCCCTCTCTCGCTATTTTTGTCAGCGTTGTCGGGAAGGATATACAGGTCAAGCGCTGGTAACGCTATCGCCCGGATGGCTATGGCCTTTCCGGACGAGGCGGAGGTGACCATGACACGGAAACCCAGGCCGAGGACTCATTCGGCGAACCCCGTCATCCCCGCGCAGGCGGGGTGACGAAAGAGAGCGCGGGGATGACGGAGGAAAATCAGATACTTGTTTGAGTCCTCGACCTAGGGCAGATTCGCCTTCAGCTCGTCGATCCAGGGCCGCGCCACTCCGTCCGAGGGCGCGCGCCAGTCGCCGCGCGGGCTTACGGCGCCGCCGGCCGAGACCTTGGGCCCGTTGGGCAGCGCCGATCGCTTGAACTGACTGGTCTGGAAGAAGCGGAACAGGAACTCCTCCAGCCATTTCGCGATCGTCGCCAGGTCATAATGGTGCCGTGCATCCTCGGGAAAGCCGATCGGCCATTGCCCCGTCGCGGCATCCTTCCAGGCGTGCCAGGCGAGGAAGGCGATCTTGGAGGGGCGCAGGCCGTATCGGATCGTGTAGTGGAGGAAGAAATCGTGCAGCTCGTACGGGCCGATCCGTTCCTGCGTGCTCTGCATCTTGCCATCCGCATCGGCGGGGACCAGCTCGGGGGAAATCTCGGTATCGAGGATGCTGGTCAGCACGCGTGCCGCCGCGCCGGCGAACTGGCCGGTCTGCACCGTCCAGCGGATGAGATACTGGATCAGCGTCTTGGGCACGCCGGCATTGACGCCGTAATGGCTCATATGGTCGCCCACGCCATAGGTGCACCAGCCCAGCGCCAGCTCGCTGAGGTCGCCGGTGCCGAGCACGAAGCCGTGGCGCTGGTTGGCCAGGCGGAACAGATAATCGGTGCGCAGGCCCGCCTGGACGTTCTCGAACGTCACGTCATAGACGGGCTCGCCGCTGGCAAAGGGATGGCCGATGCCCTCGAGCATCGTCCGCGCCGCCGGGCGGATGTCGATCTCCGCGCCGGTCACGCCCAGCGCGTCCATCAGCGCCCAGGCATTGGCCCTGGTCCCCTCGCTGGTCGCGAAGCCCGGCATGGTGAAGCCGAGAATATCGGTGCGCGGACGGCCGAGCCGATCCATCGCCTTGGCCGCGACGATCAGCGCGTGCGTGGAATCGAGCCCGCCCGAGACCCCGATGACGATGTGCCTGGCGCCGGTGGCTTCCAGCCGCTTGCGCAGCCCCTCCACCTGGATGTTGAACGCCTCGTAGCAATCCTCCTCCAGTCGGGAGGGGGTGTTGGGGACGAAGGGGAAGCGGCGCAGCTTGCGGAGCAGTCCCCTGTCGGCATGGTCCGGCCGGTGCTGGAAGGTCACCCGGCGGAAGCGCGTCTCCGGATCGCCATTGTCGGCGGCGCAGTCGTTGAACGTGCCCATCCGCATCCGCTCGAGCCGCAGGCGCTCCAGGTCGATATCGGCGCACACCACTTCGGTGGTCAGCTCGAAGCGCTCGGTGGTGGCGATCAGTTCGCCCAGCTCGTGGATCATGCCCTGGCCGTCCCAGGCAAGATCGGTGGTGCTCTCGCCGGGGCCGGAGGCGGAATAGACATAGGCCGCCACCGCCCGCGCCGACTGGGCCGCGCACAGCATCGCCCGCTCGCGCGCCTTGCCCACCACGATGTTCGAGGCGGAGAGGTTGCACAGCACCAGCGCCCCGGCCAGCGCGCCTTCGGTGGAGGGGGGCAGGGGAGACCAGTAATCCTCGCAGATCTCGACATGGAAGACGAAGTCGGGAAGCTCCTCGGCCGCGAAGATCAGGTCGGTGCCGAAGGGCACTCTCTGCCCGGCCACCACGATCTCCAGCCCCGCCAGGCCGGCCCCGCGCGCGAACCAGCGCTTCTCGTAATATTCGCGATAATTGGGCAGGTAGCTCTTGGGCACCACGCCCAGGATCCGTCCGCGCGCTATGGCGACGGCGCAATTGTAGAGCCGCCCGTTGCGCCTGAGCGCGGCGCCGACCAGCAATACCGGCTTCAGCTCCGCGCTCGCCGCCACGATCGCCGCGATCCCCGCCTCGGTCGCCTCGCAGATGGTGTCCTGCAGGTGCAGGTCGTCGATCGCATAGGAAGTGACGTTGAGTTCGGGATAGACGAGCAGGTCGGCGCCCTGTTCGTCGCCCTGCCGCGCCAGCGCGATCGCCGCCTGCGCGTTGGCGGCGGGATCGCCCACCACCACCGCCGGCGTGCACAGGCCCGCGCGGATCATTCCCTGGCGGTGGATCGAATAAAAGGGGTGGGACTGGCTCATCGTCTCCGTCTTGCAACCGGTTATGTTTCGATCACGCCACACACCTAGTCGCTCGGGCGCGCTTGTGCCAACCCCGCGCAGAGGATACCCGCAGGCCATGCTCCATTGGATCCGCCGCCAGTTCGACGCGCATCCGGTGCGGGCGGTCATGATCGTCTTCGCGGCCTATACGGTCTTCAAGATCAACTTGAAGTTCTTCGCGCCGGAAGGGCCATGGTGGCGCGGCTGGCACGACCAGAAGCAGTATCTGCTGTCGGCCAGGGCCTTTCTGCGCCTCGACCTGAGCCCGGACCAGCATTGGTACCCCTTGCTCTATCCGCTCGCGGGCGCGCCCTTCGCCTGGGCGCCGACGCCCTTCGTGCCGATCAACCTGGCCTGCTATGCGCTCGCCTTCTGGGGCTTCCACCGCGTCTGCGCGCGCCTCGGGGTCGGGAGCTTCGCCGCGGGGCTGCTGTTCCTCGCCGCGACGATCGGCGACCTGCGCATCTCCAAATTCTGGCTCGAGCCCTGGACCACCACCATGTCGGCGGCCCTTATCTGGCTCGCCTTTGCCGAGGCGGCGGACATGATGTCCGGCGCGCGCCGCCGCCCCTGGCTGCTCGGGGCACTGCTGGCGGGAATCGCGCTGGTTCGCCCGGCGGACGTCGTGGTGGGGGTCGTCATCGGCGGCTTCGCCCTGTGGCGCCCGGTGCTGATGGAGCGGCGTTGGCCGGATCTCGCCCGGGCGACCGGCGGCGCGGCGGCGGCGTTCCTTCCCTATGCGGCGCTCTATCTCGCCATCTATGGCTGGCGCCTCACCGACTATACCCTGCTCTCGGGCGACTATGGCTTCGCCTTCGCCGATCTCGGCTGGAAGGCGAGCATATTGCTGGTCGATCCCGCACCCTGGTTCCCCGGCGAGACCGGCCTGCTGCGCGAACTGCCCTGGCTGCTCACCGGCGCGGCGGGCCTGATCCTGGGCGTCATGCGCCTGCGGGGCCCGGCGCGCTGGCTCACGCTCTGCATGGCGCTGGCCGCGCTGATCTACACCGCGATGATGCTTGCCTATGTCGATCTGGTGCCCAGCGGCATGTGGCGCTTCTTCAACGCCCATTATTTCAAATGGCTGTTCCCGATGGCGGCGCTGTTCACCTGGCTGCTCCTCACCTGGCGCGACCTGCGCGGGCTGGTGGTGGTGGCCGCACTGGTGCTGCTCGCCAGCTTCCGCATCGTGCCGCGCCCCGCCATGCCGCAGGAGCCGGCCAAGGCGCTCGCCTTCGCCGCGCCGGCAGCGCCGTGGCAGGACATCTATTTCGCCCGCTCGGCAGTGGTGGATGCGAAGGGGCCCCAGCGCAGCCCGGCCGACTATCACCAGCTATGGATGGGGAACCGGGTGATGGCGATCGCCTTCAAGCGGCGGTTCGAGGGCGAGGCGCTGTGGTACGGCGTCACGCCCGCCAGCGTCGCGACCTGGCCCAGGGGCAGCGGCAAGGCGGAGGTGGTGCTGCCGGGCAGCTGGCCGCAAAGGCCGGTCGCCCGCTATGCGACGAAGCTCGAATTCGGCTATCCCTGCTGGGCGCCGCCATTTCCCTGCGGAACGGGGCCGGGGCCCGCACTGCCGAGGAATTGAGGCGATCAGACCTTGGCGGAGTAGATCATCCGGCCCGGGCCGAGCCGCTCGAACAGCTTGGCCAGCTCGTTCTCTCCCACCGCGAAGCAGCCCTGGCTGCGGCCGAGCTTGCCGTGCCGGCCGATCATGTCGGTGTTCGCATACCAGGCCGAATGGACCACGATCGCGCGGTCGAGCGCGTTGTTGTTGGTCGGGTCGAGGCCGAGCAGGCGCTGCGAGTCGCCATGCTTGCCGACATAATAGTCGGCGGTCAGGAACGCGCCCTCGCAGGTCGCTTCCGAATTCACTTCGTTCGAGAAGCGCTGGAGCAGCCCGGTATGCTGCGGATCCGAGCCGATGCCGTGCGCGACCAGGAAGCGCTCGACCTGGCCGGTTCCCAGGTTCACCACGAAGAAGCGCGGGCTGTAGGAAGGCGAGGCGAAGTCGGCGATCGCGATCCGGTCGTGCGACGGGATGCGCATCGAATGGCGGTTGAGCGCGGCCAGCGCCTTCTTGAACAGTTCCGGGCGAATGCCGGCGGGCACGCCGGGCACCTTGGCGGCGGCCACTTCGGGCGCCTTGGGAATTTCGGGGATCGGCGCCGGGACCGGCAGCGGCGCCGGTGCCATCGCGGTTCCGATCGTGCGCGAGGCGCAGGCCGAAACCGCCGCGCCGCTCGCCATCACCAGCGCCGTCCTCAACAAGGCGCGACGCGACTGAATCGTATCGAGACTATCCATCACTATCCAAAAAGCCCGCTGCTCGTCCCCAAGGGGAACCTATACCAGACAGATGGTAAGCGCGTTGCTCAACATCTGTCCCAAGTTGCGCGACTCGCCGCATCGTTCGCCCGGTTCGCCGAAGCCTTCCCGAAATCCGGAACGTTGCCAGCGATTTGGCCGTGCGAATATCGCCGATTCGGCAGCGGCACGAAATTAGGTTAATTTCGTTAAGGAATCGCCCTGAGCCGTCCTGGCTCGTCGGATTCGGAGAGCTGTTCGATGCGTTCCGGCACCTTTGCCGTCCTTTTCCTGGCCTTGGCCGCCATTCTTCCCACCGCTCCCGCCGCCGCGCAGGGGATCGCGTCCGACACGATGCAGGTCGCGCCCGAGGGGCTGCGCAACGGCCAATGGGTCTGGTACGAGCAGCCGCAGATCATCCGCGCGAGCACGAACGACTGGGATCCCGTCTCGATCGTGGTGAGCATTCCGGACCAGCGCGCCTATGTCTATCGCGGCGGCAAGCTGGTGGGGGCGAGCACGGTGTCGACCGGTTCGGACCGGCACGAGACGCCGGCCGGCGCCTTCACCATCCTCCAGAAGAAAGTCTTCCACCGTTCGAACCTCTATTCGAACGCGCCGATGCCCTATATGCAGCGGCTCACCTGGGACGGGATCGCGCTGCATGCCGGCCATCTGCCCGGCTATCCCGCCTCGCATGGCTGCATCCGCTTCCCTGCGGCCTTCGCCAAGCAGCTCTACGCGCTGACGGAGATCGGCGGCGACGTGATGGTGACGGACGAGCCGGTGACGAATCCCGAGCGCTCGGGGCCCTCCACGCCGATCCTGATGGCCGACGCCCGCAACCTGGGCGGCGAGGCGTTCAACATGGTGACCATGCCCGGTATGGCGCCCCGTCCGCAGCCCCAGCCGGCGAGCTGGGTCACGGGGCCGACCAGCGAGATCGTCCAGCCGCTTCCGCGCCGCGGCTACAAATAAAATCTGTTGCCCTCGGTGCCCGCGGATCGGCTAAGGCCGCGGGCATGACGATGTCCTTCGCAGATGCCGCCGACGCACTGGTCGAGGTTGGCCGCCGGCTCGACGCGCGCGGCTGGGCCCCCGCTACCGCCGGCAACTATTCCGTTCGCCTCGACGACGGCAGCGTCGCCGTCACCGTGTCCGGCTGGCACAAGGGCCGGCTGACGCCCGCGGGGATCATGCGGGTCGACCTGGAGGGGAAGGGGCTCACGCCCGGCAAGCCCTCGGCCGAGACTGCGTTGCACCTGGCCATCTATCGCCTGTTCCCCGACACGGGCGCCGTGCTCCACGGGCATTCGCCCGAGGCCGTGGGGATGAGCCGCGCCGCCGCCGACGCCAGCGAATGGGTATTCGCCGGCCATGAGATGCTCAAGGTCTTTCCGGGCAACGCCACGCACGAGGCGGAGATCCGCCTGCCGATCGTCGACAACAGCCAGGACATGGCGGTGATCGAGGCTGCGGTGACGCCCGCGCTGCTGGCGCCGGGCGCGGCGCCGGCCTATCTTATCCGCAGCCACGGGCTCTATGCCTGGGGCAAGGACCTGGCCGAGGCCGAGCGCGTGCTCGAGGGCACCGAATGGCTGATCGCCGCCGAGCTGGCCGAAAGGGCATGGAAGCGATGACGCATCTCAGGGTCTTCGACGAAACGGGCGGCGCGCCGCTCACCGAGACGCGCGATCCCGGGGCGATCGCGGCGGCGCTGGCGCCGATCGGCGTCCGCTTCGAGCAATGGCCGTCGCGCCCGCTTGCCGCCGATGCCGGGCAGGAGGAAGTGCTCGAGGCCTTCGCCCCGGAGGTCGAGCGGCTCAAGGCCGAGAAGGGCTATCGGTCCGTCGACGTGATCCGCATGGTGCCCGACCACCCCGAAAGGGGGGCGTTGCGCAGCAAGTTCCTCTCCGAGCATCGCCATTCGGAGGACGAGGTCCGCTTCTTCGTCGAAGGCGAGGGGCTGTTCACCCTGCGCGATGGCGAGAGAATCTATGCCGTGCTCTGCGAGGAAGGCGACCTGATCTCGGTGCCGGCCGGCACCCGCCACTGGTTCGACATGGGGCCGAGCCCGCGCTTCACTGCGATCCGTCTGTTCACCAATGCGGACGGCTGGATCGCCAACTTCACCGGCGACACGATTGCCGATCGTTTCCCGCGGCACGAGCTGGTCTGAGCCAATCCCCGTCGTTCCCGCGCAGGCGGGGATCGAGAATCATGAAGGACGCCGCCCTGTTGTCCCGGATTCCCGCCTGTGCGGGGATGACGAAAGGGGCAGGATGACGAGAGAAGAATGACCCACACCCCGCCCAAAGCCATCCTCCTCGACATCGAAGGCACGACGAGCAGCATCCGCTTCGTCGCCGACGAGCTCTTTCCCTATGCGCGCAGGCATCTGGCGGAATTCGTCGCGAACAATCCCGAAGTCGCCGCGCCGATACTGGCCCAGGTGCCGGGCGACGATCCCGTCGCCACGCTGCTCGCCTGGATCGACGAGGACCGCAAGGAAACGCCGCTCAAGACGCTGCAGGGCCTGATCTGGGCCCGGGGCTATGCCGATGGCGAGCTCAAGGGGCATGTCTATCCCGACACGCCCGAGGCGCTGCGCCGCTGGACGGCCGCCGGCCTCATGGTGAGCATCTATTCCTCCGGCTCGATCGCCGCGCAGAAGCTGATCTTCGGCCATTCGATCGCCGGCGACCTGACACCGTTCCTCAGCGGCTATTTCGACACGACCACCGGTCCCAAGCGCGACAGCGATTCCTATACCAGGATCGTCGATGCCCTCGATCTCGCGCCCTCCGAGCTGCTCTTCGTCTCGGACATGGCCGCCGAAGTCGATGCCGCGCACGAAGCGGGACTCCAGGCGCTGCTGATCGACCGCGAAGGCGGCCCGGCCGACATCCATTCTCTGGCGGAAGTGCTCCCATGATCCTCGAAGGCCGTCCCACGCGCTCGATCCGCCGCACCGAAGACGGCAAGGGCGTGGTCATCCTCGACCAGCGCAAGCTGCCCTGGGACGTGCAATGGGTCGAACTGCGCGACGTCGATGCCGCCGCGGTGGCGATCCGCGAGATGTGGACGCGCGGCGCCCCGATGATCGGCGCCACGGCCGCCTATGGCTATGCCATGGCGCTCGCGGCCGATCCGGGCGACGCGAACCTCCAGGCGGCCTACGAGACGCTGTTCGAGACGCGCCCGACCGCGATCAACCTGCGCTGGGCGCTCGATGCGGTCCGCGCGGCGGTCGCCGAGCTGCCGGAGCGCGAGCGCGCCGCGGCGGCGTTCCGGCGCGCCGACGAGATCTGCGACGAGGATGCCGAGCTCTGCCGCGCGATCGGCGAGCATGGCCTGGAGCTGTTCCGCGAACTCCATGCGCGGAATCCCGATCGTCCGCTCAACATCCTCACCCATTGCAACGCCGGCTGGCTCGCCACGGTCGACTATGGCACCGCCACTGCGCCGATCTATCTCGCGCACGATGCCGGCATCCCGGTCCATGTCTGGGTGGACGAGACGCGCCCGCGCAACCAGGGCGCGCTGCTTACCGCGTTCGAGCTGCGCAACCACGGCGTGCCGCATACGGTGATCGCCGACAATGCCGGCGGCCTGCTGATGATGAAGGGGCAGGTGGATGCCGTGGTGGTCGGCACCGATCGCGTCACGCGCAACGGCGACGTCTGCAACAAGATCGGCACCTATCTGAAGGCGCTCGCCGCACACGACAATGATGTGCCCTTCTATGTCGCCTTGCCCTACACCACGTTCGACCCGGACACCGAAAGCGGTGCCGACATCCCGATCGAGGAGCGCAGCGCCGAGGAACTGACCCGGCTGAGCGGGCCGGGCGCAAGCGGGGAAATCGGAACTGTCCGTGTCACCGACTCCCCCGCCGCCAATCCAGCATTCGATGTGACCCCCGCGCGGCTGGTGACGGGCTACATCACCGAGCGCGGGGTGCTGGACAGGATCTGACCCTGGGCGTGCGCGGTGGCGTGGAGCGCGCGCCTCGCGCTATCGCCGCCGATCGCAGGACTCCGCGTCAGCGCGGCTCGGTCTTCACCGTGGTGGTGGTCGTCGACGTCGTTGCCGGGCGCGACACGGTGGTGCGGGTGGTCCTGCGCACCGGCGCCTTCTTCACCGTCGTCGCCTTGCGCGCTGCCGGCTGGGTGGTGGTGGTCTCGATCGTCGTCGCGACCGACTGGACTGCCGCGGCGCGCACTGCCGCCGCGTCCGCCGCCGCCGATTGCGCCGCCTGGGCGGCCATGTCGGCGCGGGCATTCGCCGCCGCCGCATTGCCCTGGGCTACCGCCGCGGCATTCTGCGCGGCCTCGCGCTGGCTGGCCTCTGCCGCGGCATCCGCCGAAGCCGAGGCTGCGGCAGCCTGGGCGTCGCGTCGCGCGTCGCGCTCGGCGGCCATGCGCGCGTCCTTGTTGTGTTCGGCCTCGGCCAGCGCCTGATCGGCCAGGCCCGAGGCGCGTCGCGCTTCGCTGATCGTCGAATCGCGATGGTCGCGTGCCAGCTGGTCCTTGGCGACGCGCAGCGCCTCCTCGGCCTTGGCCATGGTCTCGCCGGCATAGGTCTGGGCGCCGGCGGTCTGTGCCGCCTCCACCTTGGCGGCGGCTTCGGTCACGGCGGTGCGTGCCCGGTCGATACGGCTCTGGGCGAGCGACGGGGTCGCGACGAGCAGCGCGGTCACCGCCGCGCCACGCATCAGGAACTTCATGTTACGCATGGTACAACTCCAATCTGTCCCGCGGCCCGGCGAACGTGCCGCAAACGAGACGAGTTGCACGCCACACGGCGAAGCGGGCGCTTCCATAGGCGAACCGCCCCGCGGCCGAGTCGCCGGGCATGGGCAGTCTTCCCTATCACCGGAACGCCGGCTTCGGTCGCGCGGGTCTCTTGCGGAGGAGCGGAAAGGGGGCCGCAGCGTATGTTTCCCGCATATCCGCGTGCGGCCGGTCAGCCGCTCGCCAGCCGGTCCCGGGCCTCGGCGATTCGCGCGATCGCGGCGTCGAGCGTGGCGTCTTCCTTGACGAAGCAGAAGCGCGCCACGCTGGTCACTGGTTGCTCGGCATAGAAGGCAGAGACGGGGATGCAGGCGACGCCGGCCTCGTCGATCAGCCGGTTGGCGAAGGCGACGTCGTCCAGGGGGATGCCCGAGGCGGCGAGGTCGACCGAGAGGAAATAGGTCGCGGCGCTCGGCAGCACGGCGAAGCCGGCGGCGGCGAGCCCGGCGCGCAGCCGGTCGCGGCCATGCTGGAAGCGGTGGCGCGCCTCCTGCACCCAGCCGTCCTGGGTGGCGAGGCCCTCGGCGACTGCCCATTGCAGGTTGGGCGGCGTCGTGAAGGTGAGGAACTGATGCGCCTTGGAAAGCACGCGGGCGATGGCGGGGGCGGCGCACATCCAGCCGACCTTGAAGCCGGTCAGCGCGAAGATCTTGCCGGCCGAGCCGATCTTCACCGTGCGCTCGCGCATGCCGGGGAAGCCGATCAGCGGCAGGTGGCGGGCGCCGTCGAAGGTAACGTGCTCCCACACCTCGTCGCAGATCGCGATCAGGTCGTGCGCGACGCAGAAATCGGCGAGCATCGCCAGCTCGTCCGCGCCGCACATGGTCGCGGCGGGATTGAGCGGGTTGTTGAGGATCAGCACGCGCGTCCTGCCCGATGCCGCGGCTTCGAGCGCCGCCCGGTCGATCTTCCATTCGGGCGGCTGGAGGCGCACGAACTTCGGCACGCCGCCGGCCTGGCGGATCAGGGGCACATAGGCGTCGTAGAGCGGCTGGAAGCAGATCACCTCGTCGCCGGGGGAGACGCAGGCGAAGATCGCGGCGGCCAGCGCCTCGGTCGCGCCCGAGGTGACCACCACTTCCTCTGCCGCCAGGTTCAGCCCCTGGTGACGGGCATAATGGTCGGCCACGGCATGGCGCAGCTCGGGCAGGCCGAGCATCGGGGGATATTGGTTCGACCGCTCGACCACCGCCTTCGCCGCTGCCTGCAGCACCGCTTCCGGCCCGCGCCCGTCGGCGAAGCCCTGGCCCAGGTTGATCGCCCCGGTCTCGCGCGCGCGAGCGGACATGGCTTCGAAGATTGTGGTGCCCATCCGGGCGTAGAGCGGGTTCATGGGGCCGAGCTTGTGGCGGCTTGCATCTTTGGGTGCAACCGCCGCATTAGCCTGACGTTCAGGCTTGCGCCAATAGAGGAAGACCATGAGCAAGAAGCCGCCACTGCCCGAGGATGCCCCGTCGCCCCATCCGGTCGAGGAGGCGCCGCACGATCACCATGCGGGGAGCGAAGCGCTGCAGGCCGTCAAGGACATCGTCGAGGCCAAGAAGCGCTGGAAGCCCGATGCCAAGCAGATCGGCATGGGCGCCGCCATCGGCATCGGCTCGGCGGCGATCGTCGCCGGCCTGCTCTACTGGCGCGGCGGCAAGAAGTAATCTCGGCTGACCGACGGCGAACCGGATTCGTCGCTCGATCTTCGTCCTACGTCGCACCTGCCTCGTCATGCCCGGCGCGCCCGGCCACAGGGCCTGCGTGCCGACGCGACCTGAACCCGACAGTTGCGCCGGCATACATCCCTGTGCCGGTCCGGATCGACGCCCGAGCCGGTGCCTGACGGGCGCCCTGCTTGCCGGGGCGCCCGTTTTGGGCCTGCGCCCGGCGGCTCCCGATGGCGGGGCGTCCTATCGCGCCTGCTCCTGCCCCTGCGCCGGTGTCACCGATGCGCGGATATGGAAGACATTGAACGCGACCTCGTCCATCCGGACCGGCCCGAGCATCGTATAGCCATCCGCCGCGACTGTCCTGGCAAGGCCGCCGAGCAGCATCTCCTGGCGCTGCTTCAGGAACGCGTCGTCCGTGGGTGGCGGTATCGTGGCGGTCACCGCGCATCCGCCGGCATCGCAGCGAAAGTCTACCTCCGTGAGCAGCGGATAGTCCTGGTGGACATGCGCGATCACCCTGTCGGGCAGGGCAGGAAGGTTCGCCATGGCCACAGGCGCGGCGATCGGGGAGTTGCGCGCTGCGGTTGCCGGCATGTCCACGCGCACCAGGCCTTCGGCGGCGGGCTTGCCCCCGCCGCTCGCGCTCCGCAGCGCCAGCCAGGCCCAGCCGGCAACGATCACTGCCGCGCACCCCAGCAGGAGCATCTGCCATGCGACCTTGGGATTTCTTGCCATGTGCACCTCGTCGGCGGAGCCTCGCCAGGGTTCCGCCCCGCGCCGCGGGGGTTTGGCGGCGCGGGGCGGAGTCGGTCAGCAGAGGGTGGAGCCGGCCGGGCAACCCGGCGAGTTCGGGCCCGAATCCAGGTTGGGGTTGAATCCCGGCGTGATGCTGGTGTTCACCGTGGCGGCGAGCACGCCCGAGAAGCGGGCATCCTTGTTGTCGAAATTGCCGCTGCCGAAATTATAGTTGGAGATCGCGTTGCGAACGCTGGCCGAGGGATAGCCGTTCCAGCTGATCAGCGGCTGGATCAGCCACTGGCCGGTGCCGTTCTCGGGCGGCTCGTCGCCATTGTCGGTCTTCGAGAAACGCCACAGGTGCGAGAATCCCCAGGTCTCGTAGTGATAGACCATCTTGACGTGCTGGCCGGTCGAATCGCTCTGGAAGCGCAGCTGGCCGCCGCTGGTGGCGCGGGTTTCCCAGCCGCCATGATCGCCGCGCGTGACGCCGACCACGGTGCTGCTGGTGCCCTGGTCGGTCGTCCAGACGATGACCGATTCCCAGTCATAGGCGTGCGAGAAGTCCGACTGCCAGAAATAGCTGTAGACGCGCGCGCAATAGCCGTTGTTGCAGCGGGCGCGCACATAGACGTTGCTGGTCGTCCGGTAGCTGGGGTTGCGGCACGACGCCGGCGGCCGGGTGGCATAGGTCGACGCACCCGCGCTGATCGCGCCCGCCGCGTTGACTGCCGGCACGTTGAAGCAGACATCGGTGTCGAAATCGATCGCCGGCTGGAACCGCTTGTCGAGCGCGGTGGCCAGCTCCGGCAGCGGCGCGACCGGGGCGGGCCAGCCCTGCGCCTGTGCGGGCTTTGGCTGCAGCATCATGAGCGCTCCGAACGCCGCGATGGCCAGGGAGCGAACGGGCAGCGTGCCGAAGCCGATGCGCGCACCTGGCTTGTCTTCATGCGATCCGTTCAGCGTCTGAAGTTGGTTTTCCATACAATCTCCCGTTGTACAGTCTGGTTTGTACCGCGCATCGCAATAACACCTCCGCAATTTGAATATTGCGAAAGTAATTCCTCTTATTAATGCGATTCGCATGGAGAATTATTTGATTCTTTTGTGAAAGAAATATTTCGAATATCCGCGTGTTTCGTTAATTTTCTTCGACGTGGCCGAGGTTTATATTGAAATTATCACCTGAAACGGGCGGAAGCCTGGTAAACTTCTTTTTCCCTTTGCGCTCAGGACGTGGTGGGCATGCGCGCAACGTCCGGTGCCTTTCCACATCGTGCTGGTGCTGACGTGCACATGCTGCCTCAAGGGAGGAGACGCGGGATCGCGAATATCCGGACAAAGATTCTATGGGCGCGGGAATCCTGCACCCGCGACGGGCTGGCACACTCGACCGGAGCGACATCGAACCCGCCAGGGTTCGCAAGGCCGAACGGTCGCCCGAGCTTATGCGAGGCCCCGGAACAAGAATGGCACATCCGAAGGGAGCGACATCGAACCCGCCAGGGTTCGCAAGGCCGAACGGCCGCCCGAGCTTATGCGAGGCCCCAAAGACAAGAATGGCGCGCCCGGCTGGATTCGAACCAGCGACCACGAGCTTAGAAGGCACGTGCTCTATCCAACTGAGCTACGGGCGCGCGTAGCGCTGCCCCTAGCGTGGATTGCGCGGCAGCGGAACCGGGATCATAGTCCTTGCATGAGCCAGGGGGACGCAAAGCCGGCGCAGATCGCCGCGAACGCGCTGCGGGGTGGGCATTTCCGCTATTACGACTTCGTGATGGCTGCCTTCGTCGCCATCATCCTGCTCTCCAACGTGCTCGGCGCGGGCAAGGTTTCGCAGGTCTGGCTGCCGCTCTACAATGGCTATTGGCCGTTCGGCGCGGGTATCCTGTTCTTCCCGATCTCCTATGTGATCGGCGATGTCCTGACCGAGGTCTATGGCTATGCCCGGGCCCGCCGCGTGATCTGGGCCGGCACCGCTGCGGTGCTGTTCATGGCGTTCATGTCCTGGGTGGTCGTGGCGCTGCCGCCGGCGCCGAGCTGGGGCAACCAGGCCGCGTACGAGACGATCTTCGGCCAGGTGCCGCGCATCGTCCTGGCCTCGGTCTGCGCCTTCTGGGCCGGCGAGTTCGTCAATTCCTATGTCCTCGCCCGGATGAAGATCCTGACCGACGGCAAGATGCTGTGGACCCGCACGATCGGCTCGACGATTGCCGGCGAAGGCGTCGACAGCCTGATCTTCTATCCGCTCGCCTTCCTGGGCGCGGAGGGGTGGACCGCCACGCTCGTCCTCCAGGTGCTCTTCACGCAATGGGCGCTCAAGGTGGCATGGGAAGTGATATTGACGCCGGTCACCTATCTCGTCGTCGGTTTCCTCAAGCGCCGCGAGGGCGTGGACGTGTTCGACAAGGGGACCGATTTCACTCCGTTCGCAATGCGGGTGTGAGGCGTGCGGGATTGCGGACATCTTCACTGCAACGATCTCCGGGGAGACAGGGCATGACTGCGACGACGGAAGAGACTTTCGGCAGCACCGGGCACGTCAACATCTTCTTCCGCTCCTGGCTGCCCGAGGGCGCCGCGCGGGCCGTGGTCGTCATCTGCCATGGCTTCAATGCGCATAGCGGCCAATATGCCTGGGTCGCCGAGCGGCTGGCCGAGCGCGGTTTCGCCGTTTACGCTCCTGACCTGCGCGGGCGCGGGCGTTCGGGCGGCGAGCGCTTCTACGTCGAGGATATTGCCGACTATGTCCACGACCTTGGCGGCGCGATCGCGATCGCCAAGTCGCGCCACCCCGGGCTCAAGACGTTTCTGCTCGGCCACAGCGCGGGCGGGGTAACCGGCGCCACCTATGCGCTCGACAACCAGGCGGAACTTGCCGGCTTCATCTGCGAGAGCTTCGCCTTTCAGGTGCCGGCGCCGGGCTTCCTGATCACCGCGATCAAGGGGCTCGCGCACATCGCGCCCCATCTCGGCGTGCTCAAGCTCAAGAACGAGGACTTCTCGCGGGATCCGGCCGCGGTGGCCGCGCTCAATGCCGACCCCTATATCAGGGACGAGACGCAGCCCGCCGCCACCGTCGCCGCGCTGGCCCGCGCCGACGAGCGGCTGCACGACAGCTTTCCCGCGATCACGATCCCGCTGCTCATCCTCCATGGTACCGACGACCATGCGACCGTCTGCCATGGCAGCGCGTTCTTCCACGAGACCGCCGGATCCGGCGACAAGACGCTGAAGATCTACCAAGGCCATTATCATGACCTGCTCGCCGATCTCGGCAGGGAGGGCGTGATGGGTGATATCCTCGACTGGATCGAGGCGCGCGTATAGGGGCGAATTTACGGAAGTTACGCATTTGTGGCTAATATTGTAGATTATTGTTACGTATATTTGCCGAAACGACCGGTTCGGCGCGGGAACTCTCTATAGCGAGGAAGCGGCAACCATATTGTTGCCTCCGCTGAGAGATTTGCCATGCACTGGTTCGTCGCCAACGCGCCCATTCGCAAGAAGCTGCTCGCGTCGTTCGGTTCCATGGTGGGGCTTGTCGGGCTCTCGCCCCTGGCGCTGCTGCTCGCGCCCAGGCTTGCACTCGCCACCGGCGTGCTCGCTACCCTGGTCGCCGCGGTGCTGGCCGTCTGGTATCGCCACGCGATTGCCACGCCCTATGTGACGACCGTGGTGCGCATGGAGGCGCTGGCGGCCGGCGATCTCGCCAGCCCGATCCAGTTCACCGACTATCGGGACTGTGTCGGCCGGCTGACCAAGGCGATGTTCTCGTTCCGCGACACCGCCGCCGCACAGATCCAGCAGAACGAGCAAGCCGAGCATCACGGCGAAATCGTGCGGGGCATGACCGTCAATCTCGAGCGGCTGGCCGAGGGGGACCTGACCGCCGACATCGTCGAGGAATATCCCGCCACCTATGCGAAGTTGCGCGACAATTTCAACGCCGCGCTCGCCTCGCTGCGCAACTTGCTTGGCGCCGTGGGCGAGAGCAGTGCCGCGATCCGTACCGGATCGGGCGAGATCGCCCAGGCGTCGGAAGATCTTGCGCGTCGCACCGAAGCGAATGCCGCCAGCCTCGAGCAGACCTCGGCCGCGATCACGCAGATGGATCAGCGCCTGAAGGCGACCGCTGCCGCGGCGAGCCGCACCGTGGCGCGCGCCGACGGTGCCACGACGACCGTTTCGGGCGGTCGCGAAGTGGTCGATCAGGCGGTGCAGGCGATGAACCGGGTCAACGACAGCGCCAAGGGAATCGACTCCGTGATCGAGGGGCTCGACAAGATCGCCTTCCAGACGCGCGTGCTCGCGATGAATGCGGCGGTCGAGGCCGGCCGCGCGGGCGAGGCGGGCAGGGGCTTCGCCGTGGTCGCGGATCTCGTCTCGGCGCTGGCCATGCGGGCCGAGGAGGAGGCGGGCCGTGCGCGCGAACAACTCACCGCGACTCAGGTGGACATCCTTGCCGCGGTGGAGATGGTCGAGAAGGTGGATGGCGCGCTGGCGAACATCGCCGAGGATGTGGGCGACGTGCACACGCTGCTCAACCAGATGGCCGAGGACAACCAGGCCCAATCGATCGCGATCGGCGAGATCAGCACCGCGATCGGTGTAATGGATCAGTCGACCCAGCAGAATGCCGCGATGGTCGAAGAGACTTCGGCGGCGGCGCGCAACCTCACCGTGGAGATCGCCACGCTTGCCGAGCAGGCCGGGCGCTTCCGGGTGGCGGGCAGCGGTCGTCCGCTGTCTTTCCCGGCCCCGGGGCTCGCAGCGTCGTCACGCGGCGAACAGGCGGCTTCCGCGCTGCACTGAGCCGGGGCGGTGTGCGGCCTACGCCACCGCCTCGAGCAGGCCCTCGAACAGGCGGCGGCCATCGGTGCCGCCATGCGCGGCTTCGATGCGGCGCTCGGGGTGGGGCATCATGCCGAGCACATTGCCGGCCTTGTTGAGCACGCCGGCGATGTTGCGGGCCGAGCCGTTGATATCGGCGGCGTAGCGGAAGGCGACACGGCCTTCGCCTTCGATCCGGTCGAGCGTCTCCGCGTCGGCAAAGTAGTTGCCGTCATGATGCGCCACGGGGATCGTGATCGCTTCGCCCGAGCGATAGGCCGAGGTGAAGATCGACTGCGAATTGTCGACCGTCAGCGGCACGTCGCGGCACACGAAGTTGAGGCCGGAGTTGCGCATCAGGGCGCCGGGCAGCAGCCCGGTCTCGGTCAGCACCTGGAAACCGTTGCAGATGCCGATCACCGGCATGCCCTTGTCCGCCGCCTCGACCACGGCCCGCACCACCGGCGATCGTGCCGCGATCGCGCCGCAGCGGAGATAATCGCCGTACGAGAAGCCGCCGGGAAGGGCGATCAGGCCCAGGCCCTGGGGCAGTTCGCTGTCGCCGTGCCAGACCATGTGGGGCTTCGTCCCCGTCACCGCCTCCAGCGCGACTGCGATGTCGCGATCGCAGTTGGAGCCCGGAAAGACGATGACCGCGGTCTTCACAGCTTTTCCACCCGGTAGTTTTCGATGACGGTGTTGGCGAGCAGCTTGCGGCACATCTCGTCGACTGCGGCGTCGCTGGTCGAATCGGCGAGCTCGAGCTCGAAGATCTTGCCGGCGCGGACGTCCTCCACGCCCTCGAACCCGAGGCCGCCCAAGGCATGCTGGATGGCCTTGCCCTGGGGATCGAGCACGCCGTTCTTCAAGGTGACGATGATGCGGAGCTTCATGGGCAGGGCCTATGGCGCCCCCGGCGCCTCGCTGCAAGGCTGGAGTTCAGCCACCGGGCGATCTGGCAGGCAATGCTAGGCATCCCGGATGTCGAGAACGCGCCGCGTCGCCTTGTGGCTGGTTTCCGGGTTGGCGGCGGCCTATTGGGTGGCCCTGGGCTTCCACGCCCTCGCCCTGCAATATTGCCACGGGCCCGATTGCGCGATCGGTGCGTCCGCGCGAACGGCGCAGGCGAACGAGACGCTGGCCATTGGCGGTGCGTTGTTCCTGCTTGTCGTTGCAGGCCTGCTGTTGGTCGCGATGCGCCGTGCCGGGCGGCGCCGGCGACCCTGACCGGGATTACTTGCCGCGACGCTTCCGGTGGCTCTCCAGGTCCAGCACGGCCGAATCCTCGCCCTCCGGGAACAGGCCGAGCCGGCGCGCGACTTCCTGATAGGCCTCGACTTCGCCGCCCAGGTCGCGCCGGAAGCGGTCCTTGTCGAGCTTCTCGCCGGTGGCCATGTCCCACAGGCGGCAGCCGTCCGGGCTGATCTCGTCGGCCAGGATGATGCGGCTATAGTCGTTGTCCCAGATCCGGCCGAACTCGAGCTTGAAGTCGACCAGGCGGATGCCGATGCCGGCGAAGAGCCCCGACAGGAAGTCGTTCACGCGGATGGCCATGTCGGCCATGTCGTGCAGCTCTTCCTGGCTCGCCCAGCCGAAGCAGAGGATGTGCTCGTCGGTGACCATCGGGTCGCCCAGCGCATCGTCCTTGTAGTAATATTCGACGATCGTGCGGGGCAGCGGCGTGCCCTCCTCGATCCCGAGCTTCTTCGAAAGCGAGCCGGCGACGACGTTGCGCACCACCACTTCGATCGGCACGATCTCGACCTGGCGGATCAGCTGCTCGCGCATGTTGAGGCGGCGGATGAAGTGCGTCGGGATGCCGATGCCGGCGAGCAGCGTGAAGACGTGCTCGGAAATCCGGTTGTTGAGCACGCCCTTGCCGTTGATCGTGCCCTTTTTCTGGGCATTGAAGGCAGTCGCGTCATCCTTGAAATACTGGATCAGCGTGCCGGGTTCGGGACCCTCGTAGAGGATCTTAGCCTTGCCTTCGTAGATCTGCCGGCGGCGTGCCATCGGGTGCTCGTTCCCCTGGAAAGTCATTGCCCCGGCGGCGCGGGGAATCCGCTGGCCTGCCGGGGCGAGAGGTGGCGCTATACCCAAAGGGGGGGAGGGGTGCAATCATGCATCCTCGCGCGCGGATGCCAATCCGCCACTTTGCCACCCGCGGGCGCGCGGGGTCAGTGCGTATGCTCCTCCGCGTCGTCGCGGGAGAACCAGCGCTGGATGAGGTTGCGATTGTCGCTGCGGCCGCGATTGTCCCGGCCGTCATGGCTCCCCTCATGGCCATCGTCATAGCCATCGTCGTGACGCGGCTCGACATCGGGACCCACGGCGCGGCCATGGATGATCCATCGCAGGACCAGCACCACGGCCAGCATCAGCAGGCACCACGGCCCGACGCTGGCGAGCAGCTGGACGAGCTGGGCGACCGAATTCTCGAGCGTCTGGCCCGCAGTGCGGAAATTGGCTTCGGACGACCCCAGGCCACTCAGCGCGCTGCTCGATTCATAGGTGAACAGCATCGGCGCGTTGGCCAGCGTCTGACCCTGGCTCGCCTCCACCTCGGCGATCAGCGCGAGTGCGTTCTGCAGGCGAGCGGCCCGGGCCTGGCCATCCGGCGTCGTGCTGGCGCGCGCATTCTGGAGCTGGTCCTGCAGCCGCTTCACCACGGCGATGCTGCGGGCCGAGGCAGTGGCATCGGTGCCGCTGATCTCGGTATCGGTAAGCACGCCATAGGCAGTCGCCACATTCGCCGTGACGGCATCGCCGAACCGGCGCGCGATCGACGGGTCGATGCGGATGGTGAGCACCGCGCGCGTGTGATTGCCGTCATCCACGCGATACCGCATCGCGAGGATGCGGCAACGCGCCGGCCCCATCCGGTCGCAGGCATCGGCGTTGGACTGGAGGACGCCCTTCACCTTGGCGGCGGGCAGGCGATAGGCATAGCGATAGTCGAAGCCGGTGCCGGTCGAGGCGAAGGCTTCGGCATTGGCCGCCGACCCGAATTCGGAACCGCCCTTGCCGTCCGCAGGCGGTCGATTGAGATCGTCGCATCCCGCGAGCAGCCCACATCCCGCGAGCAGCGCAAGCGCCGCCAATGCCCAAACGACTCGCATGGGTTCCTCCCTGTTCCTTGCCCAAGGAGTAACCATATTTTGTGACGGGCCCAACCCGAATGGACCGCGCCGCGCATCCCTTTTCGGGATATGGGTTTGCGCTATCAGCAATGCTTATGGTTGGCGGGCGGCGTTGCAGGCCGCCCGCCGCTTCGCGGTTCCGAGGGATCGATCAGGGAACGGCGGAGATCCGGACCACGCCGCCGCGCTGCGCCAGTGCGTGCCGGCGCGCCGCCGCGATCTGCTCGCGGGCATTTGCCTGGCAGCGGAGCGCATCGGGCGCCGGAGTCAGATAGCCAGGCCGATCGGCCGGGCAGATCTGGTCGAGCGCCCGGGCGAGGCGCCGGTCGAGTGCCTGGCGACCCGCAGCGCGCGACAGGTCGAGATCGGCATAGGAGACGCGAACGCTCGCATCGCCACGCTGGGCCTGGGCGATCACCGGCACGGCGGCCGGGGAGAGGATCAGCAGGAGCGGGATCAGGGTCTTCATCATGGCTTGGTTCCCTTGGATGTCGCGCCATGTCCGGCACCCCGTCCATCTGCGCCCGAACACGCCGGCGGGCCAACAAATCATTGGCCAAATACCATAAGCTGTGCTTGTATATTGCGATGCGCCGCCTTCCTCCGCTCGCTGCCGTCCGCGTGTTCGAAGCCGCTTCCCGGCACGGCAATTTCACGCGCGCCGCAGAGGAGCTGGGAATGACCCAGGCGGCGGTGAGCTACCAGATGAAGCTGCTCGAAGAGCGGTTGGGCGCCCCGCTGTTCGCGCGCAGCGGGCGCGGCATCGTGCTCACTGATCTGGGGCGGCGGATCGCGCCGCAGGTCACGGGCGCGTTCGACGCGATGGGAGAGGCCTTCGCCGCGGTCCATGCCGAGACGGAAAGCGTCATCAGCATCACCGCGCCGCGCACCCTTGCCACCAACTGGCTGGCGAGCCGGCTGGGCTCGTTCCAGCTCGCGCGCCCGGACCTTGCCGTCCGCCTTCATGTCGGCGACGAGATGATCGATCTGCTGGCGGGCGAGGCTGACGTCGCGCTGCGCGGCGCGCCGGGCCCGCTGCCTGGGCATAGCTGCCATTTCCTGATGCGGATGCCGATCACGCCGCTCGCCAATCCTGCCTTCCTCGCCGAGCATCCGCCGATCCGCACGCCGAAGGACCTGCTCGAACTGCCGCGACTCACCTATCGCGACGATTGGTGGGACTTGTGGTTCGCGGCGGCGCTGGGCGAGGCGCCAGACACCAGCCAGGCGGCGGGCATCCGCTTCGATTCGCAAATCCTGGACGGCAATGCGGCGATCGCCGGACACGGCGTCGCGATCCTCAGCCCGCCGATGTGGCAGGCCGCACTCGATTCGGGGCAACTCGTCCAGCCGCTTCCCCAGGTCGCGCAATATCGCAATGCGTTCTGGCTGATGTATGCCGAAGGCAAGCGCAACCAGCCCAAGGTCCGCGCCTTTCGCGACTGGCTGCTGGAGGAGGTCCGCACGTCGCTGCGCGACGATCCCTGGGGCGCTCTGGTGCCGCCGGAGCGTTGAAATCGGGGGACGGCGCGCGCCCCGTCCCCCGCATGCGCTCAGAAGCGCACGCCGATGCCGGTCAGCAGCTGATGGCGATCGTTCTTGATGTTTCCGACGTCCCCATATCGGGTGTAGCGATATTCCGCCTTGGCATAGACGTTCGAGGTGAGCTTCTGCTCGAGACCGGCGCCGAGCCGCAACCCGTTGGATTTCTTGTCGCCATAGTCCTTGCCCGCGCTGGAGCGCGCGCCATAGCTCTGGTCCGCCCAGCCGACCTTGCCGTAGAGCAGCGTGCTCGGGCTGAACGCGTAGCCGATGCGTCCGGAGACATCGATGTCGCGCCCGGCACTCATCGCGTAGGTGTTCGTGTCGCGGGGCGGGAAGGGGCCGAGCTTGGTGTTGCCGGCGACCATCCAGCCGATGCCGGCCTCGACGCCGATCGTGACGCGCTTGCCGACGGCGACGTCATAACCGATCGCGCCGCCGGCGCGCATGCCGGTCAGTTCCTTGCCGAAAAAGGCATCGTCGCCGCTCTGGTCGAGGCCGATCGTGGCTTCGACCCGCGGGCCCGCAAAGGCCTGGGCGGGAGCCCGTCCGGTTTCCCGGTCTTCGGTTTCCTGAGCAAAGGCAGTCTGCGCACCGCCGAGGCAAGTCATGGCGGCGAGAATCAGGAATGAGTTACGCATGATCTTACTTTCGTTCGAATTCCCCTGTGTTTCGGAGACGGAACGGTTTCGAAGAACCCGTATATATCCCTCAAAAAAAATTGCCTCCGCCGCCTGTATTCCTGAGATATTCTTGCGAAGTGTCGATTTATGGCAAGATATTGGCAAGTGTACGGCGAATATCGGATGGTTGGCGTCCAAACTATGTGCCTGACTTGGGCGCGGGTGTGAAATTGCTCAGGAGGGCGCGACCCGGGGCCTCTGGAAAAGCCGTGCATGTTCTGCTTTAGTTCCGGAATGGCCCTCCCTTTCGAAAATCATCGCGCGCGCCGGCCGTCCCTGGCGCGTGCCGCAACCGGATGGTTGCGCATCGGAATGCGAAACCAGGTGGTTGAATGTCGCCTCGGCGAATGCACGCGATCGGATCGTCCGGCTTGGCGCTTTGCTTCGGCTGCTGCTATCCGGGTGCGGCAATGAGCCTCGATACCGAACTCCAAGACCCCGGCACGCCTTCCGACGTTCCCTTCGACAGCGCGCTTTCCGAGCGCTACCTCGTCTACGCGCTCTCGACGATCACCGCGCGCTCGCTGCCCGACGTTCGGGACGGGCTTAAGCCGGTGCACCGCCGCCTGCTCTGGGCGATGCGGCTGCTGCGGCTGGATCCGGCAAGCGGCTACAAGAAATGCGCCCGGGTCGTCGGCGACGTGATCGGCAAATACCACCCGCATGGCGACCAGTCGGTCTATGACGCGATGGTCCGCCTCGCCCAGACCTTTGCCCTCCGATATCCGCTGGTCGACGGCCAGGGCAATTTCGGCAATATCGACGGCGATAACGCGGCCGCCTATCGCTATACCGAGGCGCGGCTCACGCAGGTCGCCATCGACCTGATGGACGGGCTCGACGAGAATGCCGTCGATTTCCGCCCCACCTATAATGGCGAGGACGAGGAGCCCGAGCTCTTCCCGGGGCTGTTCCCCAACCTGCTCGCCAATGGCGCCGCCGGCATCGCGGTGGGCATGGCGACGAGCATCCCGCCGCACAACGCCGCCGAGCTGATGCACGCCGCAGTGGCGCTGATCGACAATCCCCAGGCGAATGTGCTCGACTATGTACAGGGCCCGGACCTGCCGACCGGCGGCATCATCGTCGACAGCCCGGCGGCGATCGCGGAGGCGTACAATACCGGCCGCGGCGGCTTCCGGGTCCGCGCCAAGATCGAGAAGGTGACCGAGAAGGGCGGGGGCTGGCACCTCGTCGTTTCCGAGATCCCGTACGGCGTCCAGAAGGGCAAGCTGATCGAGGGAATCGCCGAGCTCATCAACGAGAAGAAGCTGCCGATCCTGGCGGACGTGCGCGACGAGAGCGCGGACGATATCCGCATCGTGCTCGAGCCGCGCAGCCGCACCGTGGTGGCCGAGGACCTGATCAACAGCCTCTATCGCCTCTCCGACCTGGAGACGCGCGTGCCGCTCAACCTGAACGTGCTCGACAAGCATCGCACGCCGCGGGTGATGAGCCTGCAGGAAGCGCTGCTCGCCTGGATCGAGCATCAGTTCGTGGTGCTGCGCCGCAAGTCCGAGCACCGGGTGGCGAAGATCGCCGACCGGCTGGAACTGGTCGGCGGCTATATCGTCGCCTTCCTCAACCTCGACCGGGTGATCGAGATCATCCGTACCGAGGACGAGCCCAAGCCGGTGATGATCGCCGAATTCCAGCTCACCGATCGCCAGGCCGAGGCGATCCTCAACATGCGGCTGCGCTCGCTGCGCAAGCTCGAGGAAATGGAACTCAAGCGCGAGCAGGAGGCCCTGGAGAAGGAGAAGGCCGAGCTGGAGCTGCTGCTCTCGTCCGATGCGCGTCAGCGGACCCGGATGAAGCGCGACCTGACGAAGATGATCGAGCGCTACGGATCGGACACGCCGCTCGGCAAGCGCCGCACCCTGGTGGAGGAAGCGGCGCCGGCGCGCGAGATTCCGCTGGAGGCGATGATCGAGCGCGAGCCGATCACCGTGATCCTCTCGGCGCGCGGCTGGATCCGCGCGATGAAGGGGCATGTCGAGGACCTGTCGGGCGAGGCGTTGAAGTTCAAGGAAGGCGACGCCGCCTATCTCGCCTTCCACGCCCAGACGACCGACAAGCTGCTCCTCGCCGCCGACAATGGCCGTTTCTACACGCTGGCGGCGGACAAGCTGCCCGGCGGACGCGGCTTTGGCGAGCCGGTGCGGTTGATGATCGACCTGGAGGGCGAGCGGAACATCGTCGCCCTGCTGCCGGCGAGCTCGGCGGCCAGGCTGCTGGTCGCGGCGGACGACGGGCGCGGCTTCGTGGTGAAGGCCGAGGACGTGGTCGCCGAGACCCGCAAGGGCAAGCAGGTAGTGACGCCGCGGGCCGGCGCGCATCTGAAGCTGGTCAGGCCGGTCGGCATCGAGGACGATGCGGTGGCCGTGGTGGGCGACAATCGCAAGCTGCTCGTCTTCCCGCTCGGCGAAGTCGCCGAGCTGGCGCGCGGGCAGGGCGTGCAGCTGCAGCGCTACCGTGACGGCGGCCTGAGCGACGTGCGGACGTTCCGGATGGCCGAGGGGTTGAGCTGGGCGATGGGCGGCGAGAGCGGCCGGACGCGCACCGAAACCGACCTCTCGCCCTGGCGGGCGGCGCGGGGCGCGGCGGGACGGATGGCACCCAACGGTTTTCCGCGCGACAATCGTTTCTGATCTCGTTCTAATCGCTGTTGTTTCAGGCGGTTTTAACCAATCGGGGCTAGGCCGGAGGCGATGGTTTTCGCCAGGACGAAGAAAAGCCGTGTCGCGGCTCCGCTGCCCTTGCCGCAGCCGGCGGATTCGTTTGCCTTCGGTCCGGGCGCTTCCGCGATGATGCTCGACATGCTGCCGGTGCCGGCCGCGATCATCGAGCTGCAGGAGCACGGCTTCGTCTTCGATGCGGTGAACCGGCCCTTCCGGCTCGCCGGGCTCGGCACCGTCGCCGGCGAATCGCCGCTCATTCGCCTGCTTGGTCCGCGCCTGCGCCGCTTCATCGAATCGAGCGAGATCCAGTGCGAGATCAGCTGGCAGTTCGGCGACGAAGTCGATGCCCGCCACTTCCGGGTGATGCTCGCCAAGCGTGCCGACCGCCGGGCCTTTCCGCGGTGCATGGTCACGTTGGTCGACCATACTTCGGAACTGCGCACGGAATACAGCCTCCGCCGGGAAATGGCGACCGACAGCCTCACCGGCCTGCCCAATCGCGCCGGATTCTCGGATGCGCTGGAGCACGCGATCACCACGGAGAATGCGCGGGACTTCGCGGTGCTCGTGGTCAATCTCGACCGGTTCAGCCGCGTCAACGCCTGTATGGGCGGCCTGGCGGGCGACGAGTTGCTGATCACGGTGGCGCGCCGTCTGAAGGGTGCGCTGCGCAGCCGCGACACGCTGGCCCGGATGGGCGGCGACGAGTTCGGCGTGCTGCTCACGCTCGACGAGGGGCCGGGCGATGCGCTGCACGTGGCCAAGCGCATCCAGGCGGCGCTGGCCAACCCGTTTCGCCTCTCGGACTTCGAGATCCGGGTGGACTGTTCGATCGGCATCGCCCTGGGCGCCGACAATGACGGCGATCCCGAGGACCTGGTGCGCAACGCCCAGTTCGCGGTGAAGCGGGCGAAGAAGAGCGGTCGTACCGAGATGTACCAGACCCACACCTTCGACATCGCCCGGGAACAGTTCGGCATCGAGACCGAACTGCGTCGGGCGATCGAGAACGGGCAGATGACGCTCTGCTACCAGCCGATCTGCGACCTCGCGACCGGCAAGATCACGTCGTTCGAGGCGCTGGCCCGCTGGACCACCGAAGATGGGGTGCGCCTATCGCCCAACGATTTCATTCCGGTCGCCGAGGAATCGGGCCTGATCATTCCGCTGGGCCGCTGGGCCATGGAGGAAGCGGCGCAGACCATCGCGGCCTGGGACCGCGCCTCGGGCGGCGATTGCGACATCAAGGTGGCGGTCAACCTGTCCGCGATCCAGCTGCAGCGCGATCATATCCCCGCCATGGTCAGGGGCGCGCTCGAGCGGCACGGAGTGGACGGCAAACGCCTGACTCTCGAACTCACCGAGAGCGCGATCGTCACCGATCCCGACCGCATCGCCCAGACGATGCACGCCCTCAAGGACATGGGCGCCACGCTGGCGATGGACGATTTCGGCACCGGCTATTCCAATCTCGCCTATCTCCAGAAGCTGCCGATCGACCTGCTCAAGATCGACCGCAGCTTCGTCTCCGGCATGCTGGCCGACCGCGACAAGATCGCGATCGTCCGCGCCATCCTCAGCCTCGCCCAGGCATTGGGCATGCAGACCACCGCCGAGGGCATCGAGACCAACGAGCTCGCCCAGACCCTGGCGGCGCTGGGCTGTACCTATGGCCAGGGCTTTCTCTACTCGCGCGCGCTCGAACGCGACGAGGCCTGGGCGCTGCTCGGCGAACCCAAGGCCTGAGCCACTGCTTCGTCGGCAAGGGCCGACACGCGGTCCGCGTCGGGAAAACCCTCGGCGATCCAGGCCTGCTCGACCTGTTTCATCAGCCGCGCCACTTCGGGCCCGGCCTTGATCCCGCGCGCGACGATGGCGCCGCCGCCGAGCGGGAAGCGCGGCGGCTGCCAGTCGCGAACCGCAAGCGCATCGGCGAGCGGACGGTCCGACAGGAGCAGCTGGTCGAGCGCGGCCTCGGCACCGGCGCGATAGGCAAGGGCATGCGGCGTGCCTTGGGGGGCCACCGCGGCGGCGGCGAGGCGCCGGCGCTGGGCATTGGAGAGCTTGAGCCGTGCCGCGACCTGCTCCGCCACCACGGGATCGGCCGGGATCAGCGCGGCGAGGCGGCGGATCGCATCGGGCGCGACATCGGCTGCGGTTTCGCGGGCGGCGAGATGGGTGAAGCGCGCCGCCGACACGATCTCGGGCAGCACGGGCGCGAAGATGCCGTGTGCGATCATCAATTCGACCACCCGCACGGCGTCGCGCGCGATGAGCAGCTTCAGCAGCTCGTCGGCGATCCGCTCGCGGCTGAGTGCCATCAGGTCCCTGGAGCGGGCCGTGCAGGCCGCCAGCCCCGCCGGGTCCGCCACGTCGCCGAACCGGGCGAGGAAGCGGAAGAAGCGGAGGATGCGCAGGTGATCCTCCGCGATGCGCTGGAGCGGATCGCCGATGAAGCGGACATGCCGCGCCTCGAGATCGGCCAGGCCGCCGAAATAGTCGAAGATCGCGCCGGTCGCCGGATCGGCATAGAGCGCATTGATCGTGAAGTCGCGGCGGGCGGCATCCTCGCGCCAATCGTCGGTGAAGGCGACGGTGGCGCGGCGCCCGTCGGTCGAGACGTCGCGGCGCAACGTGGTGACTTCGACCGGGCCGCTCTCCAGCACCGCGGTGATGGTGCCGTGGCCGATGCCGGTGGGAACGGCGCGGATGCCGGCGCCCTTGAGCAGCTCGACCACGCGTTCGGGCGCGAGCGGCGTGGCGACGTCGAGATCCGAGACGGGGATGCCGAGCAGGGTATCGCGCACCGATCCGCCGACGAAGCGCACGTCGGCAAGCACCTCGACCAGCTGCGCCAGCCCGGCGCGATGGCGCCATTGGGCGTCGGGAAGAGTCATACCGCCCATTGCAGCCGCCTCGACAGATTGACCAGCATCGCAGCCGTCGCCCCCCAGATCCGGCGATCCTGCCAGAGTATTTCGTAATAGTGTCGCTCGCGGCCCTGATATTCGGTCACCTGTTCGCGCTGGTTGGCGGCATCGAGCAGGAAATCGAGCGGCACCTCGAAGACGCTGGCGACTTCCGCCTCGGACGGCGTGAGCCGCAGGTCGGGCGGGACCACGCCGATCACCGGCGTGACGACATAGTTGGTGACGGTACGGTAGCTGTCGGCGACGCCGACCACGTCGACGATATCGGGTGGCAGCGCGATCTCCTCCTGTGCCTCGCGCAGCGCCGCGCCGATCGGGCCGTCGTCGCCCGGATCGATGCGGCCGCCGGGAAAGGCGACCTGGCCGGCGTGGCGGCGCAGCGTCTCGGTGCGCTGGGTGAGGATCACGCCAGGGACGCGGCGATCGGTGACTGCGATCAGCACCGCGGCGGGGTTGCCCTGTACCGCGGGGTCGAAGTCGTAATGGTCGCCCGGCAGCAGCAGCGGCGAGTGATCGGCCGCAAGCGCGGCCCGCAGGCGATCGGCCAGGCTCATGCACCGGGCTCCAGCGCGAAGAAGCTGCCGTTGCTCCATATGCCGGGGGGCGTGCTCCCATTGGCCAGGGCGAGCTCGGCCAGTTCGTAATAGACGCTGCGCGCGACCAGCGCCTCGATCCCGCCGCGGACATGGAGATAGGGACGAGGGCCGTCCTCGCGCTCCTCGAAGCGCAGGCCGCGATCGGGGCCGGCGGCGACCAGTTCGCCGGTGTTCAGGCGGAAGGCGAGCTTCATGCCCGGGCCTTCGCCCTCGCGCTTCATCTCGACTGCGACGAAGGGCGCGTCTTCAACGTCGATATCCAGCTTTTCGACGGGCGTGACGAGGACGAAACGCCCATCGGCTTCGCGGCGCAGGATTGTCGAGAACAGCCGTACCATCGGCATGCGGCCGATCGGCGAGCCCTGGTGGAACCAGGTGCCGTCGCGGGCGATGCGCATGTCGCTGTGCCCGCAATGCGCCGGGTTCCAGCTGTCGACCGGCGGCAGCCGGTTCTCCTGGGCCAGGCGTGCGATCTCGGCGAGCGAGAGGCTGGCGAAGTCGGGTGGAGGCGGGGAAGGCATCGATTCGCTTCAGCCGGCAGGGCGGACGGGGCCGCGGAAGTTTACGAAACATACGCCGCAGAGGCCCCGTTTCCCGCATGCCCGACGATCCGGGGAGCGAAGGGCATGAAGGCGGCGTGGCGGACGATCAGCCATGCCGGGGACCCAAGCAGACAAAGCCCTGTTTTGGAAGCCCCGGAAGCGGCACTCAACGCTTAGGCGGCACGTCGAAGACGGGCCCCGACCATGCCCGGGCCCGCCGGTACGCCGGCGCCGCGCGCGAGCAGGCGGCGGGGCTCGAACGGGCCGGGCAGGCGCCAGCCGCCGGTCCTTTCCGCAGTGAAATCGAAGAAACGGCCATAATATTCGGGGTCGCCGACCAGCATCAGCGCATCGGCGCCGGGAAGCGGCGAGCCTTCCGCAGCTTCGAGCATCCGCTCCATCAGCATGCGGCCGATGCCGCCCTGCTGGCGATCAGGCTGGACCGCGACGGGCCCCACCATCACCATCGGCGCGCTGCCGCCGCCATCGCATTCGAGCGCGACCGGCCAGCACTGGATCGTGCCGATCAGGCTGCCATCGTCCGCCACCGCGGCGAAGCTGAGCTCGGGAATCTCGGAAGTGCCCAGGCGGACCCGGTACGCAGTGCGCGCGCGTCGGCCCGGACCAAAAGCACGGTCGAGCAGAGTCTCGACGGCCTGAGGGTCCACGGTCTCGAGCGGCAGCAATGCGATCACTTCATATATTCCTTTCGTAACGCCCCGAGATCGAACTCGGGGCCGCGCGAGATAGCGCCGATCGGCGCTTTCGCAATACTGAATATATCTGCGCCGCATGTTGCGCCGCACGCACGCGCGGAGGGGCGGGGTTTCGCGGGCGCGCGCATCTGCTATTGGGCGCGGCCTGTCCTCCCTGAAAGGCCCAGGCCACTTGTCCGATTCCCTCCAGCTCCAGGTGCATGACCTGGAAGTCGAAGTCCTCACCGGCGTCTATTCGGAAGAGACGCACCTGCCGCAGCCGCTGCGCATCTCGGTAACGGTGGACATCGCCATGCCCGAGCGCTTCGAACCCGACACGCCGCTCAAGGCTTCGAAGAACTATATGGACGTGAAGCACGCGGCGACCGACGCGCTGCCCAAGGACGTGCACTTCACGCTGGTCGAGGCCGTGGCCGAACATATCTGCGACACCCTGTTCGTCGGCGATGCGCGGGTCCGGCGGGTCGAGGTGCGCATCGTCAAGCTCGCCATTGCCGAGCAGGGCGAATCGATCGGCATCACGCTGGTGCGCGACCGGAAATAGCGTCGCCCCGGCCCTTGCCGGGGCGACGCTCGATTTCAGGCGCAAGGCCCCAGCGAGCGCAGGACGAATTGATAGTCCTCCCGCGCCTTCGCGGCGTTCTGGGGATCATCCGACTCGACGCTTTCGGCCGGCAGGCTGCGCGGCAGACCACAGGCGAGACGGTACCAGAGGAAGCTGTTCGCGCTCGGCGCGCCCGCCGATTCGTCGACAATGTCCCCCAATGAAACACTCCAGCGCGCCGCCTCGCCCGGACGGCGGAGTATCTGGAGCGATACGGGCGCGCCGCTCGCGGTCTGCAGGAAGACCTGGGTCTCGCCCTCGCCGGGCAGCGAACCGGGCACGTGGAAGGCATTGCCGACGCCGGTGATCGCGGGGGGCGCGTCGGCTGCAAGCGCGTCCTTGGTGATCGCGCGAATCTGGGCATCCAGCTCGGGCAACCAGTTCATCTGGCTCTGCAATCCGGTGAGCTGCACCATGCCGGCGCGGCCGGGAACGGGGCGGGCGAACAGGAGCACGCGCAGCTTGGCGAGCTTGGGCGGCTTGCCCCTGGCATTGAGCGGAACATCGGCCGTGTAGGTGATGCGCGTGGCCATGGCCTGGTTGCCCCGAATCAGGGCGGAAACATCGGCTTCGACCAGGAAACGGGCCGCGCCGGCGGCCAGACCGGGCGATTCTTCGGGCTTCAGCCGGTCGGCCTTGCGGATGTGCGCGTCAATGATCAGCGGGGCCGTGGTCACTTGCCGCGCCAAGGTGGCGTAGCTGGGTAAAACGGCGGCGGTTTGTGCCTGCGTTTGCTGGGGCTTAGCGGCTGCACCTAAGGGTGCACCGAGCGCAATCGCGCAAGAAAACATGGCTGGAAAGGTGCGGTTCATATCGTTCGGATTACCGGATTGTGCCACGGCTATACAGAAATAATTCTGCCGTTGGGCGACCGTACGCCCTGATTGTCCGACAAAGGGTTTGCGTCCACCCGGTGCGCGCGATAGAGACTCGCCCGCTGCCGATCATGACGCATATAGCGCACGGCGGGCAGGCTTGTGCACGGGTCGCAGAATCCCGCCGCACGGGGTTGCATGTCAGGATTAGAGGAGTGACGTTGCCGGATGTCTTACGCTGACCGTAATACAAGTGGCAGTCGCGTCATCGCGATCATACTGGTCGCGATCATCGTGGCTGGCATGGGGTACGCCTTCGTCACGGGCCTTGCATATCAATATATCAAGAAGCAGGCGGAGAAGCTGAACACGTTCGACGTGGAAGAGCCGCCGCCCCCGCCCGAGGAAGTGCCGCCGCCGCCGCCGCCGCCGGATACTCCGGTGCCGCCGCCGCCCACCCAGATCGTCGTGCCGCCGGCCGCGGTTCCGGTGCCTACCCAGGCGCCGCCGATCCCGACCACGTCGATCATCCCGCCGCCGCCGCCGATCACGCCGCCGGCTCCGCCTGCGCAGCCGGCTCCTCCGCCGCCGCCGCCGGCTCCGCCGCGGATCGCCAAGAAGCTCACGCCGCGTGGCTCGCCGCAGGGCTGGGTGACGGACGACGACTATCCTGCCGCGGCGCTGCGCGCCGAGCAGGCCGGCACCGTCCGCTTCCGCCTCGACGTGGACGCGACGGGCAAGGTGACCAACTGCACCGTGACGGGTTCGAGCGGCGTGTCCGTTCTCGACAGCACGGCTTGCTCGCTGCTCAAGCGCCGCGCCCGGTTCAATCCGGCCGAGGACGAGAGCGGGAACAAGATCCCTGCACCCTATAACGGCAGCTTCACCTGGAAGATCCCGAGCTAGCCCGTGTGTTTCACCGGCGCGCTCCCCGCGGGGCGCGCCGGGCGATTGGATAAAAAGCGCTATTTAGTTAGAGGAAAGAACCGACAATGCTCACGACCATTCTCGCCGCCGCGGCGCCCAAGGAAAATCCGTACGGCCTGATTCCGGCGCTCCGTGAGGGCGGCCTGATCTCGCAGACGGTGTTCGGCATCCTGGTGCTGATGCTGTTCTTCTCGCTCTACATCCTGTTCACCAAGCTGTTCGAGCAGCAGAAGATCCTCAACCAGGCCAAGCGCGTCCGCGCCGGCTTCTGGAACGCCAACAGCCTGCGCGAAGGCGCGGCGAAGCTCGAGAAGAACTCGGCCTATCGCCAGCTGGTCGACGACGGCCTGGCCGCTCAGGAGCAGCACTCGAAGCTGACCGATCCGGTCGAGGCGCATGACTGGCTGCACGGCTCGCTCGCCCGCTCGGAGGACCTGATCAACTCGCAGCTGAAGAGCGGCCTGTCGTTCCTCGCCACCGTGGGTTCGACCGCGCCGTTCATCGGTCTGTTCGGTACCGTTATCGGCATCATCCGCGCGCTCGTGAAGATCGGTGCCGCTGGCCAGGCGTCGATCGACGCGGTCGCCGGTCCGGTCGGTGAAGCGCTGATCATGACCGCCGTCGGTCTCGCCGTCGCCGTGCCGGCCGTGCTCGCCTTCAACTGGCTGCAGGCCCGCAACAAGAAGATCTCGGAGAGCCTGAACGCGTTCTCGAACGATCTGCTCGGCTATCTCGCTTCGGACGGCCGCGTCCGTCCGGCCGCCGCCAAGGCTGCTCCCGCCAAGGCCGCTCCGGCCGCGACGACCAGCACCGCGCCGCGCGCCTAAGCGATCTGGAATATGCGGGCCGCGCATTCCCCGGGATGCGCGGTCCGGCTCCGGCTTCGGCCGGAGCTTGGATTAGAAGGATAGGATAGCGCGCAATGGCGATGAGCGTAGGCGGGGGCGGTGAAGACGCTCCCATGTCGGACATCAATACCACGCCGCTCGTCGACGTGATGCTGGTGCTCCTCATCATCTTCCTGATCACGGTTCCGGTCGTGATCCAGACGGTGAAGCTGGAGCTCCCCAAGGTTCAGTTCGAGCCGACGACCACCAAGCCCGAGAACGTCTCGCTCTCGGTCACGGCCAATGGCGGCAGGTGCGAAGTGTTCTGGGGCATGACCCCGGTGACGAGCAGGGAACTGGTCGACAAGGCGGTCGAGAAGCTGCGGAAGGAAATCGACAGGCAGGGCGGCATCAACGCTGCCGGCCTCGAGCTTCCCGAAGTGCACATCCGCGGCGACGTGAACACGCCCTACCGCTGCATCGGCGGCACGATCTTCGCCATGCAGATGGCGGGTTTCGTCAAGGTCGGCTTCATTTCCGAACCGCCCGCCGGCTCGGCCACGGTCCGTCTCTGACGGCCTGCTCAAAGGAGTTTAGACTATGGGTATGAGCGTGGGCGGCGGCGGTGACGACGGCCCGATGATGGAAATCAACACGACGCCGCTGATCGACGTCATGTTGGTGCTCCTGATCATGATCATCATGACGATCCCGATTCAGACGCACGCGGTGAAGGTCGACCTTCCGCAGTCGAACAGCAAGCCGCAGAACATCGTCGAGCCGGAGAAGAACAAGGTCTATATCGATGCGCAGGGCCAGGTTTACTGGAACAGCGCGCCGATCGACGACGTGACGCTGCGCCAGTATCTGGATCAGACGCTGCAGATGTCGCCGGAGCCGGAGCTGCACTTCCAGCCCGACCCGCAGACGCGTTACGAAGTCGTCGACCGGGTTCTCGCGATCATCAAGCGCGCGAACGTGAACAAGCTCGGCTTTGTCGGCAACGAGCAGTATCGCAACGATTTCTGATCCGCCGTCCCAGCGGGGCCGGATTTGAGACAAGGGAAGGCGGTCCTTCGGGGCCGCCTTTCTTTTTTGCTCCGGAGCCCGGACGCATGCGACAAGTGGCTTGTATGCCTGACGCGGAAGTGTAACACTACTGACTTCAAAGAGTCACAAAACTGTCTTTGTGGCGTAATAGAAGGAGTAGGAGTTATGCGCATCGCGCTCATTGTCCTTGCCGCCGCCCCGTTCGCGCTCGCCGCGCTTCCGGCGCAGGCCCAGCGTGGCAACGGGGATCCTGTCGCCAGTGCCGCGATCTTCGACGGCAATTTCTCGAAGGCCGAGCAGCAGCTCAACAGCCGGCTTCGCCTCGATCCCGACCAGCCCGAACTGCTGCTCAATCTAGCCGCGGTCTATGCGCAGACCGGACGCACGTCCGAAGCGCGGGCGCTCTATCTGCGCGTGCTCGAGCAGCGCGACTTCGAGATGGACCTCTCGGCGGACCGCGTGTCGACTTCGCATGCGATCGCCAACAAGGGGCTTCAATATATCCGCACGCTCCAGCTGAGCGCGCGCTGAGCCCATTTCCCGCCGCCTGGCTGCGTGATGCGCGGCCGGCGGCCAACAAGCGGCGCCGCCCCATCGCGGCGCCGATTTCATTTTCGGGAAAGCCCTAGAGCCGCGGCAGCGTGACGCCGCGCTGGCCCATATATTTGCCCGCGCGATCGGCATAGCTGGTCTCGCAGGGCTGATCGCCCTTGAGGAACAGGAACTGGCACGCGCCCTCGTTCGCATAGATCTTGGCGGGGAGCGGCGTGGTGTTCGAGAATTCGAGCGTGACGTGCCCCTCCCATTCGGGCTCGAGCGGCGTCACGTTCACGATGATCCCGCAGCGTGCATAGGTCGACTTGCCGAGGCAGATGACCAGGGTATCGCGCGGGATGCGGAAATATTCGACGGTGCGGGCCAGCGCGAAGCTGTTGGGCGGGATGATGCAGACGTCGGTCTTGCGATCGACGAAGCTGTTCGCCGCGAAATCCTTGGGATCGACCACCGCCGAATCGACATTGGTGAAGATCTTGAACTCGTCGGCGACGCGCGCGTCATAGCCATAGGAGCTGAGGCCGTAGCTGATGCAGCCCTCGCGGCGCTGCGCCTCGACAAAGGGCTCGATCATCCCGGTGGAGAGGGCCTGTTCGCGAATCCAGCGGTCTGAAAGGATCATGGCGCCGGTTTTGCCGGAAGCGCGCGACAGGGCAAGTCCCCGTCGCGCCGGCCCGGCTCAGACCATGCCGAGGTCGCGCGGCCCGAACGCGGCGGGGAGCAGCTGCGAGAGCGTGTACGCGGCGATCTCGTCGCCCGCGGCACCACCGCAGAATACCGGCAGGTCGTGGCCGCCGAGCTGCGCGGCTTCGTTGATGATCTGGCGGCAGCGACCGCACGGGCTCACCGGCGCGGTGTCCGCATGGCCCATCCGGCCGCCGATCACGCCGATCGCGACGACCTCCGCCAGGCGCCCCTCGCTGCTCGTCTTGGCCAGCGCCACCGTCTCGGCGCAGAGCGACAGGCCGTAGCTCGCATTCTCGAAATTGGCGCCGGTAACCATGGTCCCGTCCGAGAGCAGCACCGCGGCGCCGACCGCGAAATTGGAATAGGGGGCATAGGCATGTTTCGACGCCGCGCGCGCGGCCTCGATCAGCGCCCTGGGGTTCACTTCGCTCATTTCGCCATCACGTCCCAATTGACCGGTGCGCCGATGCCTTCGATGCGGCGGTGGCGCGATGCCTGCCATATCGACCATGGCCGCACGAAATACGAGGGGGGGAAGAAGGCCTGGCGGGCCCAGAGCAGGCGCGGAAAGGCATCGCCGAGGCGATATTGGCTCTCGAAGCGGCTCGAGACCATCAGGATCGCAGGCTTGCCGATATGCGTCTCTACATCGTGGAGGAAGCGCCCCAGCTCGCCGAGCACGACCTGGCGCTCGGGCCGGGCCGGGCAATCGGGCTGGAAATCGACTTCCACCGCGGGCGGCAGCTGATCGTCCGAACGCGGCACCGTCGTCATGAAATTGCCTGCCTGGTCGGCGGCGAGTCGGCACAGCGAATAGACGTGAAGCGCCCCGCGGCGGATACCGGCCTCGAACGTCCAGCGCCAGTTTTCCGGGAAGCGCAGGTCGCGTGCATCGGCGCCGGTGGTGGCACGGATATAGGCGAAGTCGATACCGGCCTTCTTGGCGGTCCACCATTCGATCGGCCCGGCTTCTTCGGACACGTCGACCCCTTGCACGGGGAAATCGCCGGGCGAGGGGCGCCAGCGCGAGGCGAACAGCCATGCGCTCCAGCCGAGCAGGCCCAGAAGGATCAGCCCCGGCACGACGAAGCGCAGCCGGCGCGCGAGAACGCGGAGGTGCACCTGTCTAGCCCTTGATGTGAAGCACGCAGATCAGCGTGAACAGGCGGCGGGCAGTGTCGAAATCCACCTCGATCTTGCCTTCCAGCCGTTCCTTGAGCAGCGACGCCGCGTCGTTGTGGATGCCGCGCCGCGCCATGTCGACGGTCTCGATCTGAGCGGGCGTGGCGTTGCGAATCGCGGCATAATAGCTGTCGCAGATGGCGAAGTAATCGCGGATCGGGCGCCGAAAGGCAGCGAGGCCGAGAATCAGCGCCTCCTGCAGGGCGCCGTCCTTGCGCTTGATCTCCAGCGCCAGGCGCCCCTCCTGCACGGCGAGGTGGAGCTTGTAGGGGCCGGCATAGCCGTCCGCCTGCGGGCGCTGCGGCGCGAAGCTGTTCTCCTCGAGCAGGTCGAAGATCGCGATCCGGCGTTCCTGCTCGATGTCCGCCGAGCGCCAAAGGATAGTGCGTTCGTCGAGCGTCACGTCTATGATGCGCGGATCGGCCATGACCGGCTCCTATCCGGTCATGCCCGTTATCCACAAGCACGCAACGTTGATGCCGCCGGACGAGCGCGTCACAGGAGAGTCATGGCGCAGCCTATCCCCCTTCCGATTCCCGATTCTCCCGAGGGCCTGAGCCTGCCTGCGAACGTGGAGGCGGAGGCGGCGCTGCTCGGCGCGATGATGATCGACAACCGAGTCGCGGAGGATGTTCTCCAGAAGCTGCGGCCCGAGCATTTCTTCGAGCCGCTGCACGGCCGGATCTACGATGCGATCGCGACGCTGGTGGGCGACAACCGGCTGGCCACGCCGGTGACGCTCAAGCCGCTGTTCGCGGCCGACGCGGCGATGAAGGAACTGGGCGGCCCCGCCTATCTGGCGCAGCTGACCGGCAATCCGGCCAGCCTGATCGGTGCGCGTGCGTTCGCGGACCAGGTCTACGATCTCGCCATGCTGCGCGCGTTGGTGGGCGTCGGCCGCGCGCTCGTCGACAATGCGCTCGACACCAGCCAGGAGATCAATCCGGCCAAGCAGATCGAGCAGGCCGAGCTCAAGCTCTATGAAGTCGCGGAAAAGGGCGGCGAGGATACCGGCGCCAAGAGCTTCACCCGCGCCGCGACGGTGGCAGTGCGCCATACCGAGCGGGCGATGAACTCGGGCGGCAGCGTTTCGGGCATCACTTCGGGCCTGACCGACTTCAACGCGATGACCGGCGGCCTCAACCGATCGGACCTGCTGATCCTCGCCGGGCGCCCGGGCATGGGCAAGACCTCGCTCGCCACCAACATGGCGTTCAATGCGGCCAAGCGCTATCTCGACGACATGGAGGCCGGCATCCCCGAGGAGAAGTCGATCGGTGCGCCGGTCGCATTCTTCAGCCTCGAAATGTCGGCCGATCAGCTGGCGCTGCGTATCTTGTCCGAACAGTCGGAAGTCAGTTCGGAGAAGCTGCGCACGGGCAATATCTCGGGCCCCGAGTTCATGAAGTTCGCGCGTGCGGCAGGCGATCTGGAGCGGCTGCCGCTCTATATCGACGACACGCCCGGCCTCACCATCGCCGCGCTGCGCACCCGGGCGCGGCGGCTGAAGCGCCAGCACAAGATCGGCTTCGTGGTGGTCGACTATCTCCAGCTGCTCACCGGCTCGGCCAAGGCATCGGGCGACGGGCGCGTGCAGGAAATCTCGGAGATCAGCCGCGGGCTGAAGACGCTGGCCAAGGAACTGCACGTGCCGGTGCTCGCGCTTTCCCAGCTCAGCCGTGCGGTGGAAAGCCGCGAGGACAAGCGGCCGCAGCTTTCGGACCTGCGCGAATCGGGCTCGATCGAGCAGGACGCCGATATCGTGCTGTTCGTGTACCGCGACGAATATTATCACGACTTCAAGGCGCCCAAGGCCCCCGACGGCAACTCGACGCCCGACGAGATCGCCAAATACCAGGCCTGGCACGACCATCAGCTCCAGGTGGCGAACAAGGCGAGCGTGATCATCGCCAAGCAGCGCCACGGCGCCACCGGCACGGTCGACCTGCGCTTCGATCGCCAGTTCACCAAGTTCAGCGACCTGGCACCCGGCGGCTATTGACGCTTTCGTTCGCGCGACGAAACAAAATCGGGCAAGATGCGTCCTAGCAACGCGAAGCCGACGGGCAGCGCGGAGAGGAGGGCGGCGATCCGGCCTGATGACGGAGGAGCGGCAAGATCGCGAGCGGCTGCGGCTGCAAGCGCTGGAGGCATATGAGATCCTCGATACGCCGCGCGAGCCGGCGTTCGATGAGGTCGTGCGGCTGGCGGCCGACATTTGCGAGGCGCCGATCGCGCTGGTGAGCTTCGTCGGCAACGACCGGCTGTTCTTCAAGGCGGCGCATGGCGTGGACCTGCTCGGCATGGATCGCGACATGTCGTTCTGCGAGAGCGCGCTGCTCCAGGACGAGCTGATGCTCGTCCCCGACGCCTCGCAGGATCCGCGCTTCGCCCAAACGCCGCTGGTGGCTGGCGATTCGCACATCCGCTTCTATGCGGGTGCCCAGTTGCGCACCGCCGAGGGGCTGCCGATCGGAACCTTGTGCGTGCTCGATGCCAAGCCCCGTGGCCTCGACGACCTCCAGCGCCGCACGCTCGAAGTGCTCGGGCATCAGGTGATGCACCAGCTCAACCTCCGGCGCGAGCTCAAGCTGCGCGACGAGAGCGACCTGCGCTACCGCACGCTGTTCGACACCATGGGCGAGGGATTCTGCATCATCGAGTTCCTCGACGGACCGCACGGGCCGATGAGCGACTATGTCCATGTCGAGGCCAACGCCGCCTATGCGTTGCACGCGGGCATACCCGATGTGGTGGGGCAGCGGCTGCGGGAAATGGTGTCGGACGAGGCGGACGACTGGATCGCGCGCTATGGCGACGTGCTGCGCACGGGCAATCCGATCCGCTTCGAGCGCGAGCTGGAGGCGACCGGGCGCTACCTTTCGCTATCGGCCTTCCGGATCGAACCGCCCAGCCGCAGGCAGGTTGCGGTGCTGTTCCAGGACGTGACCGGGCGGCGCCGGGCGGAGAGGGACCTGCTTGCGCTCAACCGCACGCTGGAAGCGCGCGTGGCCGAGGCGCTGGCCGAACGCGCGGTACTTGCCGATATCGTCAACGGCAGCGAAGCCTTTGTCCAGGTGGTCGACATGGAAGGGCGCTGGGTTGCGGTGAACAACGCGGCGATGGTCGAGTTCGAGAGGATCTTCGGGGTGCAGCCGCAGATCGGCGCGCGGCAGGTCGATCTGCTCGAGGGCCATGCGCACCAGGACAAGGTGCGCGGGGTATGGGACCGCGCGCTGGCCGAGGACGGCTATTCGAACATCGTCGAATATGAAGCGCCCGACGGTGCGCTCCATTTCTACGAGCAGCGCTTCAGCTCGCTGCGCGATGCCGAGGGGCGCAAGATCGGCGCCTTTTCCTTCGTCTACGATGTGAGCGAACGGCTGCGCGAGCAGGAGCGGCTCCGTCACGCCGAGGAGGCGCTGCGCCAGGCGCAGAAGATGGAGGCGGTGGGCCAGCTCACCGGCGGGATCGCGCACGATTTCAACAATCTGCTCGCCGGCATATCGGGGGCGTTCGAGATGATCGGGACGCGGCTGTCGCAGGGGCGCGGCCGCGAGGTGGAGAAATATCTTGCGGCGGGCCAGGGGGCGACCCGGCGTGCCGCGGCGTTGACGCATCGGCTGCTCGCATTTTCGCGGCGCCAGACGCTTTCGCCCAAGGCAGTGGTGATCAACCGGCTGCTCTCCGACCTGGTCGAGCTGGTGCGCCGCACCGTGGGACCGGCGATCGAAGTGGAGACGGTTGCGGCAGGAGGGCTCTGGCCCACCCTGGTGGACGCCAACCAGCTCGAGAACGCGATCCTGAACCTCTGCATCAACGCGCGTGACGCGATGCCGGGCGGCGGCAAGATCACCATCGAGACGGGCAATAAGTGGCTCGACCACCGCACCGCGCGCGAGCGGGGGCTGGAGCCGGGCCAATATGTCGCAGTCTGCGTGAGCGACACCGGCACGGGCATCGCGAAGGAGATACTCGACCGGGTATTCGATCCCTTCTTCACCACCAAGCCGCTGGGCGAGGGGACGGGGCTGGGCCTGTCGATGGTCTATGGCTTCGCGCGGCAGAGCCATGGCCAGGTCCGGATCTATTCCGAGCTGGGCCAGGGGACGATGGTGTGCGTCTACCTGCCGCGCTATCCGGGCGACGAAGACGAGCCGGGGCCGGCGCCGGGCAGCGTCGCGGCGCCTGCCAGCCATGAAGGCGAGATCGTGCTCGTGGTCGACGACGAGCCGACGGTGCGGATGCTGATCGTGGATGCGCTGGGCGAGCTCGGTTATTCCTGCCTGGAAGCGGCGGACGGTCCGGCGGGCCTCAAGCTGCTGGAGAGTGCCGAACGGATCGACCTGCTGATCACCGATGTCGGCTTGCCGGGCGGGCTCAACGGGCGACAGGTGGCGGACGCGGCGCGGGCGGGGCGACCCGGCCTCAAGGTGCTGTTCATCACCGGCTATGCCGAGAATGCCGTGCTCAACCACGGCCATATCGAGCATGGCATGGAAGTGCTGACCAAGCCCTTCGCGGTCGACGACCTCACCGCCCGCGTCGAGCGGATCATGCGCGAGCGGTGATGGAATTCTCGTTCCCGGGAAGAGAGGGAATCAGAAGCTCGGCTGGTTGGGATCGCCATCCTCTACCGGCGTGTGGATGCCGCATTCGGTCTTGTCCCAACCGCGCCAACGACCCGAGCGCGGATCCTCGCCCGCCTTGACCACGCTGGTGCACGGAGCGCAGCCGATCGAGAGATAACCTTGCGCCTCCAGCGGGTGGCGGGGCAGGTCGTGCCGTTCGAACCAGGCTTCGATATCCGTCTTGGTCCAGGTGGCCAGCGGGTTGAACTTCAGCCGGTCGCCGTCGAGCTCGAAGCGGGGCAGGGCATTGCGGGTCGATGCCTGGAACGCCTTGCGGCCAGTGATGCTGGTGTCGAAACCCGCCAGGGCCCTTTCCAGCGGTATCACCTTGCGGATCTCGCAGCAGCCGTCCGGATCATAGGACCAGCGCAGGCCGGTGGAGTCGCGCTTCTCGATCGCTTCCGCATCGGGGGCGACGATCCGGAGATCGTTCAGGCCGAGATGGGCCGCGAGCTGGTCGCGATACGCCAGCGTCTCGGGGAAATGCTTGCCGGTATCGAGGAAGATCACCGGGGTATTCGGGTCGGCCTGGGCCACCAGATGCAGCAGCGCCGCGCTCTCGGCGCCGAAGGAGGAGACGAGCGCGGCGTCGCCGAGCATGTGGTTGCCCAGCACCTCGCGCAGCATCTCCGGCGTGTCGGTGCCGCGGAACAGGTTGTTGAGGCGGATCGCGTCCGCCGCGGTCCAGCGCGGGGCGATATCGAGGCGATCGATCTCCCGTTCCAGCTTGCGTGCCGCCTCAGCCATGCCGGTGTTTCCACACCGGCATCGCGGCGTCTGCGGCGGCCTGGTAGTGATATTCGTACCGGGCGAGGCTGGCGGCGAGCACGGCTTCGTCGACCGGCGCCTCGGGCGCGAAGCTGTCGAAGCCGCAGCGGCGCATCAGCGGAATCTGATCGACCAGCACGTCGCCCTGCGCGCGCAGCTCGCCCGTATAGCCCGCCTCGCGCAGGATGCGGCCGGTGGAATAGCCGCGGCCGTCGCGGAACTTGGGAAAGCTCACTTCAACCAGGGCGAGGCGATCGAGATGGGGCAGGAGCGCGCGCGCATCCTCGCCCGCCTCGATGCGGACGGCGGTGGCGTTGGACTGGCCGAGGAAGCCGTCGAGCGTGACCGCGGGTTCCTCATGCGCCTCGTCGGTACGGTAACGCAGCAGGTCACCCATAGATCGCCTCCTTGAACGGGGCCATGCCGAGGCGACGATAGGTGTCGAGGAAGCGCTCGCCTTCGTCCCGCTCGCGCAGATAGACGTCGGTGGCCCTTTCGATCGCGTCGACGATGCCGTCCTCGCTGAAGCCGGGACCGGTGATCGTGCCGAGCGAGACGTCCTCCGCGCCCGAGCCGCCCAGCAGCAGCTGGTAGTTCTCCACGCCCTTACGGTCGACGCCGAGGATGCCGATATGGCCGGCGTGATGATGGCCGCAGGCGTTGATGCAGCCGCTGATCTTGAGCTTCAGCTCGCCCAGTTCGCGCTGGCGGCCGATATCCGAGAAGCGGGTGGCGATCTTCTGCGCAAGCGGGATCGAGCGGGCATTGGCCAGCGAGCAATAGTCCAGGCCCGGGCAGGCGATGATGTCGCTGATCAGGTCGAGATTGGCCTCGGCCAGCCCGGCGTCGCGCAGCTGCTGCCAGATCGTGTGGAGATCGGCCTTGCGGACATGCGGCAGCACGATGTTCTGGGCATGGGTGACGCGCAGTTCGTCGAAGCTGAACCGCTCGGCGAGATCGGCCATGAGGTCGATCTGGTCGGCGCTGGCGTCGCCCGGGATGCCGCCGATCGGCTTCAGGCTGATCGTCACCACCGCATAGCCGGGCTGCTTGTGCGCCGAGACGTTCTGGTCGAGCCAGACCGCGAAATCGGGGTCGCTGCGGTCGAGCTCGTCCGCCGCGCGCGCATCATAGGCGGGCGGGGCGAAATGGGCGGCGATGCGGTCGAACTCGGCCTGGGGCGGATCGATGCCCAGCGCCTTCACGGCCCGGAACTCCTCCTCGACCTCGGCGGCGTATTGCTCCGCGCCCAGTTCATGGATCAGGATCTTGATCCGCGCCTTGTACATGTTGTCCCGCCGGCCATAGCGATTGTAGACGCGCAGGCACGCCTCGAGATAGCTGACGAAATCGTCGAAGGGCACGAAATCCTTGATCAGCGGCGCGATCATCGGGGTGCGCCCCATGCCGCCGCCGACATAGACCTCGGCGCCCAGCCGGCCGTCGCGCTCGACGATCCGCAGGCCGATATCGTGCAGGCGCATCGCCGCGCGGTCTTCCTCGGCAGCGATCACCGCGATCTTGAACTTGCGCGGCAAATAGCTGAATTCCGGGTGGAAACTGCTCCACTGGCGCAACAGCTCCGCCCAGGGGCGCGGATCGGTCAACTCGTCCGCGGCGGCGCCGGCGAACTGGTCCGACGAAATATTGCGGATGCAATTGCCGCTCGTCTGGATGGCATGCATCTCGACCGTGGCGAGATCGGCGAGGATATCCGGCGCGTCCTCGAGCTTGATCCAGTTGTACTGCAGGTTCTGGCGCGTGGTGAAATGACCATAGCCGCGATCATATTTGCGGGCGATGTGCGCCAGCATGTGCATCTGGCGGCTGTCGAGCGTGCCATAGGGCACCGCGACGCGCAGCATATAGGCGTGGAGCTGGAGATAGAGGCCGTTCATCAGCCGCAACGGCTTGAACTGGTCCTCGGTGATCTGGCCGGCGAGGCGGCGCTGCACCTGGTCGCGGAACTCCTCGACGCGGGATGCGACGATGGAATGATCGTATTCGTCGTATTTGTACATGTTAGTTCCTCCCCGGAACGGGAAGGGGGACCATGCGAAGCATGGTGGAGGGGGTCCGCCACGCATGTCTCGCCTGGGGCAGGGCCCCCTCCACCACTCGCGGCGCGAGCGGTTCTCCTCCCCGTTCCGGGGAGGAGCTGAAAATCGCGCTCATATTACCCAGCTTCCGGCATTCGGATCCGCCGGCTTGAGGGTCAGGTCCGGGCGGACAGTGGGGCCGAGCGCGCGGATGCGGTCCTTGATGTGCGCGGGGCGCGGACCCTCGGGCGTCGCGGTGGCGTCGATCACATAGGGGCCGTTGACGCGTCGCGCGCCTTCCTCGGCATGCGCGATCGCCTCGCCCTGGTCGCCGACATCGACGGCATCCTCCACATGGCGCGACCAGCCGGTGCCGGTCCACCAGGTGACGTCTCCGGTGGGGAGGTCGTTTCCGGTGAGCAGCTTCATGCCAGCGCCTCCGCCGCATTCGCCCAGTTGGCGAGCTTGTCCTCGGCGTCGGCGAGCATCACGACCTCGCCGACGATGATGATCGCGGGACTCCGCACCTTCTCGCGCGCGACCATCGGGCCGAGATCGGCGAGCAGCGTGCGCATGGCGCGACTGCCCTCCAGCGTCCCGCGCTCGAGCACGGCAACGGGCATGTCGGGCGAGACGCCGTCATTCATCAGCTTCTCGGAGATGTCCGGGCAGGTGGCGACGCCCATATAGATCACCAGCGTGCGGCCCTTGCCCGCCAGCCCGGACCAGTCCTGCGCGCTCAGGCCCTTGCACTGGCCGGCGACGAAGCTGACCGCGCTCGACCAGTCGCGATGGGTGAGGGGCAGGTGGACCTCGGCGGCCGCGCCCAGCGCCGCGGAGATGCCCGGGATGACTTCGACGGGCAGGCCGGCGGCGCGCACGGCTTCGACTTCCTCGCCGCCGCGGCCGAAGATGAACGGGTCACCCCCCTTCAGGCGGACGACGATCGCGCCGGTCTTCACATGCGCGACGATCAGGGCGTTGATCGCATCCTGTGGCAGGGTGTGCTTCGAGCGCGACTTGGCGACCGAGATGCGGTGCGCCTGGGGCGCCAGATCGAGCACGCGGGGATCGACCAGCCCGTCATGGACGAGCACATCGGCCTGGCCCAGCGCTTCGACGGCGCGCACGGTGAGCAGGCCCGGATCACCCGGGCCGGCGCCGACAAGGATCACGCGCCCGCGCGCGGTAGGATCGAGGAGCGTTGCCATTTGCGGCAAATGGCCCCCGCAGACGTTCGCGACAACCGAGGCTTGATTGGGGCCGGGCTAGCGAAACTATCCCGGCCCCCGGAATCAGCCGACGTTCGGCCCCGTCGGGATATATTGCGCGACGATCGGCGGCACGGCGATCGCCATGCCGAAGTTGAACCTGTTGTAGGTGGGCATATCCGGCACCCACATCTTGTGGGACAGGGTGACTAGATAGATCCGGCCGCCGTCGTTGATGAGGACGGACCCGTTGGTCAACGGTTCGCCGGAGGGGGCATTGTCCACCAGATAATCGTTCACCGAGATGCCGTCCCAATTGCGGAAGAGCTGGACGTAGGTTTGGGGATTCGGAATTATCCGGAGAATTCCGTTCAGCATAAGGTAAATATTAGGTCCGCTGGATCCCTTCACGCGCTGACCATCATATTTCCTCCAATCGACAACATCCGAGAATCCTTGCGATACTTCCTTGATGTCGGCTGATTTCTCGAGAACTAGCTCCATGTGAAATCTCCATATATTTCATGAAACTCGCAATATGCGAGGGTTCATACAGGAAGTGCCGGTCATTGGCGGCATGCGACTGTGAGATATACTATATTCAACTTTCGTTTTTCGGGAATTTATCGGGTCCGAAATGGCTTTGACGCGCCGATCTTGCGCGATCTAGTCGCCATGCGTTGCCGCGAGCGCATGGGCATGCGCCTGGATCGCGGCCCGCGTAGTCGCGTCGCCGTCGAACACGCCGTACCAGCCCTGCGGTTCGTGCGGCGGATCGCCGAGCCAGGCGGTGTCGCCGGGGCGGAAGCGGTGATCGCCGCGTGCGGGCCGGCCTTCGCCGTTCCAGGCCCAGAAGTTCGAGCCCGTGATCGGCCCGCCAGCCCTCGCGCTGGCTTCGACCGCATCGTAGATCAGCTTGTAATACAGATCCCGGAACCGCGTCGCCGACTCCGGGTCATAGCCGCCGCCGTCGCGCGGATAGCCGAACTCCTCGATCACCAGCGGCTTGCCCAGCTCGGTGGCCAGCGCGATGTGGCGGGCGATATATTCGCGTACCCTGGCGAGGCTCGCCTCGTTGGTGCCGGCCAGGTTCCCGGCATCGACCCAGCCCCAGTTGAGCGGCCAGATATGCGCCGTCAGATAGTCGATCTCGGGGAAGCCATGGGCGGCCCTGTAGATATCGGCGCGCTCGATCGAGCCCATCAAGCCCTCGCTGCCCGTCGAGACGAGATGCCGCGGCGCAAGCGACTTGATCAGCCTGGCTGTCCCCTGGATCCAGCCATAATAGGCCGAAAGCAGCGGTTCGGCCGCCTTGGCGCTGCCGCCGGGGCGCGGCTCGTTGGCGAGTTGCCAGGCCATGATCGCCGGATCGCCGGCATGGCGCTCCACCGTGGCGCGGACATAGTCGCGATACAGGCCCACCGCTTCGGCATTGGCATAGAATTGCGCGGCCATGTCCGGGAATGCCGGCCACGGGTGCGCGGGATCGTTCATGTCGAGATACTTGCCGCCATTCGCCCAGCTGAGATAGGTCATCATCCCGCCCGACCATTCCCAGAAATTGGTGAGGTAGAGCACCGCCCTCATGTCGCGCCGGACGAGTTCCGAGAGCGCGAAGGCCAGGCCTTCGACCAGTGCCGGGTTCCAGGCGCTGCCCCGGGTGCGGAAGGCGGGCTTCACCGAATTCCGGAGCGGCGAATCCTCGGCCGAAGCGGCGATGCGCAGGTTGCGGACGCCCATCGCGGCAAGGGCATCGAGTTCGCGGCGCAGGCGATCGCGATTGCCCCAGGGGGCATCGGCGCCCAGCCAGGCGGCGTACCACATATTCGCGCCGACGAAGCGATGGGGCTTGCCGCCGAGGAACAGGCCCGTGCCCCGGCGCGTGACGAAATCGCCGGGCGAGGCAGCGGCGACGGGGAGGGGCAGCGCGGTGCCGGCCAGCGCGGCGGCACCCGATCCGAGCACGGACCTGCGGGTGAACATGGTCTTCCTCCCCTGTTAGCGGTCACACCATAGCCGCAACGGCGCGGGGAGGAAGTGAGTGACGGGGCGCGACCCTCGCAGGTGAGAGAGGGGGAAGGGCCGCGCCGCCGTCTGCCCGCGTGTAATGCGCCTGCACGCGGGCGGGAACGGATCAGTCGAACAGGTCCTCGAGGAACGATTTGCGGCGCTTCTGCGGATAGTGGCTGCCGCCATGGCCATAGCCGTGGCCGCGCTCGTCATGGCGGGGCCGCTCCTCGCGATATTGGGGCGGCGGGGCCGCGGCCGGGGCAGCGCTGCGCTCGATGATCTTGTCGAGCTCGCCGCGGTCCAGCCACACGCCGCGGCAGCTGGGGCAATGGTCGATCTCGATCCCCGAGCGCTCGACCGGCACCAGCACGGTGCCGTCGACGGGGCAGGTGAAGCTGGCCATGGTTACTCCTCTCGCTGGCCCATCAGGCCGAGCAGCAGCTGGAACATGTTGATCAGGTTCAGATAGAGCGACAGCGCGCCCATGATCGCGAGCTTGTCGGCCGCTTCGCTGCGGCCGTAATGGGCATATTCGCTCTTCAGGCGCTGCGTGTCCCAGGCGGTGAGTCCGGCGAACACCACGACGCCGACGACCGAAAGCAGCATCTGCAGCATCGACGAGCCGAGGAAGACGTTGACGATGCTCGCCAGCACCACCGCGATCAGGCCGACGAACAGGAAGGTGCCCATGCCGGTCAGGTCGCGCTTGGTCGAATAGCCGAACAGGCTGAGCGCCAGGAACATCGCGGCGGCAGCGAAGAAGGCCATGGCGATGCTCTGGCCGGTGAAGACCAGGAAGATGCTCGCCATCGACACGCCCATCACGCCGGCAAAGGCGAAGAAGGCCGTGCGCGCGCCGGCGACGCTCATCCGCTCGATGCGGAACTGGAAGAAGAAGATGAAGGCGAGCGGCGCGAACATGGCGACCCATTTGAGCGGGGTGCCGAAGATCAGCGCGACCAGCGCCGGCGTGTTCGCCACGGCAAGCGCGACGAGGCCGGTGATCGCCAGACCGATCCCCATGTTGCGGTAGATGCCCAGCATGTGCTGGCGCAGCCCCCCGTCGAAGCGCGCGGCGGCGGCGCCGGTGCGGGGGATCTGGTAGAGAGGGTTCACGTGTGAAAACTCCAATCGAAGCAAGGCATTCGATCGAGCGCCACTCGGTCCGGTCTCGGTGGGGAAGGGGGACTGGCCGTCCGAAACCTGCACCGAGCGCGCTCGATGCGGTCCGACATCACGAGGGCTTGTAGAAGCCCTCGCCAGAGGGGCCCGGTCCGCAGAGCACAATCTAGGCGGCGGTCATGTCCGCTTCAATAACGCTGCTGTAACAAAGTATTGCTCAGGCGTCGCGCAGGCCCACGCCCATCGAGGCACGGGCGGAGTCGCTTTCCGACGAGACCACCGGATAGGCGCAATAATCGGCTGCGTAATAGGCGCTGGGCCGGTGATTGCCCGACCAGCCGACGCCGCCGAAGGGCGCGGCGGAGGAAGCGCCGTTGGTCGGCCGGTTCCAGTTGACGATGCCGGCGCGGATGTTCGCCCAGAACTGGTCGTAGAGCTTGGGATTCTGCGCGACCAGGCTGGCCGACAGGCCGTAGCGCGTGTCGTTCGCCTCGGCGATCGCTTCCTCGAAGCTGTTCACCCGGAAGACCTGGAGGATCGGGCCGAACAGCTCGACGTCCACCTTCTCGTTCGCGCCGGTCATGTCGATCACGCCGGGCGTAAGGAACGGGCGGCCCTCGATCGGGCGCTCCATGTGGCGGATCGGACGGCCGCCCATGGTGAGCAGCGCCAGGAAGCTCTCGGTGAGCATGTCGGCCGCGTCATTGTCGATCACCGGGCCCATGAAGGGAGCGGGGTCGGCATGCGGTTCGCCGATGATCAGCCGGCCGATCAGCTTGTTCAGCTCGGCCATCAGCGGCTCGTGGAGCTTCTCGTCGACGATCAGGCGGCGGGCGGCGGTGCAGCGCTGGCCAGCCGTGGTGAAGGCCGACTGCACGACGAGGACGGCGGCCGAATAGAGATCGGGCGTATCCCACACCACGATCGGATTATTGCCGCCCATCTCCAGCGCGAGGATCTTCTCGGGCTTGGTGGCGAACTGGCGGTTGAGGGCGATCCCGGTATTGGCCGAACCGGTGAACAGCAGCCCGTCGATGTCCGGATGGCCGGCCAGCGCCTTGCCTTCGTCCGGGCCGCCGATCAGCAGGCGGATGCAGCCCTCGGGAATGCCGGCGGCGCGGTAGCAATCGACCAGGAAGGCGCCCGAGGCGGGGGTCTTCTCCGAGGGCTTGAACACCACGGCGTTGCCGGCGAGCAGCGCGGGGACGATGTGGCCGTTCGGCAGGTGGACGGGAAAGTTATACGGGCCCAGCACCGCCAGCACGCCATGCGGCTTGTGGCGCAGCGCCAGGCGGGTGTTCATCGGCGCGTCGATGCGGCGTTGGCCGGTGCGCTCGGAAAAGGCCGTGATCGAGATGTCGACCTTGGAGATCACCGTCTCGATCTCGCTGCGCGCCTCCCATAGCGGCTTGCCGGTCTCGCGGGCGAGCAGATCGGTGAAGGCGTCCGCCTTCTGCCGCACGACATTGGCGAAGCGGCGCAGCGCCTCGATGCGATAGGCGAGCGGATGTGCGGCCCATGCGGCCCAGCTCTGGCGCGCGGAGGCGACTTCCCTGTCGGCGTCTCCGCGGGCCTGGCGCCAGAGAACGGCGCCGGTGGCGGGTTCGGTCGAGATGATTTCCGTGCCGGGCATTCGATGTCGGGGGATGCACTTTCAGGAAGGATCAAGCGCTCTTGCACGAATTTTGGCGGCTAGGCCAGTGCCTGAGCCATGCGCCGGATGGCGGCGACCTTTGCGTGGAGCGGCCCCCAATCGTCCGAGTCGGCGATCGACGCCCAGATCGCCTCCACCTCGTCGATCAGCATCGAGCAGGGAGCGCCGGACCAATGGTCATGGTCGCGCCCCTTGCGGGGACGATAGTGTTCGAGCTGGCCGCGCAGATCGTCGAACGCCTCGCCATATTGCGTGGGGAGCTCGCCCCCGAAGGCGTCGAAGAAGAATTCGTCCAGCGGCGTCAGCGTCTCGGCGAGCGCCTTCTCGAGCGTGGCCGTCAGCACGCGATCCGCCTCGGTGCCGCGCGGCAGGACGCCGAGGCGCCAGAGCAGCGCGTCGGTCACTTCGCGCCTATAGGCCTCGGGGAAGAGGTCCATCGCCTCGATCAGCGGTTCCTCCTCGGCGATGGGGCGGAGCGAGATGGCGAGCTGCATCGCGTCCCAGTAGATCGCTTCGGGCTGGCGGCCGAAGGCATAGAGCCCGGCATGGTCGAAATAGGCGGCGGTGAAGCCCGGGTCCCAGAACGGCGCGAAACGCCACGGGCCATAATCGAAGCTTTCCCCGGTGACGTTGATATTGTCGCTGTTGAGCACGCCGTGGACGAAGCCGGCTGCCATGTAGCGCGCCGCCATCCGCGCGGTCCGCCGGGTGACATGGGCGAGCAGCCGGGCGGGGCCGTCCTCGCCATATTCCTCGCCATGATAGTGGCGCAGCACATAGGCGGTCAGCTGGCGGAGCGCGTCCCGGTCTTGAAGATGGGCGAGGCGCTGGAAGGTGCCGATGCGGATATGGCCGTGGCTGAGGCGGACGAGCACCGACGAGCGCGTGGGGGACGGCTCGTCGCCGCGGTGGAGCGCCTCGCCGGTCTCGATGAGAGAGAAGCTGCGCGAAGTCTCGACGCCCAGCGCCTCCAGCATCTCGGTGGCGAGGATCTCGCGCACGCCGCCCTTCAGGGTGAGGCGCCCGTCGCCGAAGCGGCTATGGGGTGTCTGCCCCGATCCCTTGGTGCCGAGATCCATCAGCCGGCCGCCCCGATCGCGCATTTGCGCGAACAGGAAGCCGCGGCCGTCGCCGATCTCGGGATTGTACACGCGGAACTGGTGGCCGTGATAGCGCAGCGCGAGCGGCGTCGCGAGCGAGTCCCGCAGTGGTTCGAACCGGCCGAAATGCGCGATCCATTCCGCGTCGGACATTCCGTCCAGCCCCACTTCCGCGGCAGCCCGATCGTTGCGGAAGCGCAGGATCGTCTGCGGGAACGGCGCCGCGGCGACCGGATCGTAGAAGGCGTCGCCCAGTTCGAGGATCGCCTGTTGCGGAGTGAAGTCCATGCGGCGATATGGGGAAGGATGGGTGATCGGCGCAACTATTCCGACGGTTTCTGGTGGTCGCGGGACGGCATCCGTCTCCACTATCGCGAATATGCAGGGCCGGCGGACCGGCCGCCCTTACTCTGCTTCCCCGGCCTGACGCGCAACGCGCGCGACTATGAGGGGCTGGCCGAGCGACTGGCGGCCCAGTGGCGGGTGCTCTGCATCGAGTTCCGCGGGCGCGGCGAGAGCGGCTATGCCAAGGACCCGATGAGCTATGTGCCGCTCACCTATTTCCAGGATGTCGAGGCGCTGCTCGAGGAACGGGAGATCGGGAAGTTCGTCGCGATCGGCACGTCGCTGGGCGGACTGGTGACGATGCTGCTCGCCGCGACCGAGCGCGACAAGCTGGCCGGCGTGGTGCTCAACGACGTGGGGCCGGAGATCAACCCCGCCGGCCTGGCGCGCATCCGCACCTATGTCGGCAAGGCGGTCTGGTATCCGACCTGGATGCACGCCGCGCGCGGTCTCGCGGAGGGCAATGCCGATGTCTATCCGAACTATGAGATCGAGGACTGGCTGCGCATGGCCAAGCGCCTCTACCGGGTGAACAGCTCGGGCCGCATCGTGCTCGATTACGACATGAAGATCGCCGAGCCGTTCCGGGTGCCGGGCAACGAGGCGGGGCCGGACATGTGGCCGACGATCGACGCGATGCAGGGCCTGCCGCTGCTCATCGTGCGCGGCGAACGCTCCGACATATTGAGCGAGGAGACCGCCGCGAAGATGATCGGGCGGGTCAAGGGCGCCGAGCTGGTGACCGTGCCGCAGGTCGGCCATGCGCCGACGCTGGAGGAGCCCGAGGCAGTGGCGGGGATCGAGCGGCTGCTGGCCAGGGTGGCGAGCGCGCAGTAGCCAACCGTCATGCTGAACTCCTTTCGGCATCCAAGGTGCCGCGGGCGACGCCGCTCGGGCTTCCGGTCCATTCCCCGCGGGGAACCGGACCCTGATCACGGATCCAGCCCCGGGTCGGTGCGACGAGAGCCAAGGGGCCCTGCCGCCTGAGATCCTGGCTTTCGCCGGGATGACGGATTGGCTATCGAGCCTTCCCAACGATGCCCATCCACATCCTCCACCTCCACTCGACTTTCAACCTCGGCGGCAAGGAAACGCGCGCCGTGCGGCTGATGAATGCGTTCGGCGACAGGGCGCGGCACACGATCGTCTCGGCCATGCCCGATCAGCTCGAGGCGCGGGCGATGATCGCCAAGGGGATCAAGTACGAGATCGCCCAGGACCCGCCGCCGCTCTCGGGCCGGCCTTCGGTGAAGCGCTACGAGGCGATCGCGCGCCACATGCGCCGCTTCGACCTGGTGCTCACCTATAATTGGGGCGCGATCGACGGCGTGATGGCCGCGCGCGTGTTCGGCAAGGGCCTGCCGCCGGTGATCCATCACGAGGACGGCTTCAACCAGGACGAGGCCGAGAAGCTCAACCCGGTGCGCAACATGTATCGCCGGATCGCGTTGCCCGCCGCCAATGCGCTGGTCGTGCCTTCCGAAGTGCTCGAGCGGATCGCGCTGAACCAGTGGCGCCAGCCGCGCGAGCGCCTGTTCCGCGTCGCCAACGGCATCCCGACCAAGCTCTATGCCGGCAAGCCCGACATCGATCTGATCCCCGAGCTCAGGAAGAAGAAGCCGGGGACGCTGGTGGTGGGCTGCGTCGCGGGCCTCAGGCCGGTGAAGGACCTGCCGATGCTGGTCCGCGCGGTGGCCGGGCTCAACACCCGTTTCAAGCTGGTGATCGTGGGCGAGGGACCGGAGCGGCAGAACATCCTCGATGCCGCCGAGGCCATGGCGATCGAGGACGAAGTGATCCTGCCCGGATTCCTGCGCGAGCCGCACCGCTACATGGGATTGTTCGACGTGTTTGCGCTCTCGTCGAAGAGCGAGCAGGCGCCGATCTCAGTGCTCGAGGCGATGGCGGCCGGCCTGCCGGTCGTGGCGCCCCCGGTGGGCGACATTCCCAGGATGGTCGGCGAGCGCAACCAGCATTTCCTGCCGCCCGAGCGCACCGAAGTGGTGCTGCGCGACCGGATCGACATGTTCGCCCGGCATCCCGAGGAACGCGCCATGGTTGGCGAGGAGAACCGCGCGCGCGCCCGTGCGTTGTTCGACGAGGGGGAAATGATTGCCGCCTACGCACGGCTCTATGGCGCGGCGATGGGACGGCCTGACGCACTGCAATAACGATTGTTGCTCGCTTGTTGCGTCCGATCCGTCTAGCGTCGCGCGAATTTTTAATCTGGAGGTTCTGTGTTCAAGGGTCTGTCGCCCATCCTGTACAACGGCCGCGAGGTCTGGCCGATCGTCGAGGGGGGCAAGGGGGTGGCTGCCACCAACCATGCCAGCGCGGGCGCCTGGGCTGCTGCGGGGGGCATCGGCACGGTCTCCGCGGTCAACGCCGACAGCTATGATGCCGAAGGCAAGATCATCCCCCAGATCTATCGCGCGCTCACGCGCCGCGAGCGGCACGAGGAACTGATCCAGTACGCGATCGAGGGCGCGGTCCAGCAGGTCAAGAAGGCTTTCGAGATCGGCGACGGCAAGGGCGCGATCAACATCAACGTGCTGTGGGAGATGGGCGGCGCGCAGCGGGTGCTGCACGGCGTGCTGGAACGCACCCGCGGCATGGTCGCCGGCGTCACCTGCGGCGCGGGCATGCCGTACAAGCTCAGCGAGATCGCGGCGTCGTACAACGTCAACTATCTGCCGATCGTCAGCTCCGGCCGCGCCTTTCGCGCGCTGTGGAAGCGCGCCTATTCCAAGGCGAGCGAATGGCTGGCGGCGGTGGTCTATGAGGATCCCTGGCTCGCCGGCGGCCATAACGGCCTGTCCAACGCCGAGGATCCGCTGAAGCCGCAGGACCCCTATCCGCGGGTGAAGGAACTGCGCGACGTGATGCGCGAGGGCGGCATCTCGGACGAAGTGCCGATCGTGATGGCCGGCGGCGTCTGGTATCTGCGCGACTGGAACGACTGGATCGACAATCCCGAGCTCGGCCGCATCGCCTTCCAGTTCGGCACGCGCCCGCTGCTCACGCAGGAAAGCCCGATCCCCGATGGCTGGAAGGCCAAGCTGATGGAGATCGAGGAAGGCGAGGTGCTCCTCCACCGCTTCTCGCCGACCGGCTTCTATTCGTCGGCGGTGCGCAATCCGTTCCTGCGCAACCTCGAGGCGCGCTCCGAGCGCCAGATCCCCTATTCGACCGAAGAGGCGGGCGACCACACCTTCCAGCTCGACGTGGGCGTGAAGGGCAAGAATTTCTGGGTGACGCGCAACGACCTGCTGCGGGCCCGCCAATGGTTCGGCCATGGCTTCACCTCGGCGCTCAAGACGCCGGACAATACGCTGGTGTTCGTCAACGACGAGGAAAAGGGCATCATCCGCAAGGACCAGGCGGACTGCATGGGCTGTCTGAGCCAGTGCGCCTTCTCGTCCTGGGCTGATACCGAGACCAACTCGACCGGCCGGCTGGCGGATCCGCGCAGCTTCTGCATCCAGAAGACGCTTCAGGACATCGCCCATGGCGGCCCGACCGACGAGAATCTGATGTTCGCGGGGCATGCCGCCTACAATTTCAAGCGCGATCCGTTCTATTCGAACGGCTTCGTGCCGACGGTGAAGCAGCTGGTGGACCGGATCCTGACGGGCGACTGAGGGGTTTCCGGCGCGGCTCGGGCCGCATCTCGGAGGGCGTCGGGAAGCGTCGGTCAGATGTGGGTGAGGATGATCGCGGCGCAGGTGCCGGCGAAGACGATCGCGGCGCCGGCGAGCAGCCAGCCGAGCAGGGGATAGCGTGTTTCGCGGGCGGGCGGAGCGGCGGCGGCTGGCTCGTCCTGGCCGCGGCCGACCTGCGGCGCGCCACCCTGGCCGGCAGCCCAGCTTTCATTGGCGGCGCGCAGCAATGCATTGAAGTTCAGCCGCTCGAGCAGCTGGATGCCAAGCGTCTTGCCCTTCACCCACACGACCCGGCCGACCAGCGCCAGCGAGGCCTTGCGGACCTCGACATAGGTTCCCGGCCTGGGCGGGAACGGCGCCAGCAGCATCATTCCGTGCGGCGAGATGTTGCGGATGGTCACGTCGCACCATCCCCTCTTGCTGCGCATCTGGGCGGGAATGACGACTTCCCGCCGCGATTCTCTCGGTTGCATCTGATGATCCCCCGGCGCGGCTACCCCGATGGACGGCATCGCGCGGGTGGAGTTACGCAGTATCGCGCTTACCGCCACCTTGCCGGCCGTGGTTAACCGTGTGGAAGATGCTCCGGATCGGAGGTATCGTGCCAGAATACGCAAAGTATCGGCAAGACGAGCCTATAGCCAGCCGTCGAGAACTTGGTCGGGCGGCCGATGGCCGTCGGACCAGACGCGAATGTTGGCGATCACCTTGATGCCCATGTCCTCCCGCCCTTCGAACGTGGCGGAGCCGAGATGGGGGAGCAGCACGACATTGCCCAGCTGGACGAGGCGCGGATCGACGGCGGGCTCGTTGACATAGACGTCGAGCCCGGCCCCGGCGATGCGGCCCTGGGCGAGCGCGGCGATCATTGCTTCATTGTCGACGATCTCGCCGCGGGCCGTGTTGATCAGCCAGCCCATCGGGCCGAGCAGGTCGAGCCGGCGCGCGTCGATCAATCCGCCGGTGGCGGCGGTATGGGGCGTGTGGATGGTGAGGATGTCCGCCGCCGCGAGCATGGAATCGAGCTCCGGATGCCAGGTGGCGCCCAACTGCGCCTCGAGCACCTGCGGCAGGCGATGGCGGTTGTGATAATGGATCTGGAGGCCGAAGGCGCGCGCCCGCATCGCCACCGCCTGGCCGATCCGGCCCATGCCCAGGATGCCGAGCGTCTTGCCGCCGATCCGGTGGCCGCGCATCGAGGTGGGCGCCCAGCCGGTCCAGCCGCCCGCGCGGACTAGCTTGTCGCCCTCGACCAGGCGGCGCGGCACGGCGAGGATCAGCGCCATCGCCATGTCGGCGGTATCTTCGGTGAGCACGCCAGGGGTGTTGGTGACGGTGATGCCGCGCGCACGGGCGGCCGCGAGGTCGATATGGCCGATGCCGGCACCGTAATTGGCGATCAGGCGAAGCCGGCCGGGCGCGGCCGCGAGCAGGGCGGCATCGATCCGATCGGTGACGGTCGGCACGAGCACGTCGCAATCCGCCATCGCCGCGCCAAGCGCCTCGGGCGACATCGGGGTGTCGCCGGCGTTGGTGACGACATCGAACAGCTCGGCCATGCGCGCCTCGATGCCGTCGGGCAGCGCGCGGGTGACGATCACCCGGGGACGGGAAGGGCGCGGGCCATGTGCCATAAAGGGCGGCTTGGCCGGTGGCGGGGCGCCAGTCAACGGTTGATGACGAGGCGCTGCTCGGCGTAGAACGAGCACGGACACAATTTCACGAGGGTTGCATGCGTTTTGGGAAATGGGCCGTGCTCGGCGTCGTCGCGCTGGGGTTGGCCGTTCCCGCATCGGCGCAGCGCAAGACGCCCTATTTCGTTTCGATCAAGGCCGAGAAGGCGCGCATGCGCACCGGCCCGGGGCGCAACTATCCCTCGAACTGGCTCTATCAGCGCCGCGGCCTGCCGCTGAAGGTGGTCGACATCTATGGCGAGTGGCGCAAGGTCGAGGATCCCGACGGCACCCAGGGCTGGATGCTCGCCAATCTGCTCGACGACGTGCGCACTGCGATGGTGATCGGCACGGTGAGCGAGATGCGCGACGCCCCCCGTTTCAATGCGCGGGTGAGCTGGCGCGCGGCGCCGGGCGTGGTCGGGCGGGTGAGCCGCTGCGCGAGCAACTGGTGCTGGTTCGACGTCGCCGGGCGCGGCGGCTATATCGAGCAGAGCCATATCTGGGGCACCGATCCGGGCGAGACCGTGAACTGATCCGGCGGTCCTTCCCTTGGGACAAGGGGCATCCGATGGCCGTCACCCCCGGACAGGCTTGAACTGCGCGGGGAGCGGGGCGTTCGACGGACAAGGAGATGCGTGGATGACCTTTCGAATCAGCCCTTTCCTTCTCGCGGGCTTCCTGTTCGCGACGAGCGCCTCGGCGCAGACCGCGGGCGCCTTCATGCAGAACCCAGCCTTCAAGGATCCGGCGCCGGCCAGATGCGACACGACTTTCGACATGCAGCATTGCGCGGCGCATGACCTGCGCGTCGCCGATGCGCAGATGAGCGCACGCTACACGGCGCTGCGTGCCCGGCTGGGGCCGGTGGCGCGTCAGAAGCTGCTGGCCGAGCAGCGCCAATGGCTGGCCGAGCGCGATCGCGGATGCATCGCCAAGGGGAAACGCTATCAGGGCGGGACGATGGCCCCCGTGGTGGTTGCGCAATGCTGGGTCGACGTGACTCGCGCGCGTTCCAAGGCGCTCGCGCGGCGCTAGGTTGGGGATTCATATTCGTTTCCGTCCTCCCCGCACGGGCGGGGAGGGCGGGGCTCGCTGAACAAGGCCTCATCCCAAGAGGGGAAGCGGATGCCGGATTGGAGCGCGGACGGAGCTTCGCTCAGTCCAGCAGCTCGACCGCCATCGCAGTCGCCTCGCCGCCGCCGATGCACAGCGAAGCCAGGCCGCGGCGCGCGCCGCGTGCCTCGAGCGCCGAGAGAAGGGTGGCGAGCACGCGCGCGCCGCTGGCGCCGATCGGATGGCCGAGCGCACAGGCGCCGCCATTGACGTTGAGCGCGGCGTGGTCGAGCCCGAGTTCCTTCATCGCGATCATCGCGACTGCGGCGAAGGCTTCGTTCACTTCGAACAGGTCGACGTCGCCGATCTCCCAGCCGGCCTTGGCGAGCGCCTTCTTCATCGCGAAGACCGGTGCGGTGGTGAAGCGCGCCGGGGCATGGGCATGGGCGGCATGCGAGACGATGCGGGCGACCGGAGTCAGGCCGAGCCTTTCCGCCACGCTCAGTCGCGTCATCACCAGCGCTGCCGCGCCGTCCGAGATCGAGGAGGCGTTGGCGGCGGTGATCGTGCCGTCCTTGGCGAAAGCGGGCTTGAGCGTGGGGATCTTGGCGGGATCGCCCTTGGCGGGCTGTTCGTCGAGCGTGACGGAAACGGCGCCCTTGCGCGTCTTCACCTCGACCGGCACGATCTCGCGGTCGAAGGCGCCGCTCGCCTGGGCGGCCTTGGCACGCTCGAGCGAGGCGATGGCGAAATCGTCCTGGGCGGCGCGGGTGAACTGATATTCCTGCGCCACTTCCTCGGCAAAGCTGCCCATCAGCCTGCCGGGCTCATAGGCATCCTCGAGCCCGTCGAGATACATGTGATCCATCAGCCGGTCATGGCCGATGCGCGCGCCCGCGCGGTGGCGCAGCGAGAGATAGGGCGCGTTGGTCATGCTCTCCATGCCGCCCGCGACCAGCAGGTCGACCGAACCGGCGGCGAGCGCTTCGGCCGCCATGATCGCCGCCTGCATGCCCGAGCCGCACATCTTGTTCACCGTGGTCGCCTCGACATGGTTGGGCAGCCCCGCCTTGAGCGCCGCCTGGCGCGCCGGCGCCTGGCCCAGGCCCGCCGGCAGCACGCAGCCCATGTAGATCCGCTCGATCGCATCGCCCTTGAGACCCGCGCGCTCCACTGCGGCGCCGACGGCGGCGGCGCCCAGATCGGTGGCGCTTGCCTCGCTCAGCACGCCCTGGAAGCTTCCCATCGGCGTGCGGGCATAGGAAGCGATGACGATGTCGTCGGCGGACATAGTGGATCCTCTCGTTGGTTGGGGCGCATCTAGTATCGCGCGCGACGGTTTGCAAAAGCCGCGCGCGCCGGCATGACGGAGGGACCATGGACCTCATCGAGATTCCCGGATGCTGACGCATGACGATTGATCCGGTCTGGGGCTGGGCAGTGCTGCTCGGCGTGCTGGGGCTCGTCTTCGGCAGCTTCATCGCGACGCTGGCGATCCGCTGGCCCGAGGGGCGGGCGATCAGCCGCGGCAGATCCGAATGCGACAGCTGCGGCAGGGGGCTGCGCGCGGGCGAGCTGGTGCCGGTGATGAGCTATGTCCTCCAGCGCGGCCGGTGCCGGGGCTGCGGCGCCCCGATCCGGATGGGCCATGTGCTGACCGAGCTGCTCGGCGGCGCGATCGGCGTGGCGGCGGCGATCGCTTCGCCGGATCCGGCGGGTGCGGCGGGCGCGGCGTTCGGCTGGCTGCTGCTGACGCTGGCGGCGCTCGACGTGGCGGCGCTGTGGCTGCCCAATGCGTTGACCGGGCTGCTGGCGGCGGCCGGGCTGGCGACGGGGCTTGCCGGCCTCGACCCGCCGCTCGATGCGCGCCTGATCGGCGGCGTGGCCGGCTTCGGCGTGCTCTGGCTGGTCGCCTGGAGCTACAAGCGGCTGCGCGGGCGGCAGGGGCTGGGCGGGGGCGACCCCAAATTGTTCGGCGGCATCGGGCTGTGGCTGGGCTGGCAGGCGCTGCCGCTGGTGCTGCTCGCCGCCTGCCTGATCGGGCTGGCGGGCGTGCTGGGGCTGATGCTGGGCGGGCGGCGCGTGACCGCTACGGACCGGCTGCCCTTCGGGGTGATGCTCGCGGCGGCTGCCTTCGCGGTGTGGCTCGGCTTGGCGATCGGGCCGATGCCGGGTTAGGCTCGCGCCCGAACAGGCGAGGAGAGGGCGATGCGGAACATGATGCTGGGCGTGCTTCTGGGCGTGTTCGCGGCGAATGGGGCGATGGCGCAGGACAAGTCGGACGACGCGACGATCCAGGTGCTTGGCGTCGGCACGGTGGAGGAGGCGCCGACCATCGCCCATATCTCGTTCAAGCTGCGCGGCGAGGGCAAGGGATCGGATGATGCGCTGCGCGCCCTGGTTGCGCGCAAGGAAGCGGTGGCTCGCGACATGGGCGGGCTGGCCGAGGCCAAGTTCCGCTTCGAGACCGGAGATGTCGAGATCCATGAGGTGCGCGGGCGCGACTGCCGCGGCGCGAGCGAGGACGAGGACACGCCGCGCCTTTCCACCGGCGCATGCGCGGTCCTGGGCTATGTCGCGACGATGGAGGCATCGGTCGACGTCAGCCCCGTCGCGCTCGCGGGCACGCTTTCGGGGCTGGCGAGCAGAGCGGGCGCCAGCGAGGTGCGCCTTTCGAGGTTCCGTACCGCCGATCCGCGCGCGGCGCAGCAGCGCGCGATGGCGGCCGCGGTGGCGAATGGACAGGAGCAGGCGCTGGCGATCGCGGCTGCGTCGGGCGCGAAGCTTGGCCGGCTGGTGCGGGTGAGCGATCCGAATGGCGGCTATGTCATAGGCGAGCAGTTGCAGAGAATTGCCGCAACCGGCTCGCGGAGGAACGTCACCATGGACGCGCCGGTGGCGGTGGAGATCGCTCCGCAGGCGATCACGACCACGGCGCGGCTGGTCCTGGTGTACGAGATCGCGCGATGAGCATGCGCGACCTGCTCGACGCCCAGCGCACAGCCTTCATGGCCGAGCTGCCGGTATCGCTCGACGCGCGCCGCGACCGACTGAGGCGCGCAGTCGCGATGATCTCGGACAATGCCGGGCAGTTGTGCGATGCCCTGAGCGAGGATTTCGGCCATCGCAGCCGGGACCAGTCGATGATCACCGACATCGCCGCGTCGGTAGGGCCATTGAAGCATGCATTGAAGCGGGTGGCCCACTGGTCGAAGCCCGCGCGCAGGCCGGTGCTGTTCCCGCTGGGGCTGCTGGGCGGGCGTGGGCGCATCGAATATCAGCCCAAGGGGGTGGTGGGGATCATCGCGCCGTGGAACTTTCCGGTGCAGCTGGTGATGAGCCCGCTCGCCGGCGTCTTCGCGGCGGGCAATCGCGCGATGGTGAAGACCAGCGAATATACGCCGATGGTCTCGGCGTTGATGGCGGAGCTGGCGGGGCGCTATTTCGATCCCGCGGAGCTGGCCTTCGTCGCGGGCGGGCCGGAGGCGGGCAAGGCGTTCGCCGAAATGCCGTTCGACCATCTGCTGTTCACCGGCGCGACCGGCATCGCGCGGCACATCCTGCATGCCGCCGCGGACAACCTCACGCCGGTGACGCTGGAGCTGGGCGGCAAGTCGCCCGTCGTGGTGGGGCGCTCGGCGGACATCGCGCAGGCGGCCGAGCGCGTGGCGCTGGGCAAGATGCTCAATGCGGGGCAGATCTGCCTCGCGCCCGATTACATGCTGGTGCCCGAGGAGAAGGAAGCCGCGGTGGTGGAGGGCCTCGTCGCGGCAGCCTCGCGCATGTATCCCACCTTGCTGTCGAACCCGGACTATACCGCAGTGATCAACGACCGGCATTATCAGCGCCTCACCGGCTGGATCGACGATGCCCGGGCCAAGGGAGCCGAGGTGATCCCGGTGAACCCGGCGCACGAGGATTTCGCCGGCGCCAATGCCCGCAAGCTGCCGCTGCACATCATCCGCAACCCGACCGACGACATGATCGTGATGCAGGAGGAGATCTTCGGGCCGGTGCTGCCGGTGCGCAGCTATGCCCGCATCGAGGACGCGATCGGCGAAGTGAACCGGCGCGACCGGCCGCTCGCGCTCTATTATTTCGGAAGCGACCGGACCGAGCGGCGCCAGTTGCTCGACCGGACGATCTCCGGTGGCGTGACGGTGAACGACGTGATCTTCCATGTCAGCCAGGAAGAGCTGCCGTTCGGCGGCATCGGCCCGTCGGGCATGGGCGCCTATCATGGCGAGATCGGCTTCCGGACGTTCAGCCATGCAAAGGCGGTGTACAGCCAGCCCGGGCTCGACGTGGCGGGGCTGGCCGGGCTCAAGCCGCCCTATGGCAGGAAGACCCGCGCCGCGATCGCGCGCCAGATGAAGGGGTGAGCGGTGGCTGACAAGCACTGGGAGAAGGTGAGTGGGGAAGACGATGACTGGGATCACGCCATTGCCGCACGCCTCGAAGGCGCGACCGTGCTTGTCGGGCTCACGCACCGTGAAGCCGCGGGTGAGCGGCGGGAGCAATTCTTCGGCACGGTGATGGAAGTCGACCCTGCCGAAGGGATCACCCTGCGGCTCGAGGGAAGGCGGCGCGGCGAGATCGTCAGGCTGCCGCCCCAGCTTGACGCGTTCGAGCCCGCCGGTCCCGGCATCTACGAGCTGAAGGATGCGGACGATCGCGTGATCGATCCCGACTTCACTGCTTCCTGGACGCTGAGCCGACCAAATTAGAAGGCCCTTGGCCCCTGGCACCCGGCGGGGAAAGCCGATACTTGCCAGCGCCCGGATCGCGCGCAAAAAAAAGGCCGCCCCGAAGGACGGCCGTGAAAGTCTTAGGAGAGGATGCCTGAAAGGCCCGATCTTTGTGCATCGCAGCGGGAAATATCGCAAGTGCGAAATGATAACGATATCATTGCAGAAATTGCAACTGTCCAACGTTGTCAGTTGCGTGCGCCGGAATTGCTGCGCAGGGTAATGGAATGACGGCCCTGAAACTCGACGATTTTCTCCCCTATCGCCTGTCGATCGCCTCGAACGCGGTGTCGGATGCGGTGGCGAGCGCCTATCGCGCGCTGTTCGGCCTTAAGATTCCGGAATGGCGCCTGGTTACCATTCTCGCCGAGGGCGGGGCGATGAGCCAGCAGGCGCTGTGCGGCCGCACGCGCATGGACAAGGTGACGGTCAGCCGTGCCGCGATCGCGCTGTCCGAGCGAGGGCTGATCAGCCGGGCGAGCAATCCGGGCGACCAGCGCTCGCACCTGCTGACGCTCAGCAAGGCGGGCTGGGAATTGTACGAGGAAGTCGCGCCCAAGGCGATCGAGCTGGAGCGGCGGGTCTTCGCCGATTTCACGCGTGAGGAGCGGTTGCAACTCAGGCAGATGCTGGACCGGATCGAAGCCGCGGTGGAAGCGCTCGAGGACAGGCCTTGATCCCGGGCCCGGCTATCGCCTAAGCGGAGATGCCCTCCCCAGGCGAACGCAGAACCGTGCCGCAGGAGGATTTTTCATGACCGTCATTCGTTCCGGCCTGTCCGTCGCCGAGCCGCTTGCGCGCTTCGTCGAGGAGCGTGTGCTGCCGGGGCTCGACATCGAGGCGGCCGGCTGGTGGGCGGGCGTGGCGGAGATATTCGCACGGTTCGCGCCCGAGAATCGCGCGCTGCTGGCAAAGCGGGACGCGCTGCAGGCGGCGATCGACGCCGCGCCGGCGCGCGCGGGGGAGGCGGCGTTCCTGCGCGAGATCGGCTATCTGGTCGATCCGCCTGCGCCGTTCGAGATCGGCACGCGCAACGTCGACGCCGAGATCGCCCGCATGGCCGGGCCGCAGCTGGTGGTGCCCGCGCTCAACGCGCGCTTCGTGCTCAACGCCGCCAATGCGCGCTGGGGCAGCCTGTACGACGCGCTCTACGGCACCGATGCGTTGCCCGGAGCGGCCAGGCCGGGCGGCTATGATCCGGAGCGCGGGGCGCAGGTGATTGCCCGTGCCAAGGCATTCCTCGATGCGGCAGTGCCGCTGGCGAGCGGGAGCTGGACCACGCTGGCGGAAGCGCCCGTGCTCGCCGATCCGGCCCAACAGGTCGGGCCCTGGCTGTTCCGGCACCACGGGCTGCACATCGAAGTGGTCGTGGATCGTGCGCATCCGATCGGGCGCGACGATCCGGCGGGGATCGCCGATGTGGTGCTCGAGGCGGCGCTGACAACGATCGTCGACCTGGAAGACTCGATCGCGGCGGTCGATGCCGAGGACAAGGTCGCGGCCTATGCCAATTGGCTGGGGCTGATGCGGGGCGACCTGGAGGAACGTTTCGACAAGGGCGGAACGGCGCTCACCCGGCGGCTCGCCCCGGATCGCGGCGCGCTGCCGGGCCGCGCGCTGCTGTTCGTCCGCAATGTCGGGCATCTGATGACCACGCCGGCGGTGCGCCTGCCAAGTGGCGGCGAGGCGCCCGAGGGCGTGCTCGACGCGATCCTGACGAGCACCATCGCGCTCTACGACCTGCGCGGGCTGGGCCGGTACCGCAACAGCCGGACCGGCTCGGTCTATATCGTGAAGCCCAAGATGCACGGGCCCGAGGAATGCGGCTTCACCGACCGGCTGTTCGATGCGGTCGAGGATCTGCTCGTGCTGCCGCGCCACACGATCAAGGTGGGCGTGATGGATGAGGAGCGGCGGACCTCGGCCAATCTCGCCGCCTGCATCCATGCCGTGCGCGATCGGATCGTGTTCATCAACACCGGCTTCCTCGATCGCACCGGCGACGAGATCCATACCGGCATGCGCGCCGGGCCGATGGTGCCCAAGGGCGAGATGAAGGGGGCCGAGTGGATCGGTGCCTATGAGGACCGCAACGTCCGCATCGGCCTGGCCTGCGGCCTCTCGGGCAAGGCGCAGATCGGCAAGGGCATGTGGGCGGCGCCCGACCGGATGGCCGATATGCTCGCCCAGAAGATCGCGCATCCGATGAGCGGCGCGAACACCGCCTGGGTGCCGAGCCCGACCGCCGCGACGCTGCACGCGCTCCATTATCATCAGGTCGACGTCTTTGCCCGCCAGCGCGAGATTGCCGGCGAGGCGATCCCCGGCCTGGCGCCGCTGCTCACGGTGCCGCTGGCACCGGGGCGCAACTGGTCGAGCGAGGAAGTCGCGCGCGAGCTCGACAACAATGCCCAGGGCATTCTCGGCTATGTCGTGCGCTGGATCGACCAGGGCGTCGGCTGTTCCAAGGTGCCGGACATTCATGACATAGGCCTGATGGAGGATCGCGCCACCTTGCGCATCTCCTCGCAGCACATGGCCAATTGGCTGCTCCACGGCGTGGCGCGTGCCGACGACATCGACGCTGCGCTTCGGCGGATGGCGGCGAAGGTCGATGCGCAGAATGCCGCGGATCCGCGCTACCGGCCGATGGCGGGCAACGAAGCGACGAGCCTTGCCTTCCAGGCGGCGCGGGCGCTGATCTTCGAGGGGCTGGGGCAGCCAAATGGCTATACCGAACCACTTCTCCACAGGTTTCGTGCCGAAGCGAAGGCGATAGCACGCTGAAATTCCTGGGCTTTCGTAAAAGTGCGGACCCAAAGCGCATTTGGGTCGTTACGCTCGCGAGAGGGCCGGTCTAGGAATGCGGCTCGAAAGGGAGCCAGTTGCGTAGAGGGGTGAAGCGGATTTGGCTGGCGGCGCTCGCCGGCACGGCATGCGTGCCGGGGTTTGCGCATGCCCAGATTTCAGACCCCAAGCCGGGGCAGGGCGCGCCGCCGTCCGGCCCCGCGCCTGCGCCTTCCGCGGCGCCGGCGCCTGCACAGGACGGCACGGTGCGCATGCCGCCCGTCGACGAGAGTCCGATCGTTCCCGATGCCCAGTTCGAAGCGGCGATGCCGAAGATCGAGGGCGACATCAACGCCCCGCTGGAGGCGATGCCGTCGCCCACCGGCTCGCCCACGCCCGGGCCGGCCCCGGCCACCCAGGGACAGGCCGCGCAGCAGGTGCGGGAACACGCCGAGGAGAGTTTCGCGGCCGCACCCGCCGAGGATCCCGAATTCGCCCGCCCGCTACCGCCGCTTTCCGAGTTCAAGGTCGAGCCGCCGGTGGAAGACAAGGTTGCCGACAAGAAGTCGCTGACGATCCGCTACACCACGCATGAGGAAGGGCTTTCCGCTGTCGGCCTCGCGGGGCTGTTCGAGGATCTCTCCGCACTGAAGAATGGCGGTGGGCGGGCGGCGAACACCGCGATGGTCGCAGCGCGCGCGCGGGAAGACGAGCGCCTCGCGATCCGCCTGCTGCAGTCGCGCGGCTATTACGACGCCACCGCGATCTCGACCGTCGACCAGAACCCGCAGACCCCGGGCACGGTCCGCGCGACGATCAGCGCAACGGCCGGGCCGCTCTATCGCCTGGGCGATGTGAAGGTGGCGAGCGACCCCACCGTGCCGCCGGGGCTCCTGCTCGACGAACTCAATCTCAATCCCGGAGATCCGATCGAGGCCGAGCGCGTCCAGGGTGCCGAAGCGAATGTAGCGCTGCGGCTGCCGCAACAGGGCTATCCCTTCGTCAAGGTCGGCCAGCGCGACATTCTGCTCGATGGGGAAACCCATGTCGGCGACTATACGCTGCCGATCGAACTGGGGCCGCGCGCGGTGTTCGGCGATATCCGTACCGAGGTTGGGGGCGATTCCGGCGCGCGACGGGGCGAGCGGGCGAGCCGCAGCGAGCGGCGACAGGAGCGCCGGCGCCGCGTGCGCCAGCCGGCATTCGACGCGGATCACATCCGGGTGCTGCGCCGCTACAAGCCGGGCGCGCTCTACGACATCCGCGCCGTCGACGATCTGCGCGAGGCGATGATCGCCACCAGCCTGTTCTCGACCGTCTCGGTCGAGCCCGTGCGTACGGGCCAGGCGGGGCCGGACGACACCGAAGTGGTCGATTTGCTCGTCCGCCAGAATCCCGGCCGCCCGCGCACATTGGCGGCCGAACTGGGCTATTCCACCGGCCAGGGCATCCGGCTCACCGGCAGCTGGACGCACCGCAACCTGTTCCCGCCCGAAGGGGCGCTGATCGTCGCGGGCGTGCTCGGCACGCAGGAACAGGGACTTACCACCACTTTCCGGCGCTCGAACGCCGGGCAGCGCGACAAGACCTTCCAGATCGCCGCGGCGCTCAACCACCAGGACTATGACGCGTATGAGAGCTATACCGGCACGCTCTCGTTCCGCTTCTCGCGCGATTCGACGCCGATCTGGCAGAAGCGGTGGACCTATTTCTACGGTGCCGAACTGGTCGGCGCGAACGAGGATCGCTGGAACTACAACAGCAACCGGCGCGATCGCGGCACCTGGCTGATCGCGGCGGCGCCGCTGTTCCTGGGCTATGACAGCTCGGACAATCTGCTGAATCCCACACGCGGCTTCCGGATCAAGGCCAATGCCAGCCCGGAAACGTCGGTGCGCGGCGCGGCGCGGCCCTATGCGCGCTTCATGCTCGAGGGCACCTATTATCAGCCGGTATCCGACAGCATCGTGATCGCGGGGCGCGCGCGCGTCGGATCGATCATGGGCATCGCGCGCGACGACCTGCCGCCGTCGCGGCGCTATTATTCGGGCGGCGGCGGATCGGTGCGCGGCTTCGGCTATCAGGAGCTCGGGCCCCGTTCCCCCGACGGCAAGCCGGTGGGCGGGCGCAGCTTCAACGAATTCGCGATCGAGGCGCGCTATCGCTTCGGCAATTACGGCATCGTGCCCTTCATCGATGCCGGCCAAGTCTATGAAGGCATCTACCCCACGGGCAAGAACATCCGCTTCGGTGCGGGCATCGGCGGCCGGCTCTACACCAATTTCGGCCCGATCCGCGTCGACGTGGCGACGCCGATCAACCGCAAGCCGGGCGAATCCAAGGTCTCGCTCTACATCTCGATCGGGCAGGCGTTCTGATGGCGGAAGATACGCCTGCGCCCGAGCCCGATGGCGAGGCCGCGGCTGTCGGCCGGCCCTTGTGGCAGCGGGTGGCGAAATGGACGGGGATCGCGCTGGCCGGCCTCGTGCTGGCGATCGGCGCGCTGGTGCTGGGGCTCGACACTCAGGCGGGCCGCCGATTCGTCGCCGACCAGATCGCCGGGATCACGCTGGAATCGGGCCTCAATTTCCGCATCGGCCGGATCGACGGATCGCTCTACGGCGCGATGGTCCTGCGGAATGTGCAGGTGCGCGACACCAGGGGCGTATTCGCCGCCTCGCGCGAGATCCGGATGGATTGGCGGCCCCTTGCCTATCTGGGCAATCGCGTGGACGTGCGCAGCTTCGCCAGCCCCGAAGTGAAGCTGCTGCGCCTGCCGGCGCTTAAGCCCTCGGGCGATCCCAATGCGCCGCTGCTGCCCGATCTCAACATCGATGTGGGCAGACTCGACGTCGCCCGGATCGACATCGCCAGGGAAGTGGACGGTCGCGCCCGCTATCTCGGCCGGCTGGCCGGCAACGCGCATCTCGCGGACGGACGCGTGCAGATCCTGCTCGATGGCGGCACGGTCGCCGCGCGCGGCGTGCCCGGGGGCGACCGGCTGGCCCTCAGGCTCGACGCGACGCCCGGGAAGAACCGGCTGGACATCGACGTGAAGCTCGACGCGCCGGCCAAGGGGCTGGTCGCCGGACTGGCCGGGCTGGAGGCGCCGCTCGGCTTCGCGGTGGCGGGCAAGGGGGATTGGGCCCGCTGGCAGGGCAAGGCCCGGGGCACGCTGGACGGTGCCGCGCTCGCCGATCTCGACCTGATCGCGACCAATGGCCGCTTCCAGCTGCGCGGGCCGCTGCACCCCGGGCTGTGGATGAAGGGGCCGGTCGCGCGGCTGGCCGCGCCGCAGCTCGATTTCGACCTCGACGCGAAATGGGCGGACCGCGCCGCGGACGGATCGGTCAAGCTGCGCTCCGCCGCGCTGTCGGTGGAGGCGGCGGGCAAGGTCGATTTCGGCCATAATCGGTTCCACGACCTGAAGGTCGATGCGATCCTGCTCAAGGCCGGGGCGATCGCGCCCGATCTGGTCGGTCGCTCGGTGCGCGCCTCGCTGGCACTGGACGGGGCGTTCGATCGGCCGGTGGTGGATTACAAGCTCGCCGCGGGCGCGCTCGGCTTCGGCGAGACGGTTGCCGAGAACCTCTATGCCGAGGGTCGGGCACGGGTGGATGCGAAGCGCATCCTGGTGCCCGTCAGAGCCCGGGCGGCACGGGTTTCCGGTCTCAACGCGGCGGCCGGGGGACTGGTCACCAACCTTGTCGTCGACGGCGACCTTGCGATTTCGGGCCAGCAGCTGCTTTCCGACAATCTCCGCATCCGCTCGGACAAGATCGACGCAACGGCGATCGTCGCCGCCGATATCGGCCGCGGACGCTATACCGGTGCGCTCAAGGGCCGAGTGAACGACTATCGGATCGACGGCGTCGGCGTCGTCGACCTCAGGACCGACGCCGAGCTGTTCGCCGCACCCGGCGGCGGCTGGGGCATTCGCGGACACATTGCCGGCCAGTCGCGGAAGATCTTCAGCGACGGTGCGCGCGCGTTCCTGGGGGGCAATGCCGTCGCTTCGGCGCGCCTGGTGCTCGATCCCAAGGGGGTGGTCAGCATCAGCGACGTGAAGATGAAGGCGCCGCAATTCCGTGTCCTGCGCGGAGCGGGGCGCTATGATCCGGCCGGCCCTATCCTGATCGACGCCGATGCGGTTTCCGATCGATACGGCCCGCTCACCGCGCGGGTGACGGGCACGCTGAACGCGCCGATCATGTTGCTCAAGGCACCCAGGCCCGGATTGGGCATCGGGCTGGTCGACCTCGAGGCGCGCGTCCGCGGGCGTGGCGATGCCTGGGCGGTGGTGGCGAACGGCAATACCGATTACGGGCCGTTCGATGCCGATGTCCTGGTGCGGACCGGCAACCGCCTCGCGATCGATGTCAATTCGGGCCGTTTCGCCGGCATGGACGTTACCGGCAAGGTCGAGCAGACGGCGGACGGACCGTTCGCCGGCGAGCTGGCGTTCAACGGATCGGGCGTGACGGGGCGGGCGACGCTCTCGGCGCAAGGGAAGCTGCAGCGCGCCGATGTGAAGGCGACCGCCGCCAATGCGAAGATACCGGGTGCCGCCGGGCTCACCATCGGCCGTGCGCTGATCGACGGCAGCGTCGTCCTGGCCGACACGCCCGAGATCCATGGCGACGTGCAGGTCGCGAACCTGCGCCAGGGCAATTTCGTGCTCAAGACTGCCCGGGCCAAGATCGCCTATGCCGGCGGCAACGGGACGGCGCAGGCCTTCGCCAATGGTTCCACCGGCGTGCCCTTCCAGATCGCCGCCAATGCCCGGCTCGCGCCCGATGCGTGGCTGGTGGCGGTGCAGGGGCAGGGCAGCGGCGTGCAGTTCCGCACCGCCCAGCCGGCGCATGTTGCGATCCGCGAGGGCGTCTACCACCTGCTGCCGACCAAGGTCGATTTCGACAAGGGCAGCGCGCGGGTGGCGGGCAGCTATGGCAAGGGCATGGTGCTGCAGGCGCGGCTCGACAGCCTCGACCTGGCAGTGGTCAATGCCTTCGTGCCCGATCTCGGCATCGGCGGCACCGCGACGGGCAGCCTCGATTTCGCCCAGACTTCCTTCGAGGCCTTCCCCAGTGCCGATGCCCGGCTCGAGATCGCCGATTTCACGCGCGCCGGCCTGGCCAGCGTCTCGACGCCGGTGCGCGTGAGCTTCGTCGGCAAGCTGCTGCCCGATGGCGGCGATGCGCGTGCGCTGATCCGCCGCGGCAACGCCACGATCGGCCGCGTAGTGGCGACGCTGAGCCCGCTCGGTCCGGAGGCGGGCCCCTGGACCGAACGCATGCTCGCCGCACCGCTTTCGGGCGGCATCCGCTACAATGGGCCGGCGGCGGTGCCCTTCTCGCTGGCCGGGCTCTCCGGCCAGCAGCTCGACGGGCCGATCGGCATCGCGGCGGATTTCTCCGGCAAGGTCGAGGAGCCCAGGCTGACCGGCGTGGTTCGTGCGACCAATCTCCATTACGAGAACGAGAATTTCGGCACCCGGCTCACCGCTATGCAAGTGGACGGCACCTTCTCGAACGACGCGTTCATCCTCAATTCGCTCACCGCCAAGGCAGGGGACGGCACGGTGTCGGCGCAGGGCAGGGTAAGCCTGTCCTCGGCGAACGGCTATCCGATCGCGATCACCGCGGACCTCAACAATGCCCGCCTGGCCCGCAGCGACGCGCTGGGCGCGACCGCGACGGGCAAGATCAGCATCACCAAGAATCCGGAAGTCTCCCGGATCGAGGGACGGCTGACGATCCCGGAGGCGCATTACCAGATCATCCGCCAGGGCGCCGCCGAAGTGCCCGAACTCACCGGTGTGCGCCGCAAGAGCGCGACCGGCGAGGATCAGGGGCCGGCGCCCGTGATCCGCCGTTCGTTCGGCGATTTCGATCTCAACCTGCGCATCGATGCCGATAACCGGCTGTTCGTCACCGGCATGGGCCTGGAATCGGAATGGCGCACCCAGGTGACGGTGCGCGGCACCACGCTGGCGCCCGACATCCGCGGCACGATGGAGATCGTGCGCGGCACCTATAGTTTCGCCAGCCGCCGCTTCGACATCTCGCGCGGCACGATCCGCTTCCAGGGCTCGGCGCTCACCAATCCGTCGGTGGACATCCAGGCGAATACCAGCGCGGAGGGAATCACTGCGATCCTCACCGTCTCGGGCACCGCGCAGCAGCCGCAGATCGCGTTCAGCTCGACGCCGGCGCTGCCGCAGGAGGAAGTGCTCTCGCGCCTGTTCTTCGGCACCAACGTGACCAACCTCTCCGCCACCGAAGCGATCCAGCTTGCCGCCGCGCTCCAGTCGCTGAGCGGCACCGGTGGCGGGCTCAATCCGCTCGGTCAGCTCAAATCGGCCACGGGCATCGACCGGCTGCGCATCCTGGGCGCCGACGACGCGACCGGCCGCGGCACGGCGCTGGCGGCCGGCAAATATCTGACCAACGACATCTATGTGGAGATCATCACCGATGCGCGGGGCTTCACCGCCACGCAGCTCGAAATATCGCTCAGCCGCACGCTGAGCCTGCTTTCCCAGGCGGGCTCCTTCGGCGGATCGAGCGTCAGCCTGAAATATTCCCGGGATTATTGAGCCTGTCGATTTCCCTGCTTACAGTGGTGTAAACAGATCGGCGGGAGAGGCGCGTGGCCGAGCATTTCGACGTAGTGATCGTGGGAGCCGGCATCTCCGGCGTGGGCGCGGCATATCATCTCCAGGCGAACAGCCCGGACCGCAGCTATGTGGTGCTCGAAGGCCGCGAGCGGTTGGGCGGCACCTGGGACCTGTTCCGCTATCCGGGCATCCGTTCGGACTCGGACATGTTCACGCTCGGCTTCTCCTTCCGCCCCTGGACGGCGAGCAAGGCGATCGCCGACGGTCCGTCGATCCTCAACTATCTGGAGGAAGCGGCGCGCGACTATGGGATCGACGAGCATATCCGCTATTCGACGCGGGTGACGGGCGCGAGCTGGTCGACGGAGGAAGCGCTGTGGACCGTCACTGCCGAGCGGGGCGGGGAAGCGGTGACCTTCACCTGCGCATTCCTGTTCCTGTGCACCGGCTATTATAATTACGCGCGCGGCCACACCCCCGACTTCGCCGGGACGGCCGACTTCAAGGGCCGCATCGTCCATCCGCAATTCTGGACCGACGACATCGACTACAAGGACAAGCGGGTCGTGGTGATCGGCAGCGGCGCGACGGCAGTGACGCTGGTGCCGGAACTGGCGAAGCAGGCAAGCCATGTCGTCATGCTCCAGCGCTCGCCGACCTATATCGTCTCGCGGCCTTCGCAGGACAGGCTTGCCAACTGGATGCGCGGCTGGATGCCGTCGATGACCGCCTATGGCCTCACGCGCTGGAAGAATGTGCTGCTCCAGCAATTCTTCTTCCGCCTTGCCCGCAAGAACCCGGAAAAGACTCGCGAGCGGATCGTCCAGATGGCGCGCGACGAGCTGGGGCCGGACTATGACGTCGCCACCCATTTCACCCCCCGCTACAATCCGTGGGACCAGCGCGTCTGCCTGGTGCCCGATGCCGACCTGTTCGCCGCGCTGCGCGAGGGCAAGGCCGAAGTGGTGACCGACACGATCGAGCGGTTCACCGAGACCGGGTTGGCGCTCGGCTCGGGGAAGACGCTGGGGGCAGACCTGATCGTCACTGCGACCGGTCTCGAGATCCAGCTGTTCAGCGGCATGCCGATCAGCGTGGACGGCAAGGCCTTCGAGCCTGCCAGGGCGATGACCTACAAGGGCATGATGTTCTCCGACGTGCCCAATTTCGCGATCTCCTTTGGCTATACCAATGCCAGCTGGACGCTGAAGAGCGACCTGACCGCCAATTACGTCACCCGCCTGCTCAACGCGATGCGCAAGCGCCGCGTGCGGCAAGTGACGCCCCGCCTGGCCGCGCCGGTCGAGGAAGTGCCGTTCCTCGACTTCACTTCCGGCTATGTCCAGCGCGCGGCGGACAGACTGCCGCGCCAGGGCACGCGCAAGCCGTGGCGGCTCAACCAGAATTACGCCCGCGACGTGATGGCGCTCAAGTTCGGGGGGATCGACCAGGAGATGGAATTCTCCAACCCCGAGCCCGCGAACAAGGCCGCCGCCTAGGCCAGCAACGCCCGCGCCGCCGCGACGCCGCTGTTATAGGCGCCGTGGACGGTGGAGAATTCGCCGTCGGAACAGGCCTCGCTGGCGAAGCGGATGCGCGGGTCCACCGGGGTGCGCAGCAACGCGCGCGCGCCGTGCCGGCCGGGCAGGGCATGGCTGTAGCTGCCGAGGACGTGCGTCTCGCGCCCCCAGGCCGAACCGGCGACGAAGCGCAGCTTCCCGCGCCAGCCGCTGCCGAGCAGGTGGCACAGCTCGCCGATCGCGAATTCCGCGGCGCCGTTCAGCCCTTCCCTTTCCATTGCTCGCGCCCCTTCGCCGCCGAGCATGCACTCGACGATCGGGCGGCCAAAGGGCCGAAGCGTGTAGCTGCCGGTGCATGCGCTGCGGGGATTGCCGACCAGATGGGCATTGTCGTCAATCTCCTCGCCGCCCTCCAGCGTGAAGAACAGCTTGTCGGCAAGGCCGAGCGGCAGCTGGGATGCGGCGTGGAAGATCGCATCATGGCCCGGCACGCGCAGCGCGCCGCTTGCGAGCACGTTGGTGGAGACAGTGACGATCGCGGCATCGGCGATGATCGTGCCCCGGGGCGTGGCAATGCGGAGCCGCTTGGCCGAGCTGTCGATCCCGCTCGCCGGCGTCGCCAGCGCCACCGGCAGCCCCGCGGCATGCGAAGCGACCAGCGCCCCATAGCCTTGCTCGATGCGCCAATCCATGTCGATCGAGGCTTCGTCATAGGCATGCCAGTCGGTGACCGACATCTCGCGCATCGGCGCGCCGTTGATGAAGCCGGAGAGCGCATCGAGCGCCGCGTTCCATGCGCCGTCCGGCGGCAACAGGTCCGAGGCGCGATCGCTCGGCGGGGGCGTGCGCATCGCCGCCATGCATGCGTCGAACACTTCCCACAATTCGGCCTGCTCGGCTCTCGAGAGGCCAAGTTCGCGCCATTGCTCGTCCCAGAGCGGAGGTGCGCGATAGACCGCGAAGCCGCGCGCCTCCGCGATCGCGACCCAGGGGTTCCGGGGGGCGGAATGAAGCCAGCCCGCGCCCAGGTCGATCGGCAAGCCGGCGACGTGCACCGTATGGGCGCGACCGCCGAGCCGGTCCTGCGCCTCGAGCAACAGCACGTCCTTGCCGGCATCGGCGAGCGTGCGAAGCGCACCGATACCCGCCGCACCGCCGCCGATCACGACGATGTCGGCATGATCCTTCACGTCGCCGGCCGGCTCTTGAGCAAGGCGGAGCGCAGGCACTCGCAGACGATCTCGTCGCGCTGGTTGCGCATGCGATGCTGCCAGGTGACGATGCCCTGGCCGGGGCGCGACTTGCTGGGGCGGACTTCGGTCACTTCGCTTTCCGCCCGCAACGTGTCGCCGATGAAGACGGGCTTCGGCATGCGCAGCGCGTCATAGCCAAGGTTCGCGACCAGCGTACCCGCAGTGGTATCGCCCACGGTGATCCCCACCATCAGGCTGAAGGTGAAGGTGCCGTTGACGAGAATCTGGCCGAACTCGCTGGCCCGCGCCGCCTCGGCATCGAGGTGAAGCGGCTGGGTGTTGTGCGTCATCGTGGAGAAGAGGAGGTTGTCCGTCTCCGTCACCGTCCGGCGCAGTTCGTGGACGACGACGTCGCCGATCTGCCACTCGTCGAAATACCTGCCCGCCATCGTCAGCCTTCCGTCTTCTCGACCTTTACCAGCAGCGTGCCTTCGCTCACCTGGCTGCCCTGCGCCACCGGCAATTCGCCGACAATGCCGTCGAACGGCGCGGTGAGGCCATGTTCCATCTTCATCGCCTCGAGCGTGACGAGCCGCTGGCCCTTGGTGACCGCGTCGCCCGCCGCTACCTCCACGGCGGTCACCCGGCCGGGCATTGGCGCCAGGATCGCACCGTCGGAAGCGGCGCCGGCCGCCGACACCGCAGCGCGGGGGAGCGACGCCAGGAACGACAATCCGTCGTCGTTGATCGCCACGCCGCCGGAGACCGGCTCGCCGACGACTTCGGCGCTGCGCCAGTCGACGGGCAACTCGGCATGGTGGAGCTTGCCCTCTACATTCACCGCCACCTTGCGGTTTGCCGGAGCATTGAGGCGGAAGCCGAGCGCGCCCCGCAGCGGATTTGGCTGCGGCGCGGAAAGCAGGTCGCCGTCCCAGAAGGCCAGCATGGTCGGCTCGCCATAATATTCCTGGACCAGGATCGCGGCCGCGGCCTGCCTGACCATGTCCTCCGTCGGCTCGGCGGGCGGCAGCAGTGCGGCGCCCCGGGCCGCGATGAAGCCGGTATCTATGCGGCCGGCACGGAAATCCGCGTCGTCGAGCGCGCGCCACAGGAAAGGCGCATTGGTCTTGACCGGATAGATGTCGGTGGCGGCGCAGGCGCGGGCGAGCGCCTCGCAAGCCGCGTCGCGGCTCTCCTCGTGCACGACGATCTTGGCGATCATCGGGTCGTAGAAGGGGCTGATCTCGGCGCCCTCATAGACGCCGGTCTCGAGCCGCACGCCCCTGTGCGGGCGGAATATCTCGAGCGCTCCGATGCTTGGCAGGAAGCCCTTGGCCGGATCCTCCGCATAGAGCCGCGCTTCCATCGCCCAGCCCTGGATGGAGAGCTCGTCCTGCCGGAGCGGCAGCTTCTCGCCCGAGGCTACGCGCAACTGCCACTCGACCAGGTCCTGACCGGTGATTTCCTCGGTCACCGGATGTTCGACCTGGAGACGGGTGTTCATCTCCATGAACCAGATGCGGTCGGCGCGCAGGCCTTCCGAGGCGTCGGCGATGAACTCGATCGTGCCGGCGCCGACATAGTCGACCGCCCTGGCCGCGCGGACGGCGGCGGCGCAGATCGCCGCGCGCGTATCCGGGTCCATGCCCGGCGCGGGGGCTTCCTCGATCACCTTCTGGTGGCGGCGCTGGAGCGAGCAGTCGCGCTCGAACAGGTGGACGACATTGCCGTGCGTGTCGCCGAACACCTGCACTTCGATGTGGCGCGGCGAGAGGATGTACTTCTCGATCAGCACCCGGTCGTCGCCGAAGGAGGCGGCAGCCTCGCGCTGGCAGGAGGCGAGGGCGTCGGCGAAGTCGCCGGCCGCATCGACGCGGCGCATGCCCTTGCCGCCGCCGCCGGCTACGGCCTTGATCAGTACGGGATAGCCGATCTTGTCCGCCTCGGCCCGGAGATGCGCGGGGTCCTGGCTTTCGCCGAGATAGCCCGGGGTGACGGGCACGCCGGCCGCGATCATCCGTTCCTTGGCCGCGTCCTTCAGTCCCATGGCGCGGATGCTGTCCGGCCGGGGGCCGACCCAGGTCAGGCCGGCGGCGATCACCGCCTCGGCGAAATCGGCATTTTCCGAGAGAAAGCCATAGCCGGGATGGATCGCCTCGGCGCCGGTCTGCCTGGCGGCGGCGATGATCTTCTCGCCGACCAGATAGCTATCGCGGGCCGGAGAGGGGCCGATATGCACTGCCTCGTCGGCTTCCCGGACGTGCAACGCCTTCGCGTCGGCGTCCGAATAGACCGCGACGGTGCGGATGCCCATGTCGCGGGCGGTGCGAATGATGCGGCAGGCGATCTCGCCGCGATTGGCGATGAGCAGGGACTGGATCATCGGGCGGCCTCGCGGAAGTTTACGAAGTTTACGCTGCGGGGGCCCCGACTTCCCCTCCGATGCGCCGGCCGTGAAGGCTGGGCGGCGGCGAGGCGAAGATTGCGCTGCATGGGGGCCGACGGGTACATGCGAAATCCTAGGTTGAAAGCGGAAATCACGGATGCCGCTCCGGGAAGCCGTGCCGCTGGGCCAGGGCGGCGAGCAGCGCCTCGATCTCGTTGGCGAAGCCGCCCTCCCACAGCAGGGCCGGCAGATTCTGGTTTTCCTCCCCGATCGCCTCCACCACCGCGGCACGCGGCCGCGGCCAGGGGACGCGGACCACGTCGATATTGGCGGCGCGCTCGGGGAAGGTTGCCAGCAGCCCTTCGACGACCATGCAGTCCCGGCAATAGAAGACGCGCTTGCCGCCAAGGGCAGGATCGGCGAATTCATGCTCGAGCAGGAAGAGCGTGTCGCGGCTCATTGCGCGGTGCAGCCGGTGGTGCGCTGCGACCAGGTGACGTTGAGCACCTTCCACGACGCGTTCTCGCGGACCAGGTCGAAATGGTTGATCCCGCAATGGTGCGCCTTGCCGTCGATCAGGAAGACATAGGGCGCCCAGACCATGGCGATGTCGCCATCGACTTCGATCGCCGGCATCGAGATGCGCTCCTCGAGCTTCTCCGGGCCCGGCTTGATGCCGGCGGCGAATTCGGTCCAGCTCAGATGGCGGATCGCGCGGCTGCCGTCGGGCTTCTCGATCGCGACGGTGGCGCCGCCCTCGGCTCGCGTCTGGGCGAGGATCGCAGCGCCGTCATGCGCGGCGAGGCCGGCGAACATCGCGTTGATCGGCGTCATCACCGCCGCGGCCTCGGCATCCTCATAGGGTAGCGGGTTGGCCGGGGGCAGCTTGGGCGCGGGCGTGGTCTGGGCCAGCGCCGGGAGCGGGGTAAGGAGGGCGGCGAGGAGAAGCTGCTTCATAGCGGATCCTTCAAGGCTCCTCCCGCGCGTATCGCGGAGAGGAGGAGGTTTCATGTCAACGCCCGGTCTGCCCCGCGGATGCCGGGCAGGGATAGCCGGACCGGATCGGATCGAGCACGGTCAAAACAGGCGGGTCACGCCATTGCGATGCCTTGTTGCGCAGATGATCGGAAACCTTGTTCAGCACGCCATATTCCTGCGGCGTCAGTGCCTGATCCCCGCTGCCGAGCTGCAGGCCGCACGCCTCGCCGCGCTCCATCAGCTTGGCTGCGCCGGTGAGCGCAACGCTGGAAAGTTCGCGGGCACCGGCGACTTCTTCCGCGAGCGGTTCGAACGGCCAGAGCAGGATATTCTTGATCATGCCGCGTCGTCCGCTTGCCCAGGACTCGTAGTGGAGCACCTTGGCGAGGGCATTGGCCCGCTGTTCCAGGCCGGCGCGAGTTTCGAGCGGAGCCGTCACCGGAGTCAGGTTATACTGGCGCAGGCCGAAATAGCCGGCGACGAGAAGCACGACGAGCACCACGCCGCCAAGGCCCACCAGGCGCTTCCGGGCAGCGCGCTGCCAGGGCGATGGGCCTGCCACGTCCTCGATCCGGTTCAGCAGATCATAGCGTATCTTGTCGTAGGTCGAATGGAGCTCGGCAGCGGAGAGCGCGGAAATCTCGTCCAGATCGTCGTTGACCGCGCGCGTTGCCGCATCGGCGGATCTGCGTTCCGCGACCAGCTGGTCGACGAAACCGTCGATCGCCGCCCGATAACGGCCTTCAGTCTCGTCGCGCAGCGCGTGATCGGCAGGATCGGTATTCTCGAGTTCGAGTGCCAGGTTCATGATGGGCGCATAGTCTCGCTGCAAATTCGCCTCCCCCCGTTAGCGATTTCAGTATTGCACAACTCACATCCGGAACACGCCGAACGCCGGGCGTTCCGGGATCGGCGCGTTGAGCGTCGCGGCGAGCGCGATGCCCAGCACGTCGCGGGTCTGCGCCGGATCGATGATGCCGTCGTCCCACAGGCGCGCAGTGGCGTGCCAGGGATTGCCCTCGTCCTCGTAGCGCTGGCGGATCGGGGCCTTGAACGCCTCCGCCTCTTCAGGCGTCCATTTCTCGGCGTCGCGATGGACGGTGGCGAGCACCGAGGCGGCCTGCTCGCCGCCCATCACCGAGATGCGGCTGTTGGGCCAGGTGAACAGGAAGCGGGGCGAATAGGCCCGGCCGCACATGCCGTAATTGCCGGCGCCGAAGCTGCCGCCGATCAGCAGCGTGATCTTGGGCACGGTTGCGGTGGCGACCGCCGTCACCAGCTTCGCGCCATGTTTCGCAATGCCTTCCGCCTCATACTTACCGCCGACCATGAAGCCGGAGATATTCTGGAGGAAGAGCAGCGGGATGCGGCGCTGGCAGGCCAGCTCGATGAAATGCGCGCCCTTCTGCGCGCTTTCCGAAAACAGCACGCCGTTATTGGCGATGATGCCCACCGGCATGCCCCAGATATGCGCGAAGCCGCAGACCAGCGAAGTGCCGTAGAGCGGCTTGAACTCGTGGAATTCGCTGCCGTCGGTAATGCGGGCGATCACCTCGTGCACGTCATAGGGCGCGCGGACGTCGTCGGGGACGATGCCGTACAGCTCTTCCGCGTCATATCTGGGTGCACGGGGATCGAGCAGGGCAATGTCGGGCGTGCGATCGGCGGGCAGGTGGCTGACGATGTCGCGGACGATGGTCAGCGCGTGCTCGTCATTCTCGGCGAGATGGTCGACCACGCCCGACTTGCGCGCATGGAGATCGCCGCCGCCCAGATCCTCGGCCGAAATGACTTCGCCCGTGGCAGCCTTCACCAGCGGCGGTCCGGCGAGGAAGATCGTGCCCTGCGCGCGGACGATCACCGTCTCGTCGCTCATCGCGGGAACATAGGCGCCGCCGGCGGTGCAGCTGCCCATCACGCAGGCGATCTGCGGAATGCCCTTGGCCGACATGTTGGCCTGGTTGAAGAAGATGCGGCCGAAATGGTCGCGATCGGGGAAGACCTCGGCCTGGTGAGGCAGGTTGGCGCCGCCCGAATCGACGAGGTAGATGCAGGGCAGGCGGTTCTGCTCGGCGATCTCCTGGGCGCGGAGATGCTTCTTCACCGTCATCGGATAATAGGTGCCACCCTTCACCGTCGCATCGTTGCAGACGATCATCACGGTGCGCCCGGAGACTCGGCCGATCCCCGCGATCAGCCCGGCACCGGGCACCTCGCCCTCGTACATGTCGCAGGCGGCGAGCTGGCCGATCTCGAGAAAGGGGGAGCCGGGGTCGAGCAAATGCTCGACGCGCTCGCGCGGGAGCAGCTTGCCGCGACCGGCATGGCGTTCGCGAGCGGCTTCGCTGCCGCCCAGTGCCGCCCGGGCGACATCGGCGCGAAGCCGCTCCGCCAAAGTGCGATTGTGCGCGGCGCGGGCGCGGAAATCCGCGCTATCCGCCGCAACCCTCGAATCGAGCACCGGGGCGCTCATAGATAGGGCATCCTTCCTGTCCTAGTTTTCCCTTCCCTACACTGGCCGGGCGGGCATGGGAAGGTGCTGGCGCAAAGCAGCGAGCAGGAGTAGCACCCCAGCCATACAGTAATACAGGAGAGTCGGCTTGAAGACTTACACGCTCCTCGTCGCGGCCTTGCTCGCGACCACCGCCTGCACCCCATCTGGCACGGGCGCGGGGACCACGGCCGCGGCCGGCACCGGCGTCGGCGTCGACCTGGTCGGGCTCGACAAGCAGGTGAAGCCGGGCGACGACTTCGAGGAATATGCCAATGGCGGCTGGCGCGCGAAGACCGAGATCCCGGCCGATCGCGTCATCACCGGCATGTTCCTCGACGTGTTCAACAAGGCCGAGGCGAACAACAAGGCGATCATCGACGCGGCGCTGAAGGCCGATGCCGCTGCCGGCACCGACCAGCGGCGGATCGCCGACTGGTACAAGGCCTATACCGACACCGCGGGGATCGAGGCGCGCGGGTTGGCGCCGCTCAAGCCCGTGCTGGACGCGATCGCCGCGCTCAAGGACAAGAAGGCGCTCTCCGGGATGCTGGGCGGCAATGTCCGCGCCGATGTCGATCCACTCAACGCGACCAATTTCCACACCGAGAATCTGTTCGGCCTGTGGGTGAGCCAGGCGCTCGACAAGCCCGACCGGACGGTGCCCTATGTGCTGCAGGGCGGCCTGGGGATGGAGGATCGCGACTATTATCTCTCGAAGACCGAGGCGATGGCCAAGGCGCGAGAGGGCTACAAGGCGTATCTGCTCAAGATCTTCACCATGGCGGGTATGAGCGATCCGGCGGCGCGTGCCGCGCGGGTCTTCGACCTCGAGACCAAGATCGCCGCCGCGCACACCGATCTCGTCGCCAGCCAGGACGTGCAGAAGGCCGACAACTGGTGGAAGAAGGCCGATTTCGCGGCCAAGGCACCGGGGATCGACTGGGACGGCTTCTGGAACGCCGCCGGGCTGGGCGGCCAGCAGGAATTCATCGTCTGGCATCCGGACAGCACGGTGAAGCTCGCCAAGCTGGTCGAGAGCGAGCCGATCGAGGCCTGGCAGGACTGGCTGGCCTTCCACCAGATCAACCAGGTGACCGCGGTGCTGCCGGCGAAGTTCGACCAGGCGAGCTTCGACTTCTTCTCGAAGCAGTTGCGCGGCCAGCAGGCGATGCGCCCGCGCGACAAACGCGCCATCGCCAGCGTCAACAACAACCTCGGCGACGCGGTCGGCCAGCTCTATGTGAAGGACTATTTCCCGGCTTCGTCCAAGGCCGACATCCAGAATATGGTGGCGAACATCAAGGCCGCGTTCGACAAGCGCGTCGCCGGTCTCAGCTGGATGGACGAGGCGACCAAGGCCGAGGCGCGCAAGAAGATCGAGACGATGCGCGTGGGCGTCGGCTATCCGGAGGCCTGGCGCGACTATGCCTCGCTTGACGTGAAGGCGGACGACCCGGTCGGCAACCTGCAGCGCGCCGACAAGGCCGAGACCCGGCACCAGCTCGCCAAGATCGGCAAGCCGGCCGACAAGGGCGAATGGTGGATGACGCCGCAGACGGTGAACGCGGTGAACCTGCCGCTGCAGAATGCGCTCAACTTCCCGGCCGCAATTCTTCAGGCGCCCTTCTACGATCCGAAATCGGACGCGGCGGCCAATTACGGCTCGATCGGCGCGACGATCGGCCATGAGATCAGCCACAGCTTCGACAATACCGGCTCGAGCTTCGACAGTGCCGGCAAGCTGCGCAACTGGTGGACGCCCGAGGACCTGAAGCATTTCCAGGAAGCGAGCGCGGCGCTGGCGGCGCAGTACAGCGCCTATGAAGTGCTTCCCGGCCTGTTCCTCAACGGCAAGCAGGTGCTGGCCGAGAACATCGCCGACGTCGCGGGCCTGACCGCCGCCTATGAAGCGTATCACGCCTCGCTCAAGGGCAAGGAAGCGCCGGTTATCAACGGGCTGACCGGCGACCAGCGCTTCTTCCTCGCTTATGCCCAGAGCTGGCGCGAGAAGCAGCGTCAGGAGGCGTTGCGCGCCGAAGTGGCGACCGACGGACATGCTCCGGGCCGCTGGCGCGCGTTCACCGTGCGCAATCTCGACGCATGGTATCCCGCGTTCAACGTGCAGCCGGGCGAGAAGCTGTATTTGGCACCCGAGAAGCGCGTGAAGATATGGTGATATCGGACTGATCGGATAGTCTGGCGGCAGATAGCCAAATGGGAGATGCCATGCGCTGGATGCCCTTGGGAGCGGTGATTGCGCCGCTGCTGTTTGCCGCCATTTCCGCCGATGCCCGCCCGGTCCAGGACGGCTGGACGCCCGCCTGGACCGCCAGCATGTGGCGGGCGGCGGATCCCGACGATCGCGTGGCGGTGGAGAATGCGACGCTGCGCATGAAGGTGCGCGTCGGCGCGGGCGGGAGCAAGGTCCGCATCCGGCTGGCGAACGACTATGGCCAGGCGATGCGGATCGGCGCGGCGACGGTGCGCCTCGCCGGGAGGGCGCCGGTGCGCGTGACGTTCGACGGGCGCGGCGACGCCAGGCTGCCCGCCGGGGCGCCGCTGGTGAGCGACGCGATCGCGATGCCGGTCGAGGCGTTCGAGCAGCTCGAGGTCTCGCTATACCTGCCGGAGAAGGTCGAGATCGAGACAGTCCATATGGCGCGCGGCGCGCCGACGGACATCTCGGCGCCCGGCGACCGTAGCGGCGAGGCATTCGAGGCGGCCCGGCGGTCGGACCCGCGGCCGCTGCTTGCCGAGGTCGACGTGCTCGGCGCGAAGCAGCGCCCGGTGGTCGTCGCCTATGGCGATTCGATCACCGACAATGTCGGCTGCGCGAACGATGCGGTGCCGGCATGCCGCTGGGGCGACGTGCTCGGCCGGCGCATCGCTGCGGCGGGGATGCCGCATGTGGTGGTGACTCAGGCGATCGGCGGCAATCGCATCCTGCAGGGAGGGCTGGGCCCGACCGCGCTTGCCCGCTTCGATCGCGATGTGCTCGCATTGCCCGGCGTTTCCCATGTCGTGCTGCTCGAAGGCGTCAACGACATCGGGAACTCGGGCAAGAACCGGGGCGGCGTGCAGAATCCGGTGGTGACGCCGGAGGACCTGAAGGCGGCCTATCGCCAGATCGTCGCGCGGGCGCATGCGCATGGGATCAAGGTGATCGCGGCGACGATCCTGCCTTATGAAGGCGCCAGCTATCACACGCCCGACGGCGAGGCGCTGCGCGTGGCGATCAACGACTGGATGCGCGGCTCGGGCACCTTCGACGGCGTGGTCGACCTGGAGAAGGCAGTCGCCGATCCCGCCAATCCGAAGCGCCTGGCGCCCGCGCTGCAGGGCGGGGACAATCTCCACCCCAATGGTGCGGGCGAAACCAGGATGGGCGAGGCGATCCCGCTGGCGCTGTTCGAGTAGCTCCAGTTCCATGGGCGGGAAGGACGAGGGGTTTCCCCATCCTCCCCGCCGATGGGAGAAGCAACCCTAGTTGCCGATCAGCTCGCGCCCGATCAGCATGCGGCGGATCTCGTTGGTGCCGGCACCGATGTCGAGCAGCTTGGCGTCGCGGGCGAAGCGCTCGACCGGCCAGTCCTTGGTATAGCCGGCGCCGCCGAGCGCCTGGATCGCCTCGAGCGACACCTTCACGGCATTCTCGGAGGCGAGCAGGATCGCGCCGGCCGCGTCGAAGCGCGTCGTCTTGCCGGCGTCGCAGCTCTTCGCCACGGCATAGACATAGGCGCGGGCCGAGTTCAGCGCGACATACATGTCCGCCACCTTGGCCTGCATCAGCTGGAAATGGCCGATCGGCTGGCCGAACTGCCGGCGCTCGCGGATATAGGGCAGCACGACGTCGAGACAGGCCTGCATGATGCCGAGCTGGATGCCGGCGAGCACCGTGCGCTCATAGTCCAGGCCCGACATCAGCACGCCGACGCCGCCGTTGAGCGGGCCCATCACCTGCTCTTCGGGGACTTCGCAATCGTCGAACACCAGCTCGGCGGTGGGCGATCCGCGCATGCCCATCTTGTCGATCTTCTGGCCGATCGAGAAGCCGGGCATGTCCTTCTCGATCAGGAAGGTGGTGATGCCGCGCGAGCCTTCGCCCGTCTTGGCATAGACGACCAGCGTGTCGGCATAGGCGGCGTTGGTGATCCAGAACTTGGTGCCGTTGAGGACATAGCCGCGATCGGTCTTCTCGGCGCGCAGCTTCATCGAGACGACGTCCGAGCCGGCGCCCGCCTCGGACATGGCGAGCGATCCGACATGCTCGCCCGAGATCAGCCTGGGAAGGTATTTGGCCTTCTGCTCGGGATTGGCCCAGCGGCGGATCTGGTTGACGCACAGGTTCGAGTGGGCGCCGTAGCTGAGCCCGATCGAGGCCGATGCGCGGGCGACTTCCTCCTGCGCGACGACATGCTCGAGATAGCCCAGGCCCAGGCCGCCCCATTCCTCCTCGACGGTGATGCCGTGCAAGCCGAGTTCGCCCATTGCCGGCCAGAGCTCGGCCTTGGGAAACCAGTCCTCGGCATCGATCTTCGCGGCGAGCGGCTCGATGCGCTCCTTCGCGAAGCGCTGCGTCGTCTCGCGGATCATGTCGGCGGTCTCGCCAAGGCTGAAATCGAGCGTGGGATCCATGGGCCTCTCTCCGGAATATGCGCGTCAGCAGTGCTGACCTTTTTCTGCGCGCTTTTCCCCGATTTCGGGCAAGGCGGCAAGGGGAGAGAGGGGAGGCCCCCCGGAGGCGATCCCGAACCCCGGGGGGCGGGGGTCAGTCCGCGCCTTCGGTGATTTCCGCGGGCTCGGCAGGTTCGTCGAGGCCACGGATGCGGTCGGGCCAGATCCCTACGGTCGGCCGGCCGGTAACGTTGACGAACGTGTAGGCACGGTCGCCGATATGGATCAGGATCTCCGTCTTGTCCTTCCGCGTGATCTTCAGCCTGTTGTCCGGCGTCGTGACATAGGGGCAATCCTCCAACTTGCCGTTCAGCGTCATCTTGCAGACGCCTGACGGGCTGGTGTCCGGCATGACGATGTCGATATCTATCTTGGAGAAGAATATCTCTCCGCTGAGCTTGGCGCGAAGCTGCTCGATCTCATGGGTGTTTCCACTGCCGAGGCGGGCTCCCGAGACGAACAAACCAATCTTCTCGTGCGGGCGCAGCATCGGATTGATGAATTTGCGTAAATCAGCCATTTTACGATTCTCCATGGACTACAAACGCATTTCGACTCGATATGGAAATATCGAAGACATTATTGCATGATTTCTTGGAGAATTTCCCGAACAATAACATGATATGTTCGATATAGTGAATAAGTACTGGAAAACTCGGCATTAGTATTTTCCGCCTGGTGCGATCAGGCGGTGACGATCATCCCGTCGCGAACCATCACGGGCCAGCGGCGCAGCTTTGCCCCCACACAGGGGCCGCCGACACAGGCGCCGTCCTCGATCCGGTAGAGCGCGCCGTGCCAGCTGCACTGGATATGGCTGCCATCGGGCGTGAGATACGCGTCGAGCCTGTTGCTGAGCGGCAGTGCCAGGTGCGCGCACAGGTCGAGATACCCATGGACCGTCTCGCCCCGGCGCACGACGAAGCCGTGGAAGCGGCCGGCGCGCATCTCGAGCACGAAATTGCGCGCCTTGCCGTCGGGGATGAGGTCGAGCGGGCCGAGGGTCACGTCGGGAGGCGTTTCGGTGAGGCGCTCGCTCACTTCGGCAGCTGCGCCTTCGGGAAACCTGCCCAGGCCGCGTCGTAATCCGGCTGCGCACGGTCCAGCGCATATTGGGTGGGGCGATAGGGCCAGCATGTCTCGACCATGAAGGCCATGGTCCCGTCGATCTTGTGCGGTTTCAGGTCCGCGTTGCTTGCGCCCTGCCAGCTGGTCACGTCGGGGCCGTGCCCGGCCATGAGATTGTGGAGCGACAGGCCGCCGGGAGCGAAGCCCTCTGCCTTGGCGTCATAGGCGCCGGTGATCAGGCCCATCGCCTCGCTCATCACGTTGCGGTGGAACCAGGGCGGGCGGAACGTGTCCTCGGCGACCATCCAGCGTGGCGGGAAGATCACGAAATCGGCATTGGCGCGGCCCGGCACGTCGCTGGGCGAGGTGAGCACCGTGAAGATCGACGGATCCGGATGGTCGAAGCTCACCGTGTTCATCGTGTTGAACCGGGCGAGGTCGTAGCGCCAGGGTGCGAGATTGCCGTGCCAGGCGACCACGTCGAGCGGCGAATGGGGAAGGGTGGTGGTCCAGAGCGCGCCGAGATGCTTCTGGACGATCTCGAAATCCTCGTCGCGATCCTCGAACCAGGCGGCGGGCGTCTCGAAGTCGCGCGGGTTGGCAAGGCCGTTGGCGCCGATCGGGCCCAGGTCGGGCAGGCGGAACAATGCGCCGTGATTCTCGGCGACATAGCCGCGCGCCTCGCCGTCCGGGAGCAGCGCGCGGAAGCGCACGCCGCGCGGCACGAGTGCGACCTGGCCGGGGGCGATGTCGATGCGGCCCAGCTCGGTGAGCAGGGTGAGGCGGCCGGCCTGGGGAATGAAGAGCAGCTCGCCATCCGCGTCGAAGAAGACGCGGGTCTCCATGTCCTTGTTGGCGGCATAGACATGCACCGCCACGCCCTCCAGGTCCGCAGGATCGCGGTTGGCGAGCATGGTGGTCATGCCGTCGATCAGATCGGTGCCCGGCGGCGGAGCCTCGACCGGGTTCCAGCGCAGGCGATTGGGGGGCAGGGGATCGCCAACCGTGCCGGGCGCGAAGTTCCTCGCTCCCCGATAATGGGTGAAGGGCGCATGCTCCGCGGTGGGGCGCAGACGATAGAGCCAGGAGCGGCGGTTCTCGTGCCGGGGCGCGGTGAACGCCGTGCCGGAGAGCTGCTCGGCATACAGTCCGAAGGCGGGCCTTTGCGGGCTGTTGCGCCCCACCGGCAGCGCGCCGGGCACCGCCTCGGTGGAGACATGGTTGCCGAAGCCGGGGAAATAGTCGGTCATCGCATCCTCTCTATGCTCGCCTCCCTGTAGCGCTGCCCATAATAGTGTCAAATGATACTATATGATGCGCGATTGCCTATCAGGGTGCGAACCTAAACTTTGTTGGGCGGCGGCGGAGTAATTCCTACTTCTTTAGTGGGTTTGATTCCGGAGTCGTAACCAATGGCCATCATCAGCGCAGCCGCACCCCGGCGGTTCCAGCTGCCAAGCTTCGGCGTGCAGGTCGCCATCGGTATGGCGGCAGGGCTGGTGCTGGGGCTGGCCGCGCGGGCAATCGGCAGCGACGGCGAGACCGCCAGCGGCCTCGCCCAAGCGTTGCAGACGATCGGGCAGATCTTCGTGCAGCTGCTCAAGGTGCTGGTGCCGCCGCTGGTGTTCACGGCGATCGTCGCCTCGATCGCGGCGCTGCGCGACCTAAACAATGCGGCGCGGCTGGTGGTGCGGACGCTGCTGTGGTTCGCGATTACCGCGGCGATCGCAGTGGCGATCGGCATCGCGCTCGGCCTTGTGCTCCAGCCGGGGCATCACAGCGCCGTGGCCGCCACCGCGGCGGCGGCGCCTTCGAGCACCGGGAGCTGGCTCGATTTCCTGAAGGGGCTGGTGCCGGTGAATTTCCTGGGGCTGGCGGCATCGACCCGGCTGGCGGAGGGTGGGGCCGTTACCGGGCTCTCGTTCAATGTGCTCCAGATCATCGTGCTCGCGGTCGCGATCGGTGCGGCGGCAGTGCGGGCGGGGGAGGCGGGGCATCGCTTCCTCGATTTCAACGCCTCGGCGCTGGCGGTCTTCCGGCTGCTGCTGCGCTGGGTGATCCGGCTGACTCCGATCGGCACTGCGGCGCTGATCGGCGACGCGGTGGTGCGTTATGGCTGGGAGTCGCTGGCGGCGCTCGGCACCTATGCGGGGGCAGTCTATCTTGGGCTCGCCCTGGTGCTGCTCGTCGTCTATCCGGCGCTGCTGGCGGCGCATGGTCTCAGCCCCTTGCGCTTCTTCGCCTCGGCCTGGCCGGCGATCCAGCTCGGCTTCGTTTCGCGTTCCTCGGTCGGCACGCTGCCGGTGACCGAGGACGTGACCGAGCGCGCACTCGGCGTCCCGCGCGCCTATGCCGCCTTCGCGGTGCCGCTGGGCGCCACGACCAAGATGGACGGCTGCGCGGCGATCTATCCGGCGATCTCGGCGATCTTCGTCGCGCAATTCTATGGCATCCCGCTGGGGATCGAGCATTATGCGCTGATCGCCTTCGTCTCGGTGCTGGGATCGGCCGCCACCGCCGGCCTAACCGGCGCGACCGTGATGCTGACGCTCACCCTTTCCACGCTGGGGCTGCCGCTGGACGGCGTGGGGCTGCTGCTCGCGATCGACCCGATCCTCGACATGGGCCGGACCGCGACCAACGTGGCGGGGCAGATGCTGGTGCCGGTGATCGTGGCGAAGCGGGAAGGACTGCTCGACGAGACGCGGTTCCGCGAAGGCGCACGCGAGGCAAGGGGCGAGCCGGCCCTTGCCTGAGGGTTTTGGCCGGGGTGAGCGGCGCGCTACGCGACTGGCGTCGCTCCCCCGGCTTCCTCTCCAAACCGATACCCGTCAGGCGTCGACCTTGATCACGCCGCGGCGGATCTGATCCAGCTCGATGCTCTCGAACAGCGCCTGGAAGTTGCCGTTGCCGAAGCCTTCATTGCCCTTGCGCTGGATGATCTCGAAGAAGATCGGGCCGAACATGTTCTCGGTGAAGATCTGGAGCAGGATGCCTTCGTCGCCGATATTGCCGTCGATCAGGATGCGGTTCCTGCGCAGGCGCTCCAGGTCCTCGCCGTGGCCGGGTACGCGCTTGTCGACCAGCTCGTAATAAGTCTCGATCGTGTCCTGCAGCTTGACGCCGCGGGCGCGCAGGCGCTCGACCGTGTCGTAGATGTCCGGCGTGGTCAGCGCGAGGTGCTGGATGCCCTCGCCCTTATACTCGCGGATGAACTCCTCGATCTGGCTCTTGTCGTCCTGGCTCTCGTTCAGCGGGATGCGGATCGCCTTGTCGGGTGCGATCATCGCCTGGCTGAACAGGCCGGTCGCCTGGCCCTTGATGTCGAAATACTTCTGCTCCTCGAAGCCGAAGAGCGTGCGGTAGAACTCGCTCCACACCCGCATCTGGCCGCGGCGGACATTGTGGGTTAGGTGATCGAGCAGGTCGAGCCCGACATTGTTCTTCGCCTCGGCCTCCCGCCAGCCGGGGAACTCGGCCCAGTTCTCGTAGAGGTCGATGCCGTCCTGGATGAAATAGAGATAGGATCCGCCGATGCCGAGGATGACGGTGTCGTCCTCGTCGGTGCGCTTGGCGCCGTGCTCGAGCGCCCAGGCCATCGCCTTGGCCGGATCGGCGACGCGAAAGGCCATGGCGCTGGCCGAGGGGCCGTGCTCGCCGCGGAAGGCCGCGACGCGGCCGGCCTCGTCGCGGTTGAGCATCAGGTTGATGCGGCCCTGCTTGTAGCGCGTGACGTTCTTGGTCGGGTGCCGGTGCGTCGGCACGAAGCCGAGCATTTCGAACTGCTTCCCCATCGCCTCGGGATCGGGCGAGGTGAATTCGACGAATTCGAAGCCGTTGAGGCCGAGCGGATTGGCAGGATCGGTCATGGGTGCACGCTCCAAGAAGGTAACGCGCGGGCTAGTCCGAAGTGCAGTTAGTGTCAATTGATACTAGTTGCGGTCAGAGTCCTTCGCCACCCACCCAGTGCGCATTGGAGAGGCGCCGGGCGACGCTCCAGGTCTGGGTGCGGATGTCCGGCACCGCGACGATTTCCCAGAAGGCCCCGCGCGTCATCGGACCCAGCGCGTAGAGATTGGCGTTGGGCCGGCCCCTGGCGTTGATCGTCTGGCCCTGATTGTCGACATCGATGCCCAGATGCGCGGCGTCGGGGCGGATGACGCCGCGTGCCGCGAGCTGCTGCAGCAAGGGTTCCTCGGTGCGGTTGAGGTCGCCAAGGGGGCCGGTGCAGTTGACGATGCGCTGGACGAGCATCGCCTCCGCCGTCTCGGCGCCGCGGCGGCGGAGTTTGACCTCGATGCCCCCGGGCTTCTCCTCGAAGCCGAGCGTCTTGCCTGCGATCACTTCGAGCTGGCCGCGCTCGACAACGGCCATCAGCCGGGCATGGACCTCCGGGGCGAGGCGGTGGCGATGCACGTCCCACCAGGGGCGGAGATGGCGCAGGAATCGGCCGCGCTCGGCCTCGCTGGCATTGCCCCACATCGCCTGAGTGAAGGGGCGGAGTTCGTCGACCGCGTTGCGCCAGCCGATTTCCGCGCCGCGCGCACGCACGGCGTGCAGCAACCCGGAGGCAGTGGTGGCGGGGCGCTCGGCCAGCTTCTTCCAGTCGCTGCCCGGCGCATGGGCGCGCGGCAGCAGGCCGCGGCGGGACAGCGCGACGATCTTGCCTTTGAACCCGCGCGCGTCGAGCAGCAGCACGACGTCGATCATCGTCAGGCCGGTGCCGATCACCAGCACGGTATCGTCGGGGCCGAGCCCTTCGGGCACGCTGGCGTCCCAGGGGTCGCCCTTGTAACGCTCCGCGGAGAGCTTCTCGGGATCGAGGCCGGGCGGATCGTGCGGGGGCAGGTTGCCGACCGCGAGCACCGCGGCGTCGGCCTCGATCGTGCCGGTCTTCAGCCGGACCTTCACGCCATCGCCGAATTCCAGGTCCTCGACTTCGTCGCGAACCAGCTTCAGCCGGTCGGGATGCTCGAGCAGCGCGGCGTCGAGCAGCTCGCGGAGATACTCGCCATAGGTGACGCGGGGGATGAAGGCGCTCGGCGCATCCTCCACGCCGCGCGCCTGGAGCCAGCGGACGAAGTGCGAGGGATCGTCAGGGAAGGCGCTCATGTTCGCGGCGCGCACGTTGAGCACATGGCTGGGATGCGCGGCGCCATAGGCGAGGCCCAGGCCCGCCACCGGCGCGCGCTCGATCAGCGTGGCGCGGGGCCCCTCGTGGCGAAGCAGGTTGACCGCCTGCAAGGTGCCGGAGAAACCGGCGCCGATGATTGCGACATGCTCGATCACGTCAGATTTCGTATTCGATCTGCCACTCGGGCTGTTCATAGGCCGGCTTGCGTGCCGCCATGCCGGGCTGGCGGGCGAGCATCTGCCCGTAAAGCCGCTTCACCGCATCGCTGGCGGTGCGGGCGAACAGCGCCGGGACGACGGCATGGACCACACAGGCTGCGCCCCCGACGATCATGGTGAAGCCGAATCGCGCGGCGGTGGCGGCATGCTCGCCATAGCTTTCGCCGACGGCGCGCGGATGGGACAGGAAGATGCGCTCGAACATGGGCGCCCTGTACGCCCCCCGGGCCGCACTGTGAAGTACAGCTTTTGCGATCCCAAGCCTGGCTTTGTTTGCAATGCGACGGCGCATGGCCGAACCTGGGGAAGAGGCGAGCCGGAGAGCACGCGCAGCGACGGGGGTTCCAACCGCGGACGGACTGTGGTTGGTTAGCGCTAACAATATGAGGGGATGACAGCTTGAGCGAGGATGCACGGTCCGACACCCCGTCGGCGCCCTTGGGCGAACATCATACGGCCACCCGCAACGAGAAGATGGTGATCGCGGCATCGTCGCTGGGCACCGTGTTCGAATGGTATGATTTCTATCTCTACGGCCTGCTCGCCACGACGATCTCGGCGCAGTTCTTCGCCGGAGTGAACGACACCACCGCATTCATCTTCGCGCTCGCGGCGTTCGCGGCGGGGTTCGCGGTGCGTCCGTTCGGTGCGCTCGTCTTCGGGCGGATCGGCGACCTGGTGGGGCGCAAGAATACGTTCCTGGTGACGATGGGGATCATGGGCGGATCGACCTTCGCCGTGGGCCTGCTCCCCAATTTCGCCACTGCCGGCGTGGCCGCGCCGATCCTGCTGGTGGCGTTGCGGGTGCTCCAGGGGCTGGCGCTGGGCGGCCAATATGGCGGCGCCGCCACCTATGTCGCCGAGCATGCGCCCAACCATAAGCGCGGGCTCTACACCAGCTGGATCCAGACCACCGCGACGCTCGGCCTGTTCGCCTCGCTGCTTGTCGTGATCGGCACGCGGTCATGGCTGGGCGAGGCGGCGTTCGCGAACTGGGGCTGGCGCGTGCCGTTCCTCGCCTCGATCCTGCTGCTCGGCGTATCGCTCTGGGTGCGGCTCCAGCTCAACGAGAGCCCGGTCTATGCCCGGATGAAGGCGAGCGGCAACACGTCCAAGGCGCCGCTCACCGAGGCGTTCCTGCGCTGGGGCAACCTGCGCATCGTCCTCATCGCGCTGTTCGGTGCGGTCGTGGGGCAGGCGGTTGTGTGGTACACGGGGCAATTCTACGCGCTGTTCTTCCTCGAGAAGACGCTGAAGGTCGACGGGATGACCGCGAACGTCCTGATCGCCATCGCGCTGGCGCTGGGCACGCCCTTCTTCGTGTTCTTCGGCTGGCTCTCGGACAAGATCGGGCGCAAGCCGATCATCCTGGCCGGATGCCTGCTCGCCTCGATCAGCTATTTCCCGCTGTTCCATGCGCTGACCCAGGCGGCGAACCCCGCGCTGGCCGAGGCGCAGGCGCGGGCGCCGGTGGTCGTCTCCACGCTCAATGCGCATTGCTCCTTCCAGTTCGATCCGATCGGCAAGAACAAGTTCGATGCGAGTGGTTGCGATGTCGCCAAATCCTATCTCGCCAAGGCTGGCGTTCCCTATGAGCATGAAGTCCTCCGCCTGTCGGACGATGTGACGATGTCGCCAGTGCCGGAGGATCAGGTCGAGGTGGCGATCGGCGGGAGCAAGGTCACTGCGCCGACCGCACTTGCCGGCATGGGCACGGGTGCCCGCAAGGCAGCGATCGCTGCCTTCCAGAAGGACCTCCAGGCCGCGCTCGCCGCTGCCCGCTACCCTGCCAAGGCGGACGATGCTCGGATCGACAAGCCGCTGGTGGTGGCGATCCTGTTCGCGCTCGTGCTGCTGGTGACCATGGTCTATGGCCCGATCGCGGCGATGCTGGTCGAGCTCTTCCCCAGCCGCATCCGCTATACGTCGATGAGCCTGCCCTATCATCTCGGCAATGGCTGGTTCGGCGGCTTCCTGCCCGCCACCGCCTTCGCGATGGTGGCGGCGACGGGGGACATCTATTACGGCCTCTGGTATCCGGTGGTGGCTGCGGCCGCGACGCTTGTCATCGGCCTGTTGCTGCTCCCCGAAACCTTCCGGCGGAAGATCGAGGAATGACCGTCGAAACCGTGCGCGCCTGGCTTGCCGAACATGCGCCGGATCTTGTCCTGATCGAGCAGGCGGCGAGCACCGCCACGGTGGCGGAGGCGGCGGCGACGCTCGGGGTCGAGCCCGGGCGCATCGCCAAGACGCTGGCGCTGCGGGTGGGCGATGCTGTCGTGCTCGTCGTCGCGCGTGGCGATGCGCGGCTCGACAATCCCAGGATCAAGGCCGAGTTCGCCGGCCGCGCCTCGATGCTCGGCGCCGAAGAGGCGGAGGCGCTGACCGGTCATCCGGTGGGCGGGGTCTGCCCCTTCGGGCTGGCAACTCCGCTGCCGGTCTATTGCGATGTCTCGATCCGGGGATTCGCGACGGTGTTTCCGGCGGCGGGCTCGCGCACCGCATCGGTGGAAATCGCGCCCGAACGCCTGGCGGCGCTGGTTTCGCGGCGTTGGGTGGACGTATGCAAGCCGGGGTGAGCAAATGCGCTTGACCCGCCGCGCAACCTTCCCTAACGGACCGCCTCCACGCTTCGGCATGGCCCCTTCGTCTAGCGGTTAGGACGCGGCCCTTTCACGGCTGAAACACGGGTTCGATTCCCGTAGGGGTCACCATCCGCCGCTCGCGGCGTGGTCTTCCACATCGATTGGCGTTCGCCGACGGCAGCAGGGGCTAGTCCGCCCAGGCCGCGTCTTCGACGTGCAGCTCGGCCGCGGGGCGGGAGCCCCAATCGTCGATCCTGGCACGGCCGGCGAGCCAGAGCTTGCGGTGGCGCGGGGCGGAGAGCAGCGCCTGGCCCAGCTCGGTATCGGCCTGTCGGAAGGCGACGGCCTTGATGCTGCGCCCGTCCGGCCCCGCCACGATCAGCCGCACATGCCCGCCCGTGCCGACCACATCGGCCTTGATCACCGTCACCGGCCCCGCCGCCACGCGCGGCGCCGGCCAGCCCATGCCATAGGGGCCGCCGGCCTCCATCGCGTTGACGAGCTCGGGGCAGACGCCGCCCGGGGCCACCACCGCGTCGAGCAGCAGCGCGCGCTCGCCCATCGCCTGGGTGACGCGTTCGGAAAGCCGCTCCTTGAGGAACTCGGCAAAGCTATCGAGCCGCTCGGCATCGATCGTCACGCCGCAGGCCATGGCGTGGCCGCCCCCCGCCCTGAGCAGCCCCGCATCCTTGGCGGCGAGCACCGCGGCGCCCAGATCGACGCCGGGGATCGAGCGGCCCGAACCCTTGCCGATACCATCCTCGTCGAGCGCGATCACGATCGCCGGCCGGCCGAGCTTCTCCTTGAGCCGCCCCGCGACAATGCCGATCACGCCGGCATGCCAGCCCTTGCTCGCAATCACCGCGACCGCGTGGTTCGCCTTGCGCAGGCTGAGCTCTTCCGCCTCGGCCTGCACGCCGGCCTCGATCGCGCGGCGCTCCTCGTTGAGCTGGTTCAGTTCCTCCGCGATCGTCCGTGCTTCCTCGGGATCGCGGGTGGTGAGGAGGCGCACGCCCAGGTCCGAGCGGCCGACGCGCCCGCCGGCATTGATCCGGGGGCCGAGCGCGAAGCCCAGGTCGGTCGCGGTCGGCGCGCGGGTGAGGCGCGAGGCCTCGATCAGCGCATTCAGCCCGATGTTGCGCCGCTGCGCCATCACCTTGAGGCCCTGGGCGACGAAGGCGCGGTTGAGCCCCTTCAGCGCCGCCACGTCGGCGACGGTGCCGAGCGCGACGATATCGAGCAGGTCGAGCAATTTGGGTTCGGCCCGGCTCGCGAAATAGCCGCGCCCGCGCAGCGTACGGATCAGGGCCGCGCCGAGCAGCCAGGCGACGCCGACCGCCGCGAGGTGGCCATGCGCCGCGCCCTCGGTCTCGTCGAGCCGGTTGGGGTTCACCAGCGCGAGCGCCTGCGGAAGCTCGGTGGTGCATTTGTGATGGTCGACGACGATCACCTCGGCGCCGGCGGCCTTCGCCATCTCCAGCGCCTCGAAGGCCTGGGCGCCGCAGTCGACGGTGACGATCAGGCTGGCGCCTTCGTGCTTGAGCCGCACCAGCGCCTCGCCCGAGGGGCCATAGCCCTCCATCAGCCGGTCGGGAATATAGGGGCGCGCCTCGAGGCCCAAATCCCGCAGAAGCAATATGAGCAATGCCGCGGAAGTAGCGCCATCCACGTCGTAATCGCCGAAGATCGCAACCTGTTCGCGCTGCTCGACAGCATCGGCGAGCCGCGCGGCGGCCTTGTCCATGTCCCGGAAGATCGAGGGGTCGGGCATGAAGGCGCGGATGCTGGGCGCCTTGTGCATGTCGAGTTCCTCGCGCGCCACGCCGCGGGCGATCAGCAATTGCGTCACCAGGTCGTCCGGCACCAGCCCGCCGCGCGAATCGGCGGCGAGCCCGCGCCAGTGCCAGGGCTGGCCGGTGATCGAGCGCTGGATGTTGAGGACTGCGGACATCGGAACAGCTATGGAACAGGGGCGGGGGCCTGTCCATTCCTCCGCCGTTTCGCTCCGGGCGGGTTATTCCGTCAGGGTCGACACTTGCTGGTGCAGGCGCCGGGCATAGGCCCTTGCGAACGCATCATGGACGCGGGCGACGCCGGGATCGACGGTGGTGCGCGCCTTCTCCGCGCTCAGGCGCTGGCGGTATTCGAGATATTCTCGGTCGTTCTGCGATGACATGGGGAAGCTCCGGCTTCAAGCGGCAGCTTTCCAGTTGCTGTCGGTTCGCGCCTTGCTCGGGGTGTCGGGCGCCAATATTTTGTAGTTACATGGTTTTTTCTGCGGTGGCGAGCGAATAGCGGCATTGCGGGTTCGGTTCGTCGCATTTCCCGCACGCCCTCGTTCAGGCTCGTTCGGGGCCCGCGAAACCGCCGGGCTGGCGCTTCCGCCAATCCGCGCCTACATCGCATCGCCTTATGGCCCGTCCGCGTCCCGCCCAAGAGAAAGTGAAGACCGTCGCCGAGAACCGGCGCGCGCGGTTCGATTATTTCATCGAGCAGACCTATGAGGCCGGCATCGCGCTCACCGGCACCGAGGTGAAGTCGCTGCGCTTCGGCGAGGGCTCGATCGCCGAGGCCTATGCCGAAGTGAACGACGGCGGCGTCTGGCTGGTCAATTCGAACATCCCCGAGTTCAGCCACGGCAATCGGTTCAACCACGAGCCCAAGCGCCCCCGTAAATTGCTCCTTCATGAGCGGGAGATAAACAAGCTCCATGGCGCGGTGGCGCGCGAAGGGATGACCCTCGTGCCGCTGTCCATCTATTTCAACGGGCGAGGCCGCGCGAAGGTCGAGCTGGCGCTGGCGAAGGGCAAGAAGACGCATGACAAGCGCGACTCGATCAAGGAGCGGGACTGGAAGCGGGAGCAGGGGCGACTGCTCCGCGACCGTGGTTGATCCCGCGCCCGCTTCGGGCAAGTCGCGTTTCCGCCGCTGGCTCGACAAGGCGACGCCCAGCCGCGAATCGGTCGAGAGCAATCGCTGGCTCCGCCCGGTCGCGAACCGGGTGATGCACAGCTCGCTTTGGCGATTCACGCGCCGCTCGGTGCCGCGCGGCGTGGCGCTGGGCGTGGTGACCGGCGTGTTGGTGCCGATGGGGCAGATTCCCGCCTCGGCCGTGCTCGCGCTCCCGCTGCGCGCCAATATCCCGGCGGCCGCCGCGACCACCTTCATCACCAATCCCTTCACGACGCCGCCGCTCTGGGTGGCGGCCTATTGGCTGGGCAGCTGGATGATCGGCCCCGGCGCGGCGATCGAGAAGGCGCAGGTGATCGAGCGGAGCTGGAGCGACTGGCTGGTCCACCAGGCCGGCCCGGCGACGCTCACCGGCCTGGTCACCATCACCGGCGCGCTTGCCCTGGTCGGCTATTTCGGCACCGCGCTGGCGTGGCGTCTGTGGATCGCCCGCAAATGGAAGCGGCGCGCCGATGCCCGGGCCGCGCGCGGCGGAGGACCCGTCATCACGGCGTAATAATGTTACGTTCGCCCGATTGACGGAGCCCATCGACGGTCTAAGACAGCCCGATCAACCATCGGGGGTTCCCATGCGCCTGTCGCTCCTCACCACCAGTTTCCTCGCCGCGCCCGTGCTGCTTGCCGGCTGCGCGCACAATGCCCCGCTGCCGGCCGTGCCGGTCGAGGCCGCGCCCGTCACCGAGCCCGATCCGGCGCCGCAGCCCGAAAAGCCCAAGCCGGTCTACGGCAGCTATGGCTTCGACACCGCCGGCATGGACCCCGCGATCAAGCCGGGCGACGATTTCTACAACTATGCCAATGGCGCCTGGGCGAAGAACACGCCGATCCCGGCCGACAAGTCGAACTATGGTTCGTTCAACATCCTGGACGACAACGCCAAGAAGCAGACGCACGAGATCCTCGATGCGGCGAAGGCCGATCCGAACTCGAAGATCGGCACTGCCTATGCCACTTATCTCGACACCGCGGCGATCGACGGCAAGGGCCTGGCGCCGGCCAAGCCGTGGCTCGACCAGATCAAGGCGCTGACCTCCAAGGCCGGCTATCCCGCGCTCGCCGCCGCCGCGCGCCGCAGCGGCGTGGGCGTGCCCTTCGCCACCTATGTCGGCCAGGACGACAAGGAGCCGGAAGTCTATGCGCTGAGCCTCTACCAGGCCGGGCTGGGCATGCCCGACCGCGACTATTACCTCTCGAAGGACGCCAAGTTCGTCGAGACCAAGGCGGCCTATCTCAAGCATCTTGCCAACGTGCTGACGCTCGCCGGCGAGCCCAACGCCGCGGCACGCGCCCAGGCGATCGTCGATTTCGAGACGAAGATCGCCGGGGTGCAGTGGACTCGCGTCGAGAGCCGCGACGCGACCAAGACCTATAACAAGATGACGGTCGCCCAGCTGCAGAAGTCGGCGCCGGGCTTCGACTTCAAGGCCTTTTTCGCCGCCGGCAAGACGCCGGTGGAAAATGTGATCGTCGGCCAGCCCAGCGCGGTTACGGGCATCGCCCGCCTGATCCAGCAGGCGCCGCTGGCGGTGCTGAAGGACCAGCTGCTGGTCCGCACGCTCGACAATTTCGCCGATGTGCTGCCGAGCGCTTTCGACAAGGAGCAGTTCGCCTTTTACGGCACCACCCTGTCGGGCACGCCGGAGCAGGAGGAGCGCTGGAAGCGCGCGGTGGACTTCACCACCGGCGCGCTCTCCGACGACGTCAGCCAAGTCTATGTCGCCAAATATTTCCCGCCCGAGACCAAGGCGGCTGCCGACCAGCTGGTGAAGAACGTGATCGCGGCGATGGACCGCCGGATCGACAAGCTCGAATGGATGGCGCCGGAGACCAAGGTGAAGGCGCATGAGAAGCTCGCCGCCTTCAAGCCGAAGATCGGCTATCCGGATCATTGGCAGGACTATTCGGCGCTGACGATCACGCCTGGCGACGCATTCGGCAACAATGTGCGCGCCAACAACTGGCAGTATGACGACAATGTCTCCAAGCTCGGCCAGCCGATCCGCCGCTGGGAATGGGGCATGACGCCGATGACGATCAACGCCTATGCCAATTTCGGCATGGTCGAGATCGTCTTCCCCGCCGCGATCCTGCAGCCGCCCTTCTTCGATCCCAACGCCGATCCGGCAGTCAATTATGGCGGCATCGGCGCGGTGATCGGCCATGAGCTGAGCCACCATTTCGACGACCAGGGCGCCAAGTACGACAAGGAAGGCCGCCTGACCGACTGGTGGACTCCAGCGGACGTCAAGGCGTTCAAGGCGCGCACCGACGCGCTGGTCGCCCAGTACGACCAGTATGAGCCGCTGCCCGGCATGCATGTGAAGGGCGCGCTGACGCTCGGCGAGAATGTGGCCGACCTGGCCGGCCTTACCGTCGCCTATGACGCGTACAAGGCTTCGCTGAACGGCCAGGCGGCGCCGGTGCTCGACGGCACCACCGGCGACCAGCGCTTCTACCAGGGCTGGGCGCAGGTGTGGCGCCGCAACTATCGCGAGGCGAATCTGCGCCAGCGCCTGCTTACCGATCCGCACTCGCCTTCGCAGCAGCGTGCCTGGGTCGTGCGCAACCTCGATCCCTGGTACGGGGCCTACAACCCCGATCCGGCAACCAAGCTGTTCCTGACGCCCGACAAGCGCGTCCGGATCTGGTGATCCGATTTCTCCCTCTCCCCCGTTCGGGGAGAGGGAGATTCGCTTGACCCACGCCCTGCGACCGAACATCGGTGGCGCATGGCCACGTTGCCCGCCCATAGCCCCATTTCGACGTCCCGCCGCTGGCTGCCCTTCGCGGCGGCGATCCTGGCCGGGTTCCTCGCGGGCGCGGTGATCCTGCTCACCTTGAACGACCGCGCGGTCGCGGTCGGCTTCGTCGCGGCGGGGCTGCTTGCCGCAGGCGGGCTCTGGGGCGCGCGCAAGCTCTTCCATGCGGATATCGCCGGCGAGGCCCCGGTCGACTGGTCGGTCGCCCAGGCGCTCGCTGCGGCCAGCGACGACGCGCTGGCGGTCACCGACCGTGCCGGACGCCTGGTCTGCGCCAACAGCCGCTTCGAGGCATTGTTCGCCGGCTGGCCGACACCGCCTAATCTCCCGATCAGCGACGCCGCCGTCGCCGCGCTCGGCACTGCGGCGCGAACTGCCTGGCGCGACGGCGAGGCGCGCGAAGACGGCATTCAGGTGTTCGGCGCTCCCGTATCGGCCCGCGTCCAGCGGGTGGGCGAGGAATCGCTCGTCTGGCGCTTCATTGGCGTGCAGGCGCTCGACCTCGCCAGCCAGGTCCAGGCGCTGATCGACGGCCATACCGGCGACCGGCTGGGCTCGGCCGGCATCATGGCCGCGATGGTGTCGCCAGAGGGCCGGGTGCGCAGTGCCAACCGCGTGTTCCGCCTGCGCGCCATGGGCAGCCCGGACGCCGCCGCCGAGGGGCGCGACTTCGCCCGCTTCCTGATCACCGATTCCATGGGGCTGGTCCGTTTCGAGCGCGAGGGGCTTGAGGGCAATCCGCTCCGCGTGCTGCAGATCCCCTTCCTCGACGGCGAGGAGGCGCCGCTGCTCGTGGCGCTGCTCGACGAGGAGCAGGGCAATCTGCCGACGCCGGCGATCGGCGCCAGCGCCGGCGCGCATGTCCGCTCGCTGATCGCGCTGCTGCCGCTCGGACTTGCCCTGGTCGATCGCGACGGCCGCTTCGCCAGCATGAACGATGCGTTCGTTCGGGCCACGCGCGTCAATGCCGCGGCGCCGCCGCTCTATCCGGGCGACCTGGTGGTGCGCGAGGACAAGGCCGCGCTCGCCGACGCCGTTCGCCGCTTTGCCGGCGGGGCGCCGCAATCGGCCGAGATGACCGTGCGCATGGCCGATGCGCCCGAGGAGCCGGTCTCGATCGGAATCGCCGGCGCGCGCGGGCTGGGCGAAGCCGCCGTGCTGATCAGCCTCAAGGATTCGGGCGAGGAATCAAAGCTCAAGCGCCAGGTCGCACAGGCTACCAAGATGCAGGCGGTGGGGCAGCTCGCGGGCGGCGTCGCGCATGATTTCAACAATATCCTGACCGCGATCATCGGGCATTGCGATTTGATGCTGATGCGCCATTCGCCTGGCGATAGCGACTATGACGACATTCAGCAGATACGCGCCAATTCGAACCGTGCCGCCTCGCTGACCCGCCAACTGCTCGCCTTCTCGCGCCAGCAGACGCTGCGCCCGCAATTGCTCCAGCTGCCCGACGTCATCTCCGAAGTCTCGAACCTGTTGAAGCGGCTGCTCGGCGAGACCGTGCGGCTCGAAGTCAAGCATGGCCGCAACCTGGGCCCGGTACGCGCCGACCCGGGCCAGCTCGAGCAGGTGGTGGTCAATCTCGCGGTCAATGCGCGCGACGCGATGCTTTCGCAGAATCCCAATGGCGGCGGCACGCTCACCATCGAGACGATGGCGGTGCCGGCCGCCGATGTGCGCCGGATGGACGACGACGTGCTGCCGGTCGGCGACTATACCGCGCTGCGCATCGCCGATACCGGCACCGGCATCCCGAGCGAGATCCTCGCCAAGATCTGGGAGCCGTTCTTCACCACCAAGGAAGTGGGCAAGGGCACCGGCCTGGGCCTTTCCACCGTCTATGGCATCATCAAGCAATCGGGCGGATTCATCTTCGCCGAGAACGTGCCCGGCGGCGGGGCGGAGTTCACCATCTACCTGCCGGTCCACGCCGCGACCGAGGCGCCGGTCGTCGCCAAGCTGCCCGGGCCCAAGGAGAAGCCCGCCGATACCTGGGGCACCGGCACGATCCTGGTGGTCGAGGACGAGGACATGGTCCGCGCCATCGCCGAGCGCGCGCTCGCCCGCCAGGGCTATACCGTGGTCACCGCGGACAATGGCGAGGCGGCGCTGGAGCTGATCGAGACGATCGACCGGCCCGACCTGCTCATCTCCGATGTGGTCATGCCGGTGATGGACGGCCCGACGATGGCGCGCCGGATCCGCGCCAAATATCCCGATCTGCCGATCCTGTTCATGTCGGGCTATGCCGAAGAACAGCTGCGCAAGTCGATTGATCTGGAGCAAGTCGCCTTCCTGCCGAAGCCCTTTTCGGTTCAGCAACTTGCCGAAGCCGCGCGCGATGTGCTTTCGCCCAAATAAATACTTGGCGTATCGTGATTTTCCTGCGATGGGAGCGGCCATGCCGGGGCCCCAGAAAATCCTGATCGTTGAAGACGAGCCGCTCATTGCGATGATGCTCGAGGACTTTCTCGATGCGCTCGATCGCCTCGTCGCCGGCACGGCGGACAGCGTCGCCTCGGCCCTCGAGCTGGTCGAGGCCGGCGGCATCGACGCGGCCATCATGGACGTGAACCTGCGCGGCGGCGAAACCAGCTGGCCGATCGCCGATGCGCTGGCTGCGCGGGGCATCCCCTTCGTGCTCGCCACCGGTGGGGCGGGGGACATGATCGCGGAAGCCTATCGCGACCGTCCCGTGCTCTCCAAGCCGTTCACGATGGACAGCGTCGAAAAGGTGCTCGACAGCCTCGTCGCGGCGGACTGAGCGCAGGCTTTCCCCTTCTTTCTTTGCCGCACCGTAGCGCGGACCTAGTCGATCAGGCGCACGGGGTCCCCGAGCCGGATCAGCCCCGGCCGCGCCGGCCCGGCATAGATGCCGTATCTGTTGCCGAAGTCCTGTGCGACGGTGCGCAGCACGCGTGGCGCCTTCGCACCGGTCTCCGGATCGATCGTCACGATCACGCAGCGCGCGATCGGATCGGCGCATTGCAGCACCGCGCCGTGTTCCTCGTCGCCGAACGCCAATCGCCGGCCCCGCCATTCGGCGGCGGGCACATCGCTCTCCACGATCACGTTGATCCGGAAGCGCATGATGTCGAGCGCGCCGCCATGCGCCGCCTCCAGCGCGGCATGGCCGGCGCTGGTCTGGATCGAGACCGGCATCGAATCATAGATGCCCCGCGCTACCTGGATCAATGCGGCGGGTTCGCCCGCGGCGGCTTCCAGCTGCGCCTTGAGCAGCGGATCGCGGAGCGGGACCGTCGTGCCGTCGGGCATCTCGACCGTCACCGCGCTGGTCTTGGGCCGTGCCGGGTCGTCGAAGCGAGCCCGGTGGAGGAGCATTGCCGGCACCTCGCGCGCGGTGAGCCAGGGAAAGCGCGTGCCGTTGGCCGCACGGACGAACGCATATTGCCGGTCGCCCTCGATTCCCTGCCAGTCGAGTTCCGCCACGTCGAGTCGTTCCCCGGCCATCGACTTGACTGGAAAGCGGTTGAGCGCACGGACATGGCCGACGATGCGGGTCATTCCGCCCGGCTAGCGGGCACGAGACGGAAGGGCAATCGCGGCCTTGCGGGGAGGTGGAACGATTATGGAACAAAAAATCCCGTTCCGCTCTTGTTCTTGGAGAACAAACGCGATACACGGCCTCCAACACAGGTTGAAGGCGCAAGCCAAACCTTCTAGCGACGGGGACTTCCAATGGCAGCTTCGCTCAAGGTGATTGACGGCAACATGGCGATTTCTTCGGACAAGCAGAAGGCGCTCGACGCCGCCCTCGCACAGATCGACCGCGCATTCGGCAAGGGGTCGGCGATGAAGCTCGGCTCCAAGGAGGCGATGCAGGTCGAGGCGATCTCGACCGGGTCGCTCGGGCTCGACATTGCGCTCGGCGTGGGCGGATTGCCCCGCGGCCGCGTGATCGAAGTCTATGGGCCGGAAAGCTCGGGCAAGACCACGCTGGCGCTGCACGTGATCGCCGAAGCGCAGAAGAATGGCGGCGTCGCGGCGTTCGTCGATGCGGAGCATGCGCTGGATCCGGTCTATGCCAAGAAGCTGGGCGTCAATATCGACGAACTGATCGTCTCGCAGCCCGATACCGGCGAGCAGGCGCTCGAAATCACCGATACGCTGGTCCGCTCGAACGCGATCGACGTGCTGGTGGTCGATTCGGTCGCCGCGCTGGTGCCGCGCGCCGAGATCGAGGGCGAGATGGGCGACAGCCATGTCGGGCTTCAGGCGCGGCTGATGTCGCAGTCGCTGCGCAAGCTGACCGGCTCGATCAGCCGCTCGCGCTGCATGGTGATCTTCATCAACCAGCTGCGCATGAAAATCGGCGTGATGTACGGCAATCCGGAGACCACGACGGGCGGCAATGCGCTGAAATTCTATGCCTCGGTCCGCCTCGACATCCGCCGCACCGGCCAGATCAAGGACCGCGAGGACATCATCGGCAACACCACGCGCGTGAAGGTGGTGAAGAACAAGGTGGCGCCCCCGTTCAAGCAGGTCGAGTTCGACATCATGTACGGCGAAGGCATCTCCAAGATCGGCGAGATCCTCGATCTCGGCGTCAAGGCGGGGCTGGTCGAGAAGTCGGGCGCCTGGTTCTCGTACGACAGCGTTCGCATCGGCCAGGGGCGCGAGAACGCCAAGAACTTCCTCAAGGAGAATGGCGAATTGCGCGAGCGCCTCGAGGCCGCGATCCGGGCGCGTACCGAAAAGGTTGCCGAAGGCCTGATGACCGGGCCCGACGCCGATGACGGCGACGACGACCTTTGATCCATACAGGCCGCGCCCGCGCGTGATGCGTGCGGCGGCGGTCACGGGCTGAGACCCATGGGAAGACCCGGCGCGTTGCCCCGCGCCGGGTCTTTCGCGTTCGGGCGGAGCGCGCGATTCCCTGCATGCGCGACCTTCGCCATTCCCCGCGCCTGCGGAGGGGCGCGGATATCCCGCGATGCCGGTTTCCCGATCCGTCGCGGGCGCTATAGTCGCCGGCGATGAAGGCGGTATTCGATCCCGATCGCGTGCTGGCTGGCGGCCTTGCCGCCATCCGCGACCAGTTCCACGTTCCGCACGCCTTTCCTCCGGACGTGATCGCCGCCGCCGAGGCCGCGGCGTCGCGCACGCCGGCAGGGCATGTCGATCGGACCGGGCTTCCCCTGGTCACGCTCGACCCGGCAAGCTCGACCGACCTTGACCAGGCCTTTGCGATCGAGGCCAGCGGCGGCGACCTGCTGTTGCGCTATGCGATCGCCGATGTCGCCTGGTTCGTCGACGATGACGACCCGATCGACCGCGAGGCGTGGCGGCGCGGCGCGACGCTGTACCTGCCCGATGGAAAGGCCGGGCTCTATCCGCCGGTGCTGAGCGAAGGAGCGGCCAGCCTGTTGCCCGACGGCCCGCGCCCGGCGGTGCTCTTCACGGTGCGGGTGGCGCCCGATGGCGAGGCCCGGCTGGAAGCGGCGGAACGGGCGCTGGTCAGGAGCCGCGCCAAACTCGCCTATGAGACAGCGGGCGATGCGGATCTACCCCCGCAATTCGCCGAACTTGCCCGCCGTATCGCCCTTGCCGAGGCCCGCCGCGGCGCTGCCAGGGTCGATCCGCCCGAGCAGGAAGTCGTGCGCCGCCCCGATGGCGGCTATGCGCTCGCCTTTCGCGCGCGCCATGCGTCGGAGGCCCGCAATGCGGCCTTGTCGCTCGCGACCAATCTGGCCATCGCCGAGTTGCTGCAGGCGCATCATACCGGCCTGTTCCGGGTGATGGCCGAGCCCGATGCGCCGGCCATATCGCGCCTGCGGAACACTGCGCGCGCGCTCGGCATCGCCTGGCCCGAGGCGCAATCGCTCGTCGCGTTCCGTACCGGCCTGGATCCGGCCGATCCGCACCAGGCGGCGCTGATGCTCGCGATCCGCCGGGCGGGGCAGGGCGCCAGCTATGCCCCGTGGCGCGCGGGAACGTCGCCATGGCACGCCGCCGTCGCGGCGCCCTATGTCCATGCCACCGCGCCGCTTCGGCGGCTGGCCGATCGCTATGTCATCCGCGCGGCGCTGGCGGTCATGGCGGGCCAGCCCGTGCCGCCGGTGGTCGGCCAGGCCTTCGAGCGGCTGCCCAAGGTGATGGGGCGTGCCGATGCGGTGAGCGGGCAGATCGATCGCGCGGTCGTCGACCTGGCCGAAGCGGTGATGCTCGCCGGGCGCGAGGGCGAGGAATTCGCGGCGATCGTTACCGACGTGGATGTGCGCGGCGCGCGGATGCAACTCGCCGACCTGCCCATAGTCACGCGGATCGACGCACCCGGCGCCGCGCCGGGGACGCCGCTGCGCGTGCGGCTGGTCGATGCCGACCCGGCGGATCGCGCCGTCCGTTTCGAAGCGATCGGAGCGGTGCCGTGACGACCATGCCCGCCGATCCCGGCGATGTGGCGGCGACCGAAGCGCAGCTCGAAGGCTTCATCGCGCGTTTCACCCCGGAGATCGCGAACCGTGTTCGCGCCGCGCGGGCGGTGTTGCGCGAACGGCTGCCGGGCGCGACCGAGCTGGTCTACGACAATTACAACGCGCTGGCGATCGGCTATGGTGCTGGCGGGAAGACCTCGGACGCAGTGTTCAGCCTTGCGGTCTACCCGCGCAACCTATTGCTCTATTTCCTCCCCGGTGTCGGATTGCCCGATCCCGAGGGGCTCCTCCAGGGCGAGGGGCGCCTGGGGCGCTATGTCTGCCTCAGGGAGGTGGCGCTGCTCGACGCGCCGGCGGTGATCGCGCTCATCGCGGCCGCGCTCGACCGGGCAAGGCGCCCCTTGCCTCCGGAGGGCGGGCGGACCATCGTCAAGTCGATATCGGCCCGGCAACGCCCGCGCCGCCCAGCCGGAGACGCCGCATGACGATCATCGTCCATCATCTCGAGAATTCCCGCTCGCAGCGCGTGCTCTGGCTGCTGGAGGAACTGGGGCTGCCCTATGAGGTCCGCCGCTATCGGCGCGACAAGGCGACGATGCTGGCGCCCCTCGAGCTTCGCCGCGTCCATCCGCTCGGCAAGTCGCCGGTGATCGAGCATGCGGGCAACATCGTCGCCGAGACGGGGGCGATCGTGGAGTATCTGGTCGAGCTGGCCGATGGCCGGCTCGGCATGCCCGGGCATCGCGAGGACGCGCTGCGCTATCGCCATTTCCTGCATTATGCCGAGGGGTCGCTGATGCCGCCGCTCTTCACCAAGCTGGTGCTCAGCCGCGTGCCGCTGCTCGGCAAGGTGGCGCAGAAGAAGTTCCAGCCGATGGTCGACGTCCATCTCGACTATGTCGAGGGCGAGCTGGCGGCGCGGCCCTGGTTCGCCGGCCCCGAATTCACCGCCGCCGACGTGATGATGAGCTTTCCGCTCGAAGCCGCGGTGAGCCGGGCCAATGCGACGGAAGGCCGCCCGCACATCGCGGCGTGGATCGAGAAAGTCCATGCCCGCCCGGCCTATAAGGCGGCCCTGGCCGCCGGCGGCCCCTATGCCTATGCCTGAACCTCTCCGCCCGGCCCGGCCCGGCAGCGCCCGGCCGGTGGCGGTCAGACCAGGGCGAAGCCGGTTGCGGCGTTGATGAAGTCCTTCACCGCGTCGACGATCGCGTTGATCGCATTCTGCACCAGCACCAGCGTCATGCTGGTCATCGCGACGATCACCGAAACGGCGGCGCGGATCTGCATGTCGAACAGGATCTCGGCGCCCCGCAATGTGTATTGCGCGTGGTTCTCGGCGATCGCCTCGACCTGGATGGCGATCTTCTTGAGCTCGGGGATGGCATAGCTCTCCATCTCTGCCCAGATGCCGCCCGCCAGCCCGCGCCCCGCGACGGTCATCCGGTCGACGAGTCCGTTCACGTCCACCTGCATCGCCTTCTCCTATCGGTTCACTTGCTTGGCGCGCTGCACGGCCATCGCCGCGCGCAGGGTGGCGCCCAGCCCGCCGTCGAGCAGCGGGCCGACGGCGGCGGCGGGAATGCCCAGCGCACCTTCCGCCTGATGGAAGGCGCGCAGATCGTGGAATTGCTGCTGGAGCAGCTGCATCAGCACCACGTCGCAATCGCCCTGGGGCGGGGTGCCGATCTTCCCGCCGACCGCGGGCGGCAGGTCCGCGGCCGCCAGCGCCCGGGCCATCGCCTGGGTGGAGGGGCAAGTGTCCAGCACCCGGTTCGCCTGCGCCCGGGCGACGAGCAGCGCCAACCGGCCTTCCATATTATCGTAGAAGTCGGTGTTCTGGGCATAGGCGCCGGCGGGCTGGCCGGCATTGGTCACCATCTTCGCGACGAAGCTGGTCGTGTCCTGCAGCACCGATCCGAGCTCGGTATCGGTCGCCGCATCATAGGGAGCGGCGAGCTGGACATGCGTGCAGCCGGCCAGCGCCACGGCGAGCATCAGCATCGCGGCAAGCCGCCGCAAATCCCGTCCGAACCGTGTCAAGGCGCGCATGAAAGTCTCCCCGGGGGGAGACTTTCATCTTCGCGCGGGAAAGTCCAACGGCGATGGTGCCGCCGCGGACCGGCGCTCAGTGGCGGCCATAGTCCTGGAAGCTCTCCGTCTCGGTCGCCGGCCCCTGGACCGGCGGGACGAGCGGCTCGATCGGTTGCGGCGCGTCGAGCTTGCCCTCCCAGCGCGCCACCACCACGCTGGCCACGGCATTGCCGATCACATTGGTCGCGGTGCGGCCCATGTCGAGGAAATGGTCGACCGCGAGGATCAGCAGCACGCCCGCCTCGGGGATGTTGAAATGGCTGAGCGTGCCGGTGATCACCACCAGGCTGGCGCGCGGCACGCCGGCAATGCCCTTGCTGGTGACCATCAGGATCAGCAGCATCTGGATCATCGTCATCCAGTCGAGATGGATACCATAGGCCTGGGCGATGAAGATGGACGCGAACGTCATGTACATCATCGAGCCGTCGAGATTGAACGAATAGCCGAGCGGCAGCACGAAGCTGGCGATGCGCGGCGGCACGCCGAACCGGTCGAGCGCGTCGAGCGTGCGCGGATAGGCCGCCTCGGACGAGGCGGTCGAGAAGCCGAGCAGGATCGGATCGCGCAGGTAGCGCAGCAGCGTGCGCGTGCGCGGGCCGACGATCAGGAAGCAGGCGCCGAGGAGCGTCGCCCAGAGCGCGAACAGGCCCAGATAGAAGCTGCCCATGAAGAAGGCGAGGTCGCCGACCACGCCGATGCCCTTGGTCGCCAGCGCCTTCGCCACTGCACAGAACACCGCGACCGGGGCGAAGAGCATCACATAGCCGGTGACGGTGAGCATCACCTGCACCAGCGCCTCGAGCCCGCGGACGAGCGGTGCGCCCTTCTCGCCGATGGCGGCGAGGCCGACGCCGAAGAACAGCGAGAAGATGACGAGCTGGAGGATGTCGTTGCTCGCCATCGCATCGATGCCGCTGGTCGGCACGATGTGGATGAAGAACTTGGCGAGATCGAAGCTCGAGCGATCGACGCCGCTCGATGCCGTGGCCGCGGGAATCGTCAGGTTGAGGCCGACGCCGGGCTGGAGCAGGTTGACGAAGATCAGGCCGAGCGTGAGCGAGACCAGGCTCGCGCAGACGAACCAGAAGAACGCCTTCAGGCCCACGCGCCCGATCGCGCCGCCGCCGCCCATATGGGCGATGCCCACCACCAGCGTGGAGACCACCAGCGGAGCGATGATCATCTTGATCAGGTGGAGGAACATCTGGGTCGGGATGTCGAGGCCGTAAGCCCAGTTCTCGATCGCCTTCGCCCCTTCCGGCGTGCCCGACAGCGAGATGTTGAGGGCATAGCCCAGCAGGCCGCCCAGCAGCAGCGCCGCCAAAATGAACCAGGTAAGTCGCTTGCCCAACGGAGGCCCCCCTAAAAATCCTTTGGCCGCAGGCAAAGGGGATTGCGCGCCCCGGGTCAAGCCCCGCGCGGCCAGCCGATATGCGCTGCCCTATGCACAGCGGGTATTGCGGCGGCGCGCGAAGGGGCCCTATCGCATGCATCGCTCTTTCCGGAGAATGACGATGCGCCTCGATCGCCGTGCCCTTGTCCGTGCCGCCGCCGCCGCGCCGCTGCTCGCCCTTCCCGGCGTGCTGCGCGCCGCCGAGCCGGACCTTTCGACGCTGCAGGACATCACCGGGGGCGCCGTGCCGATCGACAATGCGGAGCGCGCCGCGCGGCTCGCCCGGGCGCAGGCGCTGATGCGGGCGAACGGCATCGGCGCGGTGCTGATCGAGGGCGGATCGTCGCTGGCCTATTTCACCGGCCTGCGCTGGGGCCGCAGCGAGCGGCTGACCGCGGTGGTGCTGCCGGCCGAGGGCGCGCCGTGCATCGTGACGCCCTTCTTCGAGGAAGCGCGCACCCGCGAGGGACTGGCGATTCCCGCCGAGGTCCGCGTGTGGAACGAGGACGAGGATCCGTTGAAGACGGTCGCCGGCTTCCTCAAGGACCGCAAGCTCGCGCGGCTGCCGGTCGGCATCGAGGAGACGGTGCGCTATTTCGCGGTCGACGGCCTGCAGCGGGCCGGGCTGAAGGTGGTCTCGGCGAACCCGGTGGTGCGCGGCTGCCGGATGATCAAGACGCCGGCCGAGATCGCGCTGATGCAGCTCGCCACCGATGTGACGATCGCCGCCTATCGCTGGGTCCATCCGCGCGTCGAGAAGGGGATGAGCCAGCGCGACGTCTCCGCGTTGATGGACGCGGCGACGCGCAAGCTGGGCGGCAGCCCCGAGTTCAGCATGGTGCTGGTGGGGGAGGGCGCCGCCTATCCGCATGGCACCAAGGTGCCTTCGCCGGTGGCCGAGGGCCGGATCGTGCTGATGGATTGCGGCTGCACCGTGCAAGGCTATCAGAGCGACGTGTCGCGCACCTGGGTGCATGGCGCGGCGACGGCGGAGCAGCGCAAGGTGTGGGACCAGGTGGCGCAGGGCCAGCGAACCGCCTTTGCCGCGGCGAAGCTGGGTGCGACCGCCGGCAGCGTCGACGATGCGGTGCGCCGCTATTATGCCTCGCTCGGCTGGGGTCCGGACTACAAGCTGCCCGGCCTCTCGCATCGCACCGGGCATGGGATCGGGCTCGACGGGCACGAGCCGGTCAACCTGGTGCGCGGCGAGGCGACGAAGCTGGCACCGGGCATGTGCTTCTCCAACGAACCGGGCATCTACATTCCCGGCAGCTTCGGCGTGCGGCTCGAAGATTGCTTCCACATGACCGATGGCGGGCCGAAATGGTTCAGCGAGCCGCCCCGGTCGATCGACGCGCCGATGGGGTGAAATGGCCGGGCGGGCCGAGGGATTCCAACTTCCTTCGTCTTCACCCCGGCCTTTCGCGGGGATGGCGAAGAGGAGGCTCGCCTCAAGGGGGAGGATCGCCGCCAAGTTCAGGCTGACGGTTGGAGGATAATGGCGTCCGCGCCACAGTTGCGGGACCTTTCACCCTGATCGAAGTGTTTCGCTTGAGGAAACATCGCGTCGCAACTAAGTCGCGCCTATGACGTCCACCAACGATATCCGCCGTTCCTTCCTCGACTATTTCGAGGGCCAGGGTCATGCCCGCGTTCCCAGCGCTCCGCTGGTGCCGCACAACGATCCGACCCTGATGTTCGTGAACGCGGGCATGGTGCCGTTCAAGAACGTGTTCACGGGGCTGGAGAGCCGCCCCTATTCGACTGCGACCAGCTCGCAGAAATGCGTCCGCGCCGGCGGCAAGCACAACGACCTGGACAATGTCGGCTATACCGCGCGCCACCATACTTTCTTTGAAATGCTGGGGAATTTCTCCTTCGGCGACTATTTCAAGGAACAGGCGATCACCCATGCCTGGACGCTGCTCACCAAGGTGTGGGGCATTCCGGCGGAACGGCTGACCGCGACCGTCTATCACACGGACGACCAGGCCTTCGAGCTGTGGCGCAAGATCGCCGGGCTGCCCGAGGCGCGGATCATCCGCATCCCGACCAAGGACAATTTCTGGGCGATGGGCTCGGACGGCCCGTGCGGGCCCTGCTCGGAGATATTCTACGATCATGGCGAGCACATCTGGGGCGGTCCTCCGGGATCGCCGGAAGAGGATGGCGACCGCTTCGTCGAGATCTGGAACCTCGTCTTCATGCAGTTCGTGCAGGAGAATGACGAGATCATCGGCGACCTGCCGCGCCCCTCGATCGACACGGGCATGGGCCTGGAGCGCGTCGCCGCGGTGCTGCAGGGCGTCCACGACAATTACGATACCGACACGTTCAAGGCACTGATTGCCGAATCGGGCGCGCTGACCGGCGCTTCGACCAGCGGCGAGAACCAGGCGAGCCACCGGGTGATCGCCGATCACCTGCGCTCCTCGGGCTTCCTGGTGGCGGACGGCGTGCTGCCGGCCAATGAAGGCCGCGGCTATGTGCTCCGCCGCATCATGCGCCGCGCGATGCGCCACGCGCACCTGCTCGGCGCCAAGGATCCGCTGATGTACCGCATGGTGCCGGCGCTGGTTGCCGAGATGGGCGCCGCCTATCCCGAGCTGGTCCGCGCCCAGCCGCTGATCGAGGCGACCTTGCTCCAGGAAGAGACGCGCTTCCGCCAGACGCTCGCCAACGGCCTGCGTCTGCTCGATGAGGCGACGACCGGCATGAACGAAGGCGGCGTGCTGCCCGGCGAGACCGCGTTCAAGCTCTACGACACGTTCGGCTTCCCCTATGACCTGACCGAGGACGCGCTGCGCGGCCAGGGCATGACGGTCGATCGTGCCGGCTTCGATGCGGCCATGAAGCGCCAGAAGGATGCCGCGCGTGCCGCGTGGAAGGGTTCGGGCGAGAAGGCTTCGGAAGAGCTGTGGTACGACCTGGCCGACGAGCTGGGCGGCACCGAATTCACCGGCTATGCCGGCACCCAGGGCGAAGGCCAGGTACTGGCGATCGTCAAGGACGGCGCGAAGGTGGAGAAGGCCGGCGCCGGCGACATGGTGACCATCCTCACCAACCAGACGCCCTTCTATGCCGAGAGCGGCGGCCAGATGGGCGATGCCGGCGTGATCTGGAACGACAAGGCGAGCGCGGCGGTGGACGACACGTCCAAGCCGCTCGGGCGCCTGCATGCGCATCATGCCAAGATCGAGAAGGGCGAGATCGCGGTGGGCGATGCCGTGCACCTGACGGTCGACGCCGATCGCCGCGACCGCGTGCGCGCCAACCATTCGGCGACGCACCTGCTGCACGCGGCGCTGCGCAAGCGGCTCGGCGGGCATGTGACGCAGAAGGGCAGCCTGGTCGCGCCGGACCGGCTGCGTTTCGACTTCTCGCATCCCTCGGCACTGACCACCGACGAGCTCGCGGACATCGAGGCCGATGTGAACGCGCAGATCCGCCATAACGGCGCGGTCGAGACCCGGCTGATGACGCCGGACGACGCGATCGCCGCCGGCGCGATGGCGCTGTTCGGCGAGAAATATGGTGACGAAGTCCGTGTGCTCTCGATGGGGCTGGGCGATGATGCGTCCTATTCGGTCGAACTGTGCGGCGGCACCCACGTCAATGCCACCGGCGACATCGCGATCTTCAAGATCGTCTCGGAGAGCGCGGTCTCCTCGGGCGTGCGCCGCATCGAGGCGCTGACCGGCGAGGGCGCGCGGCTATGGCTGAATGCGCGCGACGAACGGCTGCGCGAGACTGCGGCGACGCTCAAGGCCAGCCCCGACGAAGTGCCGGCGCGCGTGGCGGCGCTGGTCGAGGAGCGGCGCAAGCTCGAGCGCGAGCTGGCCGAGGCGAAGAAGGCGCTGGCGCTGGGCGGTGGCGCGAGCAGCGGCGACGGTGTGCAGCCGGCCGGCGCCGGCACCAGTGTCGAGACGGTCGCAGGCGTGCCGTTCTGGGGGCAGGTGATCCAGGGGCTGGAGCCCAAGGCATTGCGCGGATTGGTGGACGACCAGAAGAAGCGCCTGGGATCGGCCGTGGTCGCGCTGGTGGCGGTTACCGAAGGCAAGGCCACGGTCGCAGTCGGCGTCACCGACGATCTCGCTTCGCAGGTTGGCGCGGTCGACCTGGTCAAGGTTGCCGTGGCGGTGCTGGGCGGGCAGGGCGGCGGCGGCCGGCCCGACATGGCCCAGGGCGGCGGCCCGGACGGCGACAAGGGCGCGGCCGCGCTCGACGCAGTCAAGGCCGCACTGGCCGAGGCGACCGCGGCGGCCTGAACCGCCGCGGGGTGCCGGTCACATGCCCGGCGCCCAGCCATCCTCGGGCGAGACCCACAGGGCACGCTGGTTCATATCGGCGCGGACAAGCCCGTCGATCGTGATGTCGGATACGATCCCGTCGCCATCGACCTTGTCGCGATAGCAGCGCTTCTTGCCGGCAAGGGGCTGGAGCGCGAGCATCAGTCGCTCGCGGACCGAAGTCTCCACCGCCGGCGCGAGCGGTGCGCCGTCCTTGCTGAGCCTGCCGGACGCGAAGTCGACCGGCCGGACGGTCGAGCAGACGGCGCCGTCCTCGACCCGGCCCGAGGTTTGATATTCGATCAGGATGGTCGGCTCGGTGGAGACGACGCCAGTGACCACCGCTTCGAAGCGGTCGTCCTCGTGCACCGTGTAGCGGACCATGGTGGCGCAGGTGCGGGCGTGCGTGTCCGGGCCGATGCAGCGGATCTTTCCGGCGCGGGCCGGGGCGAGGGCGTCGGAGCCGGGCATCGGTGCGACGGCGGCGAGCAGGAGGAGAGGCGCGATCATCGTCACATTCCCAGGCCGTAGCCGTCCTTCTCGCTCACCCAGACGAACTTCTGGCTGAGATCGGCGCGGACGGCGCCATCGATGCTGAGCTCGTTGAGCAGCAGGCCGTCCTCGGCGGGCTTGATTGCGGAGCAGCTGGCCTTGCCGTCGAGCGCGGCGACGACGGCGGCGAGCTGGCTCTTCACCGCGGTCGCGGTTGCCGCGTCGGCCGGCGCGCCGTTCACCAGCACCGTTCCCGCCTGGAAATCGGCGAGTTTCACCGTCTCGCAGAACTTGCCGTCCGTCACCGTGCCGCGGGTGTGCAGTTCCATCGTGATCAGCGGCGTGGGGGCAAGGAACAGGCGGGTGGTCGCTTCATAGCTGCTGCCGGCGATCTTGTAGCTGGTGGTGCCGAGGCACGTCTTCTTCTCCCGGTTGGGCAGGACGCACTGATACTGGCCGGCGCGCGCGGGCGCGGCGGGATCGGCGGTCTGGCCGGCAGCGGCATGGGCCAGAAGCAGCAGGCTGAGGAACATCGTCGAGACTCTCCGAGCGGGAACAGGTCCCTGAAATGCGCTGCGCCGGCGCGGGCGGCAAGCGCAATTCGGCTCAGGCCGGCGTGTCCGCTTCCTCGCCGCCGCCCCTGTCGATGCGCACCCGGCGGAAGCGCGGCTCGCGATCCATGCCGGCGACTTCCTTGATCTTCTTGCGCATCTCGTCCCGTTTCTCGTGGATCGAGGCGATCACCGGTCCCACGGCAAGGCCGAGATCGACGAGCACCACTTCGGAAAGCTGGAGCGAGCTCTCCAGCGCCTCGGGCACCGCTTCGCTCGCACCGGCGCGATAGAGCTCGGCGGCGTGGCCGGAATCGCGGGCGCGGGCGATGATCGGCAGGTTGGGCACCCAGCCGCGCACCCGCTTGGCGAGGCGCACGGTGAGCACCGGATCGTCCATGGTGAGCACCAGTGCCTTGGCATGGCCGAGATTGAGCTTGTCGACCAGTTCGGAGCGGGTGACGTCGCCGAACAGCACGTTATAGCCGCCGCGCCGGGCCGCGTTGACATTGTCGATATCGGCATCGACGCCGATATAGGGCAGGTTATGGCGGCGCAGCATGTCCGCCACCGTGCGGCCGACCCGGCCGAAGCCGATGATGACGGTGCCGTTCTGCACCTGCTCGAGCGCGGGATCGGAGGCTTCCTCCATCTTCGAGCGCTCGATGAACTGGGCGACCGCGCTGCCCGCCTTGGCGAGCAGCGGCGTGGCGGTGAGGCCGATCGCGGTGACCGTGGTCCAGAAGGCGGCGGTGCTCGGGCTGATCAGCCCCGCCGCGCCGGCCACGCCGAGCACGATCAGCGTCGTCTCGGAAGGGCTGGCCATCAGCACGCCGGCCTCCGCCGCGGTGCCGGCGCGCGCGCCCGAGAGGCGGAGCAGGCCGGTCGTCACCGCGGCCTTGACCAGCATCACCAGCAGCGAGGCGCCGAGCAGTGGCGCCCAGTTGTGGACGATGAAGTCGAGGTCGAGCCGCATGCCCACGGTGATCAGGAACACGCCGAGCGCCAGGCCCTTGAACGGCGCGGTGATCGCTTCGACTTCGCCGTGATATTCGGTCTCGGCGATCAGCAGGCCGGCGATCAGCGCGCCGACGATCGGCGAGAGGCCGGCGGCACTGGTGGCCAGGCTGGCGACGATCACCACGAGCAGGCTGGCGGCGAGGAACAGCTCCGGGCTCTTGGTGCGCGCCGCCTGGGCGAACATGCGCGGCAGCAGCATGCGCCCGCCGACGAACAGGACGGCGACCGTGGCCAGGCCGAAGCCGAGCGTCACGCCGAGCTTGATCCAGCCGGCCTCGCCGCCCGCGGCGGGAGCGAGCGCGCCGAGCAGGAAGATGATCGGGACGAGCGCGAGATCCTCGAACAACAGCATCGCAAAGGCGGAGCGACCGACCGCGCTGGTGGTGCCGGCGATGGGCAGCACGATCGCGGTGGAGGACAGTGCCAATGCCAGGCCGAGCCCGATCGCACCGCCGGTGCTGAGGCCGGTGAGATAGAGGACGGCGGCGAGGATCAGCCCGGCGCCGAGCAGCTCGGTTGCGCCGACGCCGAAGACCAGGGTGCGCATCGACCATAGCCGCTTGAACGACAATTCCAGGCCGATCGAGAACAGCAGCAGGATGATCCCGAACTCGGCGAACGGCTCGATCGCATGCGCGTCCGAAATGGTGATGTGATAGAGCCAGGGATTGGTCGGCACCAGGCTGCCCAGGCCGAACGGGCCGACCAGCGCGCCGACCAGGATGAACCCGATCACCGGGCTGATCCGGACGCGGGCGAAGGCCGGGATCACCAGCCCGGCGGCGCCGAGGATCACCAGCGCGTCGCTGAGGCCGTGATTGCCGAGGTTCAGCATGCGGCGGCGGCGCGGTCGGCGAATTCGAAGCGGTGCGGGAACGTCGGAATACAGGATCGAAATTGGATTCTGGCCATGTACGGAAGCGCAGCATGGGAACCCCCGCATTGCAACCCCGCGTCCCCGATTTTTCCGCCCGATATCGGATCAGAGCTCCAGTCGCATCGAGACGCGCGCTGTTCGGGGCTGGCCCGGAAAGATCCATACCGGACTGTAGGAGCTGTGCGCGTAGCGGGCATCGAACAGGTTATCGATTTCGGCGCGCAGGTTGATCGCGGAGGACAGGGCGTATTCCGCCGCGGCCTTGGCCTTCACATAGGCGGGCAGGACCAGGCCGCTGCCATCGATCCCGCCGGCCCGGTCGCCGACATAGCTGAGCCCGGCACTGAACGACGGGCCGCGTCCGGCGGCGTCGCGGAAGCGGCCGAGCACGAACAGCGTGCCGGCATGCTCGGGCACGTTGAGCACGCGATCGGTTGCGAAGCTGCTGTCGTCGGTTCGCGCCCGGGTCCAGGCATAGTTGGCGACGACCTGCCAGCGCCCCGCGAGCTTGATCGCGGCGTCCATCTCGATTCCCCGGCTCTTCAGGCTGCCGATCGGAGCCAGATAGTTCGAATCGATCGGATCGTTGGTCAGGATGCCCTGCTTGCGGATGTTGAACCAGGTGAGCGCGACATCGATCCCCGTCCAGGCGCCGGTAATTCCCAGCTCATGGCCCTTGCCGCGCTCGGGCGCGAAGCCCCGGCCGAAGCGATCGGTGCCGGAGTTGAGGAGGAAGCTCTCGCCCCAATTGGCGTGCAGTGCGATGGCCTGGTTCACGCGGTAGCGCGCGCCCAGGCGGAAATGGACCGGCTCGCCCGTCGTGCGCCCGGTCGCGCCGGTGCGGTTGTTGCGGATCTGCTGGCGATAGGCATCGAAACGGATGCCGCCGCCAAGGGTCAGGCGGCTGCCGAGTTCCCACATGTCCTGGAGATAGAGCGTGCCGGACCAGCGTCTCTCGCGATTGTCGGTGAACGGCAGCAATTCCGGCTGCACGCCGCCATGGACGGGTGCGAAGACATCGATCGCATAGGGCATGGCCGCGCTCGGATTGCGGCGCATCCAGCGTTCGGCATAGTCGAGCAGATAGCCCTTCGCGCCTAGGCTCAGCCGGTGGGTGCCGATCTGCCCGGCGAGTTCGATACGGGCGGAAAGATCGTCGACGACGAAGTCGCGCGAGCGGCGCTGGCGCCACAGCGTGCGTCCGTTCACCAGCCGCGATTGATCGGAGGAGAAGCCCCTGAGCGATCCGGTGCGCCAGGCAAGGCCGCCGTTCAACACCCATTCGCCCCCCAGCTTTGCCAGGGCAGTCACCTGATGGCGGTTGTTGCGGAAACGCGTCATGCCATCCGACGGCTCGCCGTAATAGGCGTGGCGCGGTGCGGCATTGGCGTCGCCTGCGATTGCCGGCACGCCGCGATCGAATGGCGCATCGAACCGAGTGATCTCGCCGATATAGGTGAGCCGCACTCCCTCGATCGGGCGCCAGGTCAGGGACGGCGACACCACGCGGCGCTTCAGCGTGACGAAATCGCGCCAGCCGTCGCTGTCCTCGCCGGCGACCACCATGCGTCCGGCGAGCTTGGTAGAGACCGGCACCGTGGCATCGAGCTCGATCCGGCGGGTGCCGAACGCGCCGAAGGTGAGGGTGGCGCTGGCTGCCGGCGCGAAGCCGGGCGTCTTCGTGACGATATTGACCCGGCCGCCGGGGTCCACGTCTCCGAACAACGCGCCTGCGGGGCCCTTGAGCAACTCGATACGTTCCGCGGTGGCCGGATCGCGGGGTGGGGCCATGCCGCGATTGGCAAGGAAGCCGTCGACATAATATTCGGCGCCGCCATCGGGCGTGCCGAGAAAGCCGCGGATCGCGAAATTGTCGAGCATGCCGCCACGATTGTTCTGGCTGCTGACACCGCTGATCAGTTCGAGCGCATCGCCGAGGCGATGGACGCCGGCGGCAGTGAGCAGGTCGCGTTCCACCGAGCGGCTCGACTGGGACATCTTCTCGGTGACGGGACCTGAAGAGAGCGTGCGGTCGCCGCGCGCGCCGCGCGTGCCGAGCACGACGATTTCCTGCTCCTCGGCACTCTCCTCGTCGGTGGGATCGGCCGAAGCGGGAAGGGCGCAGAGCAACAGCGGCGACAGCAGGGCCATCGCGGGCGATCGATTCAGCAAGGCTTGCCTTTCAGGATATGATGTAACATTTCTCGTCGCGAAAGGAGCCGATATTGTCAACCCTGCCCATCGCCGCCGTGCCGGTGCCCCGTTCCGATGCCGAGGCAATGCCGGGGGCTGCCCGCGCACCGCGCATCGCCTCGATCGATGCCCTGCGCGGCCTGGTGATCCTGTTGATGCTTGTCGATCACACCCGTGAATTCTTCTATCTGCACGCCCAGATCGGCGACCCAATGGATCTGGCGACGACGCCGCCGGCGCTGTTCTTCACGCGGCTGGCGGCGCATCTCTGCGCGCCGGTCTTCGTTGCGCTCACCGGCATTGCGGCCTGGCTCTATGCGAACCCGCGTGGCGGCGCGCCCGCCGCGGCGGCCTTCCTCGCCAAGCGCGGGTTGTTCCTGATCGCGCTCGAATGGACCGCGGTGAATTTCGCCTGGACCTTCGACCCGACGCCGGACAGGATATTCCTGCAGGTGATCTGGGCGATCGGCCTGTCGATGCTCGCACTCGCCGCGCTCGTCCGCCTGCCGCGGCTGGCGATCGCGGGGGTGGGGGCGGCGATCGTGCTGGGGCATAATCTGCTCGATTCGATCGCCTTCGCGCCGGGGACGGCGGCGCATGCGCTATGGGCGGTACTCCATGAGCGCGGCCTGATCGATCTGCCCTGGGGTGCCCAGGCGCGCACGTCCTACCCCGTGCTGCCCTGGATCGGCGTGATCGCGCTTGGCTATGCGGCAGGGCCCTGGTTCGAGCGGGCGGTGGAAGCCGGATGGCGGCAGCGCAGGCTCCTGGTGGCGGGAGCGGCGATGCTGGGCGGCTTCGCGCTGCTGCGCGCGATCAACGGCTATGGCGAGCCGGCGCCATGGCGAGCGACGCCCAGCGCACTCGATACGATGATGTCATTCGTCAATCTGACCAAATATCCCCCCTCCGCCGATTTCCTGCTGCTGACGCTGGGGCTGGGTGCCTGGATATTGATGGCGATCGAGAAACTGCCGGCGCGCCCGGTCGCGCTGCTTGCGGTATATGGTTCGGCGCCCTTGTTCTTCTATCTGCTCCACCTCTATCTGCTGCACGCGGCCAACCGGATCTGGGGCGCGGCCACAGGCGTGGAGGGGCTGGTCAGCCTGCCGGATGTCGGCAGCCTGTGGCTGATGGCGGCGCTGGTCGCGCTGCCCTGCTGGTTCGCCTGTCGTCGCTTCGCCGCCGTCAAGCGCGCAAGCGGGGCGTGGTGGATGCGCTACCTCTAGAACGAGACGTCCCGGCCAGGCGGGGCCTGACCGGGACGCGATCGTTCAGGAATGGCCGGGGCCTCAGCCCCAGGCGGCCATCTTGGCTTCGAGGTTCTCGCGGATCGCCTCGAAGAACTGCTCGGTGGTCATCCAGGGCTGGTCCGGGCCGATCAGGATGGCGAGGTCCTTGGTCATCTTGCCGCTCTCGACGGTCTCGATGCAGACCTGCTCGAGCGTCTCGGCGAACTTGGTGACGTCCGGCGTGTTGTCGAACTTGCCGCGGAACGACAGGCCCTGGGTCCAGGCGAAGATCGAGGCGATCGGGTTGGTCGAAGTCGCCTTGCCCTGCTGGTGCATGCGATAATGGCGGGTGACGGTGCCGTGCGCCGCCTCGGCCTCGATCGTCTTGCCGTCCGGCGACATCAGCACCGAGGTCATCAGGCCGAGCGAGCCGAAGCCCTGGGCCACCGTGTCCGACTGGACGTCGCCGTCATAATTCTTGCAGGCCCAGACGAACTTGCCCGACCACTTGAGCGCCGAGGCGACCATGTCGTCGATCAGGCGGTGCTCGTAGACGATGCCGGCATCCTTGAACTTCTGCGCGAACTCGGCGTCGAAGGTCTCCTGGAACAGGTCCTTGAAGCGGCCGTCATAGGCCTTGAGGATCGTGTTCTTGGTCGACAGGTACAGCGGCCAGCCGCGGTCGAGCGCATAGTTCATGCTCGCCTTGGCGAAGTCGCGGATCGACTCGTCGAGATTGTACATGCCCATGGCGACGCCGGCGGCGGGGAAGTCGAACACCTCATATTCGAGCTCGTCGCCGTTGGTGCCGACCCACTTCATGGTGAGCTTGCCGGCGCCGGGGACGCGGAAATCGGTCGCGCGATACTGGTCGCCAAAGGCGTGGCGGCCGACGACGATCGGGTCGGTCCAGCCCGGGACGAGCCTGGGGACGTTTCTGATCACGATCGGCTCGCGGAACACGACGCCACCCAGGATATTGCGGATCGTGCCGTTCGGCGACTTCCACATCTTCTTGAGGCTGAATTCCTCGACGCGGGCCTCGTCCGGGGTGATCGTGGCGCACTTCACGCCGACGCCGTACTGCTGGATCGCCTTGGCGGAATCGATGGTGACCTGGTCGTCGGTCGCGTCGCGATTCTCGATCGAGAGGTCGTAATATTTCAGCTCGACATCGAGATAGGGGAGGATCAGGCGCTCGCGGATCCACTGCCAGATGATCCGCGTCATTTCGTCGCCGTCGATCTCCACGACGGGCGTTGCAACCTTGATCTTCGCCATTGCTCGCTGTTCCTTATGAGGGGTTTGGCGAGCGTCTAGGAGCATGGAGCGGGGGGATCAAGCGCCCCGCTCCCGGTGTCAGTCGTTCCAGGCCCACCAGAGCTGCGCGGGCGGGATGTTGATCCACTCCATCGCATGGTCGATGTGCGACCAGTGCGGGGTGAGGAAGTTCTTCACCCGCGGGTTGTACTGATAGACCAGGAAGGCGCCGCCCTTGCGGATCACTTCGCGGGTGGCCTTGGCGATCGCGTCGCCCACGCCCGGCGGCAGGGTGGAGAAGGGCAGGCCCGAGGCGATATAGTCGGCATGTTCGAAGCCGTGGTCGGCGATGATCTGCTTCACGTCGGCCGCCGAGCCCTGCACCGCGATCAGGCGCGGATCCGTGATGCTCTGCTTCAGGTAGCGGATGAAATCCGGGTTGGTGTCGATCACGATCAGCTTGGCGTCCGGCGCGAGCCGCTCGAGGATCGGCCGGGTGAAGGTGCCGACGCCGGGGCCATATTCGACGAAGAGCTTGGTGTTCCCCCAGTCGACCGGGGCCAGCATCTTGTTGATCGTGAAGCGCGACGAGGGTGCGACGGCGCCGACCATCACCGGGCGCTTCAGGAAGCCGCGGAAGAACATGCCCCAGGGCGACGGCGTGCCGGGCGCACGGCGGCTACGGGTACGGGCCTTGGCGGCGGTGGAAGCGGGCATGAGCGACCTTATTACAATTCGGGGACAGTCGCGGCATTTGGGCAATTCGAACGAACATGCAAGCGGCACGGTTGCATTTCGCCGCATCCGGGCGGCTGGGCTGTGGGTAAATTCCGCGGCGCTCAGGCGAATTCGACGCGCATCGGCAGGCCGCCGTCCGGCCGGATACTGGTGCCGGCGATCGGGAAGGGCGCCGACAATGGCGTGAAACGCGCGGCGCGGACGAGCGTGGCGAGCGCGACCACCAGCTCGGTCATCGCAAAGGCGGCGCCCAGGCAGACGCGCGGGCCAGCGCCGAAGGGCATGTAGAGATGCCGGTCGGGCACGGGCATGCCAGGGCCGAAGCGATCGGGATCGAAGGCGTCGGGATCGCGCCAATGGCCGCGGTGGCGGTGGAGCGCATAGACGGGAATCAGGATGCGCGTTCCGGCGCGGATCCGGCGGCCGTCGACCTGGGTATCGCGCGTGCAGACGCGAGTGAGCTGATAGCCGGGGGGATAGAGGCGAAGGGTTTCCTGGATCACCTGGCGCGTGAAGGCGAGGCCTTCGAGATGGCAGGGTTCGACGGGGCCGCCGCCGGTGACCGTCTCGACTTCGGCGCGCAGGCGCCTGGCCGTGGGCGCGTGCGCGGCGGCGAGCCAGAGCGCCCAGCCCAATGTGACGGCGCTGGTCTCGTGGCCGGCGAGGATGAAGCCGAGCAGATTGTCGCGCAGCAGCCCGTCGTCCATCGGGCGACCGGTCTCCGGATCGGTCGCATCGAGCAGCAGGTCGACCAGGTCGCCGCGCGGCGCGGCGGCGCGGCGGCGGGCGATCATCCGATCGACATCGGCGCGGAGCAACGCGGCTTCGGGCGCGGGCTTGTTCACCTTGCCGCGATGGGCCCGGTCCGGGAGAAGGAGATAGCTGAGCCGCCGATATTCGAGCTGGTTGAGAAAGGCGCCGACGCGCGCCTCCGTCTCGGTTCGCTCGAAATCCTCGCCGCCCGAAAGGACGGTATCGAGGATTATGTCGAAGGCGATCCGGCCGGTTTCGGCAGCGATGTCGAGCGGCTGGGCGGCGGAGCGCCAGCGTGCGAGGGCGGCTTCGGCGGCGGTGCGCATGCGCGGGGCGAGCGCGGCCATCTGCGCGGCGCGGAATGCGGGTGCCGCGGCACGGCGCTGCCAGCGCCACTCGGCGCCCTCCGCGGCGACCAGCCCCTCACCCCAGGCGGGGTGCATCACCCGGCGCCACAGATCGCCGTGGCGGAAATCCTCGGCATGTTCGACCATCGCGGCGCGGATCGCGGCGGGATCGGTGAGGAACACGGGCGCGCCGGGAAAGGGCGGGCGCCAGCTCGTCCCTTCGAACAGCGCGCGCGGCCAGGCCGCGATCGGATTGCGCATGGCGGCGGACAGGATCCGCCAGGGCAGGATGCTCGCGAACGGTTCGGGACGGGGCGGATGGAGCAAGGCGGCGCTGTCGCCCCCGGTTTCGGCAAAGCCCCGAATCGCGCCGCCCGTCAGCATCGCAGTCCCCCCGATGACGATGCCGCATTCCCTACGCCCCAAGGCCGTGGCGGGAAAGAGGCGCTGGCCCGCGTTGTGTTGGCCGCGACACGGGGCTAGAGGCTTCCAATGGCATCCATGGACAAGCCCCCGCTGGGGACCTCGACGGTGAAGTGGCGTTTCCCGGACATTCACCCCGAGGGGCGCAAATATGTGGCTATCGCTGCCGCGATTGCCCTGGCGAGCCTGTTCATCTTCGACTTCATCACCTGGCCGCTGGTGTTCCTGGCCTTCGGCGTCGCGGCGTTCTTCCGCGATCCCATCCGCGTGACGCCGCAGGGAGAGGGGATGCTGGTGGCGCCCGCCGATGGACTGGTGACGATGATCCAGCCGGTGGAGCTGCCCCCCGAACTGCGCGGCCCCCAGGCGCTGGGCGACGCGCCGATGGTGCGCGTCTCGATCTTCATGAGCGTGTTCGACGTCCATGTGAACCGCACGCCGATCACCGGCACGATCCGGCACGTGATCTATATCTCGGGCCGTTTCCTCAACGCCGATCTGGACAAGGCGAGCGAGGAGAATGAGCGACAGCACTTCATCGTCGAGGACAAGCACGGCCTGCGCATCGGCTTCACCCAGATCGCCGGCCTGGTCGCGCGGCGGATCGTGAGCTTCACCAAGCCGGGGGACATGGTGGTCGCCGGCCAGCGCGTCGGCCTGATCCGCTTCGGCAGCCGTGTCGACGTGTTCCTGCCCGCCGACTATGTCGCGCAGGTCACGCTTGGCCAGCGGACGATCGCGGGCGAGACGATCATCGCCAGGAAGGGAGCCGCCGCCGTCAGCGGCATCTCGCAGTGAGCGACCGGCGCGAAGCGCGCGTGCTGCGGCCGCGCCGAATGCGGCGCATGCGGCGGATGCGCCCGGTGCGCGGGATACCGCTGCGCGCCATCGCGCCCAACGCCATCACCGCGCTCGCATTGTGCTCAGGCCTGACCGCGATACGGTTCGCGATCGACGGGAAATGGGAATTGGCGGTCCTGATGGTGCTCATCGCCGGGCTGCTCGACGGCGTGGACGGCAAGATCGCCCGGATGGTGCGCGGCGAAAGCCGGTTCGGCGCCGAACTGGACAGCCTGTCGGATGCGATCTCGTTCGGCGTGGCGCCGGCGCTGATCCTGTACCTGTGGTCGCTGCAGGCACTCGGCCGGTTCGGCTGGATGATCGCGCTGATCCATGCGCTGTTCTGCGCGCTCCGCCTCGCCCGGTTCAACGCCCAGATCGATGCCGAGGACCAGCCGCACAAGTCCGCCGGCTTCCTCACCGGCGTACCCGCGCCCGCCGCCGCCGTCCTCGCGTTGCTGCCGCTCTATCTGTGGCTGTTCACCGACGAGCCGCACCTGCGCTCGCCGATCGTGGTCGCGCCGTGGAGCGCGTTCGTCGCGGTGCTGATGATCTCGAGCGTCGCTACCTTCGCGCCGCACGTCCGGCTGAAGCAGCGCATCCGCTTCGAAGCGATCGCCGTGCTGGTGGTGCTGGTCGCGGCGCTGGTGGCCGCGCCCTGGCCGACGCTGGCTGCGATCGCGATCCTGTACCTCGTGTCGATCCCGTTCAGCGTGCGCAGCTATCGCCGGATCAGGCAGCTGCGCGCAGCGGGAACGCCGCGGGGCGGCGCGCCGGAGCCGGGTAGCGAAGGGTAACGCGGGCCTGCGCCGGCCCGGGCAGCGGCCGGGCGATATTCCGGCCCGTCAGTTCACGGATACGCGGAAGCGCGGCGGCGACCGACGAGAAGATCGTCCAGCCTGCAACGGCGAAGGCAGCGGCGAACAGCAGAACGGTAAGCAGTGCAGTCATCACTTGGCTCCCAAAACGCGCCCTACCTGGCGAGAACCTTGCGATTCCAACCCCTTGGCGCCCGCTGACGTTCCCTGTCCGCGTTGTGAACCCTTTATGTTCCGCTAACGTTCCGTTGTCAAGCGGTTGTTCCCCGCATGTTCCGCGCGGGCCGGAATCGCACCAGGCGCGCCGTCCATCTCGACGCTTGCGCCGCTCCTCGCTTTCGAGTAGGGGCGCCGCTCTCAACCCGCATGGGAAGCATCATAAGCCGGTGTCGCGTTTCGCGATCACTCGCTTCCCAGAGGCACAACCGGAAGGAGTTATCCCTATGGCGGCACCTGTCGTCACCCTGCAGCAGCTACTCGAATCGGGCGCGCACTTCGGTCACCAGACCCATCGCTGGAACCCGAAGATGAAGCCCTACATCTTCGGCGAGCGCAACGGCGTCCACATCATCGACCTCTCGCAGACCGTGCCGCTCTTCGCGCGCGCGCTCGAGTTCGTGAACTCCACCGTCGCCGCCGGCGGCAAGGTCCTCTTCGTCGGCACCAAGCGCCAGGCGCAGGAGCCGATCGCCGAGGCCGCGCGCCGCGCGAACCAGCACTTCGTCAACCATCGCTGGCTGGGCGGCATGCTCACCAACTGGAAGACCATCTCGCAGTCGATCAAGCGCCTCAAGACGCTCGAGGAGCAGCTTTCGGGCGACACGCACGGCCTGACCAAGAAGGAAGTGCTGCAGCTCACCCGCGAGCGCGACAAGCTCGAGCTCTCGCTCGGCGGCATCCGCGACATGGGCGGCCTGCCCGACGTGATGTTCGTGATCGACGCGAACAAGGAAGAGCTGGCGATCAAGGAAGCCAACACGCTCGGCATCCCGGTCGTGGCGGTCCTCGATTCGAACGTCTCGCCCGACGGCATCGCGTTCCCGGTTCCGGCGAACGACGACGCCTCGCGCGCCATCCGCCTGTACTGCGAGGCGATTGCCATCGCGGCGACCCGCGGCAACCAGGACCGCCAGGCGAGCTTCGGCGTCGACCTGGGCGCCCAGGAAGAAGCGCCGGTCGAGCCGGCCCTGACCGAGGCTTCGGAGCAGGCCGTCGAAGGCGAGCGCCAGATCGACGCCTGACTTGCAAGTGCTTGTCTCCGAACTGACATAGGCGCGCACTAGGCGCCCGGTCAGTTCGGAACGACGCCTTATCCCCCGTTCGTCCCCGGAGCCGGTCCGGGGTTGTCGAAGCCCCGCCCTTCTTTCCGGAGCGGCAAGCGAGACGGCCCTTCGACCCGCTCGGGATGAACGGGGGTTTGACATACCGGCGGGGCAAGCGCCCGCCGCAACCAAGAGGAAAGAGACATGGCCGAGATCACCGCTGCTGCCGTGAAGGAGCTCCGCGAGAAGAGCGGCGCCGGCATGATGGACTGCAAGAAGGCGCTGACCGAGACCAATGGCGACCTCGAGGCCGCCAGCGACTGGCTGCGCTCGAAGGGCCTGGCCGCCGCTGCCAAGAAGTCGAGCCGCACCGCGGCCGAGGGCCTGGTCGGCGTCGCCGTCGCCGGCACCAAGGGCGTGGCCGTCGAGGTCAATTCGCAGACCGATTTCGTCGCCAAGAACGAGATCTTCCAGACCTTCGTGCGGGACGTGACGTCGGTGGCGCTCGAGCTGGGCGACGATATCGAGGTGATCAAGGCGGCGCCGCTGCCGGCCGGCAGCGTCGAGGAAGTGCTGACCAACAACATCTCGACGATCGGCGAGAACCAGGTCCTGCGCCGCGCCAAGCTGGTGCAGGTGTCGCAGGGCGCGGTGATCCCGTACGTCCATAACGCCGCGGCACCGGGGCTGGGCAAGATCGGCGTGCTCGTCGCGCTCGAGAGCGATGCCGGCGTCGACGTGCTCGAGCCGCTGGGCAAGCAGGTCGCGATGCACATCGCGGCGGCCTTCCCGCTGGCGCTCGACGAGACCGGCCTCGACCAGGAGACGCTGGAGCGCGAGCGCGCGATCGCCAAGGAGAAGGCGGCCGAGAGCGGCAAGCCGGCCGACATCATCGACAAGATGGTCGAAGGCGCGGTGAAGAAGTTCGCCAAGGAGAACGCGCTGCTCAGCCAGCTGTTCGTCATGGACGGCAAGACCCCGATCGCGGACGTGATCGCCAAGGCCGGCAAGGATGCCGGTTCGTCGATCGTGCTCAAGGACTATGTCCGCTTCCAGCTCGGCGAAGGCATCGAGAAGGAAGAGAGCGACTTCGCCGCCGAAGTGGCCGCGACTGCGGGTCTCACCAAGTAAGGTCTTCCCGGACCTGAATGCGCGGGCGCGGCATCCCAGGGGTGCCGCGCCCGTTTGCGTTTGGCGCGCGCCTCGTGCAGCTTGGCGCGCATGCGGGGGTTCGGGATCAAGACGCGGATCGTGCTGGTGGGGGCGATCGTCCTGATCCTGCTCGGCTATGGCTGGTGGTTCCTGGCGACGGGCAAGGTCGCAGTGCCCGATACCGAGTTCGAGATCACCAATTTCTCGGCCGAGCTTACGCCGGGACGGGAAGCGGCGGAGCTGGCGAAGCTTCCCATGTTCGATCCGGCGACGGGCGGCTGGATCGCCGACGGCAGGCGGCAAGCCTCGGCCGCCGGGTTGGTCCGGCCGGAACCGGGTCCGCGGGGGCCGGACGATATCGGTCCCTATCTGACCGCACGCCTTCCGGACGGCGCCGGGAAGCGGGAGATGCAGATAGCGATGCGCGCGCTGGCGCGCGAGGGAATATGCCAGGTGGCGTTTCTCGTCCCGGGTGCGGAGGCCGTCCCGGTCATCCGGATCCGCCGCGTCGCGGACGGGCGCGGCGGCACGATCGCCTGCACGGCCGCGCGCAACTCGGCCGCGCGTTGAGCCCCCGTCGACTCGCGGCGCCCGGCGTGCGAATTTGCCTAGATCGGGGGCGGGGAGGTTCGGAATGCGGCATCGTTCGGAAACCGCGCTGGCGGTCATCACCCTGTTCGCCGCCGCGACGCATTTCACGCTGGAGACCTGGTATCATCTCATCTGGGGCCAGCCGCTCCAGGCGCTGCTGGTGGACTATATCTGCAACGCGCTGATGCTGCTCGGCGGCTTCGCGTCGCTGACCGCCCGGCCGGGAAGCGCGGCGGGGCTGCTGGCGGCGGGCTGGGCCTATGCGCTCGGCTTTGGCTGGCGCAGCGTGTTCGGGCGGCTGGAGGCGATGTCCCATGGCATCCGGGCACCCAATGGCGAGCCGACCGGAGCGATCGTCGTCGCGCTGATCGCGGCGCTGAGCCTGGTCGCGGCGATGCTGCTCTGGGGGCTGGCGCTCGCATGGCGGCAGAGTCGTCAAAGCGGCGGATAACCGGCATCTGAGCGCTTGTTACAGTCGGCGGCCTCCTCTAGGGTCCGCGCCGCTCCCAGTATCCGTCGTAACCAAAGGCTCCGATGACCGCTCCCCGATTCAAACGCATCCTCCTCAAACTCTCGGGCGAGGTCCTGATGGGGCAGGGACAGTTCGGCATCGACCCGGACACCTGCGAGCGCGTTGCGCTCGAAGTGAAGGATGCCAAGGAGAGCGGCCTCGAGATCTGCATGGTCGTCGGTGGCGGCAACATCTTTCGCGGGCTCGCCGGCGCGGCGCAGGGCTTCGATCGCGCCTCGGCCGACTATATGGGCATGCTCGCCACGGTGATGAACGCGCTGGCAATGCAGAACGCGCTCGAGAAGATCGGCGTGGACACGCGCGTCCAGTCGGCGATCCCGATGGCGTCGGTCTGCGAGCCCTATATCCGCCGCCGCGCCGAGCGGCACATGGAGAAGGGCCGCGTGGTCCTGTTCGCGGCAGGCACCGGCCTGCCGTTCTTCACCACCGACACCACGGCGGCGCTGCGCGCGGCCGAGATGCAGTGCGATGCGCTGTTCAAGGGCACTTCGGTGGACGGCGTCTATGATGCCGATCCCAAGAAGGTGAAGACGGCGAAGCGCTACGATACGTTGAGCTACGACCGTGTCCTTGCGGACAATCTGAAGGTGATGGATGCGTCCGCCGTCGCGCTGTGCCGCGACAACGACATTCCGATCGTCGTGTTCAACATCCGCGATGCCGGCAACCTCACCCGCGTGCTGCGCGGTGAAGGCACATCGACCATCGTTCAGAACGAACCCCAATTCGCATAGATAAGAGGAGCCGATAATGGCCGCATACGACAAGGCCGACCTCGAGCGCCGCATGCACGGCGCGGTGGAGTCGCTGAAGCATGACCTGGCGGGGCTGCGCACCGGCCGCGCGAGCGCGACGCTGCTCGATCCGGTGACGGTCGAGGTATATGGCGCGCACATGCCGATCAACCAGGTGGCCACCGTCTCGGCGCCCGAGCCGCGCCTGCTCTCGGTGCAGGTATGGGACAAGACCAATGTCGGCCCGGTGGACAAGGCGATCCGCTCGGCGGGCCTCGGCCTCAATCCGATCGTCGACGGCCAGACGCTGCGCCTGCCGATCCCGGACCTGACCGAGGAGCGCCGCAAGGAGCTCGCCAAGCTCGCCAGCCAATATGCCGAAAAGGCCCGCATCGCGGTGCGCAACGTGCGCCGCGACGGCAATGACAGCCTCAAGGCCGACGAGAAGAAGGGGCTGTTCGGCGAGGACGACCGCAAGCGCCACGAGACCGAAGTGCAGAAGCTGACCGACAGCACCATCGCCGACATCGACGCGGCGGCGAGCGCCAAGGAAAAGGAAATCCTGGGCAAGTGAGCCTGGCTTCCGCCTTTTCCTCGTCTTTTCCCGTCACCTCCGCGAAAGCGGGGGGCCATCTCTCCGGCGGGCCTGTCACACAACGGCTGTTGTGCGACGCGGCGCCGGCAGAAGATGGATCCCCGCTTTCGCGAGAGTGACGGTGGTGGTTCGCACGATGGCCGCCAAGCCTGTTCCCGCGTCGGAAGGCGCCGCGCCGCCGCGCCATGTCGCCATCATCATGGACGGCAACGGGCGCTGGGCGAAGAAGCGCCTGCTGCCGCGCATCGCCGGGCACAAGCAGGGCGTCGAGGCGGTGCGGCGCATCAGCCGCGCCGCGCGCAAGCTCGGCATCGAGGTGCTGACGCTCTATGCCTTCTCCTCGGAGAATTGGCGGCGGCCGGAAGAGGAGGTCCGCGACCTGATGGGCCTGCTCCGCCACTTCCTGGCGAGCGAGCTGGACGAGCTGGTGTCCGAAGGCGTGAAGCTCCGCGTGATCGGTGCGTGGCGAAGGCTGTCGCCCGATCTGGTCGCGCTGATCGACGGGGCGATCGCGCGCACCGCGGGCAATCCGGGGCCGACGCTGGTGATCGCGCTCAACTATGGCGCCCAGGCCGAGCTGGCCGAAGCGGCGCGGACGCTTGCCGAGAAGGCGAAGACGGGCGAGATCGATCCCGCGGACATCGACGAGAAGGCGTTCGAGGCGGCGCTCGACACCGGCGACCTGCCGCCGCTCGACCTGCTGATCCGCACTTCGGGCGAGCAGCGCCTGTCGAATTTCCTGCTCTGGCAGGCGGCCTATGCCGAGTTCCTGTTCGTCGACACGCTCTGGCCGGATTTCGACGAGGACGCGCTGGCCGGGGCGCTCGCGCAATATGGCCGGCGTCAGCGGCGCTTCGGGGGCTTGTGAGCAAGACCGGTTCCGAGCTCGCCACCCGGCTGGGCGTCGCCTTCGTGCTGATCGGCCTGGCCTTTGCCGCGCTCTATGCGGGGGGGCTGGGCTTCTGGCTGGTGGTCAGCGTCGCCGGCGTGCTGATGATGGGCGAATGGGCGCTGCTCGCGGGCGCGAATTTCCGGGGCAAGCGGCTCGCCCAATATGCGGTCTCCGTCCCGCTCGCCGCGATGGCGCCGGAACTTGCGGCCGGGCCGGGTTTCCTGGCGCTGGGGCTGATCATCGGCGCCTTCTTCTTCCTGATGATCGTCACGAAGCGCGCGCAACTGGCATTCGGCGCCTTCTATGTCGGCCTGCCGATCCTCGCGCTGGTGCTGCTCCGCGAGCAGCCCGGGCATGGCCTGCTGCTCACCTTCTGGGCGATGGCGCTGGTCTGGGCGTGCGACAGCGCCGCCTATTTTGCCGGCCGCGCGATCGGCGGGCCCAGGCTCGCCCCGGCGATCAGCCCGAACAAGACCTGGGCCGGGTTCCTGGGCGGGATCGCGGGCGCGACTCTGTTCGCCTTCGTGCTGGTCTGGCTTTGCGGCCTGCCGGCCGCGCTTGCCTGGGCGACGCCGGTGCTCGCGGTGCTCGCGCAGCTCGGCGACCTGTTCGAGAGCCATTTGAAGCGCGTGGCCGGCGTGAAGGATTCGGGTAACCTGCTGCCCGGCCATGGGGGCATGCTCGATCGGCTGGACGGGCTGGTCGCGACTGCGCCGGTGGCGGCCTTGCTGGTGCTTTGGCTGGTCCGATGAGGCGCAGCGTCACGATCCTGGGCGCCACCGGATCGGTGGGCGGCTCGACGCTCGACCTGATCGAGCGCGAACCCGAGCGATTCGAAGTGATCGCGCTTACCGCCAATTGCGATGTCGAAAAGCTTGCCGCCGCCGCGATCCGCACCGGCGCGCGCCATGCGGTGGTTGCCGACGAAAGCTGCCTGCCGGCGCTCCGCGCGCGGCTGGCGGGGACGGGGATCGCTGCGGCAGGCGGCCCGCGGGCGGTCTGCGAGGCGGCTCGCATGGGCGTCGACTGGACGATGGCGGCGATCGTCGGGCTCGCGGGCCTGGGTTCCGCGATGGCGGCGATCGAGGGCGGCGGCACGGTGGTGCTCGCCAACAAGGAGCCCCTGGTCTCGGCCGGCGATCTGGTGACTGCGGCGGCACGACGCCACGGCGCCACGATCCTGCCCGCCGATTCGGAGCATAATGCCATCTACCAATGCTTCGATTTCGCCCGGCCGGAGCGAGTCAGGCGGATCATCCTGACCGCGAGCGGCGGCCCGTTCCGCGATTGGGACGTCGCGGCGATGCGCGGCGTGACTCCGGCCCAGGCCTGCGCGCATCCCAACTGGTCGATGGGTGCCAAGATCTCGGTCGATTCGGCGACGATGATGAACAAGGGACTCGAGCTGATCGAGGCTGCGCGGCTGTTTCCCGTGGCGAATGAGGCGCTGGAGATTCTTGTGCACCGCCAGTCGGTTATCCACTCGATGGTGGAATATGTCGACGGTTCGGTGCTCGCGCAGATGGGCCCGTCGGACATGCGCGTGCCGATCGCGCACACGCTCGCCTGGCCCGACCGGATGGCGACGCCGATGCCGCCGCTCGACTTTGTGGCGATGGCAAGGCTGGACTTCGCGGCGCCCGATGCCGTGCGCTTCCCGGCATTGCGGCTGGCGCGCGAGGCGCTGGAGGCCGGGGGCGCCCGCCCGGCGATCCTGAATGCCGCCAATGAAGTGGCGGTGGCCGCCTTCCTTGCGGGCCGTCTCAACTTTCTTGAAATTGCCGCAATCTCTGCCGATACGCTTGATCGCTATGACCCGGTCGCTCCGGAAAGCCTCGAAGCCGTTTGGGCAATCGACGCCGAGGCTAGGCGGATCGCGGGCGAGCGTGTGAAGGACGGCGTCGCTTGATTCAAAATCCCGGCATCCTGGTCACCATATTCGCATTCATGCTGGTGCTGGGGCCGCTCGTGTTCCTGCACGAGCTGGGCCATTACCTCGCGGGGCGCTGGTTCGGCGTGAAGGCCGAGGAGTTCTCGATCGGCTTCGGCCGCGAGGTGGCCGGCTTCACCGACCGGCGCGGGACGCGCTGGAAGTTCGGCTGGCTGCCCCTGGGCGGCTATGTCCGTTTCGCGGGCGACATGAACCCGGCCAGCCAGCCTTCGCCCGAATGGCTCTCGCTGCCGGCGCAGCAGCGCGCGCAGACCTTCCAGGCCAAGCCGCTCTGGCAGCGCGCGATCATCGTCGCCGCCGGGCCGATCATGAACTTCCTCGTCGCGATCGCGATCCTGGGTGCCTTCGCGGTCGCGTTCGGACAGAATGTCACGCCGCCCGTGGTCGGCCGGATCGATCCGGCCGGGGCCGCGGCGCATGCGGGGCTGCAGGCGGGCGACCGGATCGCCACGCTCGACGGGCGGCGGATCGACGATTTCCGCGATCTCCAGCTCTTCACCGCGCTGCGCGCCGGCGAGACCGTGACCATCGCCTTCGTGCGGGACGGGCAGGAGCGGAGCGTCGCCGCCACGATCGGCACGCTCAAGGAAAAGGATCGCTTCGGCAACATCTCCACGCGCGGCGTGCTCGGCTTCTACGGCGTCAGGCCGGTGATGCAGCCGGTCGCGCTCTGGGAAGCGCCGGTGGTGGGGCTGACGCAGACCATCGACATCGTGCGCACCACGGTGGAAGGGCTGAAGCGCATCATTCTCGGCCGCATCCCCGTGAGCGAACTGGGCGGGCCGCTGAAGATCGCCCAGGTCTCGGGCCAGAGTCTCGCGATGGGACCGCTCGAACTGGTGTATCTGATCGCGCTGATTTCGATTAATCTGGGATTCATCAACCTGTTGCCAGTCCCGGTGCTGGATGGCGGCCATCTTCTGTTCTACGCAGTGGAAGCCGTTCGCCGCCGCCCGGTGGAGCCGCAGGTGATGGAATGGGCCTATCGTGGCGGTTTGGTCGCAATTCTCGCGCTCATGCTGTTCGTTACGTTCAACGATCTCGGCGCGTTCGGCGTGTGGAGAAGTCTGGCCGGGTTGATCGGCTGATGTGGTTCGTGCAGGGCGGTGCAAGCCGCGTGGCTGACGGCCGGGTATTTTGATTCCGACTGGGGTGGGATGGTGACTGCGATCAAGGCAACGAAAATCGGCGCGCGCGCCACGGCGACCCTCCTCGCGGGCACCATGCTCTCGGGCATGGCGGCCGCACAGACTGCGCCCCAGACGGCTCCGGCCGCCGCGCCCCCGGCAGCACAGGCCGCTCCGGCTCCCGCTGTCCCCGCCCCGGTGACGCGCACGATCAAGTCGATCCGCGTCCAGGGCTCGCAGCGGATCGAGTCCGAGACGGTGATGAGCTACACGCGTCTGCGCGTGGGCGACGCCTATACCAACGAGACGATCGACCAGGCGATCAAGGACCTGCTCGCTTCCGAGCTGCTCGCCGATGTGACGATCGAAGGCGTCGAGACCGGCGACCTGGTGATCCGCATCCGCGAGAACCCGGTGATCAACCGCGTGATCTACGAGGGCAACAAGCGGCTCAAGGAAGACAAGATCAAGAAGGAAGTGAAGCTGGCGCCGCGCCAGATCTTCACCCGCACGGCCGTGCGCGCCGACGTGGCGCGCATCATCGAACTGTATCGCCGCCAGGGCCGGTTCGCCGCCGTGGTCGAGCCGAAGATGGTCAGCCTCGACCAGAATCGCGTCGACGTGATCTTCGAGGTCCATGAAGGGCCGAAGTCCAAGGTCCGCCAGATCAACATCATCGGCAACACCGTGTTCTCCGACAGCAAGCTGCGCGGCGAGATGGCGACCAAGGTGGCGAGCCTCACCCACCTGATGAGCTCGAACACGAGCTACGACCAGGATCGCCTGGCCTATGACCAGCAGAAGCTGCGCCAGTTCTACCTGACCAACGGCTATGCCGATTTCCGCGTGATCTCGGCCGTAGCCGAGCTGACGCCGGACAAGAAGGACTTCATCATCACTTATGTGGTGGAGGAAGGCCCGCGCTACAAGTTCGGCCCGGTGAGCGTCGACAGCGCGATCCGCGACTTCGACGACAAGAAGCTCGCCGCCGCGCTGAGCATCAAGGAAGGCGACTGGTACAACGCCAAGGCCGTGGAAGACACGGTCGAGCAGCTGAGCGAGACCGCCGGCATCGCGGGCTATGCCTTTGCCGATGTGCGCCCCGAGTTCCAGCGTGACAAGGACACGCTGACCATGGCGATGAACTTCCACATCGCGGAAGCCAATCGCACCTATATCGAGCGCATCGACATCACCGGCAACCGCCAGACCCAGGACAAGGTGATCCGCCGCGAGTTCCGCGTGGCCGAGGGCGACGCCTTCAACACCTTCCTGGTCAAGCGTTCGCAGGACCGCATCAACTCGCTCGGCTATTTCCAGGACAAGTTCGAGGTCGAGCGGGTCGAGGGCTCGGCGCCGGATCGCATCGTGCTCAAGGCCAATGTGGAAGAGCGCGCCAATGGCGAGCTGACGCTGTCGGCGGGCTTTTCGAGCCTCGAGCAGTTCATCCTCCAGGCCTCGATCCGTCAGCGCAACTTCCGCGGCATGGGCCAGACGGTGTCCGCCTCGGTCGACTATTCGACCTATTCCAAGTCGGTGGAGCTGGGATTCACCGAGCCCTATCTGTTCGACAAGAACATCGCGCTGGGCGGCACGATCTTCCGCCGCGACTATAACGCGTTCAACTATATCGGTTCGGACCGCTCGACGACCTACAGCCAGGTTTCGACCGGCTTCCAGATCGTCGCCGGCGTGCCGCTGACCGAATATTGGACGCTGTCGGGCCGCTATTATCTCGCCCAGGACAATGTGACGCTCGACAAGGCGAGCTTCTACACCAACGGCGTCTGCGATCCGCTCAAGGCCGGCCGCTATTATTGCGAGGCGGTGGGCAATCGCATCACGTCGCTGGTCGGCCTGACGCTGACCTATGACAGCCTGAACAGCCGCATTCGTCCGACGCGCGGCCAGCGCCTGTCGGTGAGCGGCGACTTCGCCGGCCTGGCCGGCGACGTGCGCTATCTGCGCGCGCGTGCGAATGCCGACAAATACTGGAATGTCGGTGGCGGCTTCATCGCTTCGGTCTCGGCCGAGGGCGGCCTCATCCACAGCCTTGAAAAGGCGAGCGGCCCGGGCATCGATCCGGTGCGCATCACCGACCGCTTCTATCTGGGCGAGCCGCAGTTCCGCGGCTTCGACATCCGCGGCGTCGGCCCGCGCGTCCAGCGCATCAACTATACGGGCGACCCGACCGCGGGCACGCAGCTGCTGGTGACCGATCGCGACCAGATCGTCGACGATGCGATCGGCGGCAAGGCCTATTACCTCACCAAGGCCGAGCTGGAGATTCCGCTGGGCGCCGGCGCGCGCGAGATGGGCCTGCGGCCGTCGATCTTCATCATGGCGGGCAGCCTGTTCAACATCACTCGCCCGGGCAAGACGATCGAGTTCGCCCAGGCGAAGGACACCAACGGCAACCTGCTGTACAACAAGGACGGTTCGCCGACGCTGCTGCCCAAGGACAATTTCATCAAGGATCCGTCCGGCAACCAGCTCTACATCGTCAGCGCGTCCGACCCGACCAATTCGGGCGCCTATACCACCTGTAAGGTCGGCTATTCGGCGAGCGCGACTGCGCCGTGCGTCGGTACCTCGATCAACGCCATCGCCAATTCGCCGATCGCGCCCTTCTTCGAACGCTATGTCGGCGACACCGCGTCGCCGCGCCTGTCGATCGGCTTCGGCGTGAACTGGAATTCGCCCTTCGGCCCGCTGCGTATCGATGTGGCCAAGACGTTGCTCCACGCCAAGGGCGACGACACCAAGCTTGTAACCTTCAACGTAGGGACTCAATTCTGATGATTACCAAGAAGCGCATTTTCGCCGCGCTGCTCGCGGCGCCCGCCGCGCTTGTCGTCGCGGCTCCCGCGCACGCACAGGTCAACGGCATCGCCACCGCCAGCCCGGTTCGCGTCATCGACGCCAGCAAGGCGTTCACCGCTGCCCAGCAGCAGATCCAGACCACCTACAAGGCGGCGTTCGACCAGATCAATGCCCGCCGTCAGGCTGCGCAGAAGGAAGCCGAGCCGCTCCTCGCGCAGCTCGACACCAACAAGGACAAGAAGGTCGACGACGCCGAGCTCAAGGCTGCCCAGGCCGCCAAGAACCCGGTGCTCGACAAGATCGCGGCGATCCAGAACGCGGCGAATACCGACGTCCAGAAGCTGAGCAATCCGGCCGCCCGCGCCGAGCTGTTCGCGATCGAATCGATCCTGCGCCAGTATGAGCCCGCGCAGCTGCGCGTCGTCACCGCGCGCAAGATCAGCGTCGTGCTTTCGCCGGAAGTCTTCATGTACGCTCCCGATTCGGCCGATATCAGCGACGCGATCACCGCCGAGCTCGACAAGTCGGTGCCGACGGTGAGCATCCAGCCGCCGGCCGATTGGCAGCCGGCGCGCGAGACGCTGGCGATGCAGCAGCAGCTGGCCCAGATCGAGCAGATGCGCGCCTATCAGGCAGCGGCACAGCAGCAGCAGCGCGGTGCGGGTGCCGCGCCGGCGCCGGCCGCGCCCGCGGGTGCCAAGCCGGCCGGCAACAAGCCCGCCGAGCCGCGGTGAGCGAGGACGTTTCGGCAGCCGCCGCCGCTCCGGAGAAGTCCGGGGGCCCGCTGAACATTCAGCGGGTGATGGCGGCGCTGCCGCATCGCTACCCGATGCTGCTCGTCGATCGCGTCGAGGAACTGGTCCCCGACCAGCGAATCGTCGCGATCAAGGCGGTCAGCATGAACGAGGAATTCTTCCAGGGGCATTTCCCGGGAAGGCCGATCATGCCCGGCGTCCTCCAGGTGGAGGCGCTGGCGCAGGCGGCGGGCGTGCTCGCGGTGGAGAGCCTCGGCCTCGCCGGTTCGGGCAAGCTCGTCTATTTCATGTCGATCGACGGGGTGAAGTTCCGCAAGCCGGTCGAGCCCGGTTGCCTGCTCCGCCTCGAGGTCGAGTTCGTCCAGAAGCGTTCGCGCGTCTGCAAGTTCGCCGGCCGGGCGATGCTCGACGGCGAAGTCGCCACCGAATGCGAGTTCACCGCGATGATCGCGGATCCGCCTTCGGCATGAGCCAAGGGTGCCGGGGCAGGGCCCGGCATCCGGTTTCCGGCGCCGCGCAGCCCCAGGTTGCGCGGCGTCCGCGTCTCTGCTAGGCGCGCGCCTCCGCTGCCGGTCGGAAACCGGCGGCTTTCCAAGGAATTCGACGTGAAGAAAGACACTCACCCCGACTATCACATGATCAAGGTGCAGATGACCGACGGCACCGTGTACGAGACCCGCTCCACCTGGGGCAAGGAAGGCGACACGATGACTCTCGACATCGATCCGCTGGCACACCCGGCCTGGACCGGCGGTTCGCAGCGTCTTCTCGATCAGGGTGGCCAGGTCGCGCGCTTCAACAAGCGCTTTGGCGGCCTCAACCTCGGCAAGAAGTAATTCCCTGGGCTTTCGGCGCGTTACGACGTTAACGCGCCGTTAGCCAGCCAGGGCTAGCTTGCTCGTCATGGCAAGCGCAGCACGAGCATTCGCAGCGGAATTCGAACCGGCCGAGGAACTTGGCCGGCGGCGTTCGATGCGCGCGCCCGTGTCGCTCGACGCGAAGATCGGCCGGGGCGGCCTCGATCGCGCGTTGTGCAAGGTGGTCGACGTGTCGCTGCATGGCGCCCGCATCCAGACCTATTCGCTGATCAAGGCCAGTTCGATGATCTGGCTCGCGCTGCCGGGGATCGGGCACGTCGCGGCGCGCGTCGTATGGTCCAATGATTTCGAGGCAGGCCTCGAATTTCAGGCCGCGCTGACTCCCGAAGCTTTCGAGACACTTACGACGTAGCGACGGCATTGTGCGCCGAAAGGCGGCGCGGCGCGATTGCGTTCACCCGCAAGATAGGACATCCTCGCCCGAATTCACCTGCTGGGGAAACTGGTGATGATAAAGGGTCTGCTGCTTTGCGCGGCCGCATGTGCCGCACCCATGACGGCTATGGCGGGCGAGAAGGACCTGCCGATCGTCCCCAATCTCAAGGCGTTGCTCGCTGCGGATGGCGTTGCGCGCACGGTCCCCGGCCGGAAGCTGGTCCGGCCGCGGCCCACGACCTTCATGCCGATCGCCTATCGCGGACTGGAGGGGGGCGGGATTCGCGCGCTGCCCACCACGTCTCTGCCGCAGGAGCCGATTCGGCTCACCACCGATTTCTCGATCGCCGAATTGCGCGCCCGACCGCTTCGGCATCTCGCGGCGTTCGATACCGGCGCCGATGCGACCAGCGCGCGTGGCGGCAGCTGGGCAGTGTACGACATACTTTCCGACTACCGCAAACCGCGCTTCCGCCGTTCCGCGTTCAGCACGATGCTGGTGCTGCGCATCGATGGCGAGGAAGGCAGCGCGCCGCTCAGCGTGGGCGGTGGCGGGGTTGCCTCCGCCATCTGGCAGGTGATGCCGGGGAACTGACGCCCGGCGCGTCTCGGCCCCGGGGGCGGGGCGCTCAGTTGGCCTTCTGCTTCTGCGCGACGAGATTGAGCACCAGGCTGGCATATTCGTTGTTCGGATCGAGCGCCTTGGCCTGGTTCGCGGCATTGGCGGCGCCCGGCATGTCGCCCAGCGCGACGAAGCCGATGCCCTTCGCCGCGATCAGATTGGCGCGGCCCGGGCCATCCATGTCGCGGTCGCCGGCAAGGAACTTGTCGATGAACGGCGCCATTTCGCCATAGGCGGAGAGGCTGAGCAGCGTTGCGACATATTCCTTGGTCAGGTCGTGCTGGTTCGGCGCGATCGCCAGCCCCTTGGCGTAGCTGGCCTTGGCGGCGGCATAATCCTCCATCTCGTACTGGATCCAGCCGACGGCATAGGCGAGGTCGGCATAATGGAGGTTGGTCAGCACGAAGTTGGAGCCGGCCGGGAAGCCGTCGATCGCGCGGCCGGCCCTGGCGGCATCGGCATAGGCGAGATACTGGTGCTCGTCATAGACCCGCACTTCCGCGCCGCAGCGCTCGGGCGCCGGCATGGTGGCGGGGAGGAGGGCGTAGCGCTTCTGCAGGATCGGGAGCAGGGCCGCGAAGCCGGGCTTGTCCTGCGCCTTCATCAGCGCGAAGGCCTTCTCGATTTCGGGCTGGGCGGCGGCGGCCCAGGCGGCCTTGTCCTCGCAGGGGCCGGCTAGGGCGGCGCCCGGCGCGAGCAACGCGATGGTGGCGATCGTTGCGAGCCAGCCCCTGTACATGCCCATGCCCCCCGGTTGTCTGGCGGAGAGGGTGGGATTCGAACCCACGGTACGCTTGCGCGCACGGCGGTTTTCAAGACCGCTGCCTTAAACCACTCGGCCACCTCTCCGCGTCGATGCCTGCGCTAATGCGATCCGCGACGATCCGCCACAATTTGTTGACGAAAGCGGATGGCGGGGGGTTCTGCATCCCGCCGCCCTGTGGCACAAAAAGCGCATGCGGGGATCGAGTGGCGTAATGCGTAGCCTGTTGGCGCTTGGCGTGGCCGTGATCGCGGCGGCGCCGGTGGGCGCTCCCGCGATCGCGCAGGACGAGAGCGGGTTCCAGACCTATCTGGGCGAGCTCTCGCGCCAGGCGGCGGCAGAGGGAGTCAGCCGGCGGACGATCGATTCGGTGATCCCGACGCTCACCTACAATGCGCGCGTGGTGCAGCTCGACCGGCAGCAACCGGAGACCGCGCCCAACGCGCCCATCTCCAATTTCGAGCCCTATCGCCGGGCGCATGTCGATGCCGCGCGGATCAGCCAGGGGCGGGCCGCCTATCAGCGCCAGCGCCCGCGGCTGCGGCGGATCGAAGCCGAGACCGGCGTGCCCGAATCGATCATGGTCGCGATCTGGGGGCACGAAACCAACTATGGTCGCGTGATGGGCGGGTTCGACCTGCCGCGCGCGCTCGCCAGCCTGGCCTATGAGGGCCGCCGCCGCGAACTGTTCGCGGGAGAGTTCATCGCTACGCTCAAGATGATCGATCGCGGCGTGCCGCGCGAGAAGCTGGTCGGCAGCTGGGCGGGGGCGTTCGGCGGGCCGCAGTTCCTGCCTTCGGTCTATCTCCGCCTCGCCAGGGACGGCGACGGGGACGGCATGGCCGATATCTGGACGAGCGAGCCCGACACGCTGGCCTCGATCGCCAATTATTTCGTCAATGCCGGCTGGCGCAAGGGCCAGCCCTGGGGCTTTGCGGTGAGCGTGCCCGCCAATCTGAACCGCGCCGCGCTGGCCAGCAAGACCAGGTCCCCGCGCTGCCCGCGCGTGTTCGAACGACACAGCCGCTGGAAGACGATGGCGGAGTGGCGGGCGCTGGGCCTGGTGCCGCAGACCCGCGCCTGGCCGGGCGACAATGTCCAGGCGACGCTGCTCGAGCCGGACGGGCCCGGCAAGACCGGCTATCTGCTCACCGGCAATTATCGCGTGATCCTCGACTATAATTGCTCGAATTTTTACGCTTTGTCGGTAGGCCTGCTCGCCGATGAGGTCGAACGCTAGCATCTTCGCGCTCTCGCTCCTGGCCCTTTGCGGGGGAGTCCCGAGCCATGCCCAACCCCTGCAACGGCAGGGCTCCGTCGGGGCGCAGGCCTATGGCGGGCCGCAGTCCCAGCCGGACGATGCGTCCGCCGAGACGTGGCGTGCCGCCGACGGCACGATCCGGACGCGCCCGGCGCGCGTGCAGCCGCAATCCCAGCCGGCGCCCGAGCCGATGGTGGTGCAGCCCGAGCCGCAGCCGCAATGGGCCGATCCCGCACCCGCCGCGGCGCAATCGGGCGCGCCCGGCGCTTCCTATGCCGCTCCCGGCAGCACCCCGACCCGCAGGGCACCGGCCACTCCCGCGCCGCGGCAGGAGGCGCCCCGGCCCCGCCAGGCACCGCCGCAGGTCGCGACGGTGATGCCCGACGGTTTCACCGATCCCGCCGCCGGTGCGGCCGGGCCCAGCGGATCGTCCCAGCCCGCTCCGGGCGAGACGCCGCGCTACGACGAGATCGGCTATGCCGGTGTCCGCCCGGTGAGCGGCGGCGGCGCGATGGACCAGTCGGTGGTGGCGGTGCATCGCTCGCTGCCGGCCAACTCCTATGTCGAAGTCACTTCGCTCGAAACCGGAAGGACGATCCTGGTGCTGGTCACCGGCACCGATCCGGGCGCCGATCGTCCCATCGATCTGTCGGCAGGAGCCGCGCGGCTGCTCGGCGCGAACGGCGATTCGATCGGCGTGCGGATCCGCCTGGTGAACCCGCCGGCGATGGACAAGGCCGCGCTCCAGGCCGGCCGGCCCGCCGCGGACCGCGCCGACGCGCCCCCGGTGTTGCTTACGGCGCTGCGCAAGCGGCTTCCCGGCGCCCCTGGCCAAGCGGATGCGGCTTCGCGCACTCCGAGTGCCGCCGCGGCGGCCTATGGCCCGCCGCGCGTCAGCGTTGCGCCACGGCCGGCGCCCGTGCGCACGGCCCCGCCCGCCGCCCGCCCGGCCGCAGGCGGCAGATATATCGTGCAAGTCGCCGCACTTTCTAACGCCAGTCGTGCACAAGCGCTTGCCCAAAGCCTAGGCGGCTTCGTAAAGCCGGGTGGCGGGCTCCATCGCGTCCAGCTCGGTCCCTTCGCCACGGCGGGCGAGGCCGAAGCGGCGCGGCGGCGTGCCGCGGGCGCGGGCTATGGAGATGCGCGCGTCCAAGCCAACTGAAAGGCCGGACGAATCACATGAAGAAGTTGCTTGCCGCATCGTTCCTGGCGCTTGCCGCCGCCCAGTCCACGAATGCCGCAGGCCCGCCGCCGTTCGATACGCCGGCGCCGATTGCGTATATGGAGGATATGTCCTCCGGCGCGGTGCTCTATGCCAAGGATGCGGACCGGCGGATCCCGCCGGCCTCGATGGCGAAGATGATGACGGTCTATGTCGCCTTCGACCTGATCAAGAAGGGCGAACTGAAGCTCGACAAGCAGATCGAAGTGACGCCCGAGACCTGGAAGAAATGGCATAGCCAGGGTTCGACCATGTTCCTGAGCGTCGGCCAGAAGCCGACCGTCTCCGATTTGCTCAAGGGCATCGTCACGCTGTCGGGCAACGATGCCTGCGTCGTGCTCGCGGAAGGCATTTCCGGCACCGAGGAAGCCTTTGTCCAGCGGATGAACGAGGCGGGCAAGCGCCTGGGCCTCACCAACAGCCATTTCGGCACTTCGAACGGCTGGCCCGACAATGGCGTGACCTATGTCACCGCACGCGACCTGGCGCATCTCGCCAAGGCGACGATCCAGGATCATCCGGACCTCTACAAGCAGTTCTACTCGCTCACCAGCTTCACCTGGGGCAAGACGCTGGGCGCCGGCGCCGACATCACCCAGGCGAACCGCGACCCGCTGCTCGGCAGGGTGCAGGGCGCCGATGGCCTCAAGACCGGCCATACCGACGAGGCCGGTTACGGCTTCACCGGTTCGGCCGAGCAGAATGGCCGCCGCCTGGTGATGGTGGTGGCGGGGCTCACCACTTATAACGGCCGCGCCGATGAATCGGTGAAGTTCATGAACTGGGGCTTCCGTGCCTGGCAGGCCCGCCCGCTGGTCAAGAAGGGCCGCAAGGTGGGCGAGGTGCAGGTGCAGGGCGGCACGTCGGGCAGCGTCGGCGTGGTCGCCCCGCGCGACCTGACCGCCACCGTGCCCGCCGGCACCGCGCCCGAGATGCAGGCGCGCATCGTCTATAACGGCCCGGTCCAGGCCGGCTTCAAGGCGGGCGATCACATCGCCGACCTGGTGGTCGATTCACCCGGCCTGCCGTCGCAGACCGTGCCGCTGGTGGCGGAGAAGGATGTGGGCGAGGCGGGCTTTTTCGGCCGCGCCTGGCGCGGCTTCTGGTCGCTGTTCGGGATGTGATCGCGGAAGCGGGTCCCGCCTCCCTTGCCGCCGTCCCCGGGCTTGCGGGGACGACAAGGTCTGAACGGTCTCGATGGCCCTGATCGGCAATGAATCCGCCCATGAGGCGCTGGCCGCCGCGATGCGGAACGGCAACCTTCATCATGCCTGGCTGATCGCCGGGCCGGAGGGGGTGGGCAAGGGCATGTTCGCGCGGGCGGCGGCGCTGCGCATGCTTGCGGAGGCCGCGGGGCGCGACCGGCTCGCCCCTGGCTGGGCGGTGCCGCCCGAGAGCCAGACCGCCCACCTGATCGAGGCGGGCGCGCATCCGGACTATCGCGAGCTCGTCCGCCTGCCCAAGGATCCGGACAAGCCCGACGAAGCGCTGGCCCGTTCGATCACGATCGCGCAGGTCCGCTCGCTCCAGGCACTGTTCGCGACCAAGCCGAGCTTCTCGTCGCGTCGGGTTATCGTGATCGACGCGATCGACGATCTCGAGCGCGGCGGCGCCAATGCGCTGCTCAAGAACCTGGAGGAGCCGCCGGCGGGGACGATCTTCCTGTTGGTGAGCCATGCGCCGGGCCGGCTGCTGCCGACGATCCGCTCGCGCTGCCGGCTGTTGCGCTTCGAGGCGCTGGACGATGGGGACGTGGCGGCGATCCTGCGCGACCAGCTGCCCGATGCCACGACGGGCGAGATCGCGGCGCTGGTCAAGGCGGGCGAAGGCTCGCCGGGCCGGGCGCTGGGCTTTGCGGGGCTCGACATCGCATCGATCGAGAGCGAGATGGCGGCGCTGGCCGATACCGGGGATCCGTCCAATCTGATCCGCGCGCGCCTCGCCAAGCTGCTCGGCGCCAAGGCCGCGCAGCCGCGGTACGAAGCGTTTCTCGAACGCGCGCCGAGCTTCATTGCCGAGCGGGCGAAATCCCTTTCCGGGGATGCCCTGCGCACGGCGCTCGATGCCTATGCCGCCGCGCGCGAGCTGAGCGGCGCCGCGGCCGGCCTGTCGCTCGACGCCTCCGCCACCGTGTTCGAAATGGGCGGCATCCTTGCGCGGCTGAGGCGTATTTAACGCTGCCTTAGGCAAAGCGGGCTATCTCGCCTCTGGAGCAAGAGGGGATTTCCATGGGCGCGATCACCGGCATTTCTGGCATCGGCAGCACTGCGGCCGCACAGCCGGCCGCCACCAACGGCGCCGGCGACACCAAATTCGACGCGATCCTGGAAGCGTTCAAGAAGGCCGCGAGCGAGACGCCCGAGCAGCGCGCTCGCGACGCGGTGCTCAAGAAGCACGACCTTTCCGAAGAGGATTACAAGAAGCTGCCGGCCCGACAGAAGGAAGCGATCGACAAGGAGATCGCCGCGGCGGTGCGCAAGGTGCACGAACGCAAGACCGGCGTAGCGATCGGCGACTCGCCGGTGCCGACCGCGAAGCTGTTCGGCTGAACCTGCACGCCGCCCATGCTTCCCCGCAAGGGCGCGAGGCGGGGTGACGCGGCGAAAGTGATCGCCTAAAGCGCCCGGATGGCCGAGCCTTTCTACATCACCACCGCGATCCACTATCCCAATGGCCGTCCGCATATCGGACATGCCTATGAGATGATCGCCGCCGACGCGATCGCCCGGTTCCAGCGCGCGCAGGGCCGCGACGTCTTCTTCCAGACCGGCACCGACGAGCATGGCCTCAAGATGGTCAAGACGGCGCGCGAACGCGACATGACCGCGCGCGAGCTTGCGGACGAGATGTCCGGATATTTCAGCGAGATGGCTGAGAAGCTTGATATCTCGTCCGATCGTTTCATCCGCACTTCGGAGGCCGATCACTACAAGGCCAGCCAGGCGATCTGGCAGGCGATGGCCGATGCCGGCGACCTGTATCTCGATCGCTACGAGGGCTGGTATTCGGTGCGCGACGAGGCGTTCTACGAGGAGAAGGAACTGGTCGAGGGGGAAGGGGGCGTGAAGCTCTCGCCCCAGGGCACGCCGGTGGAGTGGACGGCGGAGGAGACCTGGTTCTTCCGCCTGTCCAAGTACCAGCAGCCGCTGCTCGACCTCTACGCGGCCAATCCGGACTTCATCCGCCCGGAATCGCGCCGCAACGAGATCCTGCGCTTCGTCGAGGGCGGGCTGGCGGACCTGTCGGTCTCGCGTACCAGCTTCGATTGGGGCGTGCCGGTGCCGGGCTCGCCCGGGCATGTCATGTATGTCTGGGTCGATGCGCTGACCAACTATCTGACCGGCGCGGGCTATCCCGACGACAGCGCGCGGCTGGCGCGCTACTGGCCGGCGGACATCCACCTGATCGGCAAGGATATCGTCCGCTTCCACACCGTCTATTGGCCGGCCTTCCTGATGTCGGCGAAGATCGCGCTGCCGAAGCAGGTGTTCGGGCATGGTTTCCTGCTCAATCGCGGGGAAAAGATGTCCAAGTCGGTCGGCAATGTCGTCGATCCGATGGCGCTGGCCGAATATTACGGCGTCGACGCGCTGCGCTATTTCCTGCTGCGCGACGTGAGCTTCGGCAATGACGGCACGTTCAGCGACGAAGCGATCGTCACGCGTGCCAATGCCGATCTGTCCAACAGCTTCGGCAACCTCGCCCAGCGGACGCTCGCCTTCATCGCCAAGAATTGCGACGGGCGCGTCGAGGCCGGGCGCGCCGAGGAGGCCGATGCGGTGCTTCTCGCCGAGGTCGATACCGCCTGTGCCGGCTTCACGCGCGCCTTCGAGGATCTCGCGCTCAGCCAGGGGGTCGAACTGTGGATGACCGGCGTGTTCGCCTGCAACCAATATATCGACGCACAGGCGCCCTGGGGGCTGCGCAAGACCGATCCTGAGCGGATGCACGCCGTGCTCGGCACGCTGCTGCGCGCGATCCGGCGTCTTGCCGTCACGATTGCGCCGGTGGTGCCGGGCTCGGCGGCGAAGCTGCTCGCGCAGCTGGGGCCGGACGGGGATCGGGACTTCCGCATCGCGCCGCCGACCCCCATCTTCCCGCGGCTGGAGCTGAAGGAAGACGCGTGAACCTTGCCGACAGCCATTGCCACCTGATCTACAAGGGCCTGGGCGAGCAGCAGCCCGAAGTGCTGGCGCGCGCCCGGGCGGCCGGCGTGGTCGCGATGCTCAACATCTCGACCCGCGAGCGCGAATGGGACGAAGTGATCGGCGTCGCCGAGCGCGAGCCTGACGTCTGGGCCTCGGTCGGCATCCATCCGCACGAGGCCGACGAGCATCCCGACATCGATGCCGCCAGGCTGGTCGACAAGGCGCGCCACCCGCGCGTCGTCGGCATCGGCGAGACCGGGCTCGACTATTATTACGACCATAGCGACCGGGATCGCCAGCGGGCGAGCTTCCGCGCGCACATCGCGGCGTGCCGCGAGACCCAGCTGCCGCTGATCGTGCACACCCGCGATGCCGAGGCGGACACCGCCGAGATCCTGCGCGACGAGATGGCGAAGGGCGCCTTTCCCGGCGTGATCCACTGTTTCACCGCGAGCGGGGCGTTCGCCGATATCGCGCTCGATCTCGGCCTCTATATCTCGATCTCGGGCATCGTGACCTTCAAGAACGCGCATGACCTGCAGGCGACCGCGGCGCGGCTGCCCCGCGATCGCCTGCTGATCGAGACCGATGCTCCCTTCCTTGCCCCGGTGCCGCATCGAGGGAAGACGGGGGAGCCGGCCTTCGTCGCCGACACCTGCCGTTTCCTCGCCAATCTGCGCGGCGAGGATCCCGATGCGCTGGCGGAGGCTACCCGCGCGAACTTCCACAAGCTGTTCGCCAAGACGCGGGCATGAAGCTGCGCATCCTCGGCTCCGGCACCTCGTCCGGCGTGCCGCGGATCGGGAACGACTGGGGCGCTTGCGATCCCGCCGAGCCGAGGAACCGGCGTACCCGCGCCTCGGCGCTGGTGTGGACCCGGACGACCCGGGTGCTGATCGACACCAGCCCGGACTTTCGCGAGCAGGCGCTGGCCGCGGGGATCGCCGATCTCGATGCGGTGATATGGACGCATGATCATGCCGATCATTGCCACGGCATCGACGACCTCCGGCAGATCATGCATGCGCGGCAAGGGGAGCCTGTGCGCGGCCTTGCCCGGCCCTTTGCGCTGGAGCAGCTGGAGAAGCGCTTCGCCTATGCCTTCCGGGGCAGCAAGCTCTACCGGCCGACCGTGGCGATCGCGCCGCTGCCCGATGCAATTACGATCGGCGATATCCATATCCGCGTCGTGGATCAGCCGCACGGAGGGATAAGCTCTGCGGGGCTGCGCTTCGAGAGTGATGGTAAATCCATGGCATACGCCATAGATTTCAATGAGATGACGCAAGATATGCGTAGCTTGTATCAGGATCTGGATGTCTGGGTGGTCGATTGCCTCCGCCGGGCGCCGCACCCGACGCACGCGCACCTCGATGCCGTGCTGGGCTGGGTGCGGGAACTGGCGCCGCGGCGCGCAGTGCTCGCCCATATGGACAATTCGATGGACTATGCGACGCTCGCGGCAACGCTGCCCGCCGGAGTCGAGCCCGGCTTTGACGGCATGGAGGTTGCGATATGAGTGACGACCGCATCATCCAGCTGCTGCTGTTGCTCGGCGCGCTGATGCTGGCGCTCAAGGCCTTGTCGTCCCACCGCGTCACCTTGCGCGGCCTGTTGCAGACCCTCGTGCTCTGGGCGATCATCGGCGTGACTGCGGTGATCGTGATGTATCATCGCCAGGAACTGGGCGGGCTGCTGGCGCGCGCCTCGGAGAAGCTCGGCTATGAGCAGCAGGTGGTTCAGGGCGAGACGGTGCGGATCAAGATGAGCCCGGACGGGCATTTCTGGGCGCGCGTGCAGATCAACGGAGTAGAGCGGCGCATGCTGGTCGACAGCGGCGCGACGATCACCGCCATTTCGCGCGACACCGCCGAGGCGGCCGAGGTCAAGCCTGCCCTGGCGCCGCCGATGCTGATCGAAACCGCCAATGGCACGGTTCAGGCGCAGCCGGCGCGGGCCGACAATGTCGCGATCGGGCCGCTATCGACGCGTGACCTGCCCCTGGTGGTGGGCGACAGCTTCGGCGATCTCGATGTGCTGGGCATGAACTTCCTGTCGCGCCTCAAGTCCTGGCGCGTCGAGGATCGCACCCTGATCCTCGAACCGCGCAAGGGCATCGAAGCGCGCGGAACCGCACCGCGATCGCAGGCGCGCGAATAGCCGCCGGTCAGCGCAGGTCCAGCACGACCTCCTGATAGAGCGCATCGGGCTCCAGCGCTTCGGTCGAGTAGAGATTCGACTGCGCGTCGAGCTCGGTGACCAGCGTTCGGCGGGGCACTTCGGTCTTGCGGTCCTCGCTGCCATGCTTGCCGTGCTTGGTCGACAGCACCGAGGTCAGGCGGCCTGGGCCGCTCCGGTCCGATTTCTTGGTGAAGCGGCGCCACATGCTGCGCGGCGTGGCGTTCCGGCTGCCATGATGGCCGACCTTGTAGAGATCGACGTCGTCGAGCAGCGATGCCATGTCCGATTGCAGCGCATAGGCCCAGTTCTCGATCTGCGCATCGCCCGGGAATAGCAGGGTCTTCGAGCCGGCCTTGAGCAGCAGGATGACGCTGGTGTTGTTCATCTGCGCATCGAGTGCGCGCACCAGCCCGACCAGCATCTCGGTATTGGCGGCATCGATCCGATCCTGGAGCCAGCGATGCTCGAGCAGGGGCTTCGAGCGCAGCCGATGCCTGGCGTTCGGGAAGAGGAGCTTGCCTTCGTCGCCGATCGCCAGCGCGTCATTGAGGCGCTTCGGGGCAAGTTGCCAGAACTCGTCGGGATCGCTCGAGCGCTGCTTGCGGATCGTGTCGGTCTGCCGCAGCGTGGGCGGGCCGAGGACGTGCACGTCCATGCCCGGAAGCGCCGAGGCGAGGCCCAGGTCGCAGCCATGATAGGCATAGCGTTTCTCGCCGGGCATCGTCCGCAGATTGTCGATCGCCGATCGGTTCGAGAGATTGTCCTGCCCGATGAAGCGGAGCTGCTCGGCCAGCGCCTTGGGAAGGTGCCCGGCCTGGGCGTCGGCAAAGGCCACCAGCGTGCCGGCAGCATCCTCCATGGCCTGGAGCGACGCACGGCGCTGCCGCAATGCCTGTCCGGTGACGCTGGCGTCGGGCCCTTCCCAATCAAGGGGTGCTTCCGGGGCCTCGGTCCAGGGCTGCACGATGAAGCGCGGGTCGAGCGCGCGGATCACGTCGCCCGATCCCGCGCCGTCCCTGGTCGCGAAACCGCTGATATGGTCGGCATGGCGATGCGTGGCGACGAGCACGTCGAGGCGCCGGTCGGGATCGCCCTCGCGCACCTTTCCCTGGATGTCCTGGGCGACCTGGAGCATCTGCGTCTTCTCGGCATGCTCGGGCAAGCCGGTCGTGCCGAAGTCGATCAGCATGTGGCGCAGTGCGCCGCCGGCATAGGTGAAGCGCACAAGGATGCAGTCGCCAAAGCCGACCTGATAGGCATAGATCGTCGCGGTTTCCGGAGCGGCTGGCATGTTCAGGCCCCCATGCGTTGCTGGTGAAGGGCCGCGAAGCGGAGCCGGTCGGGCGCTGCCGGCGCACCGATCTGCCCGGTATCGACCATATATTGCGCGCGTGCCAGCTGGCGTTCGGCGTCCTCCAGCCGATTGGCGATATGATATTTCACTCGGCCATATTGATCGAGGATCACCACGCCGCCGCCATAGGCGGTGTAGCGGTCGCTGCTCCGCATGCCCTCCGGCCGCTCGGTGCCGAGCACGGCCTTGAATTCGGCACCGAACAGATCGGCGCGCTGCACATATTGGCAGACCGTCTCGTGCAGGGCGATGCCGTCGGGGCCGATTCGGCTTGCCGGGTCGATCGAAATCACTTCGGAATAGGCGCGGGGACTGAGCCCGAGCGTCTCGCGATTCTCCCAGAGGAAGCGGAACAGCTCGTCGCGGCTTCGGGTCATCGCCTGGTAGTTCGATCGGGCATAGGTCAGCCTGCCGTCGGCGGGGTAGCGTTGCCAGCATCCTTCGGCGTCGCAGGTGGCGCCCTGCGGGCGGATGCCGTATCGCTCGAACATGGTGCGGATCACCGCGCGATATCCCCATTCGTCCTCGGGGACGAGTTCGCGGTCGGCAGTGAGCAGCGCACTGAGATACTGGCCGAAATCGAGATCGGTCGGCGGGCAGTAGTCGAGCGCGCGGATCGCCATGTTGAGCAGGTGCCCGGCGAGCTTCGCGCCCTCTTCGACGACTGCGTCCAGATTGTAGCTGTCACCCGCGAAGCGCCCGAGCTCCGCGATCCGCTCGCTCCAGAGCTCGACAAAGGCGTTCATCATCGCCGCGACGAGGATCTCGCCGCGCGCATGTTCCTCCACTTCGCCGTGGAGCAGGTGGGCCGCTTCGGGAGTGAGCTCGACCGAGCGGCGAAGCGCGCCGCGCTGGCCGGTTTCGAGCGCCTCGCCGACCTCGCGGGCCACGCCGAGCAGGATCGAGTTGCGGATCGCGTCGGCGGTGAGCTTGCCGACCGCGACGAGCCGGATGGTGCGGTCCGCGTCGACGAAACGGCTGTCTTCCCCGATCGCGGCGGCGACGACAGGCTTGAGGGAGAAGATCGACAGCAGCGCGACGATATCGGCAAAGCCCTCGTGGAACGCTGCCTGGTCGGGGCCGGAAGGCTCGCTGAAGCGGGACCGCAGGCCGTCCAGCAGCGCGTGTGCCGTCTCGTGCGCGACGATGTCGTGGCTCAGGCAGGTGAAAACCGGCTGGCCGTCCTGCCGGAAGAAATAGCCGAACATCAATGCCCGGTCGGGCTCGGAATAGAAGGCGTTGGCCTGGGCGAAGGCGTGCGGCGCGATGTGCAACTGGTGGCCGCCGGAACTCCAGCTCACCCGCCGCCCCAAGGCGCGCTCGAAGGCACCCAGCGTGCGCATCGCGATCGCATAGGTGTTCTGCGCGTGGAAGTTCGGGTCTGCAAGCAGCCGCTTCTGATAGGCCGGATCCTCTCGCGTCTCACCCGGGAGGGGCGCGAACGGATCGACCAGCATTCCGTCGCCGGCCTGATATTCCTGCTGGTCCAGATAGGTGCGCCGCTCGGTCGCGTTATAGTCGACGACCTTGATTCGATAGCCGGTCGGCCCCTTGGCCAGGATTTCCGCGGGCACGCTGACTTCCACGAACGCCATCGGCCCCCCTGGCCCCAGGCGCAGTCCCGGATCCTTGGCGATGATCGTGAGCTTGCGTGTTGGTGGCGGTTCGGACACGCGATTATTCCCCCTCGGTCTCCCGACGACGCAAGATAATCGCTTCGTTCATGAAAGCCAAGTGAGGCGTTCGACCTGTCAATCCATCGGATCGAGAGCATATCCGTTTCGGCTTTTTCCCCCTGTGCGGAAATTATTCCGGAATTTTCTGTAATTGCCGTTGTAAAACCATGGAAGTCATCGCAAATTGTTGCGCATATGCGTGAAGATTCGTCGATCTATACTTTGATTTCATCCGATTATGCGTTGGATGCACTCGGAATTCGATTCCGGAATGGCTGCACATCCCGAGACGGGGCGCAATTGGCGTGCCGGGAGGAAGGGGCGCCTGGCCCCTTGCGCGAATTCCGGAAACTTCGCCCCGCTCCGGCACTGCTAGTGCTTGAGTGAAATAAGACACTCGGTGATACTCCTTTCATGACCCTGGCCATCGTTCCGCTCATGCCGCTCGAGCGCGGGCAGCTTCACGTGATTCGCCTGCGCGCCGTCCGCACCGCGCTCATCCTGCTCGCGGCGGCGGTCGCGGGGGAATTCTTCGTGCCGGAACTGCCGATGCCCGGAGCGATCCTCGCGCCCGCGCTGCTGGTAGCCCTGTGGATCGCCGGCTTCGCGCCGAGGCGGCGCTGGCGGCGCTGGGGCTATGCCTTCACCGGCGGCGAGCTTCATGTCGAGCATGGCTTGTGGACGCGGGTGCACACGATCGTTCCGACGCTGCGCGTCCAGCATATCGACGTGGCACAGGACGTGCTGGAGCGGCTGTTCGGGGTCGCCACGCTCGTCCTTCACACGGCGGGCACGGATACCAATGTGGTGATCCTGCCCGGCATCGCCCGCTCCACCGCAGAGGAAATCCGCGACGCGATCCGCGAGCGCATCGGCGGCGCGCAACATGATTGATCCCGGCGCCGCGCCCCGACGGCTCCACATCCTCACCGTGATCATGCGCTTCGTGAAGCGTGCGCCTTCCACGGTGATACTCCCGCCGCTGATTCTCGGCTTTGCGGGGCGCGAGTTCCACCCGGCGCTGGCATTGGGGGCCTTTGCGGCCATTGCGGCGGCGGTGATCCTTTCCACCTGGCTGGGCTGGTGGAGCTTCACCTACCGGATCGGCGCGGAGGAGGTGCTGATCCAGCACGGCGTCCTCCAGCGCCGCCGCCGGTCGATACCGCGCGGCCGGATCCAGGACGTGTCGATCGAGCGCAGCCCCTTTGCCCGCGTCTTCGGACTGGCGGTGGTCAAGCTCGAGACGGGCGGTGGCGAAGCCGAGGAGGCGAGGCTCGACAGCGTCTCCATGGCCGAGGCGGAGCGCCTCCGCGCCCTGTTGCGCGGCCATCGGCCGGTCGCCGAAATACGGGTGGGCGCCGAGGCGCCGGTGCAGCCCGGACGCCGCATCGTCTTCGCCATGTCGCTCGGCCGGGTGCTGCTGTGCGGCGTGTTCGGCTTCTCGATGATCTGGATCGCGGCGATCTTTGGCGCGATCCATTCGCTGGACCGGGTGCTGAAGCTCGACTGGGAGAAGCTGTTCGGCGAGGCCGAGCGCTTCGCTTTCGCCCGATTCAGCATTCTCGCGCTGTTCCTGGTGCTGGCAATGGCCCTGCTGCTGTGCCTGATCGCCGGCGTGGCGCGCACGCTGCTCAAGGACTATGGCTTCACGCTCACGCATGAATCGGGCCGTTTCCGCCGTATCCGGGGGCTGCTCACGCGCTCGGAAGTGGTCATCGCCGATCGCCGCATCCAGCTGGGCCTGGTCCGCCGCGGAGCGATCAGCGGGCGGCTGGGCTGGAACAGCGTCGAGGTGCAGACGCTCGGCGGCAGCGCCGACCGGGCGGGCCGCCAGGAAATGGCGCCGTTCGCCACGGCGGAAGAGGCCGCACAGGTGATCGCCGCCACGCCGCTCCCGCCTTTCCAGCGCCCGGGGCTGCGTCCGGTGGCGCCGGCCCATATCCTGCGCTTCGCGATCCACCACGGCATGCCGATCGTGCTGGTCCCGGGCATTGCCGGCTTCTTCCTGTCGCCGCTATGGTGGGGGCTGCTGCTGGCGCCCGCGCCGGTGATCCTGGCGATCTTCCAGCGCGCCGGGCATCGCTATGCGCTGCGCGACACCAGCCTGCAGGTGATGCGCGGCGTGCTCTCGCAGCGCGACTGGATCGTGCCCATCGAATCGATCCAGACGCTCACGGTGCGCCGCAGCTGGCTGCAACGCCGGCTGGGCGTGGCGACGGTGACGGTGGATACGGCCGGCGCAAGCGGTTGGCATCGCCCCGATGTGAGCGACGTTCCGTTCGATTCCGCGCTCGCGCTGGCCCGGGCGCTCACGGCCCGAGGCGATTAGCGCGGTTCGGGCGTCGGGCGCGGCGTCGGCGAGGGCTTGGGGGCGGGCAGGGTGAGGCTCACCATGGCCTTGTCCTGTGCAGGCGTGCCGGCGGGCGGTGCCGCCACCTCGGCCTTGCGGCGGATGCCGGCGAGCGGGGCAGGAGCGGCAATGGGAGTGGCTCCGGGGATCGGCGGCACGACGGTGGCGGGCGCTGCCTCGGCCGGGATCTGGGCGCGCATGCACTGGACCGGGCTCGGGCGGCGGAACTGGCCGCAATTCCACAACGCCTTGGCAAAGCCTTGCGTCTCGTCGCGCAGATAGCTGAACGACATGGTCGAAACCTGGGCGCTGGAGAGCGGCAACCTGGCCGGAGTCTGCTTCGCATCCGCCCAGGCCATGAACTTGCAATAGGGCCGCTCGCCGCACGTACGGATGGCCAGCGCCGCGAACGCGTCCGGGTTGATCCCCTTGGGCAAGGTGAGCATGAAGTTGTTCGAGTCGCCGCCCTCGGCCGCCATCGGGGCGGGAACGGCGCTCTGGGGGATCGATGCGGGATCGACAAAGGCGCCGTCGGTCCCGACCGCGCCGGGCAGCAGCGTTTCGAGCGAGGGATCGCTCTGGAAGGCGCCGGGCGACAGCCGGGCCATCAGCGCGATATTGGGCTCGATGCCCGCATAGATGCGGTTGAACGCCGGCGGCGTGCCCCACCAGCCGGTCCAGCGGAAGAAGAGGTGCGTGTTGACCTCGGTGATCTTCTCGAGGCTGGCGCTCCAATAGGGAACAACCCAGTCGGTGTGATAATGCGTCGCATGGCCCACCGGCTTGTAGACCGAGCCGGTCAATGCGGCGCGGGCGATATAGCGCGCGCGCTCCCAGGCGGTGGCGGTGGGCGTATAGCGCAGCATCGCGCCATCGCAGGTGAACGTGAACTGGCAGCCGGTCGAGCGCTCCGAGCCCTGGAACACGACGCCGCAGATCGTCTTGGGAAAGGCCGGGTGGCGTGCGCGGTTGATGATCACCTGCGCGACCGCCCGCTCGCCCACCGCATCGTCGCCGGCCTCGTAATAGACTGCCGCAGCGAGGCAATCGACGGCGCGGGCCCGGCTATCCTCGGCACCGTAGATATTGAACGGCCGGGCCGCCGGATTGGGCAGGGTCGAGAAGGGAATGGACGCATTCCAGGTGCGCGCGTCGTCCGGCGTCACGACCTGAAGCTCGACCGGCTCCACTTCCGGCAGCTCGGTCTTCGGCACCACCCGGTGCGATACCTTCACCGGCGCGGGCTTGTGCACCACCGCGCGCGGGGTATGCGTGACCAGCCACAAGGGCAGCGCGACCACCGCAAGCATGAGGAGGCCGAGCAATGCCATCAGCACTGGCGGCACGCGGACGGAGAATGCTCCGGCGGTGGGAAAGGAAGGGACGGTCGCCATGGGGTCGCCGCCCATAACGCAGAAGTCGCGAAGTTGGAACCATTGCGGCGCCGGAACGCCGCAATGCCCGGATCAGTGCGTCCGACGCGCGCTCAGTTCGGCCAGAAGCCGGTTGCCTCGCACATGTCCCAATGATCGGCGGCGCCCAGCTTGCACGCCGCCGCGGTGGCGCCCGTGCAGAGCTTCACTTCGCGCTGATAGCGCTTGTAGCAGCTCTCCGGACGAGCGGGCGCGGACGGCTTGGCGACCAGTGCGGCCGTTCGCACGGGTTTCGATACGGAAACTGGGGTGGCCGCCAAGCTGCGCGCCTCGGCCGGTGTTTCCAGCCCGCGCTGCTTCCCCCCGAAAGCAAGCGGCCACCCCAGATAGATGGCGAGCATGACGCTCACCAGGATCATTGCATTGCGCACGAAGTTCCCCCCGGAAACGACGTTTTCCCCGACTCGGGAAATCTAGCGTTAATCCGGCGTTAATTCCAGTGCCTCAGCTCTCGGGAAGAAAGTCCGGGACGCTCAGATAGCGCTCGCCTGTATCATAATTGAACCCCAGGACGCGGGTCCCCTCCGGGAGATCGGGCAATTTCTGCAGAATCGCGGCCAGCGTCGCGCCCGAGGAGATGCCGACGAGCATGCCTTCCTCGCGGGCGGCGCGGCGGGCCATGTCCTTGGCGACGCCCGCATCGACCTTGATCACGCCGTCGATCGCGTCGGTGTGCAGGTTGCGCGGCACGAAGCCGGCGCCGATACCCTGGATCGGGTGCGGGCCCGGCTGGCCGCCCGAGATTACCGGCGAGAGCTCGGGCTCGACCGCATAGACCTTGAGGTTCGGCCAGCGCTTCTTGAGCGTCTCGGCGACGCCGGTGATGTGGCCGCCGGTGCCCACGCCGGTGATGACCACGTCGATCGGCGAATCGGCGAAGTCGTTCAGGATCTCCTGCGCGGTGGTGCGCACGTGCACGTCGATGTTCGCCGGGTTCTCGAACTGCTGCGGCATCCAGGCGCCGGGCGTCGTCTCGACGATCTCCATCGCGCGCTCGATCGCGCCCTTCATGCCCTTCTCGCGCGGCGTCAGGTCGAAGGTGGCGCCATAAGCGAGCATCAGGCGGCGGCGCTCGATGCTCATGCTCTCCGGCATCACCAGGACGAGCTTGTAGCCCTTCACCGCGGCGACCATCGCGAGGCCCACGCCGGTATTGCCGCTGGTCGGCTCGACGATCGTGCCGCCCGGCTGCAGGCTGCCGTCCCGCTCCGCCGCTTCGATCATCGCCAGCGCGATGCGGTCCTTGATCGAGCCGCCGGGATTGGTCCGTTCGGACTTGATCCAGACTTCGGCGTCCGGAAACAGCTTGCCCGCGCGGATATGGGGCGTGTTGCCGATCGTCTCGAGGATCGTGTTGGCCTTCATGTCATCATCTCCTTGGGAGGAATCTCGAGATTGGCCGGAGGATCGAAGGTGCGAGCCCGCCTGAGCTCCGGGAATAGCTTGGCCCATGCCAGTGTGACAAGGATCGCGCCCACGCCGCCGCCCACCACTGCGGCGACCGGCCCGATCAGCGCGGCGAGGAAACCCGATTCGGCCTCGCCCAGCTCGTTCGAGCCCGAGATGAACAGCGTGGAGACCGCGCCGACGCGGCCGCGCATCTCGTCCGGCGTGTAGAGCTGGATCAGCGACTGGCGGACATAGACCGAGACCATGTCGGCCGCGCCGAGCACGAACAGCGCGAACAGCGCCACCATCACCGCGGGCGCCGTGTCGTGCCCCACTGCGGCCGGGCCGAGCACGGGCACGAGCAGCGGGGCGGAAAGGCCGAAGATCACTGTCGCCACGCCGAACAGGGCGACCGCCAGCAGCATCTTCACGCCGACGTCGCTCTTCAGCGGCCGCCAGGAGAAGAACACCGCCGTGGCGACGGCGCCCACCGCGGGCGCGGCTCGCAGATGGCCGAGCCCTTCCGAGCCCACCTGGAGGATGTCGCGGGCATAGACGGGCAGCATCGCGGTCGCGCCGCCGAGGAGCACCGCGAACAGGTCGAGCGAGATCGCGCCGAGCACCAGCCGGTTGCGACGGACATAGTGGAGCCCGTCGATCATCTGCGCCCAGGGGCTGCCGCTGAACTTGCGCGCGCTGCGCGGCACGTCGCCGATCAGCATGAGCAGGACGAAGGAGACGAGGAACAGGCCGCCCGCCACTGCGTAGGAGAGCCAGTCGGCAACCGCATAGAGATAGCCGCCCATGGCCGGGCCGATCACCGTGCCGATCTGCCAGGACAGCGAGCTCAGCGCGATCGCGGTGGGCAGGATCGCCTTGGGCACCAGATTGGGCGAGAGCGCGCTCAGCGCGGGGCTGGCAAAGGCGCGCGCCACGCCGAGCAGCGCGGCGATGCCGAACAGCGCGGGCAGGCCGATCGTGCCGGTATAGGTCAGCACGCCCAGGCTGATCGCGCAGAACGCCTCGAGCGCCACCGCGGCGCGGGCGATCCAGCGCCGGTCGAGCCGATCCGCCACCCAGCCGGCGAAGAGCGAAAGGAACAGCAGCGGCAGGAACTGGGCGACGCCGATCAGCCCGAGCTGGAAGGCGGCTTCCTTCACCGTCATCGTCCGGCGGGCGATATCGTATACCTGCCAGCCGATCACGATCACCATCGCCATCTGCCCGAGCGTCGTCGAGAGCCGGGCGAGGAAATAGAGGCGAAAATTGGGAACGGCGAACGGATGCGTTGCTTCGGCGGCCATGCAAGGGCCTCTAGGCGCTTCCGCGGGGCCACCGCAACGCGCGATTGCGTGCGAAGGGCCAAGTAGAGATATCAGCCGGGAATTCCGCGTCGACGCCGGGGCCGGGCGCGCCGCTTGCCGCCTCAGCGCAGCTTGGCGGGCTGGACGTCCTCGGTCTCGGCGAAGCGCGGGTTGCGGATGGCGGGGCGCAGGCGCGCCAGGCTGCACAGGCCGGCAATGGCGGCGAGGCCGGCCGCCACCAGGGGCGGCACCGTGCCGCCGCCGATGCCGATCGCAAGCAGCGCGGCCACCAGCGTGGCGCCGGTCGTCTGCCCGACCATCCGGGTCGTGGAGATGAGCCCGCCGGCCGCTGCCGCGCGATCGATCGGGGCCGAGCCGATGATCAGCCGGGCGTTGGGCGAGAGGAACATGCCGAATCCGGCCCCGGTGAGCGACATGCGCCAGGCAATGTCGAACCAGCTGGGATCCACGGGCAGGAAGGCGAGGAAGAGCAGTCCCGCCACTGCGATGACCATGCCGATCCCGCCCAGCGCCCCGGCGGGGTAACGATCCGACAGCGAGCCGGCGAGCGGCGCGACGATCATCGTGGTGAGCGGCCAGGGCGCGATCACCGCGCCCACCTCGGACGGGGCGAAGCCATAGCCATGCTGCAGCCGGAAGGGCAGCGACAGGAGCAGCGTCATCGTGGCGATGAAGGCAGTATAGGCACCCACCACGGAGAGGGCGAGCACCGGCCGGGTGAGCAGGTCGACCGGCAGGATCGGCTTGGGCTCGCGCATCTCGCGGCGGACGAAGAACAGGCCGATCACCGCGCCGGCGACCACCACCGCCGCCGAGACGACGGGGCTGTCGCCATGCACGGCGCTCTCCAGGCCGCCGATCACCAGCCCGAACATGCCGGCGCACAGCAACGCTCCCAGCACGTCGAACGGCTCGTCACGCGCGGGCGTGTCGGGCAGGGCGCGGCCGAACAACAGGCTGGCGACGGCGAAGGGCACTGCCGAGGCGAACACCCAGGGCCAGGGCCCCACCGCCAGCACCAAGCCGCCGATGGTGGGCGCGAGCGCGGCCGAGCTCGACACCACCACCGAGTTGATGCCGAGGCCGCGGCCCAGATGTTTAGCGGGATAGATCCGGCGAATCAGCGCCGAGGAGACGCTGAGCGCCGCAGCCGCGCCCGCCGCCTGCGCCGCGCGGACGATGAGCAGGAACGGCAGGCTCTCGGCGAAGAAGCACAGCACCGTCGCCACGGTGAAGACCAGCTGCCCGGCCTGGTACATCCGCTTGAGCCCGATCCGCTCGCCCAGCCCGGCAAAGGGCAGCAGCAGCATCACCAGCGTCAGCTGGTAGACGGTGACGACCGAGACCGCCGCGGAGCTGTCGACGTGCAGGTCCCTGGCGATGGTGGGCAACGCCACGGTGGCGATCGCGCCGTCGATCACCACCAGCGCCGTACCGAAGGAGACGGCGGCGATGGCGAGCGTGCGGCGCGGCAAGGGAAGGCCATCGGTCATCCACCTGCTCAGTGCCTCAACCCGCCGCCGGGTTCCAGTGGAACCCGCATCGTGTGCGGTTGGTTATTTTCGCAATCGAAACCAGATACTTGGAGGCTTTATATGGGCAAGGGCATCTTGTTGTGGCTGCTCGGCATCCCGATTCCGATCATCCTTCTGATCCTGATCTTCTGGCACTGATCCGACTCGGGGCGGTTCGACGCGCGGTTTCGCCCCGAAGATCAGCTCGCGAATTTCCCACGCATCCGCGACATAGCGATGGTCCGGCTTGCCGGGGCAAGCGCCCTGATCGTCGACGGGCAGCCGGGAGAGCAGCGGCAGGATATCGGTCGCCTCGCTTTCGAGCCGCTCGCGGATGCGCGCCGTCAGCCAGCGAGTCGAGCGGGCATAGATGCCCCACTGCGCCTCGCTCGGGAAACCGTGCCAGCGCGTGACGTGCTCGCGGAAATCGGCGACCAGGGCGGCAGTCTCCGCGCTCGCATGGCTGGCCATGTGCGCCACTTCGCCGCCCACCTCGTCCATGAGGGGGCCATAGACCTGGCCCTCCATCCTGGCGAAATGCATCAGCAGGTCGCGCGTGAACAGCCAGCGCCGAAAGCCCAGCCCCTCGATGCTTGCGGGCCGCGGGCCGGAGACGAGCGCCTCGAGTGCATCGGCATTGGCCAGGATATGGCCGTGCTGCCGCAGCACGCGGTCCACGGGCATGGCGCGACTCCTCATATCCCCCATATCGGCCCATCATGCCTGCACGGGCGTGAAGTCGCGGCTCAGGAGCTGTCCCCATCGGGAAAGCTACGGAGGCCCCGCCGCCGCGGCGACGGGGCCTCCGATCGGGTCAGCGGCAGCGGACCTGGTCGCGGTCCACCGAGCTGCCGAGCGCGCCGCCGGCGATCGCGCCGAGCAGCGTGCCCACCGTCTTCGAGCGCCCGCCGGCAATGACGTTGCCGAACAGACCGCCCGCCGCGGCGCCCACGATCAGGCCGGTCGTGCCGTCCGAGCGCTTGCAGTAATATTTGCCGTCCTGTCCGCGATAGATGCGATCGTCCTGCGTCAGCACGCGCTCCTGATAGCCCGGGGGCGGCGCGCGATAGTCGCGGGCCGCATCATAATATTCCTCGTCGCGCGGATCGTAGTAGCCGCCGCGCGGCGGCGGGGGCGGCGGGGCGACGACCGGGCGGGACTTGTAGGCGCGATACCGCTCGAGCGCCTGCTGGAACTGATCATATTCCCGCTCGAAGCGCTGCTGCGCGGCGTCGAAGCGGGCCTCCTCGTCCTGCCCGTAGACGGGGCCGCGCTGCGCCATGGCCGGGGTCGCGACCGCCAGGCTGGCCGCAGCGACCGCGGCGAGGGTTACCAGATGCTTCATTGTGTCTTCTCCTTCCCGAAGGCCCATACGGCCAGGGACGCTGAAACGTTCCGGACATGCGCGTGAAGCCGTGCTGAACGGACGGCGCCGATGCGGTGGAACCGCAAGGGAGCGAGGCGGATCGTTCCGGCGCAGGGATGGCGGGCCGTGCCGCATGATGCAACCTGTCGGGCTCTGGATGGTTTGCAAGCCGCGCGCGGTCCCGCGGCGCGGGTGCAGGAGAGGACAGGGGCGATGCGACGATCCGATGGCAACGAGAATGCCATATCCGAAGCTGGGGTCTTGCTGCGCCGCAGCAGGAATTGCCATAAGGGCGCATGTTCTTGAGTCACGAAGCCGACCCGCCTGCCGCTCCCGCGCCCATCACGCCGATGGTCCTGGAAGGGATCGTGCGCCAGAAATGCCTGGCCGCGACCTATAATCGCACCGCGATGATCCTCGCCCCGCATATCCTCTACACGCGCCACGATGCGCTCCATGTCGATGCCGTTGTCGTCTCCAAGGAAGGCCTGCCGCCGCGCGAGGAGAAGATCGGCACGTTCAAGCTCGACGGGCTGAAGGACGTGGCGGTGCTGGAGCAGGCATTCGTGCCGAGCGCGCTGTTCGATCCCGGCCTCGATAAATATCGGGGCGAGACGCTGATGGCAGTGGCCTGAATTCCGGTTCGCTCCACCCTAGGGCGCTTTTTCCAGCTTCGCGATCATCTGCGTCGCATTGTCGTTGGCCGGATTGAGCGCGAGCGAGCGCCGATATTCCGCGATCGCGCCGGCCTTGTCGCCGGTGGCCGCGATCGCCTCGGCCAGGCTGTCATGCGTGTTCCAGCTGTCCGGAAATTGCGCTGCGTTCCAGGCGAAGATGCCCCGTGCGGCCCGGGGCGATGTGCCGAGCAGGCGGTAGCCCCAGCTGTTCATGCGATCCTCGGTCAGGTGCAGGTCGGGGAAGCGCGCCCTGGTCGCGGCGATCGTGCCGGGCACGTCGGCATAGTTGCTCCGCTCCAGCGCCGCCTCCAGCGCCTTCAGGCCGAGCGGCGGGCCGAACAGCGCGGTGTGGATGGCGTCGGCGAGCGCCTGGCTCGTGTCCTGCGCTGCGGCGCTGTTGGCGAGGACGACCGCGCCATAGCGCCGGGCCGGATAGAAGTCGCAATAGCTCGAATGGCCGAAGGTGCCGCCCGAATGGCGCAGATAGGTCTGGCTGTCGGCGGTCTTGGCGATCACCCAGTGGAAGCCGACCGCCCTCGTCTCGGGCGTGCCGAACAGCGGCCGGTGGGTGCGGGCGATGGCGGGATCGCCTGCAGAGATGTGGGCGGCGACGTAGCGCGCCATGTCCACCGCCGAATAGCGCAGCCCACCCGCGGCGCGGATCGCCGGCATGTCGAGCGTCGGCGCCTCCACGCCCTTGCTGCTGTAGCCGGTGACGAGCAGGCCGGGCGGGACGGCGCCGCCGCCGGCGCGCATGCCGAGCGGCTTCTCGACGAAGCGCGTGAGCAGCGCGTCATAGGGGGCGCCATAGATGCGCTCGGCCAGCACGCCCTGGAGCTGCGAGGCGGTGTTGCTGTGGCGCGGCGTGCGGCCGGGCACTTCGAGTAGGGTTACCGCCTTGAGATCGGTGAGGAAATTTGCCGGGTCATAGCTTTTGAGCAGCTTCGACACCTCGACGAGCAGTTGTTCGGGCGGCACCTTGCCGAAGAAGCCGCTCCAGTCGGGCAGATTGTCCTGCAGCGCCGAAGTGGTGGTGACCAGGTCGGCGAGGCGGATCGGGCGGCCGTCGCGGACGAGATTGTCATATCCCGGCGGCAGGTGCCGGCGGACATCGTCGTCGATCCGGGCGCGGCCTTCCTCGATCGCATGGGCGAGGAGCAGGCTGGTGAAGGTCTTGGAGATCGAGCCGATCTCGTGGACGGCGTGCTCGGTGGCGGGGGCGTTGGTGGTGCGCGAGATCACGCCGGCATTGTAGAAGCGGGTGCTGCCGTCGCGGATCACGGCGACCGAGACGCCGGGCGCCTTGCCGCTCGCCACGAAATCATCGACCAGCGCCTGGACCGGATCCGCGGCGACGACCGCGCGCGCCAGGCCGGGGAGGAGGAGCGTGGCGCCGGCGGCGGCGGGCATCAGCGCGAGGAGGCGGCGGCGGTCGAGGCGGAGGGCGGGGGCGTTCTGCTGCATGGTATCTCCCTTTTGCCGTGACGCTACATTTGTAGTCATGCCTGCGTCAAGGGTGTGATGATAGGGTAAGACACGTTGGCGCTAGGGATGGTCTTGCCGGCCTGTGGCTGTTGCAATGTAGGATTTTGAATGTTCTTGAAATGTTCCTATCGAGGCAAATGTGCCGCGGCAGAGCTGGAAGGAGCATGGCATGACGACCCCACCCCCATTCATCATCCCCGCCAACGAATGGCCGGATCCGCAATTCTGCATCCAGGACGCCAATTCCATGGTTACGATGCTCAACGACCAGATGACCGGCACGATGAACCAGATCAGCGTGACGAGTTACACCACCGGCTCGCGTAACGTGACGGCCTATACGAACTTCACCGACCAACTTGCGGTAGGTGACCTCATTTGGTTCAACGCACCTGCGGATACCGCCCTGCTCCAATCGTCGTTTCGGATCACGGCGCTGGTGCCGAACACGTCGTTCAGCTTTACCACCGAATATAAGGACGGCGCTCCCAGCATTTCGGCCGCATGCATGGTCAATCCGCTTCAGCGCGGCGCGCCGGCTTCATCGCCCAGCGGGCTGGTTACTTCGAACATCCGGCGCTACGCTGGCGGCGGGCAGTGGCCGTCGGTGTGGATCTCCGAGCGGCCCGCGCATGTCGGGCGCCTCAAGAGCTGCCGGCGCGTGCTGGTGGTCCAGAAGACGACCGGTGGAGACGAGTATATCTACTGGGAAGCCAATGGCGAGCGCCTCCGGACAATCGCCGGTACCGGCCGTGCGGTGGGACTGGCGGTCAGTGTCGTCAGCGGCACGGGGGCAAGCGCGCGGGCCTATGCAGTGGACAGTGCGACCGGCGTTACGCTCTCCGGCGTGACGGCCACCACGGCGACGCGTACCTGGGTGAGCGCCCAGAAGACGGCAGCAGCCGCGATCTCGACCTGGCAGGAGGGAGTCCAGCTTTCCGGGCCTGCCGGATCGACCTTCGTGATCGGGGAATTCACCTCGGCGCCCAGCGCGGGAGAGCTCTATGACGGCAGCTTCTCCACACCCCGCGGGCAGCGGATCCTGGCGCTGGCCTCGATCAGTCCCTGGGTGGGTGCCAATCTGACCACGCCCGCGGCGCCCGGGCCCGGCGGCACCTATGAGTTCGTCACGGACATGCGCCAGGCCAGCTACGGCGTCATCAACGAGGGTGTCAGCTTCTTGACCGGCTTGCTCGAGGGGCAGTCGGATATCGCGGGACATCTCCTCGCGTCCCGGAGCCGGTTGACTGCGCCTACCGTATATAATCCGATCGTTCGCGCGCCGGCGGCCGTCACCAACACCTTCGGCGCGGCCGACCCGGAGAAATACGGCTTCGCCTCGGGCAATTTCCTGGTCGATAGCGCGGCGCGGATGATATTCTATTCGCACACGCCTTCGAACAAATGGGGATTTCTGAGCTGGGACATCCATGGCGCGGTGCTCTATGCCGAGCCCTGAATAGAGGGGCGGGGCGGTCATTGGCCGCCCTGTTCTTCCCTCTCACCCCGCCGTAACGAAACTATCCATAACCCGCTTCCGCCCGGCCTGTTCGAAGTCGATCTCGAGCTTGTTCCCCTCGATCTCGGCGATCGTGCCGTAGCCGAACTTCTGATGGAACACGCGCATGCCCAGCGACAGGTCGTCGCGCGGTTTGGCGCCGAAGCTCACCGCCGAAGCGCGGCTCTCCACCACGCGGGCAGGCTCGCGGCTGAACGTCCGCGACGTGAAGCCGCCGCCCGGGTTCTTCATGTCCACCCCCGCCGCGCGCTGCCAGCCCGGCCCTCGCCCGGTCCCGCGCGATACGTCCGCGAAGGGGTCGCTGCGCTCGCTCCAGTTCGCCTGCCATAGCGAGGCGCCGCCGGTCATCGTGCTTTCGCTCTCGATATGCGCCTCGGGCAGCTCGGCGACGAAGCGGCTCGGGATGCTCGCGTTCCACTGGCCGTAGATGCGGCGATTGGCGGCGTGGAGGATGGTTGCCTGGCGCCGCGCGCGCGTGATCGCGACATAGGCCAGGCGGCGCTCCTCCTCCAGCGAGGCGAGCCCCCCTTCGTCGAGGGCGCGCTGCGAGGGGAAGATGCCTTCCTCCCAGCCGGCCAGGAACACGGTGTCGAACTCCAGCCCCTTGGCGGCGTGGATCGTCATGATCGTGACCTTGGGCTCGTCGCGCTGCCCCTCATTGTCCATGACGAGGGAGACATGCTCGAGAAAGGCGCCGAGCGTCTCGTACTCCTCCATCGCGCGGACGAGCTCGTTCAGGTTCTCGAGTCGACCGGCGGCCTCGGCGGTGCGGTCGGCCTGCCACATCGCGGTATAGCCGCTCTCGTCGAGGATGATGCGGGCGAGGTCCGGGTGCTGGAGGTCGTTGCCCATGCTCCGCCAGCGCGCCATGTCGCCGACCAGGTTGCCGAGCGCGCGGCGGGCCTGGGGCGTCAGCTCGTCGGTATCGAGGATGCGCGCGGCGGCGGTGACGAGCGGGATTCCCTCGGCGCGGGCATATTGGTGGACCTTCGCCAGCGCCTTGTCGCCCAGGCCGCGCTTGGGAACGTTGACGATGCGCTCGAAGGCGAGATCGTCCGCCGGTTGCGCGACGACGCGGAGATAGGCGAGGGCGTCGCGGATCTCCTGGCGCTCGTAGAAGCGGAAGCCGCCGATGATGCGATAGGGCAAGCCGATCGCGATGAACCGGTCCTCGAATTCGCGCGTCTGGTGCTGGGCGCGGACGAGGATCGCCATGTCGTCGAGCGACTTTCCCCCATCCTCCCTGCTCCAGGCACGCTGCTGCCCCTCGATCTCCTCGCCGACGCGGCGCGCTTCCTCGGGCCCGTCCCACACGCCGAGCACCTTGACCTTCTCGCCCTGGTCCTTGTCGGTCCACAGCGTCTTGCCGAGGCGGCCGCTATTGTTGGCGATCACGCCCGACGCGGCGGCGAGGATGTGCGGCGTCGAGCGGTAATTCTGCTCGAGCTTGATCACCCTGGCGCCGGGGAAGTCCTTTTCGAACTTGAGGATGTTCTCGACCAGGGCGCCGCGCCACGAATAGATCGACTGGTCGTCGTCGCCGACGCAGCAGATGTTCTTGCGCTCCTGGGCGAGGAGGCGAAGCCAGAGATACTGGACGGCGTTGGTGTCCTGATATTCGTCGACCAGGATGTAGCGGAAGCGCTGCTGATAGCGCTCCAGCACGTCGCGGTGGGTCTTGAGGATCACCAGCATGTGGAGAAGCAGGTCGCCGAAGTCGCAGGCGTTGAGCGCCTTCAGCCGCTCCTGATAGAGATGGTAGAGCGCGGCGCCGCGGCCATTGGCGTAGCGCTCGGATTCGCCCGCGCCGATCTCGGCGGGCGTCAGGCCCTTGTTCTTCCACTCGTCGATCAGTCCGGCGAGCTGGCGGGCGGGCCAGCGCTTCTCGTCGAGGTCTGCCGCGAGGATCAGCTGCTTGATCAGGCGGAGCTGGTCGTCGGTGTCGAGGATGGTGAAGTTGGACTGCAGGCCGACCAGCTCGGCATGGCGGCGCAGCATCTTGGCGCCGATCGCGTGGAAGGTGCCGAGCCAGGGCATGCCCTCCACCGCCGCGCCGACGAGGCGGCCGACGCGCTCCTTCATCTCGCGCGCGGCCTTGTTGGTGAAGGTGACCGCCAGGATCTCGCTGGGATAGGCGCGGCGGGTCCAGAGCAGATGGGCGAGGCGGGCGGTGAGCGCCGCGGTCTTGCCCGTGCCCGCGCCGGCCAGCACGAGCACCGGCCCCTCGGCCGTCAGCACCGCCTCGCGCTGGGGCGGGTTCAGGCCCTGGAGATAGGGGGCGTTGGCATCGGTCTCGACAGGCAGGGTCATCCGCGAACAGGTAGGGAACGCGGGCGGGCGAGGCAATGGCGGATTGCCAGTGGCGCGTGATCCTGGGATCGTCGCGTCCCAACGATCGGGGAGGCGCGAATGGACAGGACGATGCTTGAGGCGCGGCTCGATCTGCTCAGGCGGGAACATGCCGCGGGCGAGGAGCGGCTGAAGGCGCTCGATACGCAGATCGCCGAGCAGAAGCGGACCCAGCTGCGCTTCGCCGGGGCGATTCAGGTGCTTGAGGAACTGCTGCGGGAGCAGGGCTGACGGTGGAAACAATATAGGCTGGTATTGGAAACATTTCAGCAATAATATCCCAGCGTCGCCGGGAGGATTCGGCGGCATACTGCCTGTCTGGGGGCTCGGCATGGGGGTTGTTGTTCGAAGCGGCGCGATCGGACTGGCGGTGGGGGCGATCCTCGCTGCCATGCCGGCACAGGGTCAGGCCGTTGCCGCGGCCCAGGCCGCCTATCTGGTGCTGCAGCCGGAAATTCGCGTGAAGACCGAGGAGCGGGCATCGGGCCTGTGGCTGCGCACCTCCGCGACCGTGCGTGGCAGCAACGAAAGCTGGCGGGCCGACGAGACGCGCTCCACCTATGGCTTCTCGCTGCAGAAGGAAGTGATCGGGCATGCCTGGCTGGGCATGAGCGCCTACGCCCAGGCGCCGCGCTTCGATGCCGATCGCGGCGTGGTGCGCGATGCGCGGCACTATGCCGGCGCGCGGCTGAGCTTCGAGGCGTCCGACCATGTCGAGATGGGATTTGCCTGGCTGCGGCGGTTGCGCGGGCGCGGGTTCATGAGCCTGCCCGGCGGCAATCGCGGCATCAAGCCGGGCCCCAAGGCCTATATGCAGGTCCGTTTCTGAAGCGGTTCGTTTCGGCGTGATCCTTCGCCATGTCATGCGTTTGTCATATGGCTGTCACACCCTCCGGCCAGAGGCGCGCATATCATGGCATCACTCGCTCTGGACCAAGCCCCGCCGGTTGATCAACCGCAGCAGGGGCCCCGATTCGACTACAAGACCCATCCCCTCGCCAAGCTGCTCTTCGCGGCGATTATGGTCGGCGGGCTGGCCTTTGCCGGCTGGAGCGTGCTGACCGACACGCACGGGGTGGGGGAGGAGCTTGCCACCGGCGTGTTCCTGTTCCTCGCGCTGGCGCTGCTGATCGCGCTCGGCTTCGAGTTCGTGAACGGCTTCCACGATACCGCCAATGCCGTGGCGACGGTGATCTACACCAATTCGATGCCGGCCCATTTCGCGGTGGTCTGGTCGGGCTTCTGGAACTTCCTGGGCGTGATGCTGTCCAGCGGCGCCGTCGCCTATTCGATCATCACGCTGCTGCCGGTGGACCTGATCCTCAATGTCGGCTCGGCATCCGGCTTCGCGATGATCTTCGCGCTGCTGCTCGCGGCGGTGCTGTGGAATCTGGGTACCTGGTATGTCGGCCTGCCCAACTCGTCGTCGCACACGCTGATCGGCTCGGTGCTGGGCGTGGGCTTCGCCAACCAGCTGATCCAGGCCGGTTCGCGCGGCGGCACCGCCGGCGTCGACTGGAGCCAGGCGCAGAAAGTGCTCACCGGCCTGTGGATGGCGCCGCTGATCGGCTTCTTCGCGGCGGTGCTGCTGCTGCTGGTGATGCGCGCGGTGCTGCGCAACCCGAAGCTCTACACCTCGCCGATGCCGCACACTGCCCCGCCGCTGGGCATTCGCAGCGCGCTGATCTTCACCTGCACCGCGGTCTCGTTCAGCCATGGCTCGAACGACGGCCAGAAGGGCATGGGCCTGATCATGCTGATCCTGATCGGCTGCGCGCCGACCGCCTATGCGCTCAACCGCACGCTGCCGGCGAGCGCGACTCCGGCCTTCGTCCAGACCGCCAATACCGCTTCGGCGGCGTTCGATGCGCATAGCCGCGGATTGCCGGACATGGCACCGGTCCAGGCGCGTGCCGTGCTCACCACCGCGCTTCAGCAGCGCAAGGCGGAGAACCCGCAGGTGTTCGCCGCGCTCGAGGGCCTTTCGAAGGATCTCACCGCCCGCGTCCAGGGCTTCGGCTCGCTGAGCAAGGTGCCGGCGGAAGCCACCGGCAATGTCCGCAACGACATGTATCTGGTGCTCGACTCGACCAAGCTCGTCACCAAGAAACCGGACGGTTTCCAGCCTGCCGAACTGAAGGCGCTGGCCGACTATCAGAAGAGCCTGGAGGCCGGCACGCGCTTCATCCCGCTCTGGGTGAAGATCGTCGTCGCGCTGGCGCTCGGACTGGGGACGATGATCGGGTGGAAGCGGATCGTCGTCACCGTCGGCGAGAAGATCGGCAAGCAGCACATGACCTATGCCATGGGAGCCTCGGCCGAGCTGGTGGCCGCGGGCACGATCCTGGCGGCCGATCGCTTCGGCCTGCCGGTGTCGACCACGCATATCCTTTCCTCGGGCGTCGCCGGTGCTTCGGTGGCGAGCGGCGCGGGCCTGCAGGCTCGCACGGTGCGCAACCTGGCGCTGGCCTGGCTGCTCACCCTGCCGGCGGCGATGCTGCTCTCGGGCGGCCTCTATTGGCTGATGCTGACCGCGGTGAAGACGTTCGGGCTCTGAGCGGCAGCTCAGCCGGTTCTGATCCACCGCGACTTCAGCGGGGCTGCCGCGCGAACCGCAGGTTGCGGGCCCCGTTCGCCCAGGCGGCAACGCCATCGACCTTGCCGTCAGACGCGCGCGTGAAGACGAAACTGGTCGTGCCGCGCAGCCGCGTGGTGAAGCCGTCGGCGAAACTCGGCGTCAGCGGCCATTCGATCCCGAATGGCAGGCGCATGACCAGGGCATGCCCCCGCCGCACGACCGAGATGCGCGTGTCCAGTTCAGGGCTATAATAGGTACCGACATAGGCAGCGAGCGCGGCATCGCCGTTTCTGGCTGGCGCGACCGCGATGAAACGCTGGCGCATCGGGCCGCGCTCGATCGTGAGCGCGGTCGGCTTCCCGTTGCTCCTGACGATGTGCACGCGATCGCCGTCGGCGCGTCGAAAATGATCGCCCTCGCCGGGTATCAGCGCCTGGGACGCACCCTGTCGCAGCATGAGTTCCCCATCGACGAGCCTGGTTTCGACCAGCTCGCCGGTGACGTGACTGCGGAAAAGGCCCTGATACGACGCCAGGTCGCGACGAAGGGTCGCGGCTGCCGGGACGAGCGCGGACGGTGCGGGCGCTGCGACGTCCGCGCCGCGATGGCCGGCGGCCTGGAGCGCGCGTGCCGCTATCTTCTCGCCCAGGCCGACCGGATCGATGTCGCCATTGTTGCAGAGCAGCGCGACCGAGACGCGCCTTTCGGGATAGCGGCCCAGCCATGCCTTATAGCCGCCGGTCGAGCCACTATGGGAGACGAGGCGCAGTCCATGCGCGCGCGTGATTTCAAGACCCAGGGCGTATTCGAGCGCGACGCCACCCCGCAGGCTCCCCGGCGATTGCAGGGCAGCCGCCAGGGCCGGGCCACCGGGGAGCCGGGATGGATCATCGAGGAACGCGTTCCAGCGCAGCAAATCTCCGATCGTGGTGAGAAGCCCGCCATTTCCGTAGACATTGGTGAAGGGCATGTTGGCGACGAAGCCGCCATCGGTCGCGGCATAGGCCGTTGCCCGTCCCGGAACCACCGTGCGGAAATCCTCCCGCCACCGGCTGCGGGTCATGCCGAGCGGCTGGAACAGGCGTTCGCTGGTGAAGCGCTGGAGGCTCTTGCCGCTGACACGTTCGACGATGATCGCGGCCAAGACGTAATTGGTATTGGTATAGAGGAACTCCGCGCCGGGCGCGAAATTCAGCCCCTTCTGGCGCGAGGCGAGGTCGAGGATCGTGCCCTGGCCATGCACCTGAGTTCCGGGGCCCCTGCCGGCCAGGGCCAGCAGGCTCCATTGCTCGCGCAGCCCGCTGGTGTGGTTGAGCAGGTGCCGGATCGTGATCGGGGTCCCATAGTCCGGCATTTCCGGCAGGTAGCGCCTGATATCGTCGTCGAGCGTCAGCTTCCCGTCCTGGACGAGCAGTAGCATCGCGGCGGCGGTGAACTGCTTGGCCAGCGAACCGGTCTCGAAGACGCTGTCCGCCGTGATCGGCACCGGATGTTCCAGATCGGCCATGCCATGGCTTTGCATAAGCGGCGCCGCTCCGGCGATCACGACACCCGCCGCGCATCCGGGGCCCGTCGGCGCGATCGAAGCGAAGTCCGCATCTAGATCAATTGCCGGCCGATCCTGCGGGGATGTCACGGGGGAAAGGCCCGCGCTCTCCGTAGTGGCGCTCCGGGCGGACGAGGCGGTGCTTGCAAGAAGGCATGAGAAGGCGATGACGAAACGGGCAAGATGCATTGAACTCTCCGATGAACGCGCGACCGATCAAGCCAGGTTCCGTCGGCAGGCCAACCTCGAATCGGTGAACGTCCCGTGCAAGCGGTGAACGACGACGGCCGTCGGCGTCACCAGGGCTGCTATCGCCGCACGAACTTCTGCACGCGCTGGCCGGCGATATCGACGACGTAGAGATTGCCGGCGCGGTCCGCGGCGATGTCGTGCGCGATCCGGAACTGGCCGTCCTGGTTGCCGATGCCGCCGAAATGCGCGATTTCGCGACCGTCCAGGCCGGCGATGGTCACGCCGTCATGATCCGGCACCTTGCCCGAACTCGTGCCCCCGTCGAGGATGGCGATGCGGCGACCGGGCAACAGCGCCAGACCGAATGGGCGGCCGATCGAGGGGGATTTCCATTCGGCGAGATAGCGGCCCTTCCCGTCGAACAGCTGGACGCGGTCGTTGGCCCGGTCGGCGACATAGACGCGATGCCCGGCGTCGATCGCGAGCGCGTGCGGGATGTCGAACTGGCCCGGGCCGGTACCGTGCGTGCCCCATTGGAAGAGCAGCCGTCCGTCGGCAGCGAACTTCATCACGCGCGAATTGCCGTAGCCGTCGGCGACATAGAAGCTGCCGTCGGCGAGCGGCGCGACATCGGTGGGACGATCGAAATGCGTCGCATCCGCACCGGCGACGCCGCGCTCGCCGAGGGTGCGCAGCAGCGCGCCGTCGGGGGTGAGCTCGAAGACCTGGTTCGATCCGGTATCGGTGATCCAGACATGGCCATTCGGGCCGATGCTGATGCCGTGCGGGACCACGAACAGTCCGGCGCCCCATTCGCGCAGCAGCCTGCCGGTGGCGGCATCGAACACTGCGACCACCGGTTCCTTCAGCGTCGCGAGCCCCTTGGCATCGGTGCCGCGATTGCCGCGGTGGAGGACGAATACCTCGCCCTTGCCGTTCACCGCCACGCCCGAGCACGGGCCGAACAGGCGGCCCGGTGGCAGGACCGGCCAGCCATGGACGACGGCATAGTGCGGCGCGGGCGCCGTGGAAGCCAGGAGCAGCGGGGCGAGGACCGCCAATCTGATGCTGCGCATGCCGACCTCCCGTTCGTCCCGGGAGCCTATCCTCACCGCCGACCCGGCGAAAGCCGGAATGGCGATGTCCTCAGAGCCGCTTCAGGCCCAGTTCGAACAGGTGCGTCGCCAGCTCGATGCTGAACTTGAAGCCCTGGCCATCGGCGCGAAGATCGGCCTTCAGATGGTCGATCGGGTTCCAGAATGCCACGACGAAGCCCGCGAGCACAGCGAACAACACGGCATAAGCCAGCCGTCTTCCCGCCGATTCGCGCATCGCCCGTCTCCCTGGTCCGGTCGCTGAGGTGGCGCACCGGTACGCGGGCGAAACTGTCCTGCCGATGAACGGGCTTTCCCTTTGCGCCGGATCGATCCAAGGAGGAGGCAAAAGGGGAGAGGGCATGACCAAAGCCGCCGCATCGCACCGCCGCATCCTGTTCGCCAGCCTGGTCGGCACCTCGGTCGAGTTCTACGATTTCTATATCTACGCCACGGCGGCGGCGATCGTCTTCCCGGACCTGTTCTTTCCCGCCAGCGAGCCCTGGATTCGCCAGCTCGCCAGCTATGCCAGCTTCTCCGTGGCCTTCTTCGCGCGGCCGCTGGGCGGGCTGGTGTTCGGCCATTTCGGCGACCGGATGGGCCGCAAGTCCACGCTGGTCGCCTCGTTGATGCTGATGGGCGTCTCGACCGTGCTGATCGGCTTCCTGCCCGGCTATGCGATGCTCGGCTGGATGGCGCCACTGCTGCTCTGCCTGCTCCGTTTCGGCCAGGGGCTGGGGCTGGGTGGCGAATGGGGCGGGGCGAGCCTGCTCGCGGTGGAGAATGCGCCGCCGGGCTGGGCCAATCGCTATGGCAGCTTCCCGCCGATGGGTGCGCCGGTGGGGTTCATCTTCGCCAATGGCTTCTTCCTGATCCTGGGTGCGGTGATGGACGACGCGCAGTTCCGCGAATGGGGCTGGCGCCTGCCATTCCTCGCCAGCGCGGTGCTGGTGTTCCTCGGCCTGTGGGTGCGTCTGAAGATCACCGAGACGCCCGAGTTCGTCGCCGCGACCGAGAAGGAGGCCCCGCCCGCCGTGCCGATCGGCGAGCTGTTCCGCACCAGCGCCCTTGCCACCTTCGCCGGCACCGTCGGAACGGTCGCCTGCTTCGCGCTGTTCTACATCTCGACCGTGTTCATCATCGGCCATGGCACCAAGACGCTGGGCTATGATCGCGAGACCTTCCTGGCGGTGGAACTGCTCGCGATCCTGTTCATGGCCGCGGGCATCGTCACGGCGGGGATCAACGCGGACAAGCGCACCGCCAACGCGGTGCTCATGTTCGGCTGCATCTTCACCATCCCGGTCGGCATGGCGATGGCGCTGCTGGTGGTGCCGGGCTCGCTGGCGAGCGTCGCGGCCTGGTTGGCCTTCGCGCTGTTCGTGATGGGCTTCGTCTATGGGCCGCTCGGCGGCTGGCTGCCCAGCCTGTTCCCGGCGCGGGTGCGCTACACCGGCGTCTCCGTTACGTTCAACCTGGGCGGCATCCTGGGCGGCGGGCTCACGCCGCTGATCGCCGAGACGCTGGTGAAGCAGGGCGGGCTCACCTGGGTCGGCTACTATCTCGCCGGGGCGGGATTGCTTAGCCTGATCGGCCTGATTCTCGTAAGAGACAAGTAACCGACTTCGCCCCGTCATCTTCGATCAATACTGCGCCTCCCGAACCGGGGGATTCCAAAGATGATCGGCAGACGTAGACTTATCGGTGGCGGCGTGACGCTGGCGGCCATGGCGGGAATGGCGGGCCGGGCATTGGCGGCGCCGGATCGCGCGCCGGTGGTCAATCGCATCATGCTGACCGAAGGCCGGGTTTGGATGGCGGCCAAGATCAACGGCAACGGGCCGTTCCTGTTCATCGTCGATACCGGCGCCACGCTGAGCTTCATCGAGGACGCCTTCGCCAAGGCCCAGCGGCTGGAGCGGGTCGAGCATTCGGGGCACATGGTCGGCTATGGCGGCAAGGTGGCCGACTATAGCTGGTATTCCGCCAGGGAAGTGATGCTGGCCAACGGCATCCGTTTCCGCAACATGCTGTTCACCGGCGTCGGCAAGCGCGCCTCGCCCGATGCAGTGGGCAGTTTCGGCGTGGGATTGTTCATCAGCTACGACAGCGACTTCGATTTCATGAAGGGCGAATGGCGCGCCTATCTCGACGGGCGGCCGAACTTCGACGGATTGACCAGGCTGCCCTCGCGCCTGAGCAAGGAAAACGACGTGCCGCGTATCGAAGTGGATGCTTCGATCGATGGCTTCGAGGGCGATTTCGTCGTCGATACCGGGGCGCCGGGCATGACGATGAACGGCCGTGCCGCCGCGAAGAGCGGCCTATGGGCAAGCGACAGGCCCTATGCGGTGAGTACGGCCAGCGGCCTTGGCGACGGCGGCCATATCCGGACCCGTATCTATCGCGCGGAGCGGATCAAGGTCGGGCCCTTCGTGTTCCAGGACCTGCTGGTGACCGTAGACAAGCCGGGCACGCTCAGCGAGGGTCGCAATGACGGGCTGCTCGGCCTGAGCATCCTCTCGCAGCTCCATCTGACCACCGATGTCTCGGCGGGGCTGCTCTATGCCACTCCGAACGGTGCGCAGCGGCTCCGCCAGGGCTATCCGCTCGGTGCGCTTGGGCTCGAACGGGAGGATGGCCGCATCGTCGTGGACGATATCGGTGCCGGCAGCCCGGCGGCGAAGGCGGGCATCCGCCGGGGCGACATCATCGTTGGCGACGATATCGGCGCGATCCTGCGCGCGGCCGATGGAGCACCGGGCAAGCAGGTATCGCTCAAGATCGAGCGTGGCGGCGTACGGCAGGACATCGGCTATACGCTGGCGCCCTGGTTCTAGCGCTCAGACGGCAGGCGCGGCGCGCAGCAGCGTGAGCCGCGCCTTGCCGTGCACCCGGCTGACGTCCGCGACGAAGCCGGCCACGTCGGGCACTTCGTCGCGTGCCGTCTCGATGCTGATCCAGGTGGCCGGACCCGCCCAGCCGAGCCGCCCGAGCTTGTCGAGCGCGACGCTGCCCGCGCCGGTGCCATAGGGCGGATCCATCAGGATCAGGTCGAGCGGCGCGCGGGCAGGACCGAGCGACAGGACCGAACCGGCGCGTACTTCCGCGGCTTTCGTACCCAGTTTGGCGATATTGGCACGCAGCGCATCGAGCGCCGCCCGATCCTGTTCGACGAACAGGCAGGAGGCCGCGCCGCGCGACAGGGCTTCCAGCCCCAGCGCGCCGGAGCCGGCGAACAGATCGGCCACCGCCAGCTCCTCGAAGCTGCCGAGGCGGCTGGCGAGCATCGAGAAAAGCGCCTCGCGCGTGCGGTCCGCAGTGGGGCGGGTGGTGTCCCCCCTGGGCGCGACGAGCGGGCGGCCGCGCCATTCCCCGGCGACGATCCTCATTTGCGGGTCCTTGGCGGGCGGGCGGGCTTGCCGCCGCCGGGCCGCGCGCGGCCGCCGGCGGGCCCGGGACGGCCGGTGCCCTTGCCGGGTCCGCGCGGACCCTTGGGCCGGTCGACGAAATCGCCGGGGCGCGGCTCCTGCGTCTCGCGGTGCGCGCGTGCGCGAGCGGCGCGGGCAGGCTTGGCGACGCCGTCCTCGCGCGGCTTGCGAGGACCGGGCTTGCCGGACGGGCGGGGCCGCTCGATCGCGATCTCGTCCTTCGCCCGGGGCGTGACGCGGGCAGTGAAGACCGGCTTCTTCGCCTCGGGCTTCTCGATCTTGCGGCGGCCCTCGGGCTCCCGGCCGCCCGGCGCGGGGACCGGGCTGGGCCTGGGCGCCGGCTCGACCGCGCGCGAGCGGACCGCGAACTGCAGGTTCGAGGCTGCCTTGCCGCCGCCTGGCCGGGACAGCACGGTGCGGAAAGTGATCAGGTCGTGCTGGCGAATCTCGTCGACATCGCCCGCGGGCATGTCGCCCAGCCAGAAGGGGCCGTAGCGGGTGCGGATGAGCCGGTTCACTTCGAGCCCCAGATATTCGAGCACGCGGCGCACTTCGCGGTTCTTGCCTTCGGTCAGGGTCATCTCGATCCACACGTTCGCACCGGTGCGCCGCTCGATATTGGCGTTGATCGGGCCATAGCGGACGCCTTCGATCTCGACGCCGAGCATCAGCGATTCGAGCTGCGCCTGCGTGACATTGCCATAGGCGCGGGCCCGGTAGCTGCGCTCCACGCCGGTGGCGGGCAGTTCGAGCGCGCGCTTCAGCTCGCCGTCGGTGGTCAGCAGCAACAGGCCCTCGGTACTCAGGTCGAGCCGGCCGACGGGCATCACGCGCGGCAGCCCCTCGGGCAGGTGATCATAGATGGTCGGGCGGCCCTTGGGATCGCGCTCGGTGGTGAGCAGGCCCGCGGGCTTGTGATAGCGGAACAGCCGGGCGGGGGCGGGCGCGGCAACCGGCTTGCCGTCGACGGTAACGCCGCGCAGGGAAGTGAGCAGCGTCGCGGGCGTATCGAGCACTTTCCCGTCGAGCGCGATTCGCCCGTCCACGATCATGCGCTCGATATCGCGACGCGACGCGATTCCGGCACGGGCCAGCAGCTTGGCGATGCGCTGCGCTTCTTTGGTATTGGATGATGACACTTGGGCGATATAGCGATTGTGGCGGTCGCTTCAAAAATTATTGCGTCCTCGAAAGGGATTGGCGCGTTGGCGCCTCGGGTTCAGTGGCTTGGCGGGTTTTCAGGCGAGATGATGTTCGGGCGGAAGAAGCGGCGGATCGAGCGGTTGCTGGTGGTGGAGGACGAGCCGCTGGTCGCCTTCGACACGGAACATTTCCTGACGGGCGAAGGCTTCGCGGTGGCGGCGACGGTGGATACGGTCGCCGAGGCGCTGCGCGTGATCGCGGCGGACGCCGGGCTGGACCTGGTGCTGGCGGACGTGAGCCTGGCCGATGGCAGCGGCGTGGAGGTCGCGCGGGCGGCGCAGGGGCGCGGGCTGCCGGTGCTGTTCGTGACGGGAAGCTTTCCCCAGGAAGCGCGGGCGCTCGCGGCGGGATGCCTCGCCAAACCCTATCCGCAGCGCGACCTGCTCGCGGCGATCACCGCGATCGAGGCAGTGCTGGAGGGAACCAGGGCACCCAGGCGGCTGCCGGGCAGCTTCAGCCTGTTCCTGAGCCCTGCCTAGTAGCGCAGCAGGATAAGCGCTGCGGCGACGACGATGGTCCAGCTTACCGCGCCGATGCCGAGCGCGATCAGCAGCCCGGAGCCGCGCGGCAGGCGGGGTTCGTCGCTGAGGTCGAGCAGTTCCTTGGGCGGCAATCGAAGCGGCATCGGGCGATCCTCTCGAACTACCTCATAGGTAGGCCGGAGGCCGGGCACGCGAAATCCTGAGGAATTCCTCTCCGGATTCTACCGGATCCGGGCATTCACCGCATCGTGGAAATGGCGGATGCCGAGCTCGAGGGTACCGAGCGTCACCCGCTCGATCGCGCCCGAGGCGAGGCCCTGCTGGCCCAGCTCGCAGGCGCGGAAATCCTCCGAGGCGAAGACTCCGCCGTCGAGCAGTTCCCAGCTGCGCTCCCAATGGGCGAGCGCTCTTTCGCTGGCGGGCGGCTCCGGGATCAGCATGAAATCCTCGACCAGCACGCACCCCTCGGACTGGGGCATCAGCACCATCAGGTTGATATAGTCGGGGCTCACCACCAGCACCGTGCCCGGAAACATCTGATAGGTATAGGTGATCGCCGCGCGCAGCGTTGCCCAGTCGCTGGAGGAAAGCGCCGCGAGCGCGGCTTCGCGCCCCACTGCCGAGCGCTGGTGCGGGCCGATGGTATCGGCAGTGGAGACGCCGTCCTTGAAGAAGGGCGCGATCGTGTCGGCATGGAGCCGCTGGATGTGATAGCCTTCGAGAAAGGCGTCCATGATCAGCTTCCAGTTCGCCTGCACCCTATGGGTGCGGCGGCGGAACAGGTGCTGGCCGGCCAGGTCGAACGCTTCGAAATCGCGCGCCAGCGTCTCCGCCTCGGCGAAGTCCGCTTCCTCGGCGAAGGAAAACCAGATGAGCCCGCCGGCTTCGTGCGTGGGCAGGCGCTTGAGGCCGTACTCGCCCTTGTCGAGGCCGGGAAAGGTGTCGGGGCGGGGAAGGCCGATCAGCCGCCCGTCGAGCGCATAGGTCCAGGCATGATAGGGGCAGACCAGGCGCCCGCCCCTCACCGGATCGCAGCCCTCGACGAGGCGGGTGCCGCGATGCCGGCAGACGTTGAGGAAGACATGCGCCTGGCCCGCCTTGTCGCGCGCGACCAGCAGCGGCTTGCCGAAGCCGTCATGCGGGATCGCCATATTGGGTTCGGGGAGCAACGCGGAGGGCGCGATCACCAGGGGCACGCTTGCGAAGATGCCGGCCTGCTCGGCGGCGAAACGCTCGGCGCTGGTGTAGACCGAGGCCGCGACATGCGCGATCTCGCCCTCGCCGCGCGATCCACCCCTGGCCAGGGCTCCCGCCAATGCCGATTGCCCTTCGGTCGGCGCGTTCATGCCATGCTCTCCTCTGGCCTTCCCGTTATTTTCGGCTAGTTTCCACCCAACACAGCGAGGGTGCAAGGTGAGCGACAAATTGAAAGGCTGGGCGCTGCTGCGCGCGGCGACGCGCAACCGCAAGACGGCGGCGATGCTGGTGCTGGGATTCGCGTCGGGCCTGCCCTTCGTGCTGCTGATCGGCACGCTCAACGCCTGGCTGGGCGAGCTCAAGGTGAGCCTCGCCACGATCGGCGTGCTCTCTTGGATCGGCCTGGCCTATGCCTTCAAGTTCCTGTGGTCGCCGCTGGTCGATCGGGCGCGTCTGCCGCTGATCGGGCAACTGGGCCGGCGCCGCTCCTGGCTGGTGCTCTGCCAGGCCGGGCTGGCGGTGCTGCTCTGCGGGCTGGCGCTCACCGATCCGCTGACCGCGATCGGCAGCTTTGCCGGCCTGGCGGTGATCGCGGCCTTCCTCTCCGCGACCCAGGACGTGGTGATCGACGCATGGCGCATCGAGATCGCCGACGAATCGGCGACGGTCGACCTGCTCTCGGCGATCTACCAGCTCGGCAACCGGCTCGCGGCGCTCACCGGGGGCGCCCTGGCGCTGATCCTGGCGGCGCGGCTGAGCTGGCCGACCGTCTATATCGGCTTCGGCGTGGTGATGATCGGCGCGCTGGCGATGACGCTGTTCACTCCCGAGGCCGAGCGCAACGCCGCCGACGAGGCTTCGCCGCTGGCTGGCCATTCGGTGCCCGCGGCGGGCCAGCGCGCCGTCGCGCTGGGGATCGTGGCGGTCTGCTGGGCCTGGGCGATCTACATGCTCGGCAGCTTCATGATCGCGGCGCTGCGTCCGCCGGTGCCCGGCGTGCCGGCGCCGTCGGCCGGGGTGTTCACCCAGGTCTGGGGGCCGTGGATCATCGTTGCCACCGTCATCCTGCCGGCACTGGTCGCGGGCTGGACCAACCGGCTGCCGCGGCAGGTCGAAGGCCCGGATCCCGCGCCGAGCGCGCTGCGAGCCGCCGCCAACCACAGCTATCGCGCGCTGATCCTGCCGCTCGCCGAGATCGTCCAGCGGCTGCGCTGGGGGGCGATCCTCGTCCTCGCGCTGATCCTGGTCTATCGGATCGCCGATTCGATCTGGGCGCCGTTCGCCTTCCCCTTCTATCTCGATTTCCTCCACTATACGAACGACCAGGTCGCCTTCGCTTCCAAGGTGTTCGGCGTGATCATGACGATCCTGGGCGTGGCGATCGGCGGGCTGATGCTCGCCTCGATCGGCCGGCTGCCGACCCTGTTGGTGGGCGGCATCGTCGCGGCGGCGTCGAACCTGCTCTATGCCGATCTCGCACTGGGCGGCCCGTGGATCGACGGGTTCGCGCATCTGTTCCTGCTGGACCATGTCGGCATCGAGCCGCGGATGATCCGGCTGATGCTGGCGATTTCGGGGGAGAACATCGCGGGCGGGCTCGCGGGCACCGCCTTCATCGCCTATATCTCCTCGATCACTTCGCGCGAGTATAGCGCGGTGCAATATGCGCTGCTCTCCTCGATGACCTTCCTCGTCGGCGCGCTCGGCCGTGCCGCGGTGGGCGAGGCGATCGAGAAGCACGGCTATGCCAACATCTTCTACGTGACTGCCGGGCTCGGCATGATCGCGGTGGTGCTGGTGCTGATCGAATGGTGGCGCCCAGCGCCGCTGCCCAAGGGCGAGCCGATCGTCTCCACGCCCGAGGGCGCGCCGGAAAGCGCGGGCGCCTGATGCCCTATCTGCTGATCATCGGCTTGCAGGTGGCGTGCATCGTCCATCTGATGCGGCGCGGCGGCAACCCGATGTGGGTGACTGCGCTGATCTTCCTGCCCGTGGTCAGCGCCATCGCCTATTTCTTCGTCGAGATCCTGCCTGGCCTGGGCCAGAACCGCCATGTGCGCACGGCGCGCGCCAAGGCGGTGTCCGCCCTCGATCCCGAGCGCGAACTGCGCGCCGCCCGCGATGCGCTCGATCTCGCCGACACGGCCGCCAACCGGCTGCGCGTCGCCGACGCGCTGGCCGGGCTCGGCCGTAACGGCGAGGCGGTTCCGCTCTACCGCGAATCGATCCGGATGACCGCGGGCGAGCCCGATGTGCGGACCCAGGGCAAGCTGGCCGAGGCGCTTTACGAGACCGGCCAGGGCGCGGAGGCGCTGGCGCTGCTCGATGCGGCGCCCGAGCCGCTCGGCCAGAGCGATCGGGATCGCCGGATCCTGTTGCGTGCCAAGCTGCTCGAGCATCTCGGCCGCGCGGAGGAAGCGCTGGAACGCTATGCCGATGTCGTCACCCGCATGCCGGGCGAGGAGGCGCGCTGCCGCTATGCCGCGCTGCTGATCGCGCAGGGCTGGGATCGCAGGGCTCTTGTGGTGCTCGAGGAAGTGGAGAAACGCATGAAGCGCATGGATCGCCAGCAGCGCGCGGCGGAGGCGGACATGTATCGCTGGGCGACGGATACGCTGGCCGGGCTGCGTTCGAAGGGCGTGACGGCATGAAGAAGCGCTGGCTGATCGTGCTGCTGGCACTGATCCTGTTCGCCGCCGGCGGCTGGGTGTGGGGATCGCCCTATTATACGCTGTGGCAGATGAAACGCGCAGCCGAGGCGCGCGACATCGACGCGCTGGCGCGCCATATCGATTTCCCGATGGTGCGGGAAAGCGTGAAGGCCCAGCTTTCGGCGCGGACGGGCGGCGAGGGCGGCGGCATGCTGGGGGCGCTGGTTCGTGCCGGGATCGCCGATACGGTGGTCGATGCGGCGGTCTCGCCCGAAGGGATGCGTTTCATCTTCGCGGCGGCGCCACTGGCCGAGACCCCGCGCCCGGACACGATCAAGCTCAAGGCGAATGAAATGCGCTATCGCCGCGTCGCCTTCGGCCGGTTCCTGCTGACCCGCAAGGACGGGGCGGCGCTGGAGTTCCGGCTGCACGGCGCGAACTGGGTGCTGACCGACCTCAGGCTGCCGCCCGACGCGTTTCACTGATCGAGCGCCAGCCCCATATCGGCGAAGCTGTTGGCAAGGGCATGGGCAGTGATCAACACGCCCGTCGCGTCGCGCACGCCGAGCATGTCGGCGAGCAGCACCGCCGAGACCTGGGGCTGGGTGCGTACCCGGCCGAGCACCTGGAGCAGCGCGGACTCCGCCCCGGTCATCCGCGCGCAGCACCATGGCGCGATCTGGATCGGCCCGGCCGACATCGCCGACATCTCTTGCATCAGCGCGCGCAGCAGCACCAGCGGGCGCCGGAAGCCCTTGCCGAACGCCGTGACGAAGGCGTGCGCGGTGCAAGCATCATGGATGCCGTGCGCGCCCATCTGGCGAACGCCGAACAGGAGCAGCCGCGCGCCCGGATCTTCGGGCTGGAGTTCGGGCAGGGCGGTGAGCGTGGCACTGACAGTCATGGGGACTCCGATCGCTGTGATCGGAAACCTTGCGCATTCGCTATTGATAGTCAATCGCATTAACAGAAATGCGATGGCGGCCTGTCGCGGGCGAAGCACGGTTCGCGATGTACCGATGGGACATCCGGGGTTGGGGACAGGACGCCCATGACCGGGCCGCCGCCCCGTTCTCAGGCGTCGGCAAGGCAGCGGGACCCCGGCGCAAGGCCGGGGTGTCGATGGAAGGATATGAGGCTCTTGGCCTAGGCGGGCAGTTCGCCGTTCGCGTCGAGCACGGTGCCGGCGAGGTACAGCGACCCCATCACCAGCACCACCGGCGCGCCGCCTTCGCGGGCGATGGCGCCAAGGGCATGCGGGACGTCGGGCGCGACCGCCGCATGCGGGATGCCGAGCGCCTGGGCGACTTCGGCGAGGCGCGCGGGGGCATGGTGCTCGTGCCCGGGCACCGGCACTGCGTGCAATCCCGAAGCGAGAGGCGCGAACGGCGCGAGCAGGCCCTGCGCGTCCTTGTTGGCGAGCATGCCGAGGACGAGCCGCACCGGCCGGCCGCGCGCGACCTGTGCCAGCGTGGCGCTCACGGCGGCGGCCGCGGCCTCGTTGTGCCCGCCGTCGAGCCACAATTCGCTGCCGGGGGGCAGGAGATGCAGCAAGGGGCCGTCGCCCAGCCTCTGCATGCGCGCGGGCCAGCGGGCGTTGCGAGGGGCTGCGCCAAGCGCTTCGTCAGGCACGGCCAGGGCCTGCTGGTGCCGCAGCATCGCGATGGCGAGCGCGAGATTGGCGGGCTGGTGCGGCCCGGCAAGGGCCGGGAGGGGCGTCTCCACCGCTCCCCGGGCATCGCTATAGCGGAGCCGGTCGCCGCGCACCTCGAAGTCCCACGCAGCGCCCTGCGCGAACACCGGCGCGCCGGCGGCCGCGACGATCTCGGCGATATGCGGGGCGTAGCGCATCGTCACCAGCGGCACGCCCGGCTTGGCGATGCCCGCCTTCTCCGCGGCGATCTTCTCCAGCGTATCGCCCAGGAACGCCTGATGGTCGATGCCGAGCTGGGCGATGCCGGTCACCGCCGGGCGCGCGACGACGTTGGTGGCGTCGAGCCGACCGCCCAGGCCGACTTCGAGGATCAGCGCGTCCGCCGGCACGCGCGCAAAGGCGAGGAAGGCGGCGGCGGTGGTCACTTCGAAGAAGCTGGCGCCGATATCGCCGCCGGCATCGAGCACTTCCTCGAGCAGCGGGGCGAGCAGGGCGTCGGGGATCAGTTCGCCGGCAAGTCGGATCCGCTCGTTGAAGCGGACGAGATGCGGGCTCGAATAGACGTGCGCGCGCATCCCCGCGGCTTCGATCGCGGCGCGCAGAAAGGCGCAGGTCGAGCCCTTGCCGTTGGTGCCGGCGACGTGGAGCACCGGCGGCAGCGCGCGCTGTGGGCTGCCGACGCGTTCCAGCAGGCGAGCGATGCGTTCCAGGCCGAGAATGTCGGCACCCGGCGACAGCGCGCCCAGCCGGTCGAGCTGGCGCTGGACTTGCGGATCGGAGGAAGTCGCGTGGTCGGCCATTGGTGCAGCTTATTGCTCAGGGCTTATCGGTTGCTTTGCAGGCTATTTCCGTAGTTCTTTACAGACATTTGCCTGAACTGTCGGGTTCCACTTACACCGGTGTCCGCAGGCAAAACTTCCTCTGTCGGGGTGGCGAAAGCTACGAAGCTGGTTGATCGTAGCTCTTTGACATTCCTCAAATGTTTTGAACCCGGAAAGACTTACCGAGAATGTGCGATCCTCAGCATTGGGATAGGCCCAACCTGTCCATTCATCAGCACGGTCATCGCAGCTCGCTAGTAACAACAAAGCCATAATGACCACTTCTTTCACGCCGCCTTCTTCCCCTCGCACAGCAGCCCGATCAGCTGGCCGAGCGTCTCGCGCAGTTCCTTGCGATGGGTGACCATGTCGATCAGGCCGTGCTCGCGATAATATTCCGAAGTCTGGAAGTCGTCGGGCAGCTTCTCGCGGATGGTGTTCTCGATCACGCGGCGGCCGGTGAAGGCGAGCATGGCGCGTGGCTCGGCGATCTGGACGTCGCCCAGCATCGCATAGGCGGCCATCACGCCGCCCGAGGTCGGGTCGGTCAGCACGACGATATAGGGCAGGCCCGCATCGTGGAGCATCTCGATCGCCACGGTGGTGCGCGGCATCTGCATCAGCGAGAGGATGCCTTCCTGCATGCGCGCGCCGCCCGAGGCAGTGAAGGCGATATAGGGCGCGCGCGCCGCGATCGCGGCCTCGACGCCCTGGATGAACGCCTCGCCCACGGCCTGGCCCATCGAGCCGCCCATGAAGGCGAAATCCTGCACGCCGATCACTGCCTTGCGGCCGAGGATCGTGCCCGAGGCATTGAGGAAGGCGTCCTGTTCGCCGGTGCTGGTCCGCGCGGCCTTGAGGCGCGCCGGATAGGGCTTCTGGTCGCGGAACTTGAGCGGATCCTCGGCCACCCTGGGGCTGGGCAGCACGGTATAGCTGCCCTCGTCGAACAGATACTGGAAGCGCTCGGCCGGGCCGATGCGATCATGATGATCGCAATGCGGGCAGACATGCTGGTTGGCCTCCAGCTCCTTCATGAAGGTCATCTGCCCGCATCCCTTGCACTTGTGCCAGAGATTGTCGGGGGTTTCCTTCTTCGGGGTGAAGGCGAGAACGTTGCGGACGCGATCGATCCAGCTCATGCGACTTCTTTCCTTGCGGCTTCCACGGCCGCCTTGAGGGAGTGGATATAGGCGCGGACGTGCTCCGGCGCATCTACCCCATGTTTTCCGACCAGTTCCACGATCGCCGAACCGACAACGACGCCATCGGCCACCCGGGCGATCGCCTGGGCCTGCTCGGGCGTACGGACCCCGAAGCCGACCGCCACCGGCAGGTCGGTCGCGGCCTTGAGCCGCGCCACGGCGTCTTCGATCGAGGCCTGGGCCGCCTGTTGCAGCCCGGTGATCCCGGCGACCGAGACATAGTAGAGGAACCCGCTCGCGCCCGCGAGCACCGCCGGCAGGCGCCCGGCATCGGTGGTGGGGGTGGCGAGGCGGATCACGTCGATCCCGTTCGCCGCGAAGGGCGCGACCTCGCCGGCTTCCTCGGGCGGGATGTCGACGATGATCACGCCGTCCGCGCCGGCCCGGGCCGCCGCTTCGGCAAAGGCCGTGGGGGTGGGGCGGGTCATGGTGTTGGCATAGCCCATCAGCACCAGCGGCACGTCCGGATGGCGCACGCGGAAGCCCTTGACGATCGCCAGCACGTCGGCGGTGCGAGTGCCCCTGGCGAGCGCGCGCAGGTTCGCCGCCTGGATCGCAGGGCCGTCGGCCATCGGATCGGTGAACGGCATGCCCAGTTCGATCACGTCCGCGCCGCCCGCGACGAGCGCATCGAGGACTTCGCCGGTGGGGCCGTCGCCTGCAGTGACGAAGGTGACGAGCGCGGCGCGATCGGCGGGGAAGGCGGCGGAGAGACGGCTAGCCACGGCGAAGCTTCCCCATTGCGAACATCAGCCCGCCGAACAGCAGCAGGCCGGCAGAAGTGAAAACCGGGAGGCTGCCGAACCAGAGGGCCGCGCTCGCATCGCAACCATGGATGACGCAGTCGATACAGTCGCCTGCCTTTGCCCGGGCATCAGGCGCCGCGCTGCAGGCATCGACCCAGGATCCGGCCCAATGCCCCGCTACGCCGCCTTGCCGGAGCAGCAGCCATGTCAATCCGAGCCCACCACCAAGAGCCAGCATCACAAGTCCGAGGCGCTTCACAGCTGCACTCCCAGCGCATCGGCCACGGTGAAGATGTCCTTGTCGCCCCGGCCCGAGACGTTGACCACGATGATCTGATCCTCGCGCATTTCCCGTGCCTTGGATTCTAGAGCTGCCAGCGCGTGCGAGCTTTCCAGCGCCGGGATGATCCCCTCCAGCTCGCAGCAGAGCTGGAAGGCGTCGAGCGCCTGCTGGTCGGTAACGGGCAGATACTCGACCCGGCCGCTCTCGTGCAGCCAGCTATGCTCGGGGCCGATGCCCGGATAGTCGAGCCCCGCCGAGATCGAATGCGCCTCGGTGATCTGGCCGTCCTCGTCCTGGAGCAGGTAGGTGCGGTTGCCGTGCAGGATGCCGGGCGCGCCGCCGGTCAGGCTGGCGGCATGCTGGCCGGTCTCGATGCCGTGCCCGGCGGCTTCGACGCCGATCATCGCCACGCCGGCATCGTCGAGGAACGGATGGAACAGCCCGATCGCGTTCGATCCGCCGCCCACCGCGGCGATCAGCAGGTCGGGCAGGCGCCCCTCGGCCTTCTGGATCTGTTCGCGCGCCTCGGTGCCGATCACGCTCTGGAAGTCGCGGACCAGCTCCGGATAGGGGTGCGGGCCCGCCGCCGTGCCGATGATGTAGAATGTGTCGTGGACGTTCGCGACCCAGTCCCGAAGGGCCTCGTTCATCGCGTCCTTGAGCGTCTCGGCGCCGCTCGTCACCGGATGCACCTCGGCACCGAGCAGCTTCATGCGGAAGACGTTGGGCTTCTGCCGCTCGACGTCCTTCGCGCCCATGAAGATCACGCAGGGCAGGCCGAACCGCGCCGCGACGGTGGCGGTGGCGACGCCGTGCTGGCCCGCGCCGGTCTCGGCAATGATCCGCGTCTTGCCCATGCGGCGGGCGAGCAGGATCTGGCCGATGCAGTTGTTGATCTTGTGCGCGCCGGTATGGTTCAGTTCCTCGCGCTTGAAATAGATCTTCGCGCCCCGCCTTTCTCCATTTGGGCCGGGTGCGGCGCTCGCGCGATAATGCTCGGTCAGCCGCTCGGCGAAATAGAGCGGGCTCGGGCGCCCGACATAATGCTCCATCAGGTCGTCGAATTCGGCCTGGAAGGCCGGGTCGGCCTTGGCCGCGCGATATTCGCGCTCCAGGTCGAGGATCAGCGGCATCAGCGTCTCGGCGACGAAGCGGCCGCCGAACTGGCCGAAATGCCCGTGCTCGTCGGGAAGATTGCGCAGGCTGTTGGGCAGCGTGGTGGTGTCGGTCATTGCGTCTCTCATGGGTTCGGATGGCGGAGGCTGGCTCGGGAGCTAGCGATCAGCGCCATCGAAATCCGATGCGGACAGGTGCGAACGGCCTCAACATTGCGCCACCGCTTGGAGGAATGCGGCGATCTTGGCAACATCCTTGACTCCCGGAGCGCGCTCGACGCCGGAGGAGACATCGACCAGCCTGGCGCCGGTGACGCTCGCCGCCTCGCGGACATTGCCGGCGTCGAGCCCGCCGGAAAGCGCCCAGGGCAGCGGCTGGGGAATGTTCTCGAGCAGCTTCCAGTCGAAGCGCAGACCCATGCCGCCCGGCAGCGCAGCGCCGTCGGGAGTCTTGGCGTCATAGAGGATGCGGTCGGCCGCGCCGCGATAGGCTGCCGCCTGGTCGATATCGGCGCGGGTCTTCACCGCCACTGCGGCCCAGACCGGCACCCGCGTGCGAATAGCGGCGGCGCGCTCGGCGGCGGTCTTGTGGAGTTGCACCGCCTGGATCCCGGTGGCGAGCGCCGCCGACAGCAGCGCCTCGTCGGGATCGACGAACACGCCGACCGTGCCGACATGTCCCGGCACGCGCCGGATCAGCGCCCGCGCCTGGTCCAAGCCCACATTGCGCGGCGAGGGCGGGAAGAACACGAAGCCGACATGGCTCGCTCCGCCGGCAATGGCGGCGTCGAGCGTCTCGGGCGTGGACAGGCCGCAGATCTTGGCGGTAACGGGCATGCGGCAGCCTTAGGGGGATAAGGCCGCGACGTCACCAGCCAGGGCCGCTAAGAAATTCTATGGCCGAACGCATTCTCGTCATCGGATCGCCCGGCAGCGGCAAATCGACGCTCGCGCGCCAGCTCGGCGGGCGGACCGGACTGCCCGTCCATCATCTCGACCAGCTCTACTGGCGGCCGGGCTGGGTCGAGCCGGACGAGGAGACATGGCAGGAACAGGTAGGGGCGCTCGCCGCCGGCCCGCGCTGGATCATCGACGGCACCTATGCCGGCACGCTCCCGGTCCGCCTTGCCGCCGCCGACAAGGTGGTGCTGCTCGACCTGTCGCCGCTGCGCTGTCTCTGGCGTGTGATCCGCAGGATCATCGGCGGCTTCGGCAAGGTGCGCCCGGACATGGCAGAAGGCTGCCCCGAGCGCTTCGACCTAGGCTTTCTCGGTTATGTCCTGCTGTTCCGCCTCAAGACCCTGCCGCGCGTGGAAGCGATGCTGGAAGGCTATTCCGGCGAATTCGCCTGGCTCGGCAATCGTCGCGAGATCGCCAGTTTCCTGAAGGATTTCAGAGGTCCTTGACCAGCACGTCCATGAACAGCGGCGGATCGAGCGGGATCACGAAATCGCGCTTCTCGCCCGAGTTCGCATAGCCGCGGCGCACATAATAGGCGATCAGTTCGGTGCGGGTGTCGATCACCGTCATCTCCATCCGCACGGTGCCGAAGGCCTCCCGTGCGCAGTCCTCCGCCGCCGCGACCAGCCGCTTGCCGAGCCCGCCGGCCTGAAGCAGCGGATCGACGCAGAGCAGGCCGAGATAGGCGAGGCGATCGCCCTTGTCGGTCACCTGGACGCAGCCGATCGGGCCGTTCTCGCCCAGCGCCACCAGCAGCCGCTGGGCGGGATCGGCCAGGATCGCCTCCAGCGTCGCCAGTTCGGTGCGGCTGCCCTCGGTGATCAGGTCGGCCTCATGCGTCCAGCCCCCGCGCGCGGCGTCTCCGCGATAGGCGCGTTCGATCACGGGGTGGAGCGCCGGCAGGTCGTCGCGGGTGGCAAGGCGGATCGTCAGCTTGTCGGGCATGGCGGGCTCTGTCGGATGCCGGGGCGGCTTTGGCAAGCGCCTATGCCGCCGCCCGCGCATCGAAGGCGGCGCGGGACGCCTCGATCCGTCCCAGATTGCGTGCCGCCCAGACCCACACGCCGCAGAAAGCCTCTGCAAGGCTGCCGCCAAGGTCGGTGAGCCTGTACTCCACCCGTGGCGGGATCACCGGATGAACGGTGCGGACCAGCAGCCCGTCGCGTTCCATCTGGCGCACCGTCTGGGTGAGCATCTTCTGGCTGATCCCGCCGCATTCGGCGCGCAGCCTGGAGAAGCGCAGCTCGCCATGTTCGGCGAGCGCCTCGAGCACGATCATCGTCCATTTGTCGGCGACGCGGCCGATGATCTCGGTGACGAACGCTTCCACCCGCGGGTCGAGATCGGGGTAGCGATGGGGGTCGTAATCGGCCATGGTTTCCAAAAGGTATGTATGAATATCTTGGGTGCCTACTCCCCAATGGGTACCATGATGCGATATCCAGCGTCCAGGCATTCACGGAAGGGATCCGAACATGGACATGACCGGCAACACCATCCTGATCACCGGCGGCGGCTCGGGCATCGGCCGCGCGCTCGCCGAGGCGCTGCATGCGCGGGGCAACAAGGTGATCGTCTCGGGCCGTCGCGCGAGCGCGCTCGAGGAAGTTGCCGCCGCCAATCCGGGCATCGCCACCGCAACGCTGGACGTGGCCGATGCCGACGACGTCGCCCGCTTCGCCCGCGAAATCGTCGCGGCGCATCCGGCGCTCGACGTGGTGCTCCACAATGCCGGGATCATGCAGGCCGAGAAGCTTGTCGCCCCGGGATCCGACCTGGCCATCGGCGAGGCGACGATCGCCACCAATCTGCTCGGGCCGCTGCGCCTCAATGCCGCGCTGCTCCCGCACCTGCTGGCCCGTCCCAAGGCGGCAGTGCTGACCGTCAGCTCGGGCCTGGCCTTCGTCCCGCTCGCGGCCACGCCCACCTATTCGGCGACCAAGGCGGCGATCCACAGCTGGACCCAGTCGCTGCGCCACCAGCTGAAGGGTACCAATGTCGAAGTGATCGAGATCGCCCCGCCGGCGGTGGCGACCGACCTGATGCCCGGCCATGCCGAGAACCCCAATTCGATGCCGCTCGCCGACTATATCGCCGAGACCCTGGCCCAGCTGGAGGCGGGTGCGGCCGAGAACCTGACCGAGCGCGTGAAATTCCTCCGCTTCGCCGAGGCGCGCGGGGACTATGCCCAGGTATTCGCCCTGCTCAACGACGGCGCTCACTGATTGCTGGCGACCCAGCTATTGGCGGGCAGGAAGGTGTCGCTCAGGCCGTAATTGCCCGTGCAATAGCGCTTGCAGCCCGCTGACGCGGCCGTGTCGATCCGGGTGACATGGCCGCCGGCGTCGCGCGTCAGGATGAAGTCGATCCTGCACGCGCCGGCGGACCAGCTCGCCTTGGCGGGCGAGGCGAGCGTGGCGATCGCGCCGGCCTCGCCATCGCTGGCCGGCAGCTTGCAGAGCGCCTTGCCCTCGAGATCGCGGTTCAGCGCGAAATCGAACTGGTTCGCGTCGATATGGTTGATCGTCAGCTGGGCGACGTCGGCGGTCTTGTAGCTGGCTTCCCACAGCTCCTCGTTGAAGCTGCGCAGGGAATCGCGCTGGACGGCATAGTCGCGCTCCACCGAAGCGGGATCGCAGGTCTTGGCGCAGCGGGTGCGCAGGATCTGCTGCCAGTCGCGCTGCTGCCCGCGAAAGCCCTGCTTGTCGAACAGGAGGGCGAGCTTCGCCTTGTAGAGCGCCGCCACTTCGCCATCGAGCGCGCGCAGCTTCGGGCTGGCGCAGATCGTCCTTTCTAGCGGGTGGCTGGCCCTGGCGCAGTCGAAGCTGGCCGATTGCGGCGGAGAGGCAGCGTGAAGACCGAAGAATGCGAGGAAAAGGGCGAAGAGTCCGAAACCCGCGATCCGTATCATCACTGCCTCCTGCTATAGCGTCGCCTCGATCTCGCGTGCGGCCAGGTCGGGATCCTGGGCCTGGGTAATGGGGCGGCCGACCACCAGGATCGAGGCACCGGCATCGAGCGCGGCGCGCGGCGTGACCACGCGTTTCTGGTCGCCTGCCGTGCCGTTCGCCGGGCGGACGCCGGGAATGACGAAGAAGCCGTCGCGCCAAAGCGCCTTGGCGGCGGCGACTTCGTTGCCCGAGCAGACGATGCCGTCGACGCCCGCCGACCTGGCGAGTTCGGTCAGGCGCATCACCTGCTCGTGCGAATCCGGCTTGAGGCCGACCGAGACCAGGTCGCTGTCGTCCAGGCTGGTGAGCATCGTCACCGCCACCACCTTGGTGCCCGCGGGTGCGGCTGCCTTGGCATCCTCCAGCATGGCGCGGCCGCCCGCGGCGTGGACGGTCAGGATCGCGGGCTCGAGCGGGCGCAGCGCCTGGATCGCCTTGGCGACGGTATTGGGAATGTCGTGGAACTTGAGGTCGAGGAAGATCGGCAGGCCGATCTCGTGCATCTCGTGCACGCCGGCACGGCCGTTCGCCATGAAGAATTCGAGGCCGAGCTTGATCCCGCCGACATGCGCCTTCACTCGCGTGGCGATGGCCTTGGCGCGTTCCAGGTCCGGCGTATCGATCGCGACATAGACCGGGCTCATAGCGGATCTCCCAGCGGCAGCGCCGTCTGGGGCGGGATCGGCACGGGCATGGGTACGGGCGCCGGCTCGGGCATCGCGTTGATCGCACGCAGATCGTTCAGGGCGCGCTCCAGCCCGGTGATCCGCTGGCGCATCCGCCAGCGCAGCGCATGATAGGCGAGCAGCACGGGCAGCAGCCCGGCGAGGAAGACGAGGATCAGCAGCAGCGGCAGGCTGAAATCGGCAATGAGGCCGCTCCACAGATGCACGTTCACGCGTTCGTCGCCATTGTAGATCACGAAGCCAGCGACGAGGCCGCCCAGCAACAGCCAGAACAGCACCTTCAGAAACCGCATCCCTCTCCCTTCCTGCGTGAGGCGGGGACGGTTCTATGACGCGCGGGCCAATTTGGCCATAGCGGACGCGACGGTCACCCGATCTCCGCCCGCAATTCCGCGAACAGCCCGGGGATCTTCGTCAGGCGCTTCTCCTCTTCGTCGAGGATGGCGTGGAAGGCCCGGCGCTTGATCGCCGCGGCACGGTCCTCGGGCGGGCGCGTCGCGGGATCGAGCGTCGAGAGCACGATGTCGATCAGCCGGTCGGCGCCGTGCAGTCTGCCCCAGAGATAGTCGTTCTCGCGATAGGCCCGGCTGAAGAACGCGCCGAAACTGTTGAACTGGATCCCCTTCAGCGTCGCCTCGGCGCCGCCGGCCCGGATCGCCGTCGCGTCGTCCGGGGCGATGCGGTCGACCCGGATCGGATCGAACTCGTCCACGCCCTCGCCCTGCAACAGGGGCAGCGTGGCGATGTCGTAGAAGGGAAAGCCCAGATGCGCGAGGAGGAGCGGACGGCGCAGGTCCTTCGCGAGCGTGCTCAGCCCTTCCGCCAGCCGTGCGTCGGTCTCGCCGTCGAGCTTCTTCAGCTGCATCCGCTCGGCCAGCCGGTCGAGGATCGGCCCGGCATCGTCGGTCATCATCCGGACCTCGTCGCGCAGGTCCGCATAGGTGTCGGCGCGCTTGAGTTCGAGATAGGCCGCGAGCGAATCATAGATCGCCTCGCGCATCGGGCGGAGCACGCCATGGCTCGTCGGCAAGTCGACTTCGGTGAGCCGGCGGGCGAGCAGGCGCAGGCGGCGGATGCGGAAGCCCAGATCGTGGGCGCGCAGGAATTCCAGCGTCTCGGGGGAGGCGCCATAGGAAAGCGTCGCGCCGAACCGGTCCGCCCCGCGCGACTGGACCGTGGCGGCCAGCGCCTCGCGGATCTCGTGCAGCCGCTCGGGCCCGTGCCGTTCGCCCACCGTGTAGAGCAGCCGCGCCGTGCGATCGATCGCACCCTCCACCTTCAGCAGGCCATAGGCGGTGTGGCCATAGCCAGCCTTGGCCGCCGCGGCGACCTGCGCGCGGCGGCGCCAGGTCGCGAGCCGCTTGGGCGTGGGATAGTCGAGCCACAGCGTATAGCCGAACAGCGCCTCGACCTGGGTCTCCACTTCGGCGCGGATTTCGGCGACGATGGCGAGCATCCGCTCGATCCGGTGGGAGCGCCGGGCGATCTCGTCGAGATTGTCGCGGATCGGCTGCTCGCGCGGCAGCTCGGAGAGCGCGCCGATGATCGTGGCGAAGAAGCCGGGCTTCTTGTCCGCCTCGGCGCCGTAGAAGTCGAAGCGGAAATTGGGGAAAGGATCGACGAAGATGAAGCGCCGGTCGACCTGGCGCCGGGCCGGCCGCTCCTTGAGCGCTTCCATGGCCGGGCGGAAGGGCGCGTTGGCGAGCACCGATCCGTCGATCAGGATCGCCTTCTCGCCGCGGCTGTCCGCCCATTGGCGCGGCAGGACGCGCTCCAGAAAGGCATCGCGCTGCGGCCAGGCCTGTTTCCGCTCGGCGAGGAGATCGTCCATCTCGCCCACCGTCATCGGCGGGAAGGCGCCCGGGAAGCTGGAGGTGGCCCGCGCCGCGAAAGTGAGGCTGGCGGCATCGGCGAAGCGCTCGCCGGGCAGGCCGTGATCGGTGAAGGAGAAGACCAGCCGGTGCTCGTTCTCGATCACCGAGCTGGGCGAATTGAGCCGCAGCGCTTCGGGATGGCCGCGAAAATCGGTGACGGTGACGAACAGGTCCAGCGGCTGTCCATCGGGCAGCAGGCGCTTGTCGCGGGGCCCCTTGGCCATGGCGGCGAAGGCATCGAGGATGGTGTTGGCCAGCCGCTTGCCGCCAAAGGGCGGCTCGAACCAGCGCGAACGGACGAAATGTTCGAGCTTCAGGCGCACTTCGTCGCGCGCCTCGGCCTCCACCGTCTCGTCCACCGTCTTGGAACGGTTCGCGACCAGCCAGGCGATCGGCACCGCCCATATCTTGGCGAAGCGGTGCGACGGGCGCTGGCGCGGCTCGAGCAGCGCCTCGACGTCCGCATTGTCCATCCACAGGTCGGTCAGCGGATCGAGCGACTGGCCGGTGGCGATCGCCTGGGCCAGGAACACCGTGTTGATGCCTCCTGCGCTGGCGCCTGCGAGGATATCGACGAGCACGCGCAGGTTGACGCCCGACGTCTCGCGAATCTCCTCGATCAGCTCGCGATACACGTCGGGCCGTCCGTCCGCCCCGTCGCGCTCGGCACAGCTGGCGCGGGCGAGGCGCCAGACTTCCTTGGTGATGCCGTGCATGTATACGGCCAGGCTGATGCCGCCGTAGCAGACGAGCGCGAGGCGCAGTTCCTTGTCGCGGGTTTCGGTCATCAGGCCTTTTGCAGTGTCGCCCAGATGGGCAGGTGATCGGAGGCAGTACGCGCCTGGAGGCTGTCGTGCACCCCGGCATCGGTGATGGTCAGGTCCGGGCTCGCCATGATCCGGTCGAGCCGGGCCACCGGGCGCCGGGCATGGAAGGTCTTGCCGGTGGCGGCGAAGGCGAAGTGGCCGGCAAAGTCGCGCAGGCATCCGGACTGGGCGCTCCACTCGTTGAGGTCGCCCATCAGGATCGTCGGATATTGGTGCGTGCTCGCCTGGAGATGCGTGATGATCGCATGCGCCTGGCGCCGCCGCCACAGGCCGGACAGGTCGAGATGCATGCCGACCACCCGCACCACCGGCCCGCCGGCCAGGCGCAGATCCGCCATCACTGCGCCGCGCGGCTCCAGTGCCGGCAGGTGGATCGCTTCGCAATCGAGGATCTGCGCATCCTTGCGCACGAGCAGCGCGTTGCCGTGCCAGCCCATCGAGCGCGCCTTGGTGCCGAGGGGGACGGGCTTGTAGTCGCTATGCTCGGCGAGCAGATGCTGCGTGAGCACCGCCGAACGCTCGCCGAAGCGGCGATCGGCTTCCTGAAGCGCGACGATGTCGGCATCGATCTCGCACAGCACCTGCAGCGTGCGCTCGGGGCGCCGCCGGCGGTCGGTGCCGATCGACTTGCGCATATTGTAGCTGGCGACCTTGATCATCGGCGCCCCTTATCGCGGGGCTTGCGGAACATGTGCAAGGGCCTCAGCTCGGATGCGCCTCGGCGCTGCCCTGGCTGGCCGCTTCGTGGGCAGCCGCCACGAGCCGGCGGCCGGTCTCCTCCGCGGCGCGTGGCGTCATCGCGATGGCGACCCCGTCGGGGCCGTCGAGCAATACCACGCCCTGTTCGGCGGTCGCGACTCCCGGATCCTCCGCGGGCTCGGCGGGCGAGATCTTCTGTCCCATATTTTCTCCGTTCGCCATTTCCCGCCAAGGCAAGGCGGGGAATTGAGGACAAACTCGGGTGAACGGGAAAATATCCGGGAGCCGCGAGGAAGATCGCGGATCTCAGCGACCGCCGGCTTCCAACAGGCGGCGCGGGGCGGCAAGTTCCCAGCTGCGCGCGATCCGGTCGCCGACGAAATCCCAGTCGATATCCGGCCCGGCGAGCGAGATGCCCACCCAGCCGACGCCGAAATAGGCGACCCTGGAATAGGTTTCGGGCGCGATGTCGATCAGGTTGGGCCCTTCCTCGTCATCGGCGGTCTTCACCGCGACGATGGTGCGGCCGTCGCCATGATGATCGTGACGGAACTGGGCGAATTGCTTACCGGCCACGAAGAAGGTCGGCTGGCCGTGGCTCGGGCGCTCCTCTGCTTCGGGAAGCTCCAGCGCGATCGCGCGGACCCGGGCAAGGGCGGTGTCGGGATCGGGGCTCAGCCTTGCAGGTTCTTGGGGCATAGGAACTCGGCGACTATCCGTGGATAGAGCCGATGTTCCTCCTTCAATACCCGTTCGGCAAGGCTTTCCGCCGTATCGCCGGGCAGGATCGCCACTTCGGCCTGGCCGAGCACTTCGCCGCCGTCCAGCTCCTCGGTGACGATATGGACCGAGACGCCGCCATGGCTGTCACCCGCTTCGATCGCGCGGGCATGGGTGTCGAGCCCCTTGTACTTGGGCAGCAGCGAGGGGTGGACGTTGAGGATCCTGCGGCGCCAGCGGGCGACGAAATCGTCCGAGAGCAGGCGCATATAGCCGGCCAGCGCGATCGCCTCGACGCCGGCCTCGCGCAGGGCCGCGTCGATCCTCGCCTCATATTCGGCCTTGGCCATGCCCCTGGGGCTCTGCGCGAAGGTGGCGATACCCTGTTCGGCGGCCCAGGCCAGGCCCTCGGCCTCCGGCTTGTCGCTGGCGACGAGCGCGACTTCATAGGGGCAGTCGGGCGCCCGCGCCGCCTCGACGAGCGCGGCCATGTTGGAGCCGCGCCCGGAAATCAGGATACCGAGCTTCCTACGCATTATGCGTGGCGGACCAATCCGAACGCGCGCTCCAGACTTCGGTGGGGCCGAACACGGTGCAGCCGCGCTCGCCCGCTTCGACGGTGCCGATCGCGAACACTTCCTCGCCCGCCGCGTAGAGCGCGTCCTTCACCGATTCCGCCAATTCGGGTGCCACCACCGCGACCATGCCGATGCCGCAGTTGAAGGTGCGCGCCATCTCCTCGGGCTCGATATTCCCCTGGGCCTGCAGGAATGCCATCAGCCGGGGCAGGGGCCAGGAGCCGGCATCGATCTTCGCATGGCAACCCTGGGGCAGCACGCGCGGGACATTCTCGAGCAGGCCGCCGCCGGTGATGTGCGCCAGGCCGCGGACATTGCCCTTGCGAAGTTGCGGAAGCAGGCTTTGCACATAGATGCGCGTCGGGGCCATCAGCGCGTCGAGCAGGATCACGTCCTGATCGAACAAGGCGGGGCGGTCCATCTTCCAGCCCTTGTCCGCGGCGAGGCGGCGGACCAGCGAGAAGCCGTTGGAATGTACGCCCGTGGAGCCCAGGCCGAGCAGCACGTCGCCCGGCCGGATCGCGCTGCCGTCGAGCAGCCGGTCGCGCTCGACCGCGCCGACGCAGAAGCCGGCCAGGTCGTAATCGCCCTCGGCATACATGCCCGGCATCTCGGCAGTCTCGCCGCCGATCAGCGCGCAGCCGGCCTGGCGGCAGCCCTCGGCGATCGAGGCGATCACGCGCTCGGCCGTCTCCGGCACCAGCTTGCCGCTGGCATAATAGTCGAGGAAGAACAGCGGCTCGGCGCCCTGGACGATCAGGTCGTTGGCGCACATCGCGACCAGGTCGACGCCGACGCCGTCATGCGCGTCGTGATCGATCGCGAGCTTGAGCTTGGTGCCCACGCCGTCGTTGGCGGCGACGAGCAGCGGATCGGTGAACCCCGCCGCCTTCAGGTCGAACACGCCGCCGAACCCGCCCAGATCGGCGTCGGCGCCGGCGCGGCGCGTGGACTTGGCGAGCGGGCCGATCGCGCGGACCAGCGCGTTGCCGGCCGCGATCGAGACGCCCGCCTGGGCATAGGTATAGTTCTTCTGGTCGCTCATGCGGGGCGCTTAGCGCCATCTTCCCACTCCGTCATCTCAATATCCGTCCTGTTCGCGAAGGGGACAGCAACGCCACATGTTACATCTGCGCTTGGATTTCCCCGCTCGCTTCGCCAAAAGGGCCGCTGCATGACCCTTGCCCGCAAATCCCTCACCATCGGCATCGCCTCCGCGCTCGCGCTTGCGGGGCTGGGCGCCGTGTTGGCCGAGGGCGACGGGAAGAGCGGCGGCGGCAGCGCCGTGCCGATCGACGCCTCGGGCAGCTTCGAGGTGTCGGGCGTCGATGTCGACGTGAAGGGCAAGGACGCCGATGCCGCCCGCTATGGCGGCTGGCGGCTCGCCCAGCGCAAGGGCTGGGAGATGCTGTCGCGCAAGCTGACCGGCAAGGCTTCCACCATGTCCGATTCGGCGCTCGATTCGCTCGTCACCGGCATCGTCGTGGAAAAGGAGCAGATCGGCCCGACGCGCTACATCGCGCGCCTCAGCGTGCTGTTCGATCGCAACAAGGCGGGCGGCATCCTGGGCGTTTCGGTGGCGGTGAACCAGTCGCCGCCCATGCTGATCGTGCCGCTGGAATATTCGGGCGGCACGGGCCTGGTGTTCGAGCGCGAGACTGCCTGGGCGCGCGCCTGGAACCGCTTCAAGAGCGGCGGCAGCACGGTCGACTATGTCCGCGTACAGGGCAACGGCCCCGATTCCATGCTGCTCAATGCGGGCCAGGTGCTGCGCCGCGGGCGCAACTGGTGGCGCTCGGTGCTGGACCAATATGGCGCGGCCGACGTGCTGATCGCCGAGGTGCAGCTGCGCCGCGAATATCCGGGCGGGCCGATCATCGGCATCTTCTCGGCCACGCACGGCCCCGATCGCCAGAAGATCGCCGATTTCGCGCTGCGCGTCGACAATGGCGATTCGCTCGATACGCTGATGGATGCGGGCGTCCAGCGACTCGACAAGGCCTATCAGCAGGCGCTCGCGCTCGGCCAGCTCGGCACCGACCGGCTGCTCGCTACCCGTCCGCCGGGCGCGAAGGCCGAGGAAAAGCCGAGCGACGAGGCGACCGAGGCGGCGACGCCCACGCCCGAGCCCAGCGCGGCTGCCGGCACCGCCGTCAGTGTCCAGTTCGACACGCCCAATGTCGGCTCGGTCAATGCCGGCGAAGCGGCGCTGCGCGGCATCCCGGGCGTGCGCTCCGCGGTCACCTCGAGCCTGGCGCTGGGCGGCATCTCGGTGATGCGGGTTTCCTATGACGGCCAGATCGCCTCGCTGCACGCGCAGCTGGAGGCGCGGGGCTGGAGCGTGCAGGAAGGGCCGGGCGTGCTCCGCATCCGGCGCGCAGGCGGTGGCGGCGGGGGTGCCCAGCCGGCCCCCACGCCGCAGGCGACGGAAGCGCCGAACGGCGGATGACGCAGCTTCGCCTGCCGCTGGGACTGCCCGAAGCGCGCGAGACGGAATTCCTGGTCAGCGACTCCAACGCCCGCGCCGTCCACCAGCTCGAACATTGGGGCACCTGGCCCGTCATGTCGGCGCTGCTCACCGGCCCGCGCAAGTCCGGCCGCAGCCTGCTCGCGCGCATCTTCGCGGCGAAGACCGGCGCGCGCATCTTCGACGACGCCGATCTCGGCAAGGAGGCCGAGGTCTTCCATGCCTGGAACCAGGCCCAGGCCGAGCACCGCCCGCTGCTGATCGTGGCCCAGGCCGCGCCGCCCGCCTGGGCGGTGAAGCTGCCCGACCTCAAGTCGCGCCTCGCCGCCTCGCCGCTGCTGGAGATCGGCCCGCCCGACGATATGCTGATCCCCCAGCTGCTGGAGCGCGCCTTCGAGCGCCACCTGCTCCATGCCCGGCCGGACGTCATCGCCTGGATCGCCCGGCGGATCGAGCGTAGCCATATCGCGATCCTGCGCGTTGCCGATGCATTGGAGCTCGAGGCGGGGCGGCGCTTGTCGATCCCGGCGGTTCGCGCCACATTGGCCGCGGCTGGTCTCATAACCGAAACGGACGGTGATTAACGGCGATGGCCAAGGCAGCGAACAGGCAGGCCGTCGAAGGGAACCAGATGACCGAATTGCCGGAGAATTCCACGCGTTACTTCAACCGCGAGCTCAGCTGGCTCGCCTTCAACCGCCGCGTGATGGAAGAGGCGACCAACCCCGCCCATCCCCTGCTCGAGCGGCTGCGCTTCCTGTCGATCTCGGGTTCGAACTTCGACGAGTTCTTCATGGTCCGCGTGGCGGGCCTGATGGGCCAGCAGCTTCAGAAGGTGGAGGCGCGCTCGGCCGACGGGCTCACGCCGGGCCAGCAGCTCGCCGCGATCTCCGCCGAGGCCGAGATGCTGGCCGACAACCAGCAGGCGGTGTGGACCGCGATCCGCGCCGACCTGGCCGAGACCGGCATCCACGTCCTCGACGCCGATGCGATCGAGGGCGAGACCGAGGCCTGGCTGGAAGGGCATTTCCGCGACCAGATCTTCCCGATCCTCACCCCCCAGGCGCTGGACCCCGCGCACCCGTTCCCGTTCATCCCCAACCAGGGATCGAGCGTGATCTTCGACCTGGTCCGCAAGTCGGACCGCGAGCCGGTGCGCGAGCTGGTGCTGCTGCCCACTGCGATCAGGCGTTTCGTGCGGCTGCCCGGCAATCCGGCGCGCTATGTCGCGGTAGAGGCGGTGCTCAAGCATTTCTCGCACCTGCTCTTCCCCGGCTATACCGCGCTCGGCGCCGCGGCCTTCCGGGTGCTGCGCGACAGCGACATCGAGATCGAGGAAGAGGCCGAGGACCTGGTCATGACCTTCCGCTCGGCGATCAAGCGCCGGCGGCGGGGCCGGGTCATCCGCCTGGAGATGGAGGAGAGCATCTCCCCCGAGCTGGAGGCGGTGCTCAAGGAGGAGCTGGGCGGCAGCGAGGCGCTGCTCACCGAAACCGGCGGCTTCCTGGGTATCGGCGACCTCGCCATGCTGGTCGACGAGGATCGGCCCGACCTGAAGTTCACGCCCTATTCGGCGCGCTTCCCCGAGCGCATCCGCGAATATGGCGGCGATTGCTTCGCGGCGATCAAGGCCAAGGACATCGTCGTCCACCATCCCTATGAGAGCTTCGACGTCGTGCTCTCGTTCCTGGGCCAGGCGGCCGCCGATCCGGACGTGGTGGCGATCAAGCAGACGCTCTATCGCGCCGGCAAGCAGCCTGCCGTCATCAACGCGCTGATCGCCGCGGCCGAGGCCGGCAAGTCGGTCACTGCGGTGGTCGAGCTCAAGGCGCGCTTCGACGAGGAGCAGAACCTCTATTGGGCGACTGCCCTGGAGCGTGCCGGTGTCCAGGTCGTCTATGGCTTCATCGACTGGAAGACCCATGCCAAGGTCTCGATGGTCGTGCGGCGCGAAGGCAATGGCTATCGCACCTATTGCCACTTCGGCACCGGCAACTATCATCCGGTCACCGCGCGCATCTATACCGACATCAGCTTCTTCACTGCCGATCCGCGGGTGGGGCGCGATGCGGCGCAGATCTTCAACTATGTCACCGGCTATGTGGAGCCGCATGGGCTGGAGCTGCTCGGCATCTCCCCGCGCGACCTGCGCAACCGGCTGGTCGAGATGATCGACGACGAGATTGCCCATGCCCGCGCCGGCCGGCCCGGCGCGATCTGGGCCAAGATGAACTCGCTGGTCGATCCCGCGGTGATCGAGAAGCTCTACGAAGCGAGCAACGCCGGCGTCGAGATCGAGCTGATCATCCGCGGCATCTGCTGCCTGCGCCCCGGCGTCCCGGGGATGAGCGAGAACATCAAGGTCAAGTCGATCGTCGGCCGCTTTCTCGAGCACAGCCGCATCTGGGCCTTTGGCAACGGCAAGGCCCTTCCGAACGACGGCGCCAGGCTGTTCATCTCCTCGGCCGACTGGATGCAGCGCAACTTCGATCGCCGTGTCGAGTTCATGTTGCCGATCCTCAACAAGACGGTGCATGATCAGGTGCTGGACCAGGTGATGGTGGCGAACCTGCTCGACAACGAGCAGAGCTGGGTGCTCCAGCCCGACGGGCACTATACCCGGATCGTGCCGGGCGAGGACGGCAGCTTCAACCTGCACCGCTATTTCATGACCAACCCGTCGCTTTCCGGGCGCGGCGCGGCGCTCGAATCGCGCAAGCCGGTGCCCAAGCTCCAGCTCAAGCGGCGCCGCAATCCGCCAAAGGCCAAGGCCAAGGCATGAACACGCTGCCGTTCCGCAGGGCGCGCGCGAAGCCGGAGGGGATCGAAGGCCGCACCGCGATCATCGATATCGGCTCCAATTCGGTGCGCCTGGTGGTGTATCAGGGTTCGGCGCGGTTGCCGGCGACCCTGTTCAACGAAAAGGTGATGGCTGGCCTGGGCCGCGGCCTGGCCGAGACCGGGGCGATCGATGCCGCCAGCCTCGCCACCGCGCGCGGCGCGCTCGCCCGCTTCGCCACGCTGGCGCGCGAGATGCAGGTGGGCGAACTGCGCACCGTGGCGACGGCCGCGGTGCGCGACGCCTCCAACGGACGCGAACTGATCGAGGCGGCGCGCGGCCTGGGCCTGGAAGTCGAGACCCTGTCGGGCGAGGAGGAGGCGATGGCCTCGGGCCTGGGCGTGCTCTCGGGCATTCCGGAGGCGGACGGCATCGTCGGCGACCTCGGCGGCGGCTCGCTGGAGCTGGTGCGCGTCGTCGCCGGCACGGTGACCGATCGCGTGTCCTTTCCGCTGGGCGTGCTCCGCCTCGGCGCGATCCGCGCGGAGGGCAAGACCGCGCTCGATCGCCGCGTCGCTAGGCTGCTCGGCGATGCCGGATGGAAGGGGCGGGGGAAGGGACTGCCCTTCTACCTGGTCGGCGGTTCCTGGCGCAGCCTTGCCCGGCTCGACATGCACCTCAAGCATTACCCGCTGCCGATCGCGCATCAATATCCGATGGCGGTCGCGCGGATCGGCGAGCTGGCCAGCTCGATCGCGGCGATGCCGCGCGCCGATCTGAAGGCGATCCCGAACATCTCCAGCGCCCGCATCGGCTCGCTGGAGGACGCGGCATTGCTGCTCGGCGTGGTGCTCCGGCAGCTCGGCAGCAGGGGCACGATCGTCTCGGCCTATGGCCTGCGCGAGGGGCTGCTGTTCCAGCGCCTCTCGGCCGAGCAGCGCCAGGAGGATCCGCTGATCGCGGCGACCCGCGACGAAGGCGAGCGGCTCGGCCGTTTCCCGGAACATGGCGACCTGCTCGACCGGTGGATCGCGCCGCTCTTCGCCGGCGAGCCGCACGAGCTGGCCCGCCTGCGCCACGCCGCCTGCCAGCTTGTCGATGTGGGCTGGCACGCCAATCCGGAGTTCCGTGCCGAGCGCGGCCTGGATGCGGCGCTGCACGGCAATTGGGTGGCGATCGATTCGATGGGCCGCGCGGCACTGGGGCAGGCGCTCTATACCGCGCTGGGCGGCGGGCTCGACACGCCGGCGCCGCTGCCGCAGCTCGCCGATGACGACACTTTGTGGCGCGCCAAGCTCTGGGGCCTCGCCATCCGCCTCGGCCAGCGCCTGTCGGGCGGCGTCGCCGCGCCGATCAAGCGCTCGGAGCTGCACATGGACGAGGAGACGCTCGCCCTCTGCCTCGATCCCGAGGACGAGGCACTCTATGGCGAGGCAGTGGAGAAGCGCCACAAGGCGCTCGCCGCCGCGTTCGGCAGGGAACCGATCCTGGAAGTGTGAGCGCGTCGTCCGGCGCGCTTTGCTACCCTCGTCGTTGCGGGGATGGCGATTCCGGACGCTCCGCCGGGCCCTATACGCAGCGCATCCCGGTGACCCGGCCGCGCTGATTGACGTCCACGGTCAGCCGGTCGCGTCGATAGTCCATCGTCACCGCTTCGCCCGGGCGCACCACGCGGACCGACGATGCCCCGCTGCGGGCGCGCAGCCGCGACTGGAGCCGCGGCGATATCTGCGCGCCGACAAAACCCTGGACCGCGCCCGCATTGCAGACTCGTGGTCCCGGCATCGGGCCGGGATGGCCGTCCATGCAGCCTGCGACCAGCAGGGCCGTCGCGATCATGCCGATTGCGCGCATCAAGTCTCTCCTCGATCGCCCCCCGGCGCCGCCGCTTATATCCCGGCCGCGAAACGAAGGGGAGAGGCGTTTCAGCCGCAATGGGTGGAGTCGATCTTCCCATCGGCGCCGAGATGCAGGTTCAGCCGGTCGGGCCGGAAGTCCATCGTCGCGGCCGCATCGGGTTCGAGCCAGCGCACGGTCCTCGCGCCCGAGAGCCGCAGCGCCTCGGCCTCCGCTTCGGGGCTGCGCGGCTTGCCGGTCAGCCCGCCCAGCCGCCCGGCATTGCATTCCACGCCGGGCACTGCCCTGGGCGGCGCCTTCGGCGCGCAGGCGCCCAGTGCGATCAGGGTGGCGGCGAGCGGAAGGGCGAGACGGATCATTCCCCGGGGTCCTCGGTTCGGGTCATCTTGAGCTTGCCGTTCTTCACGGTGAATCCCAGCTGCCCCTCGACCAGCGCGAGCGCGTCGCGGCCGAACTGCTCGTAGCGCCAGCCGTCGAGGATCGCGAGTCCGTCGCGCACGCCCGCGGCCAGCGACTCGAGATCGTCGGAACGGGCGAGCAGGCGCGGGGCGACGTTGATCTCCTTGGCGCGGATCTTGAGCAGCAGCTTGAGCAGGTCCGCGACCAGCGCGCCGTCCTTGCCGAGCGAGGGCTTGCGATCGTCGCGCGGGGGCAGCTCGTCCGACGACATCGGCGTCGCGCCCTCGAGCGCGGCCATCAGCCGTCCGCCGATGTCGTTGCCGGCCCAGGCGGCCGAGAGGCCGCGCACCTTGCCCAGGTCGCTCTGCTTGCGCGGCGGGTTGCCGGCGAGGTCGGCCAGCGTCTCGTCCTTGACGATGCGGCCGCGCGGCAGATCCTTGCCCTGTGCCTCGAGCTCGCGCCAGCGGCCGAGCGCCTTGAGCCGCCCCAGCACTTCGGGCTTGCGGCTGGAGACGCGCACGCGCTGCCAGGCCTCGTCGGGATCATTGTGGTAGTTCTCGGGATCGGCGAGCCGTTCCATCTCCTGATCGAGCCAGGCGCCACGCCCGGTCTTCTTGAGCTTCTCCAGCATGCGGGGGAAGATCTTGGAGAGATGGGTGACGTCGGCGATCGCATAGTCGATCTGGCGCTTGTCGAGCGGGCGGCGGCTCCAGTCGGTGAAACGGGCGCCCTTGTCGATCTGGAAGCCGAGATAGGTGTCGACCAGGTTCGAATAGCCGATCTGCTCGCCCAGGCCGAGCGCCATCGCGGCCACCTGGGTATCGAACAGCGGGTGCGGGGTCTTGCCGGTGAGGTTGTAGACGATCTCGATGTCCTGGCCGCCCGCGTGGAAGACCTTCAGCACTTCCTCGTTGTCGACCATCAGGTCGAGCAGAGGGCTCAGGTCGATTCCCGGCGCCATGGGATCGATCGCCGCGGCCTCTTCGTCGTCGGCTATCTGGATCAGGCACAGCTCCGGCCAATAGCTGTTTTCCCGCATGAACTCGGTGTCCACGCAGATATAGGGCTTGTTGGCGAGGCGGGCGCAGAGGTTGGCGAGAGTCGCGCTGTCTTCAATCAGACCATGGATATGCATCCAAGGCCCATAACCGATCATCCGGCAAGAACAAAGATTCTGTGCGCATGGCGCTATTTGTCGATGAGCGGGCTCGGTTCGGGCGTAGGCGTGGGGCAATGGCGCAGCCTGGCCGGCGGGCAGGCCCGCGCCGTTTGAGTCGCAGCCACTTCCTGCGGGCCGATGACCACGAGCGGGCCCGGTCCGGCGGTCGCCGGCTTGGGCTCGGGCGGGTTTGCGGCCCATGCGAAGAGGCCGAATCCGACGATCGCCATCGGGCTGCCGCACCGCAATGCCCAGACCAGCTGGTCGAATTTCGCCTTCACGTTGAAGAAACCGGCCTGGGCCATGACCTTGGGCCGGAACATGTCGAAATTTGCCATCAGGGTCCTGCTGGCCTTGTCCGGCGCCCTTCTCGCGGCATCGGTCCGCTCGAGAAGCTCTTTGAAGGTCGCAGCGTTGCCGGGCATGCCGCCAGTCTGCCCTTTCTCGATCCTGGTGCGTATCGCCACGAGCCTCGGTTCGTCGGACGACACCAGATGCCGAAAACTGAAGCTCTCGACGGTGAGGACGGAAATCGCCCGGGCAAGTATCAGGCCCAGGCCGGCAAATCCCAGGAGCGCACCGGCGATCGCGATCGAGAAACGCACTGGCTGGCTCGTGAAGTCGAGGCTGCCCAACCTGGTGAGAGAACTCCCGGCAAAGACTGCCACCGCCGTGGCGGTAACGCCGCTCACCAGCCATTTGGCGGTTTCCCGCAGGCTGGTGCTGGCAGCGGCGTTCGCCGCCACCAGCGCGGCGCCCGGATCGGGGCTGCTGGCCATCCGCTAGTGCTCCGGTTCCCTTTGGAATGCCGGGAGTTCCCAGTCGGAGTCGTTGTCTCTCCATGCGGGCTCCGCCTCTTCAGGCGGAGGAGGGGGAGGAGG